>OLQE01000147.1_pt1 | contig 63872 bp, 56 predicted proteins | sample 1643161 | NCBI WGS metagenome assembly OLQE01 (sample SAMEA3136650, study PRJEB25190) | human gut metagenome
AATGCTGAAAAAGGCAAAAGAGGGGCATTATGCAGTAGGTCAGTTTAGCATTAATAACCTGGAGTGGACCAAGGCAATCCTGGCAACAGCGCAGGAGCTGAACTCCCCGGTTATCCTGGGCGTATCTGAGGGGGCAGGAAAATACATGACCGGCTTTAAGACCGTAGCAGCTATGGTAAAGGCTATGATCGAAGAGATGAATATTACCGTTCCGGTAGCTCTGCATCTGGATCATGGTTCTTATGACGGATGCTATAAGTGCATTAAGGCAGGTTTCTCTTCCATCATGTTTGATGGTTCTCACTATCCGATCGAGGAGAACGTAGAGAAGACCAAAGAGCTGGTAAAAGTTGCACATGCTATGGGTCTGTCTATCGAGGCTGAGGTTGGTTCCATCGGCGGCGAGGAAGACGGCGTTGTTGGTATGGGTGAGTGTGCAGATCCGGATGAGTGTAAGGCTATTTCTGATCTGGGTATCGATTTCCTGGCAGCAGGTATCGGCAATATTCACGGAAAATATCCGGAGAACTGGCAGGGCTTAAGCTTTGAGACTCTGGATGCTATTCAGCAGAAGACTGGCGCTATGCCGTTAGTTCTGCACGGCGGTACCGGAATCCCGGCTGATATGATTAAGAAGGCTATTGATCTGGGCGTAGCAAAGATCAATGTAAATACCGAGTGCCAGCTGTCCTTCGCAGCTGCAACCCGTGAGTACATTGAGGCTGGCAAGGATCAGCAGGGCAAGGGCTTTGACCCGCGTAAGCTGCTGGCTCCCGGCGCAGAGGCAATTAAGGCAACTGTAAAAGAAAAGATGGAGCTGTTCGGTTCTGTTGGCAAAGCGTGAGCCTGAACGGACGTAGCATACAGGGCGGTATGCCGCTTTGAATGGTTACGAATGAATTTTCATACGGAGCGATGGTGTTTTTTCGGCAGGAGAAGCACCATCGTTTTTCAGGTTTTAGATACTCGGAAGCTGTTAAACGCAGGATGCTTCTTGAACGGCTTTGCCAGACAAGAAGATGACCGTCCTGAACAGTTACTAAAATAGAATCATAAACCGTCCAATTGAGGAAAGGAGATTTTTCATGGAAAAAATCACAAGCTTCACCATAAACCATATCCTGCTCCAGCCCGGAGTCTACGTATCAAGAAAAGATCTGGCAGGAGAAACTCCCGTCACCACCTTTGACATCCGTATGACCAGCCCTAACGAAGAGCCCGTCATGAACACTGCGGAAGTACATACCATTGAGCATCTGGGCGCCACCTTCTTAAGAAACCATGAGACCTGGAAATCAAACGTCCTTTACTTCGGTCCCATGGGCTGCCGCACCGGTTTCTATCTTCTTCTCATCGGAGATCACTCTTCGGAAGAGATCCTTCCCCTGATGAAAGAAATGTTCGAATTTATCCGCGATTACCAGGGTGAGGTTCCAGGTGCCTCTGCCAAAGACTGCGGCAACTATCTGGATATGAACCTTGGCATGGCAAATTATCTTGCCAAACGCTTTTTGGATCAGGTCCTCTATCCGATCACCCCGGATCGTCTCGTTTATCCGGAATAAGTGATTCCCCTTGAAAAAACACCCCGGCTCCGTCTGTCACTTCCGGAACTGGGGTACTTTTATGCCTGTTTTCGTTTTTTCTTCGGAAGCAGTTTCCTGAAATCCCGATGGAGCGGGGCCAGATAAACATTCTTCACATAACCGTAAAGATATTCCTCTCCCCGCTGATCCAGCATTCTGAGAAGCCCTTCGATCTCCCGTTCCGTCTTCGGATGAAGCATGTAGTGGGCTTTCCCTTTCAGAAAATATTCCAGAGGATCATGATCCGTATAGTTTTCTCCGTTGTAAACCTTGGAAGCGGCGATCCGGTCCATCAGCATCTCAGCCACATAGCGCCGCGGCATCCGCATTCCTTCGATCGGATGCCCCGGTTTACGGATGCTGTAATCGATCCAGTATTCAAAGTGATGCTTGTTCCTCCCCTTGTGATGAAGCCATGCAGAAGAATACCCTCTGGTCAGCCGTTCTGCATTGTTGGGGCTCTGAAATCCCTGATAATACTTGCAGCCGACCAGAAATTCGGTCGGAGAATACTTACTCATATCATGGAGAAGCCCCTGACGGTACAGCCCCACCCGAAAACACCCCTCAGCCACAAGGAGCTTATGATAAGTAATGGTTTTAAAATGTCTGATCGCATGAAATTCCATTTCTTTTTACTTCCTTCCCTCAAGAACCAGAATACTTCTGGGCGGTACCTCAAAGGATTTCTGATCGATCCACCTGATCTCTTTTTCCGGTGAGGGAATACCGTCTTCCGTGTCAAAAACAAGCTGCCAGGATAAACCATCCGGAAGCCTGGGCAGGGCAAAATCCTGCTCATTCCAGTGAAGATTATACGCTACATAAAGATATTTTCCTTCTTTTGGTTCCTGTCCGCAGTACATGATTCCAAAATGACGGCTGGCAGCTTCGAAATTTTCGTACCAGGCCTGTCTGCCATGACAGGAGACATCCGGATATCCGAGACTGGAACCGCTTGTTCCCTGAAGCTCTCTGGACTGATGAAGGAGCGGATGTGATTTCCGAAAAGCAATGGCTGTTTTCACAAAAGCAAACAATTCTGCCTGTTTTTTCAGACCGTTCCATTCCAGCCAGGAGATCTCATTATCCTGACAGTAAGGATTGTTATTTCCCCTCTGGCTGTTACCGAACTCATCTCCAGCCAGGATCATGGGTGTTCCCTGTGAGAAAAGCAGGAGCAGAAACGCATTTTTCATCTGCTGAAGCCGAAGTTCCTGAACCTTCTTCTTCCGGCTGGGTCCTTCTACACCGCAGTTCCAGCTGAAATTATAGGCCGGTCCGTCCTGACCGCCTTCACCGTTTGCCTCATTATGACGCTCCTCGTAAGAAACCAGATCCATCAGCGTAAAACCGTCATGATGCGTGATATAGTTGATGACGGCACATCTGTCAGAATTTTTCCGTACTCTGCGGATAAAAGACGGAAGCTGATCCTCATCACCCTTAAGGAAACGGCGGGCATTCACAAGAAAACCATCGTTATGCTCAGCCAGATTCCGGAAAGCAGGTGTTTTTTTTCTTCCGTAAATATTCTCCGTATCAAACCAGGAAGAGAGAAGCTTGGTTCCGGCAAACATGGGATCTCTTGCAAGGAAGCGGTTCATGGAGGCATCCCCCATAAGATAGAAGCCATCCACATGGTACTCCCGCACCCAATACTTGAGGCAGTCAAAGATCAGACGTTCCTGCGTTCCTTCCGGGAAATAAACCTCCATAAGCACTTCGATCCCTTCCGCATGAAGTGCTTTCACCAGATCCTTGCATTCCTTTACCGGGTCCTTTACCGCATACGTACTCTTCGGTGCAAAGTAACGGGACTTTCCATAGCCCCAGTAATTCCGCTTCGCTTCCTGTCCGTTCTTCTGATAGGGAAGATTTTTTTCTTTTTCCGGCAGGATCCGCTCGTCAAAATCATAAATGGGCATCAGAAGAAGCTGATTGACCCCCAGCTCTTTCAGGTATGGAATCTTTTCTGCCACTCCCATAAAGGTTCCCTTGTGGCGCACTTTGGAGTCCGGATTTTTTGTAAAACCGCGGACATGAAGATGATACAGGATCCCTTCCTCATAGGGCAGTCCGGGATGCCTGTCATTTCCCCAGTCATAACGATCAAAAGAAAAACCGCCGCGAAGCACAGGACTGCCGGTTTCCGGATCCCATTCTCCGAAATGCTTTCGCCCGAGAACTCTTTCTGCCCTTGGATCGACAAATACCTCATCTTTTACCCGATAAGCATACTCATAGCGTTCTGGACGGAAACCTTTCAGAAAGACAGAACAAAGATCTCCCATCACTTTTTCTCCCATTGGGATCACTGCCTCCGGCTCCGGAGCTCCTTTCCGGAAGAGAAGAAGCTCCGCCGTCTCTTCTTCCGGAAGTTCCAGAGTAAAATTGACGCCCTGGCCGTTTTTCGTCACTCCGGCTTTTGCCCAGTCGCCCGGTTCTGTTATCCATTGTTTTTCCATCGTCATTTCCCCCGTTCCTGTTCGATCCGTTCCGCAAGCTCGGTCAGATACTCCCAGCGCTCCATCTTCTCCGTCAGTTTTTCTTCTGTCTCTTCCTTTTCTTTGGTAAGAGCGTTCAGTTTCGGATAATCTGTGGCATTCCGGACAATCTCCTGATCCAGCTCTTTGATTTTATTCTCCAGATTCTCGATCTCCTCGTCAATGACTGCATATTCCTTCTCTTCATTATAGGTGAATTTCAGTTTTCTGGTTCTTGGCTTTTCTGTCTTTTCTTTGAAGACCTCTGTTTCCTCTGCCTTCTGCTGACTTCCGCTTTCTTCCATTCTTGCTGCTGAAGCTGCCTGATAATCAGAAAAACCGCCCTCATACTGACGCACCTTTCCATTGTCTTCAAAAGCAAACATCCGCCGTACCACACGGTCCAGAAAATACCGGTCATGAGATACCGTGATCACGATCCCGTCAAAACCGTCAAGATAGTCCTCCAGAATCGTCAGCGTCCGGATATCCAGATCATTGGTGGGCTCATCCAGGATCAGTACATTGGGTGCTGTCATAAGGATACGAAGCAGGTACAGTCTCCGCTTCTCTCCACCGGAAAGTTTTCCAATGAGGCTCCACTGCATGGTCCCGTCAAAGAGAAAACGTTCCAGCATCTGAGCTGCTGTAATGGTTCCATCCGTAGTCTGAACATATTCTCCGGCTTCTTTGATATAATCAATGACACGCATGGAATCATCCAGAGATTCACTCTCCTGTGAAAAATAACCGATCTTTACGGTCTGACCGATCTCGATGCTTCCGGCATCCGGCTCCACCTCTCCCACGATCATTTTTAACAGTGTACTCTTCCCGCAGCCATTGCAGCCTGTGATCCCGACTCTGTCTCCTTTCAGAAAAATATAGGAGAAATCCCGGATCAGAAGATGGTCGCCATAGGCTTTTGAAAGTCCTTCGACCTCCACGGTCTTTCTGCCAAGCCGTGAGCTTAAAGAACTCATCTGTACCTGACCTTCTTCCTGCGGCCCCTCTTTTTCCTGCATGGCTTCGATCCGCTGGATATGAGCTTTCTGCTTGGTAGAACGGGCTCTTGCCCCCCGCATCAGCCATTCCAGTTCTTTTCGAAGGATGCTCCGGCGTTTCCGCTCCGTAGCGATCTCCATGTTCTGACGTTCTTCCTTCAAACGGACAAACTCCGAATAGCTGCCTGGATAACTGTAGATTTTTCCCTGATCCACTTCCACGATCCTGGTCGCCACACGGTCCAGAAAATAACGGTCATGCGTCACCATCACCAGAGCACCGCGGAAACGGATGAGAAAATCCTCCAGCCACTGAGCCATCTGACCATCCAGATGGTTGGTTGGCTCATCAAGGATCAGGATATCAGGCTCCTTTAAAAGAACATTGGCCAGTGCCACTCTCTTCTTCTGGCCTCCGGAAAGATGACACACCAGTTTTTCAAATTCATCAATGCCAAGAGACTGGAGCATCGTCTTCGCTTCACTTTCAATACTCCACTCGTTGATCTTATTTCTGTTTCCTGCCAAAGCTGCCTGAAGGACCGTCATACCTTCCTCAAACTCCGGTTTCTGCGGAAGATATCCAAGAACCAGGTTGTTTCCAAGCGTCACTTTTCCTTCATCCGGCTCCTCCAGACCTGCAATGATCTTAAGAAGGGTACTTTTCCCGGTTCCGTTGACACCGATGACACCAATCTTTTCTCCTTCGTTGACAGAAAAATCTGCATGATCAAAAATCTGTCTCTCGGTAAATACTTTGGAAAGATTTTCTATTGTAAGTAAATTCATTCTGTTTTGGCTCCTATCTGTCGTACAGACCTTTCCGGTCCGCTTTCACTGCTTACTCCTGAAACGCAGCTGCTCCGTGCTCTTCCCAATGAAAGCAGGGCAATGCTTTCTTTGCATTTAAAAAATCTCAAGTTCCACCGGGCAATGATCGGAACCAAAGATCTCCGTGTGGATTTTTGCGTCTTTCAACTCGGTTTTCAGTACTTCAGACACGAGAAAATAGTCGATACGCCAGCCGGCGTTCTTCTCCCTGGCATGGAAACGATAGGACCACCAGGAATAAACACCCGTTTCTTCCGGATAAAAGTACCGGAAAGTATCCACAAAGCCCTCTTTGAGAAGCTCAGAAAACCTGGCTCTCTCTTCATCTGTGAAGCCGGCATTTTTCCGGTTGGTCTTCGGGTTCTTCAGATCGATCTCCTGATGCGCCACATTCAGATCTCCGCAAAAGATCACCGGCTTTTTCTCCTCCAGTTTTTTAAGATAAGCCAGAAATGCTTTTTCCCATTCCATCCGGTAATCCAGACGCTTCAGCCCGTCCTGGGAATTGGGCGTATAAACTGTGACAAAATAAAACTTCTCATATTCCAGTGTGATGACACGGCCCTCATGATCGTGCTCCGGTATCCCGATCCCATAAGATACACAGACGGGCTCCTCTTTCGTAAAAACAGCAGTTCCGGAATATCCTTTTTTCTCCGCATAATTCCAGAACTGATAGTAGCCCGGCAATTCAAGCTCCAGCTGTCCTTCGGAAAGCTTCGTCTCCTGCAGGCAGAAAATATCCGCATCCAGATGGTCAAACGCATCCATAAATCCTTTGGTCAGACAGGCACGCAGACCGTTTACATTCCAGGATATCAACTTCATTTATACAGACTCCTTTATCTTCTTTTCACTATCCTTCATTATAGCTGACCCGCTGACGTTTGTACAGTTTTTTATCTTCAGACCGGTTTTCCGAATAGTTGTATATTTATATAGAATAGGGCTTGCTTTTTTCATGGGCATCTGCTAAAGTGAATTTACACACAAACGTGAATCTAAAGAAAATGAGGTATCCAAATATGAGCGATTTTGAAAATAAGGACTTAACTGCCTGCACCGGCGAAGACTGCAGCGGCTGCGACGGCTGCGGAACTGACGGAGAAGCTACCGTTACCCTGACTCTGGACGATGGAACCGTTCAGGAATGTGCTGTACTTACCATTTTCCCGGTTGATGACAAACAGTACATTGCTCTTCTTCCGCTTGATGAGAACGGCGAGAACGATGACGGAGAAGTTTATATCTACCGTTTCCAGGAGATCAACGGCGAGCCCAGTCTGGACAACATTATGGACGATGACGAGTACGAAAGAGTTGCAGATGCTTTCGATGAGCTTCTTGATGATTCTGAGTACGACGAGCTGGTTGACGCAGACGACGAAAACTAAATCACAAAGAGAAAACTGGCAGATGTGAGATTTCTTTCATCTGCCAGTTTTTTTACGTCTTGGAAAGGGAAAGCGGACATTTGCATCCGCTTTGCGACTGTCAGCAGGAACTTTTAACGGGCGGTTTTGCCCGCAGCTCATCCAAGAACCTGGAAATATCCTGTTTTTTCCCGTACCGTTCTTTGGCGTAATAGAGATGAAGCCGTTCCCTGGCACGGGTCATCCCCACATAGAACATCCGCCGCTCTTCCTCCAGGTCTGCTTCCAGAGTCGCTTTCCTGTGTGGAATGATTCCTTCATTGATATCTACGATAAACACAACGGGAAATTCCAGTCCCTTCGAGCTGTGAAGTGTTGTCAGCGTCACTGCATCCTCTTCTCTGTTTTTCTCCCGGTTCTGAGCCTTCAGAGTTTCCTTGTACTCTTCCATATGATGAAACCAGTCTTCAAAAGAATCAAACCCCTTCGCCGCCTCCTGAAGCTCATTCAAAACCTCCAGAAGCTCATCCACCCGGATATGACGGTATTCTGCATATTCCGTAAGATATTCTTCATATCCTACGCCGTTTCGAATGTAGTTTACTGCTGCGTAAGGTTTCAACCGGCTGATCACGGTCAGATCACTTTCCAGTTTATCCAGACGGTCCAACATCCAGTCCTTATCCTCATAGGCCCTCCGAAGGGCAAGGAAAGAAATTTCACTGTCCTGTAGCACGTCCCGGCTCAGGTAACGTTTGGGTCTGTTGGCGATCTTCAGAAAATCCTGTCTTTTCCGGCTGCCCTGAGCCATATGGATATAAGTGATGATATCCTCCGCGATCCAATGTTCATAAATATTCGGCAGACTGTCACGCATCTGAAACGGAATATTGTATTCCATAAATTTTTCCACCAGAGGACGTGCCGCCGTATTGGTCCGGAAAAGAACAGCCATATCTTTGAATGACACACCCTTTTTCTGATATTCCCGCACCTTTTCCAGTACAAATGCATTCTCCTGCCCCTGGTTCACAAACCCGTGGAGCTCGATGGGTTCTCCCTTTTCCCGGACTCCATGGATATCCTTTGGATAGCGGGCATGGTTATTCTGGATCACTTTCCCCGCTGCCCGTATGATATTTTCCACAGACCGGTAATTTTCCGACAAAAGTACCGTCTCCGCTTCCGGATAGTCCTTCTGAAAATTCAGCATGATCTCTGGCCGTGCTCCCCGAAACCGGTAAATGGACTGGTCATCATCTCCGACAATAAAAAGATTGTTCTCCGGAGCTGCCAGCAGACGGATCGTATCGTACTGGATCTGATTGATATCCTGAAACTCATCGATAAGAATATAACGAAAACGTCTCTGCCAGCCGGCCAGGATATCCGGCCGCTGGGAAAGGAGCTCATAACACATCACCAGCATATCATCGAAATCCAGCAGGCGTTCATTCTGAAGTTTTTCCTGATATCCGTTAAAAAATTTACGGAACAGCTCCTCGGAACAATTCTTAGAGTAATAATTCTCCAGAGGGATCCGGTCATTTTTTACCAGACTGATCTCCCCGATGATGCCGGCGAGAAATTCATTTTCATCTTCGATCTCCAGGTGATGTTGGGAGAGAAGCTCCCGCAAGAACTGATATTTCTGCTCTTCCCGTATGATATTGGCTGCACTGAGCCCGTATGCCTGACGGAGGATCCAGAAAAAAACAGAATGAAAAGTCCCGAAGGTCACCGGACAGGAATGTCCGCCCATCAGGACCTGAAACCGCTCTTTCATTTCCAGAGCGGCTGCTTTTGTAAAGGTAATGACAAGGATCGCCATTGGAGAAATCTTTTTCTCTTCGATAAGGAAGCGGGTCCGGGCGGTGATCACCGTTGTTTTTCCCGAACCCGGACCTGCCAGACACAGAAGCGGCCCTTTTACATGAGAGACAGCCCTCTTCTGGCTTTCACTTAATGCCATATTTATTTTCCACCAAGTTTCTCAATGGCTGCCTGGATCCTCTTAACAGATTCCTCTTTTCCAAGTACCTCGAGGATCTCTGTAGCTCCGGCCGGAGTCATCTGTTTACCGGAAAGAGCTGTACGGATCGGCCAGAGTACATAGCCATTCTTATATCCTTTTTCTTTTGCAAACGTTACGAGTGTCTCATAAAGAGCATCGTTGGTGTATTCGTCCTGTTTTTCCAGAACCGGCAGGATCTCCTGCAGAACGGTAAGAGAAGACTCTTCTGTAGTCTTCATTTTTTTATGTACATACATAGCACTGTCATACTCCGGAACTTCCTGGAAGAAATCCACCAGATCTCTGATATCCGGGAATACTTCAATACGGGTCTTCACCATTTCAGCGATCTTCTTCAGATCCAGCTCACGGCTAATGACCTCTTTCAGATACGGAAGCGCTCTCTCATAAAATTTATCGAAATCCATGGCTTTGATATACTCACCATTCATCCATTTCAGTTTATTGATATCAAAAACTGCCGGAGATTTGCTCATATGATGATAATCAAACGCCTCTACCAGCTCCGAAAGAGAGAAGATCTCGCGGTTATCTGTGGGACACCAGCCAAGCAGAGCCACATAGTTTACTACAGCCTCTGTCAGAAAGCCCTGATCGATGAGGTCTTCATAAGAAGAATGACCGCTTCTCTTGGAAAGCTTCTTGTGCTCCTCGTTGGTGATCAGCGGACAATGTACGTATACCGGAATGTCCCAGCCGAAGGCCTCATAAAGAAGGTTATACTTCGGTGCAGAGGAAAGATACTCGTTTCCGCGTACTACATGAGTGATCCCCATGAGATGGTCATCCACAACATTTGCAAAGTTATAGGTGGGATAACCGTCCGATTTGATCAGGATCATATCATCCAGCTCAGCGTTCGGTACTTCAATAACACCATAGATCTCATCCTCAAAACGGGTGGTTCCCTCTGTCGGTGTATTCTGACGGATCACGAAGGGCTTTCCTGCTGCCAGATTTGCCTCTACCTCTTCTTTGGAAAGATGCAGACAGTGTTTATCGTAAACAATGATCTCTTTTCCGGCAACCTCCTGTTTTAAAGACTCCAGACGTTCCTTGTCACAAAAGCAGTAGTATGCCTTGCCTTTCTCTACCAGCTCTTTGGCATATTTCATATAAATGCCGGCTGCCTGGCGCTCGCTCTGTACATAGGGGCCACAGCCGCCATCTTTATCCGGTCCCTCGTCATGGATCAGCCCGGTCTCTGCAAGCGTATGGTAAATGATATCTACAGCACCTTCCACATAACGCTCCTGATCCGTATCCTCAATACGAAGAAGGAAATCGCCTCCTTCATGCTTTGCGATCAGATACGCATATAATGCGGTTCTTAAATTTCCCACATGCATTCTTCCTGTGGGGCTTGGTGCGAAACGTGTTCTGACTTTACTCATTTTTCAATCTCCTTTATCTTTTCTGAAAAAGCCTGTGAAGGCTTTGTTTTTAACTTACATAAAGTTATGTCATGCTGACATCGTTTAATTATATAACGATTTTCCCGTTTTGTATAGAACCATTTTTTCAATGTCTGCACAGAAAAAGTCTGTGAAAGCTTTTTCCTCACAGACTTTTCTTTTATATGGTGATGTTGAGGTCAAAAGGTCTTTTGCCCCCAACGGATGCCTACGAATTGCTCCGCTGCAAAGCAGCTCCCGCAATTCTATCATCATATAGTATATTCGTCTTTTAACCGTATCTTATCCGCCACACTCAAGGCGATCCCCATCTCCATCATCAGGAATACGATGGATGTTCCTCCATAACTGATAAACGGAAGCGTGATTCCCGTAGCCGGGATCACATTAAGCACAACGGCAATATTTAAGATCACCTGTAACGCAACCTGGGCAAAGATCCCTGTCACGATCAGTGAGCCTAACAGATCCGATGCATTCTGGGCAATGAAAAACAGACGATAAAGCAAGAAGACAAAAAGCATCGTCAAAAGAGCGGCTCCAAAGACCCCCAGTTCTTCACAGACGATTGTAAAGATCATATCATTCTGAGCCTCTGGTACGGCTCCCAGCTTCTGGGCACTGTTTCCAAGTCCTTTTCCGAAGAGACCGCCGGAGCCCAGAGCATAGAGTCCCTGCATGATCTGATAACCCGTGCCCGAGCTCTCACTTTCCGGATTCAGCCAGGCTCGGATACGCTGCCACCGGAAGCTGTCACTGCTCTGAGCGATCTGAACTGCCACACTACGGATGATCAAAACAGCCGGCACTGCCGCGATACCGCCAAAAAGAGCAATTTTTGTCCCCCAGGGATGTGCGACAATGACCAGGACCAATGTCATTCCGGCAATGATCATGGCAGAACTCAGGTTATTGGTAAACTTCCATGTGAGCACGGATGTGATCGCCCCAAGGAAAACCAGCATTGCCGGTGCTTTCCAGCCCTTTATATTCCGTCCGAGCTTTACGATAACGGACGGAAGAAAAAGAATGATTGCCAGCTTGGCGATCTCTGCAGTCTGGAACTGAACCGGTCCGATCCGGATCCACCTGGTAGCGCCTTTTACATTTCGCCCTACAAATCTCGTCAGGATCAGAAGAATATTAGAAATGAGATAAAGCCAGGCTCCCCAGTTAGCGATCCAATGATAATCCACTCTGGAAATGAACAGCATTCCCAGAATACAGACTGCACTGAGCCCTGCCTGCTTTGCAAAGAACGTCATATCGGATCCATAGTTCACTTTCGCCGTATAGGCACTGGTACTGTACAGCATGACCAAACCAAAAGAAACCAGCAGGATCACACAGGCCAACAGATTATAATCATAATACGGTTCTCCACTCCAGCTTTTCCTGTCCGGAAAAATCCCACTGAAAAACCGTTGTAAAACATTTTGTTTCTTTTTCTTTCTTTTTGAAGCCATAAACTACCTCTTTTTTCACAACGGGAAACTCTCCCGTCTCGGAAATTGCCGTCCGGCGGAGCTTATCTCCGCATCATCCCGAGTATCATAGCACATTTCCCTGTAAAGGTCAAAGTCTGTTCATCTTTTTTTTGCACTCGGATAGATCCTTTCCATCCGTGCGTTACCAAAGTTTTCATCCATGACTTTTTCCCATTTATACTTTGCCTGCTTTCCATCCTCTCTGCTGTTGTAACGGACCAGGGCCATAGCGGAAACCACCATATTTACTGCCATAAAGACCACCAGGATCCAGGTGAGGATCTTTCCGATCGTCGGTGGTATTTTTCCGATCACTGCGGAAATCTTCGGATAGAAAAACTTGATCCAGACCACAGCCGCGATCCCCCAGAAGAAGCAGAACAACAGATTGATCCTTCCTCCAAGGTTAAAAGGAAGCTTGCTGTAATCCCAGAATATTTTTCCGAAGACCAGCTGAGTGAAAACACTGCAGATATATTCGTACGCTCCGCCCAAAAAAGTGCCTGCCAGAAACAGATGACGGTCCGGTCTCTGCTGATCACGGTAAAGAAGTGCCGTTGCTCCCGCGATCGCAAGCCCCCACACAATACTGAAGGGTCCCCAGACCAGACTGCTTCGGCTCATCCAGCGTCCCATGGAATAACGGCAAAAGACCGTTTCCACCAGATCGCCCAGAAAGGCGCTTATGAAAAAGAGCCAGAAAAGTTTATAAAAACCACAGCCATCCGCAAAGCCCTCTTCCTCTTCTTCGCAGCTATTCTCCTGTCCCACTGCCGGATAAGCCTTTTCGATTCGGATCTCCATATGATCAAAGATCCACTCTCCCAGTCTTCTGGTCCAACGCCTCAGCTCCCGGTCAAAATCCTGTACCTTGTCTGGCATCTTTTTCTGATTATGAAAAAAAGCCGCATAAGAGACCACAGCGTCCAGGATTCCAATACCAAGAGCTGTCCATACCAGAATCCCGGCGATCAGCTTAGGCAGCAGTTTATAAAGGATTGTGAAAAACTCATTTCCATAATAAATACAGAACACTCCGAGTATTCCCCAGAGCAGGGAATATGGAAGACAGATGTAACCGTCAAAATTCCATCGTTTTCCGGAATAATCCCACCATTTCCGGTGATTCATCCGTTCCAGTGCTTTTCCCGTAAACCATTCCACAACTGTCGCCACGATCATACAGCCAAGGAACAGAAACAACGGATTGTCTTTCAGTTCCCAGAATGCCAGCGTCATAAATACGGCAGAAAATCCGTAGACAAAACAGACCGGTCCGGTAAAAACGCCGCGGTTGATAAACTTCCGGTGCTTTCCGGATGCCACTGCCGTTTCGATCAGCCACCCAAGAAAAGAATACACAAAAAACAGCCATAAAAGTTCATATCCTGAATAATTCATCTCGTTTTCTCCTTTGTTACAGGAAGCAAATGCAATTTTTATACTGGTAACCGTTCATTGATCAATCACATATGGTGAATCAGGAGGTGAAAGATTTGAAAAATCCCACGATCATAAGCAAGCTGAAAATCAATGGCAAATGGGTCTGTCAGGAAGAGGTTCCTCCGGAAGCAGTACGCAAAATGGTAGAGGAAGTGATGCTCCGGGCCGGAAGAAACATTGGTTTTGACGTAATACCAGTTTCAGGAGTCTGCCTAGATCGCAACCCTGTTTTTCCACAGAAAAAAGGTGCACCCCATACCGATCGAGAAGATTGATAGCTGAAAAAATAAATTGTAACTGTTCAGGACGTTCAAAACAACAGGCCACAGACCCGCGCATTGCATGCGCTCTCGCTGCATTCGCAGCTTTTGTCTGAGGCTAATGGGCGTTCCGCCCATTCCGAAATAAAAAATTCATCCTATTGCAAACAAGTTTGCATAGTCTGATTTTTCATTTCGCTGATGTTCTGAACTGTTACAATAATTTTATGCACAAAAAAATGGAGCATACGGGATTCGAACCCGTGACCTCCTGAATGCCATTCAGACGCGCTCCCAGCTGCGCTAATGCCCCTTACAAGTTTTGATTATATCTTATACATCTGCAAAATGCAAGTGATTTTTCACAGAATTTCCATGCATTCATATATTAGAAGTAAACCCGTTTTCGAAAGGAGTTCTTATGTCAGATCATATAGATTGCTGTCAGAAGTCCAATCATCCGGATCATTCCGGGGTTGATTCTCTTCCTCTTGCCATGGCTTATGTTCCATGGCAGACGTTCCACAAAGCTTATGACCCTGCCACTGCCCTCTCTCTGGGAACTGTATTCCCGGAGCTCTGCCTGCCATTCTGCGGAAAAGGAGGTGCCTGCCCGTGAACAGAACCAGCTGCAATGCTTACGGAAACAGAACGCAGACCTGCCCCGGCCGTCCAAATTATTGCACGCCTCCGCAAAACCGGCCAGTTCCGCCAAAATATTCTCTGGATCTCAGAAATATGAATCAGGAACAGCTTCTTGCTTATATCAATCAGGTCAGCTTTGTTGTCTCTGATATGCTCCTTTATCTGGACACTCACCCGACAGACAGAGAAGCACTTGCTTATTGTGAAGACCATATTGCCATGAGAAATAAAGCCTTAAAAGAATATGCTGTTCTTTACGGACCTATTACCATCGACACCGCCGATGACGCATCCAGCGAATGCTGGGAATGGGTCAATACACCCTGGCCCTGGGAAGGGAGGTTGAAATAATTTATGTGGAATTATGAAAAACGACTACAGCATCCAGTCAACATCAAAGAGCCAAATGCCAAACTGGCTCAGATCATCATGAGTCAGTACGGGGGACCGGATGGAGAAATGGGTGCTTCCATGCGTTACCTTTCCCAGCGTTTTACCATGCCGAACCGAAAAGCTATGGGAATCTTAAATGATATCGGCACCGAGGAGCTGGCTCATCTGGAAATGGTGGCTACCATTATTCATCAGCTGACACGGGGACTCTCTCCGGAAGAAATCCAGAAAGCCGGTTTTGCTCCTTATTATGTGGATCACACAATCGGAATCTGGCCACAAGCAGCCGGCGGTATTCCGTTTAACGCCTGTGAATTTCAATCTAAGGGAGACCCTATCACAGATCTTCATGAAGACCTTGCAGCAGAGCAGAAAGCCCGCAGCACTTATGACAACATTCTCCGGCTTGTCAAGGAGCCTGATGTTGTCGAGCCCATCCGCTTCCTCCGTGCAAGAGAGATTGTTCATTTTCAACGCTTCGGCGAAGCACTCCGGACCGTCCAGGATCAGCTTGATTCTAAAAATTTTTATGCCTTCAATCCAAGTTTCGATGCACCTGTAAGCTGCTCCTGTCCCTCCTGTACAAAAAAATAAAAGCATCTGTTGCTTCCATGGCTATTAACTGATATATTGAAATTTTCTTCAGTTTTTGTAAAAAGCGCCCATATAAAATAAAAGAATAGGATCGATCAGTTTCTGAGTGCTGATCGATCCTATTTTATAATTGCTCTGTCAATCGTTTTTTCTCAGACCATCCATGGAAGCCGTCAGAAGACTACTGCTTATTTATTTTCTTTTCTTACTTTTCTGTTTCTTCTCCAGACAAACAGGAGTGTCATTCCAGAAAGAAGGAACATACATACTTCCGCCGTACAGTTGGTCGGATCTCCGGTTTTTGGAGCTTTTGTTTCCTGGGTAGTTGTTGATGAGGATGTCTCAGATGTGTTTGTTTCAGACATGAACGTTTCTGTTTCCGTAGATGTGGTTTCTGTCATTTTTGTTTCCGTTTCTGTCTCTGAAGACTGTGTCTCCGGAAGCTCTGTTTCCGGGGGTTCGGTCTCGGTCTCCTGAGTTTCTGTTTCTGTCGGTACCGGTTCTGTTTCTTTGACCGGACGGTCATACATGAACACGGACTGGATTTCCATAGTATCTCTTACTTCAAAAATGACATCTTCTGTTTTTTCATAGCCTTCCGGTGCAAGTGTCTCACGAAGATGATAGGTGCCTACCGGAAGTTTTTCCACATAATGAGGCTCATTTCCGGAAACCCAGCTTTCCAGTATCTCTCCTTTTTCATCCAGAATCTCAAGATGTGCGCCCGGAACTTCTCTCTGATCGGTTATATCCAGCTTGGAAATCCTTACACGGATAACCTGATCGATCATGACAACTGAATGGACTTTCCCGTCTTCCGTCACTTCAAAAGAAATGGTACTGGCCGTCACATACCCCGCCGGCGCTGTTTTTTCTGTAAGAAGATATTTTCCAGGTATCAGACGTTCTATGCGATGCGGACTCTTTCCTGATATCCATGTCTCAATCAGCTCATTCTTATCATTTCGCACTTCAAGAACTGCACCTTCCAGTTCCTCATCTCCTGTAATATCTGTCTTGGAAATATCCCATTTGGTAAAGTCATTCGTCCATCTCAAAGTTTCTGTATCAGATTTTGCGCGGTCTTCGTCCAGCGGTTTTCCTTCCGGATCGGATTCAAAAATAAAGCCTTCTTTATCCACGGTAACATACCGTACTTCTGTATCCAGAATATAGCCCGGAAGAGTTTCTGTTTCCTGCACCTGATATACACCTGGCGTCAGATATTTTAATTCCACACTTCCACCATCTGCCGTTGTCACGGTTTTTTCTTCTGATGCGGCATTGGTCATATCCTGCTGTCCTTTGTTTTCTCCGGATTCTTCTTCCGGAAGATCATACTTCTTTACAGAAAAAGTCACGCCATCCAGTGCTTTTCCTGTCGTGTCCGTCTTAAAAAGTTTCCAGGTCGTCGGATGGTTTTTGAGCATAAGCTCTGCTGTGACCACTTCTGTTTCCTGATCTTTACAGGTAAGATTCACAAGATAACTTCCGGTATCCAGACAATAGCCTTCCGGTGCTTTTGTTTCCCGGATCTTATATTTTCCAAGAGGAAGTTTCCCTGTTATACCGGTTCCATCCGTTCCAACAGTCACCTCTTCCACAAATTCCTCTGCGGCATAATGGCGATATCCATCCGGTGTCACAATATCTTCTGCTGCAAACACGGAAAATACGGCCCCTGTCAGCTGTTCCTTCGTTTCGGCATCCATTTTAACCAGCCTGATCTGTCCCTTTACCGGTTCATCATAAAAGCTTATTTCCAGAGGTTTGGTCCAGCTTCCCCATTTATCTACTGTAAAGCTAAGATCTTCGCCCCGCAGATAACCTTCCGGAGCCTGTACTTCCCGGAGATAGTAGGTTCCATATGGCAGTTTTTCCGGAATGGTGATCGTTCCTGATTCATCGGTTTGCAGAACGGTGAGCTCCTCACTATGCGGATAATAAACGTGGAAGGTCAACGGATTTTTCTTCTCATCCAGAACCTGAAATGCCGTTCCCTTTTCCGGAATGATCAGTTTCTGATCCGTACTTCTTTTTATCAGTGTTACCGGCATCTCTATGGGACGGTCATTCAGATAAATTCCCGTATACTCTTTCCGATCCACCTCTCCTTTGATCTCAAAAGGTGTTATCGGCATTACAGAAGCCGGATGCTCTGTCTCTGTCACCACATATGTTCCATAGGGAAGTCTGCCATCCGGAAACTGTTCCGGGTCTCTGGTAGTTGCCACACCTTCTTTATCCGTTGTCAGAACCGCATATAATTCTCCTGTGGATTTCAGACGGACCTCGAATTTACAGCCTTCCAGAGGAAGCAGTTCTTCACCCGGCTCTTCACTGCTCAGGGTATCTTTAAATTTCACCAGTGTGAGATCAAAGCGGCTGACTCTGTTTTTTGCCGCAGATCCTTCTCCATCAAAACGACAGATTTTCTTGTTTTCACGAATCTGAAAGATTCTGGTAAGATTCTCGCCTTCCCTGGTATATCCCGGCGGCGGACAGGTTTCTTCCAGCTTATAGGTTCCATAAGGAAGCAGTGTTTCCGAGGTTTCGATCTTGCCTTCTGCGTTGGTCTTAAAGGTGTCGATGATCTCTCCTTCTGCGATTTTCCTTCCGTTCACGTACACGGCTCCTTCGGATTCATTGCTGAGTGTAAATTCAGCTCCTTTCAAAGCAGCATCTCCCTGCGTTTTTCCAGCTTCGTTCCGTTCCAGATCCCATTTAGAAAGTGCAAAGCCGCCCCGGATCATGGAATCCTTTACCGGCGTTTCTGTCAGATCAACCATCTCCCCCGGCTGGTCTTCCGGAATGGAAAAGGTAAGTGTCTCTTCACTTAAAAGATAGCCTTCCGGTGCAGTCAGTTCTTTTATAAGATATGTGCCTGCCTGAAGCACTGCATCGGTTTCTGCCAGTCCGGAAGCGTCTGTTGTGATCTGCATCACTTCTTCGTCCGGCAGATAAGAACAGTTCTCCTGATCCTTTCGGGTCACAGAATAACTGTTTTTATTATAAATACCGAAAACTGCGCCTTCAAACCGTGCATCTCCCTCTGTTCCTTCCGGCAGATCCTGACTCCTTTTACAGATTCTCACACTGCCGTAAACCGGCTCATCCGTCACCACAATCCCTTCGTTGGTAAAGCTGTTTCCAGTTTCCCCCTGGTACTTTCCTTCTTCATCTGAGACAAATGTGCGGATCCCCGGATCTTTTAAAAGTCCTGCCGGAGCTTTCGTCTCTTCTATGGTCAGGCGTCCAAGCGGAAGCACCGCTTTTCCGTTTACCTGATAAAACAGATCTCCGGAAATCTTATAGCTGTCTTCAAATTTTGCATACCCTTCTGCATCGGTTCTCAAAACCCAGGTACGAAGCAGCTTCTCTCCGCCATAATAACACAGAGTAAATTCTGCTCCTTCCCTTGAAAGATCAGTTCCTCCTTTGATCTTTTTTTGTACGGCTGTCTCAACAGACTGGTAGAACGGTTCGTCTTCAAAAATCACCTGCTGATGCTGTCCCTTTGTCAGAACAACTTTTTTCACTTCCTGGCTGAGCCGGTAACCCGCAGGAGCTTTTCTTTCCTTCACATAGTAAATTCCTGCCGGCAAGGTGACCGTATTCGTTTCTCCAGATGCTCCTGTCTTTAAAACAGCCTTCGGTTCAGCAGAAAATTCTTCTTTTTCATAGATACCAAATTCTGCATCTTCAAAAGAATAAATGCTGTTTTCATCCGTCAGTTCCGGTCTTGTTGAGCTTTTTTTAACCGAAAGATCTCCTGTTTCCTGCTGATTTACCAGTTCCGGCCAGCTTTCACTCATGGTGCAGACCCGGTTAGTCGTCTTTCCATCTCCGGAAGCATTTCCATTTTCCGGAAGCAGAGAAAACCAGCGGATGGTCGGATCACAGATATACCCCTCCGGAGCCTTGATTTCCTGAATCGTATAATATCCCATGGGAAACCAGGTCAGATCCGACACTTTGGAAATATAAACTTCTCCCTTTAAAGGATTTCGAAGCTTCAGTTTTCCCTCTTCGTTTGTTTCAAAAAGCCAGGCCATCAGTTCTTCTCCGCCCTGTGGGGAATCATAAAGCTTCAATTCAAACTGTGCACCGGCAAGCGGACGATACTCTTTTCCGTCACTTCCTACTTTTTTTAACAGGTTGTTTAAAGAACCATACACATACAGATCTTCATCCTTTACTGTATACAGCGCATCATCCTTGTCATCTGTCTGCGGCGCCGTCACCTTCAGAGATCTTACTGACAGATTCCTTGCATGCCCACCGGGTTGCCTGGTTTCCTGATAATAGATCGTTTTGCTTTCTCCTGCCTGGAGCCCCGGAATTTCCAGATATTTGGAATAGAACCCGTTCTCCAGCGTATGCGTATACACGGTTCCGATAACATCTGTACAGCCTGCATCCCAGTAAAAGGTATAGGCTGCATTTGCCAGAGAATAGTTCGGAAACCTGGTCAGCCAGTCAAAATCGGCTCGACTGAGCGAAGAAACCTTATTCACCCGGACTTTTACATTCGAAGGTTCATCTTCCGTTACAGTCAGATCCTTTTCAACAAATTGGTCTGTGTCTTTTTTTACCACAGCCGGAAGCTCTTTTTCTGTGAATTTTACAGAATAGATTTTTCCGGAAAGTCCCCATTTTCCACTGGTCGGCGCACCGATCTCCTTAATATAATACGTCTGATCAAAGGCCAGAAAACGATTGATCTTTGTGCGTTTCCCGGTAATAACCGTTTTTACAAGCGGCTCACCGGAACAATCTTTGTTGCTCCAGATCCCGTATACGGCACCCTTCATGGAATCGTCCCACGCTCCTTTGGAAGACTTCTTGTTTAAAAAAACAATTCCAAGATAAGGATGATTTTTTACAGTTACGCCTGCCTGTTTTCCCGTACTCACTTTACAGTTCCAGGAAGCAGTCGATATGGTGGCATATTTCGGGGCTTTGACTTCTTTCAGCGTATAATTTCCGGGAGGCAGATCATCTATCAGACCTTCTCCTGTTTTCGGGTCTGTGGAAATACTTCCCACTTTCTCTCCTGAAGCGTTCAGAACATCAAAAACCGCATCCAGCTGATAAACATCTGTCACCGCCCGGTCCGCATTGGAAAGCCGCTTATGAACCACGATCCCGCCTTGTGATCTTTTGATCGTTATCTTGAAATTTCCATAAACATTCTGCTGTGTCCCGTTATCATTTTTCCAGCCCGCCTGATATACGACACTGTTTTCTGTCACCTGGTCAATATAAATATACAGCATTCCTGTGGCTCCCGGCCGCGGACAGATCTGCGCTGCCGAAGAACCGCAGGTAGTCATTCGAAAAGCACTTCCGAATTTCTGATAAACTTCCGAATCTTCAGCCGGATAAACATAACCCTGCTGCAGATTAAAATAATTATGGACATTATAATCTCCGATGGCTGGATAAAAAACAGCCCTGGCCGTATAATATTCACCTGTTTTGGGATTGTCTATGTTGGAACCCGGCGTAACGCCAAAACCAAGAAGATGGTCATTCCTTCCTCCAGGAAAAAGAGAACCATCTCCCAGAGGCACCGGCATAGCAGAAAGCTCTTCCTCTGTCATAAAGCAGAACACATAACTTCCGCCCGAACGAAACAGGCGACTTGAAAAAACAGCATCTGCTCCACAGTCCTTCCAGCATTCTTCTGCAACAAGTTCTTCATTCCTGCTGACAGAATATGCGAAATTATCTTTATCCGGAAGCATCGTATAGGTGAGATTTTTTCCATCCAAATCTTCCAGTCTTTCTGAAGCCTTATTTCCATATAGTTCTGTAACTTTCTGACCGTCTGCATAAATATAAACGCTTCCATTTCCCAGAACAGAAAACTCTGTAACCTCTGCATTTTCCTGAGTTTCCATCGATTCTGTCGAATCATCCGGTTCTTTTAAAGTTTCTTCATTTTCCGAAGCTTCCTCCGATTCTTCCGGCATGTCTGTTTCTGTTTCCAGAACTGTTTCCTGAACCGTTTCTTGTTCTTCCTCTTCTGTTTCCGTAACAGCAGTTTCTGCACTTTCCGATTCCGGAAGTTCCTTTTCCGTATCGGTTTCTATCGTTTCTTTTTCCGTTTCTGCTGCTTCCTGCTGAACGGATTCGCTTTCTGCTGCTTCTGTTTCAAAAAAATCTATCAGATTTTCTTCCGCCCCGGATGTCGAAGATTCTTCCTTCACTGTCATGGCAGGCTCCGAGGCAAATGCTCCTGCCGGAACAGACGTTACCAATGTGGACACTGCCAGCATCCATGCAAAACAGCTCCTGATCTTATGTTTCATATCAATCATCTCCTCCTGATTTCCAATATTCAGTTGTTAAATGTTCCGGTAGGATCACGACATCGCTTCTTATGTCCCATACAGAACTCCTTTCACGATGGATTTTATGACTAGAGATTTTTTATTTGTAACGGTTCAGAACATCAGCGAAATGGAATGGAGACCTGTGGCCTGTTGTTTTGAACGTCCTGAACAGTTACTTTTATTCAAAGAAAAAAGAGATGAGGATTTAAATGACAATAGAATAGAATAATGCTTTGAATGATATTTTAAAAAATAGTGGATTCTGCGGATCAGAACCGATCCAAAATGATCAATAAAAGATAAAACGAGAACTTATCTGTTCCCTTTCAGATTTGTCTTTTTCATCATACTACACTTTTTTTGAAAATGCAATCCTTTCTTTCGCATTTGTCTGGATTTTTTATCTATCTTATGCTATGATGATGCCAGGGTTAAAAGGTCTTTTACCCAAACGCTGAGAACTCAGGAGGCTTTTTATGAATGAAAAAATAGATCTTTCCGGTGTTTTTTCTCTTGCTTATATCAAGAAGTCCCGCTATACCGGATCCTTTCACAGTATGCGTTACCTTCTGGAGCTGAAAGACGGACAGATTGCCGCCACCATCTATCCAGGTCCTTACTGTTTTGAAGTCACTCCGGACGACGAAAAGGAAACTGCATTTTTTGAATACTCGCCGGAAGGTCTCAATGAGACCGTAGCATGGCTGAATCAGTGCTACGATGAACGATATCGCGAAAAAGATACTCTGCTTACAGGAGACGAAACAATACAATGAAAAAGGCTTACGACCGGATGGATGGTCACACGTTTGAACATTACTGTGCCGGACTGCTGCGCAAGAATGGTTTTCATCATGTGGAAGTCACACGCGGAAGCGGTGATCAGGGGATCGATATTCTTGCATGGAAGCATCGGAAAAAATACGGCATCCAGTGTAAATGCTATTCTTATTATCTTGGAAACAAAGCGATCCAGGAAGCCTATGCGGGTATGAAATTTTATGAATGTGATGTAGCGGCCGTACTGACTAACCAGTACTTTACCAATTCCGCTGTTGCCCTTTCAGAAAAAACAGATGTCCTTCTCTGGAACCGTTCTGTTCTGGAAGAACTCCGTAAATGCAAAAAGCCCCGTCTTCTTAATCTGGCAGGACTTCTGGGGATGGTCGGCAGTGCCTGGCTTTTCTATTTTCTTTGTTCTGCAGAGGTTCTGGAAGCCATCCGCCACTTACTGAGATTGACAGACTGTATGTTTTGTGCCTTCCTGTTTCTTGGAAGCTTCCTGCTTTTTCTTGAAAAGGGAAGCTTTTTTCTTTCTTGTCTTGCCACATTGCTGCTTGGAAGCTCCCTTCTGATCGGTTTTTGTCTTCTTGGCAACATGGGCGGGATCGTGCTGGTTCCGCTCCTGCTCTTCTTTTTCAGTCTTTTCCGCAGTCGAAAGCTGAAACACCGTACACATACCCAACAACTTCTGCCTAAGAAAACAGAAAAAAGTGAACGATAAAAAGGAGGCTGTTGCTCCATGGATGATCCCTCATCTATTTTGCAACAGCCCTTTTTTTATTTTTCCAGCTGCTCGATCACATCCTGAATGATCCATTCCAGTTCAGACCACTTTTTCTCGATGTCTTTGGCAAGCTGAAGCTGACATCTGGCACGGACCAGGTTGTGCTTCGGATACTCATACCTGAAATAATGATCGCCGGTCAGATAATCATCCAGAAAGCGGCTTGCCTGCTCCACAGTAATGGAAAAGCTGGCTTTTACCAGATTCTGCAGTTCTGCTTCTGTCAGAAGATCTTTGGTCTCTCTGATAAAGCCTTTGGCAAACGCACGAAATTTTCCGGTGTCAAAGAAAACTTTGCTGGTATCCGGTTCATCCTCCGCTGAAGTATTGGCAATGAAACGAACGGCATCTCCAAAATCATACATGGACATTCCCGGCATGATCGTATCCAGATCAATGACTACCAACGGCTCCTTGGTGACTTTATCAAACAGAACATTATTGGCCTTTGTATCATTATGTGTTACCCTTCTAGGAAGCTCGCCCTTAGCAAAACGTACACTCAGTTCTGCTGCCTTATCACTGACAAAAGAAAGATATGCGATCTCATCCGGCACCTCATGAACACGATTGCAAGGATCCTTTTTTACATCTTCAAACAGAGTGTCCAGACGTTTTCTGGTATTATGGAAATCCGGAATGGTCTCATAAAGAACAGACCCGTCAAAATCAGCCAGCTGTGCCTGGAAATTACCAAAAGCCTTGCCTGTTGCCTCGATCACAGCCAGATCATCTGTCGTATCCAGTGTCAGAGAGTCCACATAATTCATGACTCTCCAGAAAGAATCTTCATCACTGATAAAATAATTGACCCCATCCTCCGTATGATGGAAATGAAGAGCCAGCTGCTCCGGATATTTTTCCCGGATATAAGAAGTTACCTGATCGATATTTTTCATGATCTCCACCGGATTTTTAAACACATGCGTATTGATCCGCTGAAAAAGATATGCTTTATACTTATTGTCGCCTACCGCATAAGTCACCTTATAGGTTGAATTGATATTTCCAACTGTGATCACACTGTAGGAATACAGCTCTCCCTGCAGACGAAATTTCTCTCCAATGAGTTTTATGGTCTCAAACATTTTTCTATTCTCCTTTATTTTCACTGTACTAGCTATTTTTATCTTGTATACTATCTTATTCTTATCTTTCCTATCATACCAAGAAATCGAGATTATGGCAAGTTTGGATTCCTGTTAAAATTCTGTTTTCAAAACATTTTCCTATAAGATTTTTGGAATGTGCTATCTTTTTCTTTAAAGATTTATTATAATGATTACAATATCATCACAGACTTTTGGGGGTGTGTATATGAAATATGGAAAGAGTTTACTGGCTCTTGTTCTGGCAGCTTCTCTTTTTACAGAACCGACACTGCCTGCACAGGCTTCAGCCAGGTCATCCAAAACAAGTCATAAGGCTTCAACAGCCGCCACGGTAAAACGCATGCGTATTCTCCGGGTAAAAAAGAAAAAACTGAGAGCTCTGATCCGCCGGTCCATCCAGCAGCAGGAAATGATCGTTTTAAAGAAACAGATACTCTCCTATCTTTCCGACAACGGGCTTTCCTCTGCAAACTGGAGCATTTATGTGAAAAATCTGAAAACTAATCAGAGTATTTCCACCTGTTCAAGATCCTTCACTGCTGCCAGTACCATCAAGCTTTTTGCCATGGCTGCCGCTTACGATAAGATTGAGCGAAAACAGCTCACCATGACTTCTGATCTTTCCACGAAGCTTTGGAATATGATCGTTTACAGCGACAACGATTCTTTCAATTCTATTGTGGCGGATTATGTCGGTCCTGCAGAAATGAACCAGTTTCTGAAAAGGCAGAAGTTCACCAGAACTGCCCAGTATCATGGAATCGGCCCCGGAAGTCATCCTTATCTGGGGTCCACACGGCTGAATGGGGTCAATCATACCAGCGCTGCCGATTGTGGAATGCTTCTGGAGAAGATTTACCGGGGAACGATGGCATCAAAAAGCGCTTCCGATGCCATGCTCTCCCTTCTGAAACAGCAAACCTATCGCTACAAGATTCCGGCAGGTGTTCCTTCCGGCGTGACTGTCGCAAACAAAACCGGTGAATTTGAGCAATTCCAGCACGATGCCGCCATTGTCTACGGTCAGAAAACACCTTATGTGATCTGTATATTTTCAGAGGACAGTAATGCTTACAGCATTTCCCATATCCGCAGACTTTCCTCTATGGTCTATCAATATCTGAATGGATGATATGCAGTATCCTCCCGGCTTCCATATGGTCAAAATTTTCTCACCTTTACTTTCTCTGTTTCCTGTGATAAAGTGTTCATAGATTATTTGAAGGGAGTTTTTTCATATGAACATTTCCGGTTCCACCCGCCTTGTCTGCCTGCTTGGCAGTCCTGTGGCTCACAGTATTTCCCCTGCCATGCACAACGCATCGTTTCAGTATCATGATCTTGATTATGCTTACCTTGCTTTTGACGTAGGCGAAGAAAAACTGGCTTCCGTGATAGAAGCCTTAAAAGAAATGAATGTCCGCGGATTTAACCTGACCATGCCGGACAAAAATAAAATGTGCACACTCTGCGACCGTCTGAGCCCCGCTGCAGAAATTTCGGGGTCCGTCAATACGGTATTAAATGAGAATGGAGTACTCACCGGCTGCACAACGGACGGGATTGGTTATATGAAAGCTTGTGAAGACGCAGGTTTTCACATCATCGGGAAAAAAATGACTCTTTTCGGTGCCGGTGGTGCCGCAACTGCTATTTTGGTCCAGGCGGCTCTGGATGGCGTCCGTGAGATTTCTCTTTTCACCAGAGATCCAAAAAGAGAACATACACTTAAGATCGTTTCTTCCCTGCGCGAACGGACAAACTGTACGATTCGGCTTTTCTCCTATGAAGATGAAGAGATTTTACGCCGGGAACTGGCAGACAGCCAGATTCTTACCAACGGAACCAATCTTGGAATGGCACCTTATGAAGAAGGCTGTATTTTACCGGATGCCTCTTTTCTTCATAAAGATCTGATTGTTTCTGACATTATCTACAATCCCAGAAAAACTCGACTGCTCCAGATGGCTGAAGAGACTGGTTGTCCGCATTTCAATGGTCTTTATATGCTCCTCTATCAGGGAGCAGAGGCCTTTAAAATCTGGACCGGAAAAGAAATGCCTGTAGAACTGATCAAGAAAAAATTCTTTTTATAACAAAAAATACCGTCCTGCAAACCAGGGCGGTATTTTTGTCTCAGAAAATATCTGGATCATTTTTCTTCATGGTCCTTATCTCCATAGTATTTTCCGTAATATTTCTTATAATATTTTCCGTAATAATGACCGTAATAGCCTTTTCCTTCCATCTCTACCTTATTCAGTACAGCACCCAGGATACGGCATCCGCTTCTCTCCAGCTGCTGCTTGACACTCAGGGCAAATCTCCGGCTGACAACATCGCTTTCAATAACAAGAATGGCGCCATCGGCAGCTGAAGCTACGATTGCCGCATCGATCACGCTTCCAAGCGGAGGACAGTCAATTAAAACATAATCGTAGGTCTCTCTGGCCTTTGCGATCAGCTTTTTAAAACGGTCACTGCCAAGAAGCTCGGAAGAATTCGGTGCAAGTGGACCGGTAAGGATCATATGGAGATTTTCCACATTGGTCTCATACAGACACTCATCCAGACTGCACTGCCCGGAAAGATACTCGGAAAGCCCTTTTCCCGGTTTATCGATACCCAGACGGTTTACCAACACGGATTTACGGATATCTGTATCGATCATCAGGACTTTTTTCCCGGTCTCTGCCATGGAACAGGAAGTCCGATACACCAGGATCGACTTTCCTTCATTTGGAATACTGCTGGTAAAAGCAATCACTTTTACATCGTCTCCGCAGAACAGAATGTTCGTACGCAGAGATTTATAACTCTCGCTGCCCTGGAAATTCAGGGGGCGCAATTCTCCAAGATTCAGTTTCTTCATCTTTTCTTCCTCCTACTTTCCAAGAATCATTTTTTTCTGTTTACTCTTCTTTGACTCAATAGGAATAACACCTAATGTGGTCAGACCCAGATATTTTTCAACATCATCACTGCTCTTGATGGTATCATCCATCAGATAAATCACAACAATCACTGCCATAGCCAGCAGTACACCAAGAAGGCCTGCCATCACTACATTTTTCATCGTACTTGGGCTGGACGGCTGTTCAGGGATATAACCTTCCTCAGCAATGGTCGGTTCCTGTGTGTTCATGATCTCTTTTACACGGGCTTTCGAAACCTTTGCAACCTCATCGGCCACTTTTTTTGCCATCTCCGGATCTTCATCCGTAAAAGTGATCGTGATCATACGGGTATCCGTAGGATTGGCCAGTTCCAGACGACTTAAAACCTGACCGTATGTCATATCAAGATCCAAGTTTTCAATTACCTGATCGATGACCGGACGGCTCTTTACCAGTACCGTGTAATCCTTTGTCAGCTGGGAACCCAACTGAATATCAGAAAGAGAAACCACGGTATCCTTACTTAAAATATAGATTGTTGAAGACGACTTGTAAAGCGGTGTCACCATGGTTTTTGTATATACTCCTGCTCCCCCTGCACAGATAATTCCTGCCAGAAGAATGATCCACCAACGATGAAGCAATACAAAAAAGAGTTCTTTTAAATCAATTTCCATCTCATCATCTGTGTTTTTTATTTGTGTATTTACTTCCATCAATATTTACCTTTCTTTTTCTTTTCCACTGTTCCAGATAAGGTCGGGAGTTTCTCTTAAAATCTGCTCAATCTGTGCCCCGTTACAACACATATTAAGTTCTTTCATATTTACCTGTATCTTCGGTGCCCGTTCTTCCGCATTATGACAGTCTGTGGAAAGCAGATCCACAAATTCCTGCCGAAAAAGCCATTTATTTTTCTTAATGCTGTTATAATTGACCTGGAACAATACCCCCTGTTCCTGAAGTTCTTCCAGATGAGCTTTCTGCTTATGCAGGCACTGATAACGTTCCACATGAGCAAGCACCGGACGATAACCGGCACGTATAAATTTCATCACAGCTTCCTGGATCCTGCTGTACGTATCCTGCGGAGAAAATTCCAACAGCACATATCTGCTGTTCTCGCCGCCAAGCGGCAGTATTTTTCCTTCTTTCAGAAGATCCACAACACCATCGCTGTAAAAAATCTCATTTCCAGGTCGAAGTTCCAGATCCGGATATTTCTTCTCGACCTTTTCTTTGACTTCCTTCAAAACTTTCAGAAGCTTCTCAGGCTCATTCTGGACATATCCCATATGATAATGCGGCGTGGCTATGATTCTGCGGACCCCTTGGGTATAAGCCATATCCAGCATTTTTAATGTCATATCCAAATCCCGCGATCCGTCATCCAGGTCTGGAAGGATATGGCAGTGCAGATCCGTGATTCTCTCTGTCTCTGCCGCTAATTTTCCAAACTCTTTTTGCTTCTTTCTTTTTCGGAGCAGAATGACAGTCCAAACCGCTGCCGCTGCTGCCAGCAGGATCAAAAGTACCGGGAAAAAAATAACCTGCATTTCCCTGCTGTCACTGCTCTTCGTTTCTGAAAAAATTTTATCTTCAGAAGCAGCTTTCTTTTTCGGCTCGCTCTCACGAATTGCTTCTGATTCCGCCTCCGTTTGTTTCCTGGAAAAAGTCTCTGTTTTCTGCACGGATGCTTCTGCTTTTTCCGATACAGTAGATTTCCTTTCCTCCAGTTCTGTCGGTATTTCCGTATCTGCTGTCTTCTTTGTATGATCGCCAGCTTGATCACTCCCTGCAGCGATTCCTGGTTCCTCTGTTTCTTTCCCGGGTTCTCCACTTGTTACTTCTTCCAGAATTCCCTGTTCCAGACCGGTCTGCACACTGGCATACATGGTGGTCAGATACTGATCTACTTCATCTGCCGTAAGATCCATATCTTCTTCCGAAAGTTTTTCTTTCAGAAGCTCCAGATAACTGTCTTTGGCTTTGTATGTCTTTCCCGCATATGTAAAACGTCCACTGGCTTCATTGATCAGCCTCTGTTCTTCTGCATTGATCCCGCCTGCCTGTGCCGGCATAACCGGTATCAAAAAGAGGATTCCAAGAGTGAAACACAGTATACGCATATTTTTTCGAATCGTATTTTTCACCGCCTCTTTACCAAAACACAGAGACGCTTTTGGTGGCGTCTCTGTGTTTGTTGTCATGCAGGCACTACTCAGCCGATCGCACCATTGGTGACAGTACTGAAGTATTTAGCAAGAGTCGGGCAGTTAGCAAAACGAATTGCACCGTTCTTTGTGAAGATAACACTTCCTGCTACACCTTCAGAAGTGAAGCGGATCGCGCTGTTGGATACTGTGATGTTAGAAAGGGTAACCTTTACATCACCACAGGCCAGTGTCAGAGTTCCCGTAAATCTGTGTACAGATTTCAGATTCTCAACAGCTGTTGCAAGACCACTGATAACAGCCTTCATAGCCTGAGCGTCAACATTCTCGTTGATGCCAAGGTTCTCGAATTCTTTACCGGCATAGATCTCAGACTCGATACGGTTACCGTTTTTGTCATAGATTCTCAGACCACCCTTGTCAAGGATCTTAACAGTAAACTCGCTGAACTCGATCGTCTTTTTGCTTTCCGGAATCGCGTTGTTATTTTCAACACCGGCTACCAGAGCATTGATCTGATCTTTTGCCTTTGCCGGATTAGACCATTTGATATAGCTCTTACCAGCTACTTTATCAACCGTCTTGTCGTCGTCAACCTTGCTTACCTGAGCAGCTTTTACAGTTACTTTGATGGTAGCAACTTTCTTACTTCCGTCAACAGCTTTTACTTTAACAGTAGTAGTTCCTGCTTTTTTCGCTTTCAGAACACCATTCTGGAAAGTAACGATGCTGGAGTTGGAAGAATCATATCTCAGATTCTTGCAGGTAGCAGTGCTCGGAGTGATCTTGGTGGTCACTTTCAGTCTCTGGCCAACTGCCATGGTTACGTTGTTGGTAGATGTCTTTAGAGAAGTGATCTTTTTCTCGATATCTTTTACAACGAAACGAACGGTAGTAGATTTCTTTGCATCGGCTTTGGAAGTAATTGTGATTCTTACATTACCGGCTTTTTTGAAATATACTTTACCAGAAGCACTTACTGTAGCGACTTTGGGATTGTTACTCTTAAAGGTAACCGCTTTGCTGCTGCCATTGGTGACTTTTACAATTGGTTTTAAGGTCAGACCGTTCACAGCACCTTTTCCCCTGTAAATATGGTAACAAGGTACATTTTTATTAACTGCGTGTGCACTGAAAATGGTAGAACGAACCGGTTCTGCTACAGAAACACTTTTTACTGCTGCCTGTGAGCTGATACCCAGAGCCATAGTCATGGAAGCAGCAATTGCAAAGGTCTTCACAAACTTCTTCATTCTCTTTTCCCTCCTTAAATATTTTTATTTGGCGGTGCGCACAATCACCCACCATGTTTTGCATTATAGCACACATTTGAGAAAATTTCCATGTCAATTCGAAGTATTTTCCTTTTCAGCAGCAAATAACTTTGTATAATTGCAACCAATTCTGTTTTGTCATTGTCTTTTGCGAACTCATTTTTTCTTAAATTTCCCATAAATATGCAATTTTTCGGTTTTATAAAAGCTTCGATGGCGTCTACTCTTCCCTCTTTTTGTACTAAAAAAAATGCAAAAAACACTATTTTACGAAAGTTTTCCTTCTTTCATCGTGGTTAAATATAACAAAAACGCTCAAAATTACATTGAGCGTTTTGTTTAAAATTTTGTCCATTTTATGGAGCTGAGGGGAATCGAACCCCTGTCCGAAAACCTCTCCATTGCGGCATCTCCCATCACAGTCATTTCTTTGACATTCCCTCCATCAGACGCCAAATGACAGGCTGCTGACTTCAGTAGCTTCATAAGTTCTTTTTATCCCGCAAAGCTTTGGGAAAAAAGTGCCTCACCGATTTGACGCCGGTGACTCGAGTGGTGAGCAGCTCGAGGCCGACGAGCAGCAATTAAGCTGCTAACGCGAAATTATCGTTTGCGTTTAATTTTAAGTTCCGGTTTACTACGCGGTCCCGGCCCGCGGATGGCTTCCCCAACTTCAAAATCCCCGTCGAAACCAGTACAACCCCGGGTTGTGATCAATTGATCTATGCTGGTTCGCAAACGTGTATATATTATATTTGATTTCTGTTTTTTTGTCAAGCTTTTTTGTAATCGCAAAACAGACATTCGCAATCCGATATTCCAACGCTTCCTCTTCTCAGGATGCCAGTCTCCATTTCAGCAGTTCCAGAAGCTTTTCTTCGTAATCACTTCCTGTCAGATCTTCGCTGCGGCCGGCGTTATGGAGATTGGTCTCCACACCTTCTTCCTGTTCATCGGCAAATTCCCAGATGTGATAGCTGACTCCCCGGTAGATCAGATCAATACTTCCCAAACCGTCTTCTTCTGCATAATCAAATTCACAGTTATGTTCTTTTAATAATTCCTGTGCTTTTACAAGGCGCAATTTCCTTCCCCCTTTATTCTCCGGCTTTCTCACCGGAGATTACGGATCTTAAATTCTTTTTCTGCTTCTCTTCTCTGGTCTTTCTTGGCAATATCTTCCCGTTTGTCGTAAAGCTTCTTACCACGGGCAAGACCGATCTCCACTTTGACCAGGCTTCCTTTAAAATAGACTTTTAACGGGACAAGCGTAAAGCCTTTTTCTTTGATCTTCCCCATGAGTTTGTTGATCTCATAGCGATGCATCAGAAGCTTTTTCACCCGGAGCGGATCTTTATTGAAAATATTACCCTTTTCATAAGGGCTGATATGCATCCCGTAAACAAAGACCTCTCCATTTTCTATCCGGACAAAAGCTTCCTTAATGCTGCATTTTCCCATACGGAGAGATTTTACCTCCGTACCATGAAGAGAAACGCCGGCCTCAAAGGTATCATCAATAAAAAAATCATGATACGCTTTTTTGTTGTTTGCAATGAGTTTGATACTTGATTTTCCCATTCTTTTCTCCCCTTAATCTTCGCTGTCATATGCCAGGTAAAGCGGATATTCAAAATCGATGGTGCGTTCTTCTTTGCTTGCATCTGCCACCCGCACACGGATGGGCTGTCCCAGCTTGAAGACTCTTCCCGTATCCACACCGTACATTTCCATGGTATCTTCTTTATAATAATAGCGGTCGTCATAAAGCCGTGATACATGGATCAGTCCCTCCACCGTATTTGGAAGCTCTACATAGATGCCCCAGTTGGTGATACCGGAGATCACACCATCGAATTCTTCCCCGATGTGGTCTTCCATATATTCCGCTTTCTTCAGCTTCAGAGTCTCACGTTCCGATTCATCCGCCCTGCGTTCTGCTTCACTGGTCTTCTCTGCCACTGAGGGAAGGATTTCCTCGTAATGCGTCCGCCGAATTTCTCCCATACGGCCACGGATGGTTTCTTTGATGATCCTGTGGATCTGAAGATCCGGATAGCGCCGGATTGGCGATGTAAAATGACAATAATAGCGGGATGCCAGACCAAAATGACCGGTACAGTCCGGACTGTACTTTGCCCGTTTCATACTCCGGAGAGTCAGACGACTGATCAGATCCTCCTCCGGTGAATCCGCGATCTTTGCCAGAAGCTTCTGAAGCTCCTTGGGATGGATCTCTTCCCGGTCTCCTTTGATGTAATAGCCAAAATTCTGGATAAAGCGCTGAAGGCTCTGGATCTTCTCCGGATCAGGTGTTTCATGTACCCGGTAAAGGAACGGGATCTCCTGCCAGTAGAAATCCTCTGCCACCGTTTCATTGGCTATGAGCATAAAGTCCTCAATAAGCTTCGTGGCATCGTTCCGTTCATAAGGAAGGATCTCCGTCGGATGACCTTTCTCATCCAGATGGATTTTTGCCTCCGGGAAATCAAAATCGATGGAACCGCGTTTTCTTCTCTGCTCCCGGAGAAGTTTTGCCAGCACATTCATTTCTTTCAGCATGGGAACCACATCCTGATAGGTTTCAGCAAGTTCCGGATCTTCGTCTGCCAAAATCTTTTTCACCTGTGTATAACTCATGCGATGGTTTGTACGGATCACACTCTCCACGATCTGATGACCGGTCACCTGACCTTTTTCATCAACATCCATCAGACAGCTTAAAGCCAGACGATCCAGTCCCTCATTCAACGAACAGATTCCGTTGGAAAGAGCATGCGGCAGCATGGGAATGACACGGTCTGCCAGATAAACACTGGTCCCCCGCTTCAAAGCCTCCCGATCCAGTGCACTGTTTTCCTGAACATAATTGGCCACATCCGCGATATGGACTCCAAGATGCCATCCAGCTTCATCCTTCGTAAGAGATACGGCATCATCCAGATCTTTGGCGTCCTCACCATCTATCGTCACCATGAGAAGATCTCGAAGATCAGTTCGCCCCAAGGTATCTGCTTCGGAAACAGGCACATTCATTCGTTCTGCTTGATTTAATACCCGTTCCGGGAACTCCAGGGGCAGATCGTGGGCATAGACCACGGAAAGGATATCTACTCCCGGATCATTGATATGACCAATGATCTTCACCACTTCCCCTTCCGGACTGCGGTTCTGATCACCATAACTGTTCAGATGTACCAGCACCTTATGGCCATTGACAGCTCCTTTTGATTTTTCAATAGGGACAAAAATATCCCGGGAAAATTTCAGATTATCCGGTACCACATAATTTTTCGATTGCTGATACGTACCGATAAGCTCGGTAATTCCCCGTTCCAGCACCCGAACAATCTTTCCCTCTCTTCTTCTGCCTGTACGTCCGGGTGTCACTGCCACCTGGACCATATCTCCCTCAAAAGCACCTCCTGTGCTTTCTTCCGGTATGAAAATGTCTTCTTCCTGACCTTCTATTTCAACAAAACCGAAACCTTTTACGTGAGCCGTATATTTTCCGGTAAGAAGATGGCTCTTAGCGATCTGATATTTTCCCCGCCTGGATACTTCGATTTTTCCTTCAACGACCAGCTCATCCAGAACTGCCTCCAGCTCGCCTCGTTTCTCGCGGCTCACACCAAGAACCATGGCCAGTTCTTTGATCTTCATGGGGACATAGGTTTTGTCATGCATCAGGTCGTTGATTACTTTTTTCCGTCGTTCAAACTGTTCTTTTTCCATATATGAGTGGTCTCCTGTTCCTGTATGGTAAAAAAGCACCCTCGCAATATTGCAAGAGTGCTTCGGCCTTTTAACATAGGGATGTCACCGCCAGGCGACATGTCCGTTTAGAAATTCAGATTCAGAACAACAGCCAGTACCATAAAACCAACTGCCAGTCCGGTGGTGATCTTAACCAGCGCACCTTCCATGGAACGTCCTTTGTTCTTTCCCCAGTAAGTATCCGCCATACCGCTGATACTTCCCAGTCCCTGAGATTTTCCTTCCTGCATCAATACGAGAACGGTCAGAGCAATGCAAATAATAACAAAGATAACCGTTAAGATAGTTCTTAATACTGCCACGAGTCACACCTCCTATACCAAACATGTTCAGTTTAGCATAGGAGAGATCGATTGTCAATCCCGTATTTTGCTGTGTTTCCAAGGAAATCTTCGATTCGGAGAAGCCGGTTATATTTCGCTGTCCGTTCTCCACGACAGGGTGCCCCCGCCTTGATCTGTCCTGCGCCGGAAGCCACTGCTATGTCCGCAATGGTCGTATCTTCCGTTTCTCCGGATCGGTGGGAAACCACAGAGCGATAACCGTTTTTGCACGCCAGTTCCATGGTCTCAAAAGCTTCCGTTAAAGTACCGATCTGATTGACTTTTACCAGCACCGCATTTGCTGCTCCTAGGCGGATACCCTTTTTCAGACGTTTTTCATTGGTAACAAAAAGATCATCCCCTACTAGCTGCAGTTTTTTCCCCAGGGCTGCGTTTAAATGCCCCCAGCCTTCCCAGTCATTTTCGTCCAGTCCGTCTTCAACAGACCAAAGGGCAAATTCTTCTGCCAGAGTCTGATAATAATGGATCATTTCTTTTGTATCCCGGATGATCTCTTTTCCCTTCATCCGACTTTCTCCCGGAAAATAATAGCCGCCTTTCGCCTCATCCCAGAGTTCGCTGGCTGCTGCATCCATGGCAAAACGGATTTCTTTTCCCGGCAGGTAACCGGCTGCTTTTGCTGCCCGGCTGAGATACTCGAACGCTTCCTCTGCCCCGGAAAGATCCGGAGCAAAACCGCCTTCGTCTCCAACAGCCACCGATAAACCGGCTTCATCCAGAAGTTTTCGAAGCTGATGATAGATCTCCACCGCCATCCTCAGTCCTTCACCATAGTTCTCCGCCCCTACCGGCATCACCATAAATTCCTGAAAATCCAGAGCACTTCTGGTATGGCAGCCTCCGTTGATGACGTTAAACATAGGAACCGGAAGTCTCACGGCCTGTGAACCGCCCAGATACCGGAAAAGCGGAAGCTCCAGTGATCTTGCTGCCGCATGAGCCACAGCCATGGAAACTCCCAGAATGGCATTTGCTCCCAGCCTTGCCTTATTTTCACTTCCGTCCGCACGGATCAGCTTCCGGTCGATCTCCGCCTGCTGATAGACATTTTCCCCGATGATGCAGTCTGCTAGGATCGTATTGACATGAGCCACAGCGTTCTGAACACCTTTTCCTCCGTAACGTTCCTCTCCGTCCCGTAACTCCACCGCTTCATACCGGCCGGTACTGGCTCCTGATGGAACGGAAGCACGTCCCACGGTACCATCTTCCGTCATGACTTCCACTTCAACCGTTGGATTTCCCCGGGAATCCAGGATCTCTCTTGCGTATACATCCAGGATTTCTGAATATTGATGCATAAAAAGACACACCTCCTTTTGGATAGTGTGTCCTGTCATGCTTCAAATAATACCCGGATTTCATCCGTTATTTCTCCGATCACACGGCTATGGATGAGAAGATGAAGAAGCCGCTTTTCTTCCGGCTTTTCCGATGCCTCTTCCAATGCTTTTTCAAAAACCGGGAGTACCAGATCTTTCACCTCTTTTACTGTAGCCATGGTTTTTACCTGTTCCAGAAGACCATCCGGATCCCCAAGCATGCGAAGTGCTTCTCCGCAGGCGCAGCAATACTCACCTTCTGAGATCAGTGGACTCTCGGTGCTGCATTTTTTCTTATACTGAACTGCCTGTCTGACGATGTCGATAACCATAAACGTTCTCCCTTCCGTCCACACCAGAGGCATTTTGACAGATCCATGCCAAAATGCCCCGTTGGACAATGGTTACTGAATCGTTTTACATCATTTCTTGATCAGAAGAGATTTTCCTGTCATCTCTTTGGGCTGTTCCATTCCCATAAGCTCGATCAGTGTCGGAGCGATATCTGCCAGGCAGCCACCCTCTCTTAAGGTATAAGAAGGATCTGCATTTACCAGGATAAAGGGAACCGGATTGGTGGTGTGAGCCGTAAAAGGTGCACCAGTCTCATAATCGATCAGCTGCTCCGCATTACCGTGGTCTGCACAGATGAACATCTGGCCATTCACTTCTTTAATGGCTGCTACTGCTTTTCCTACACAGCTGTCTACAGTCTCCACTGCTGCAATGGCTGCTTTCTCCACGCCGGTATGACCTACCATATCCGGATTTGCAAAGTTGATGATGATCACATCATATTTCTGAGATTTGATCGCATCAACCAGTTTTTCGCATACCTCCGGTGCGCTCATCTCCGGTTTCAGGTCATAGGTAGCTACCTTCGGGGATTTTACCAGGATACGATCCTCTCCCTCGTTGGGTTCTTCCACACCACCGTTGAAGAAGAAGGTAACATGTGCATATTTCTCGGTCTCGGCAATTCTTGCCTGCTTGAGACCATGTGCTGCCAGAAATTCGCCAAAGGTATTGGTGATCGCCACTTTATGGAAAGCCACTTCTTTGTTCGGGATGGTCTCATCGTAATCGGTGAAGCAGACATAAGTTGTCTGGATTCTCTTCTCTCTTGCAAAGCCGGTGAAATCGTCACAGCAGAATGCACGGGTAATCTCTCTTGCGCGGTCCGGGCGGAAATTGAAGAAGATCACAGAATCACCATCCTCGATGGTCGCTACCGGTTTTCCGTTTTCCATAACAACAGCCGGCTCTACGAACTCATCGTTCTTGCCATTGTTGTAAGAATTCTGTACAGCAGCCACACCACTCTCGGCCGGAATACCCATTCCCTTTGTCAGTGCATTATAAGCACGCTCTACACGATCCCAGCGGTTATCACGGTCCATTGCATAATAACGGCCCATAACCGTAGCGATCTTGCCGACACCAAGTTCTGCAAGTTTGTCCGTAAGCTCCTGTACATAGCCTTTACCGGACTGAGGCGGTGTATCACGGCCATCCAGGAAGCAGTGTACATAAACGTTCTCAAGCCCCTCTCTCTTTGCCAGCTCCAGAAGGCCGAACAGGTGGGTGATATGGCTGTGTACACCACCATCGGAAAGAAGACCGAACAGGTGAAGCGCCGTACCATTGTCTTTTGCATTCTTTACTGCATGAAGAAGAGCTTCATTCTTAAAGAAATCACCGTCCTGGATCTCTTTGGTGATCCGGGTAAGCTCCTGATATACGATGCGGCCTGCACCCATATTCAGATGACCTACCTCAGAGTTACCCATCTGACCTTCCGGAAGTCCTACTGCCATTCCACTTGCAAGACCTTTTACATAAGGGCACTCTGCCATCAGCTGATCCATTACCGGAGTATTTGCCTCTTTTACAGCATTTCCCTCTACTCTATCGTTGAGTCCGTAACCGTCGAGAATCATTAATACAGTTGGTTTCTTACTCATTTGAATTCTCCTTATCTTTCTGTTTTTTTCCTATTGATGATGCAGGATCGCGGAAGCTGCCTTGCAGCGGCGCAACCCGTATGCACCAGTGTCAAAAATTCAAAAAACCTCCTCGTCTGCACGATAGGGCTTTTGAACCCGAATCACATAAAATGTGCGATGCAAAAGATCCCATAGCGACTCCTTTTGCATCGTCCATATTTTAACTGATTTTCTTCCTTCCGTCAATACTTTCACGAAGTTATATCTGGCCGTACACACGAATCATGGAAGAAATTTCTTCTACCGCAGACATACCGGAGATCACCGCCAGAGAATCCTGGAAATTCTTCTCCTTTACTTCATCTGTGATGACCACGATCTCTGCCCTGTTTTTCTTTTTACTCTTCTGGATGATCTGGGAAATGCTGACATTGTTATTGCCAAAAACGCCTGCGATGTTAGCCAGAACGCCACTGCGGTTTTCTACCTGCATACGGAGAAAATACGCACTGGAGACATTTTCCATTTTCTTCATTGGGATCTCTTTATAGCAGGTACAACCGATCCGACCTCTGCAGTGAAAGACCATATTACGGACAGCATCCAGGATATCTCCGACTACTGCGCTGGCGGTCGGAAGTTCGCCTGCGCCTCTTCCGTAAAACATGGTATCATCCACTGCATCACCATGGACAAAAACTGCATTAAAGGAATCCCGCACAGAAGCCAGCGGGTGTGTGCTCGGGATCAGCATGGGCTGTACTCTGGTCTCAATACCTTCCGGTGTGTTTTTCGCCATACCCAGAAGCTTGATGTCACAGCCCATTTCTTTGGCATAACGGATATCTGTCGCTGTGATCTTGGTGATGCCTTCCGTATAGACATCATCAAATGTCACACGGGAATGGAAGGCAATGGACGCCAGGATCGCCATTTTCCTGGCTGCATCCAGGCCTTCAATATCTGCGGTAGGATCAGCCTCCGCATAACCAAGCTCCGTGGCAAGTGCCAGAGCTTCCTGAAATTCCATTCCTTCCTCTGCCATTTTCGTCAGGATAAAATTGGTGGTTCCGTTGACAATTCCCATCACCTCAGAGATCTGATTTCCGGCCAGACACTCCTTCAGAGGACGGATGATAGGGATTCCGCCTGCTACAGAAGCTTCAAAGAGAAGGTCAGCTTTTGCTTCTGCTGCGGCATCCATCAGTTCTTTTCCGTGAGATGCCAAAAGATCTTTATTGGCTGTCACCACACTTTTTCCGGCATGCAGGGCATCCAGGATATAGCTTCTGGCAGGCTCAATGCCGCCCATGACCTCCACAACAACAGAAATCTCTGGATCCTCCAGAATGCTCTTCCATTCTGTGGTAAGGACAGAAGGATCATCCAGCTTTTCTGCCGCTTTTTTTGTGTTCCGTACAAGAATTTTTTTCAGTTGGATTTCCGTACCTACCTTATGGGAAATTTCTTCTTTCTGTGCTTTCAATACTTTATAGACACCGGTACCCACCGTTCCAAGTCCCAGCAATGCGATCTGAACATTTTCCATTTTTCTTGTCTCCTTCCTGGTAAACCCAACAGTTTTCTCTTTTTATTGTTTATCCCCAAAAACGTTTCCCTATACACCCTTTAGCAGCCTGCGATGCTCACATCCTCCAGCAGGACAGCACAAGGTACAATGAAGTTGTTGATCTGTCTGGTTTCCTTTGAAAATTTCATATTCTTCAGAATTTTACCGTAATTTCCGGAGAGAGAACCGCCAGTCACAGACTGTCTCGTTTTTCCGTCGGATTCGTAACCCAGCCGGATCTCTCCTCCAAAGCTTCCGGACACCGGATCCATATCAAAACAGCTGAATTCTGTGATCTCCAGATGTGGGATTTTTCTGAGTTCTGCTTCCGAAAGATCACCACCGGAAACGATCATGTTATTCATAGAAGTGGTATGATCCATTTTCATATAATAAGCATGCTGTGTACTTCCCCAGAAATTCCTGCAGACACCATCCTCAAAGAGCAGTCGTTCCTTCACCGGATTTCCATCGCTGTCATAAGGTTCCTTTCTTGTGGAGCCTTCCATTTCAGGAACCAGACGGATGGTTAGTGGATCCGCTTCTTCTCCTGTCATTTTTTCACCGATCCTGGCCTTCGCTACGCCCATGTACTGATTGTAAGCATTGGAATGTGCTGTAAAATAACGGAAAAATTCCGCCACATCGTCTCCGGTCAGAAGAATCGTTCCATGCTCCTGCTGTGTAGTGGGCTTTGCGTTCAACCGGTCATGTCCACTGAGAAACAGTTTTTTTGCCTCTTCTGTGACTCTGGCGGCATCCTCTGCTGAAAAACAGATTTCCCTTAAGAGCTCGATCTCATGTCCGTCTTTCTCTACATTGATCACCAGTTCTGTCTGACAGTCACTGCCGGAAAAGCTTACATCCACTCCTCTGGAATTACGGATGCGGGTCTTTTTCTGATTGACAAAAACCTCACAGGAATTCACTTTTTCATCCGTTTCTGTCCGTACTGCCTGAAGAGTTTTGATGATACGGATCAGATCTTCATCCAAATCTGACGCTGATTTTTCTGCCACCTCAGCTCTGGTGCCTGTTACCACCGGATACCAGGGATTTTTTACAAATTTTGCCGCAAAAAGTGCTGCCTGGATCTCATGCTCTATCTCCTCCTGCGTACTGGAGGGATGGATCTCTTTTGTGGCGCTTCCACGGAATTTGCCGTCTTCACTGTCCACGTAGACCGTCACAAAGGTATGGCAGACTTCTTTGGCTCTGCCCATATCCAGCTTCCGTCCGATAAAAAAGGCTTCTCTGGAGCAGGTAGTCGTCTCACGGATCAAAAAATCACTGGCTCCGCTTCTTTCCAGAATCTCATACAATTTATCCATTATCCCAACCTCACTTTACATTTCAGGTATGGGCCGCCGTCACTGACCTTCACCCATTCTTTGTACCCTTTTCCACAGGCTCCTGTTCCAAAAAGTTCCACCTTTTCAGAACGCATGGTGATACTCTTCAGAAGATCCGGCACATAACCGGTAAGTGTCAGCGGACCGACTACTTTTCCGGTAAGCGTTCCGTTTTTGATCTCTCTTCCCATGGAAACCATACACTGGATTCCCCAGTGCTTGGGATCCTCCATCCCTGACTGGGCTCCCTCCAGAAGATAACCTTCCTTGATGGAAGCGATCATCTCATCCAGAGTATTCTCCCCTGCAGTAAAGAATGTATTTGTCATACGGGTGTAGGCTTTTCTCTCAAAACTTTCTCTTTTGCCGTTTCCGGTCGGAGCGGTTCCCAGACGCAGTGCACTCAGAAGATCACTGATACCTGTCACCAGTGTTCCGTTTTCAATAATCGTCGTGTCTGTTCCCAGTGTTCCTTCATCGTCAAAAAGATAACTGCTGACTTCTGCAGCACTGGCAGCGCCATCCTTCATGGAAGTAATATCAGAAGCTACTTTTTTGCCCAGATATTCTTTTGCAAGAGCCCGTTCCTTTACAAACATGTCCATCTCCACGCCATGACCGAAAGCCTCATGTGCGATCAGACCGGTGACCTCCGGAGCAGTGATGACATCATACATGCCGGGAACTACAGGATCTGCATGAAGCTTCTCATCCAGAAGTTTCAAGAGTTCATCTACGGTACCACCGATCTCATCCAGGAGTTCTGCTCCCTTCAGACCGGAAAAGCCACGGAAGATCATATCCTGCTTTTCCCCGTCGGCACCAATGGCCGCTGCCATGCCTTCTGCAAAAGCATACGTCTGCATAAGGTCCTTTTTTTCTGAAAGGAACAGTTTGTTCACATGTGCAAACTGGGCAGCCACCCGGAAATCAAGAACAAACTTTCCTGCTGCTCCCGTATCACTGATCTTTTTCAGCCGCGCCAGGATTTCTTCCGGAGAAACAGCCGTCGGATCCTCTCCGATCTCTCCACTCATGGTCTTCTCCATCTTTTCTTCATGGATCAGCGGAGCTTCCATTTTTTCCATTCCAAGTGCTTCCATTGCAGAAAGCTCCTTCTTCAGAGTACCCGTGATTTTGGCTGCCAGTTCCTCAATTTTTTCGTATTCATTAAATGAGTATTCCATATAGCAGCTGTTTTCGTATACACGAACCACAAACCCGCGTTCATTGAACCCATAATCGCCAACGCTGGTCTGACGCTGCCCCACCAGATAAGTTGTACCGGTGACATCCGTACACAGTACGCTGACATAGGCAAATTCCTTTTTCAAAAGCCCGATGAGCCTTTGCATATCCGGTTTTACCGCTGTCAGGTATTCCGACATTTTCACCTGCATGCGTTTTTCCTCCTTACTATCGTCCATACCACTGTCACAGATCCATGTTTTGCCTGCGGCTGATACAGACTTCTACACAATGCCAGGCATGAACGGCTTTTTGACCTTTTTACCCCTGGCATCAGCATTCTATTACATAATAAAGCTTTCTGCTTTCCGTGGCAAGTACGGAACGAAAAAAAGCCGCTGAATGTTGGTTTTTCCCCATTCAACGGCTTTTATGCATTACTTATCGATTATTTGTAGTTAACGATCTTTCCGAAATCCGGTTTCAGAGCGGCTCCGCCTACCAGACCACCATCGATATCCGGCTGAGCAAAAAGCTCCGGAGCAGTTGCTGCATTTACAGATCCGCCGTACTGGATACGGATAGCCTCTGCAGTTGCCTCGTCGTAGATCTCAGCGATACATTTACGGATCTCTCCGCAAACTTCCTGAGCCTGCTCGGTAGTAGCGGTTTTTCCGGTTCCGATTGCCCAGATCGGCTCATAAGCAATAACAGCCTCTTTTGCCTGATCTGCAGTCAGTCCCTGGAAACCGATCTTAACCTGCTGACGGATGAAATCCATGGTAACACCCTGCTCTCTCTGCTCAAGAGACTCACCACAGCACATGATCGGAGTCAGACCATGCTCAAAAGCTTTTTTCATCTTTTTGTTGATATCAGCATCGGTCTCACCAAAGTAACCGCGTCTCTCGGAATGGCCAAGGATGACATATTTCACACCGGCATCAACCAGCATGTTCGGAGAGATCTCTCCGGTATATGCACCTTTCTCCTCAAAGTACATGTTCTCAGCGCCAACCTGGATGTTGCTGCCTTTGACAGCCTCAACAACCGGTACGATATCGATAGCCGGTACGCAGAATACTACGTCTGCATCCTCGGTAGCTACCAGCGGTTTCAAGGTCTCAACCAGAGCAACTGCCTCACTCGGAGTCATATTCATTTTCCAGTTGCCTGCGATAATTTTCTTTCTTGCCATGATTAATCGATCTCCTATCGAAATTCTTATGTTTTCAGGAGCCGACAAAACCGGCTCCCATATTTTTAACTCAGTCTTTGTCGTTAGCAGCTGCTACGCCCGGAAGCTCTTTTCCTTCCAGGAACTCAAGGGAAGCGCCGCCGCCGGTGGAGATATGAGTCATCTTGTCACCATAGCCAAGGATATTTACTGCTGCTGCAGAATCACCGCCGCCGATGATGGTGGTAGCGTCTGTCTCAGCCAGTGCCTTGGCAACAGCCTCGGTACCATGTGCGAAGTTCGGCATCTCGAAGCAGCCCATCGGTCCGTTCCAAACAACGGTCTTAGCGTCTTTGACTGCATCTGCAAAGAGCTTCTCGGTCTCCGGTCCGATGTCCATTCCTTCCCAACCATCGGGGATCTCGCCGCGTTTTACAACCTGGATGTTGCAGTCGTTGGAGAAGCTGTCACCGATACGGTTATCAACCGGGAGAAGCAGTTTCACACCTTTCTCCTCCGCTTTTTTCAGCATGTTCAGAGCATACTCCATGTAATCATCCTCGCAGAGGGAAGTACCGATGTGGCCGCCCAGAGCTTTGGAGAAGGTATAGGACATACCGCCGCCGATGATCAGAGTATCTACTTTGTCCAGAAGACGCTCGATCACAGAGATCTTGCTGGAAACCTTAGCGCCGCCCAGGATGGCAACGAAGGGTCTCTCCGGATTCTCTACGGCATTGCCGAGGAAATCGATCTCTTTCTGCATCAGATAACCTACAACGCAGGTATCTACGAACTTGGTAACGCCAACGTTGGAGCAGTGTGCTCTGTGAGCGGTACCGAATGCATCGTTTACAAATACATCACAAAGGGAAGCCAGCTCTTTGGAGAAGTTGTCCTCGTTCTTGGTCTCCTCTGCGCGATAACGGGTGTTCTCCAGAAGGATGACATCACCGTCTTTCATCTCAGCTACAGCAGCTTTTGCGTTCGGTCCTACAACTTCCGGATCAGCAGCGAATTTTACTTCCTGACCAAGAAGCTCGGTGAGACGTGCAGCTACCGGAGCCAGAGACAGCTCGGGTTTCGGCTCTCCCTTGGGTTTTCCAAGATGGGAGCAAAGGATTACTTTTCCGCCGTCAGCGATCAATTTTTTGATGGTCGGCAGAGCAGCTACCAGACGGTTCTCGTCTGTGATCTTTCCATCCTGAAGGGGAACGTTAAAGTCGCAGCGAACCAGGACACGTTTTCCTTTCACATTGATATCATCAACAGATTTTTTGTTAAGCATGGGAATACCCTCCTTAATTCTTTGTTTTCTCGCGAAAAAGGGCCCGGTCCAAATCGACCGGACCCTTTATGAGCCTTACCTTACAGAATTATTTCTCCAGCAGTTTACCGAAGTATTTGATTGTTCTGCACATCTGGCTGGTGTAGGAGTTCTCATTGTCATACCAAGAAACTACCTGAACCTCAGTAGTACCATTCTCCAGCGGAAGAACCATGGTCTGAGTTGCATCGAACAGAGAACCGAATCTCATACCAACGATATCGCTGGATACGATCTCATCCTCGTTGTAACCGAAGGACTCGTTGGAAGCAGCCTTCATAGCAGCGTTGATCTGCTCTTTGGTTACATTTCCTTCAACAACAGCAGTCAGGATGGTGGTAGAACCGGTCGGGGTCGGTACACGCTGAGCAGAACCGATCAGTTTGCCGTTCAGTTCCGGGATAACCAGTCCGATTGCTTTTGCAGCACCGGTGCTGTTCGGAACGATATTGATAGCAGCTGCACGGGATCTTCTCAGATCGCCTTTTCTCTGCGGGCCATCCAGAGTCATCTGATCACCGGTGTATGCATGGATGGTGCACATGATACCGGATTTGATCGGAGCCAGGTCGTTCAGAGCTTTTGCCATCGGAGCCAGGCAGTTGGTGGTACAGGAAGCTGCAGAGATGATGTTGTCATCTTTGGTCAGGGTCTCATGGTTTACATTGTAAACGATGGTCGGAAGGTCATTACCAGCCGGAGCGGAAATAACAACTTTCTTAGCGCCTGCATCGATATGAGCCTGTGCTTTTGCTTTGGAGGTGTAGAATCCGGTACACTCCAGAACTACATCAACACCGATCTCTCCCCACGGAAGCTCTGCTGCGTTTGCTTTTGCATAAATTTTGATCTCTTTTCCATCAACAGTGATAGAGTCCTCACCAGCGGTTACAGTATCAGCCAGTGCATATTTACCCTGAGTGGAATCGTATTTCAGTAAGTGAGCAAGCATTTTCGGGGAAGTAAGGTCGTTGATTGCTACAACCTCAAAACCTTCAGCGCCAAACATCTGTCTGAATGCAAGACGTCCAATACGTCCGAATCCATTAATCGCTACTTTTACTGCCATGATAATATTCCTCCTAAAAGTAATTTGATAGTTTCATGTAAATGCGTCTTCAAGTCTCTTTCAGCAGATTGTTAAAGATACATCAACTTGTTTTTATTTTACCTAATTCATCCAGAAAATTCAAGTCCCATTTCAAATTTTATTCTCTTTTTAGAGTTTCGCTTTACATTCCTTCCATTTTTCTATATGATGATGCCAGGGTACAAAGGTGCAAAAACCGTTCGTGCCTGCACGATAAGGGTTTTGACCTTTGGACCCGTCAAACATTCGAAAGCAGCGATTTACGCAGTAAATCAGCAAATCATTATAAGGAAAGAAGGTTTGTCATGGCAGTTGATTTTCATCTGCACTCCGCGTTTTCCGGAGATTCTGAAGCTCCTATGGAGCAGATGATCCTGGAAGGGATCAGGCGCGGACTCCGGACCATGTGTTTCACGGAGCATATGGATCTGGATTACCCGGAAGAGCCGGGACTTTTTGAAGTAAATACAGAAAGCTACCGTGAAAAATTTCTTCAGATGAGAGAAAAATACCAGGACCAGATCGAGCTGCTTTTCGGTATTGAACTGGGACTCCAGCCTCATCTTGCCGAAACTCACAGGAACTATCTGAATGAATGGCCCTTTGATTTCGTCATCGGTTCCTCCCATGTTGTTCACGGAAAGGATCCCTACTATCCTGCTTTTTATGAAGGAAAAGAAGAAGCACAGGCCTATCGGGAATATTTTGAAAGTATCCTGGAAAACCTGGCTGTTTTTGATGAAATGGATGTCTACGGGCATATCGACTATGTTGTCCGTTATGGTCCAAATAAAAATCAATATTATTCTTATGAAGCTTACCGGGAGCTTCTGGATGAGATCCTGAAGGCACTGATCCGTAAGAATATCGGTCTGGAACTCAACACTGCCGGCTATAAATACGGACTTGGACATCCGAATCCCACAGAAGCGGTTCTGAAAAGATATGTAGAGCTGGGCGGAGAAATCCTTACCATCGGTTCCGACGGCCATGCTCCGGAACAGCTGGCCTGGGATTTCCGGAAAATCCCCTCTCTTCTGAAAGAATGCGGTTTCCGGTATTATACGGTATTCGAGGAACGAATGCCAGTCTTTTACCCGGTGGAAACATTCTGACAAAAATCCCGCAGACGGCTGCCGGTCTCATTTCCGGCCCTTCTGCGGGATTTTTTATAAAGATCAATATTCCTCTTCTTCTGCTTCTTCACCCTCATGAATGTCTGACTTTGGTTTCTTCAGACCTTCGATCTTGATGCCATGTTTCTCTGCATAATCCCAGAGTGCTGCATGGATCGCTTCCTCTGCAAGCAGAGAACAATGCACCTTTACAGGCGGAAGTCCGTCCAGAGCTTCCATTACGGCTTTATTCGTCACCTGAAGAGCTTCCTGAATGCTCTTACCCATAACCATCTCGGTTGCCATACTGCTGGTAGCTACTGCTGCGCCGCAGCCAAAGGTCTTGAACTTACAGTCTCTGATGATGCCATCCTCATCAATATCCAGGTAAATTCTCATAATATCACCGCATTTGGCATTTCCTACGGTACCTACACCGCTTGCATTCTCGATCTCTCCTACATTTCTGGGATGCTGGAAATGGTCCATTACTTTTTCACTGTACATTTTCTATTCCTCCAAACGATCTTCTATTACTTCTGTTTCTTGATAAAATCTTCATAAAGCGGAGACATGCTGCGGAGTTTGTCAATAATCTCTTTCAGGGAATCCACAACATAATCCATATCCTCTTTGCTGATCTCTTCATTCAGAGTCAGACGCAGAGAGCCATGAGCGATCTCATGAGGCAGCCCAATGGCCAGCAGCACATGAGAGGGATCCAGAGAACCGGACGTGCAGGCAGACCCGCTGCTTCCACAGATTCCTTTCATATCCAGCATGATCAGAAGGGATTCTCCCTCCAGGAACTGGAAGCTGAAATTGGCATTGTTCGGCAGTCTCTTCGTACGGTCACCATTCAGACGGCAGTACGGGATTTCTGTCAGCACACGCTCAATGAGATAATCTCTGACTTCTCTCTCTTTTGCGGTACGCTCTTCCATGCTGTTCATGGCACGTTCCACTGCTTTGCCAAAACCTACGATACCAGGAACATTTTCTGTACCAGCACGACGTTTTCTCTCCTGGGCTCCGCCGTGTACAAAGCTTCTGATCTTTACGCCCTTCCGGATATAAAGAAATCCGATTCCTTTGGGACCATTTAATTTATGTCCGCTGGCACTGAGCATATCGATATGACAGGCATCTACATGGATGGGCAGCTGGCCAAATGCCTGAACGGCATCTGTATGGAAAAGAATTCCATGCTCTTTTGCAATGGCTCCGATCTCTTCAATCGGCTGGATCGTTCCGATCTCATTGTTCGCAAACATGACAGAGATCAGGATGGTATCCGGACGAATAGCCTTTTCCAGCTCATCCAGTTTTACCACACCATTTTCATCTACATCCAGATATGTGATCTCAAAACCGCGTTTTTCCAGATATTCACAGGTATGAAGGATCGCATGATGCTCGATCTTGCTGGTGATGATGTGTTTTCCTTTAGAAGCATATGCTTCTGCAGTCGCCTTCAATGCCCAGTTATCAGACTCGGAACCACCTGCAGTAAAGTAGATCTCCTCCGGTTTTGCCCCGAGAGAATCAGCTATGGTCTTTCTTGCAGCATCCACTGCCTGTTTGCTTTTTCCTGCAAACTCATAGACACTGGACGGGTTTCCATAATATTCCGTAAAATAAGGAAGCATTGCCTCTACTACTTCCGGTGCGGTCTTTGTCGTAGCCGCATTATCAAGATAAATTAATTTTTTCATGATTTTTCACTCCTTGCACATGGCTCATTGGTTTTATCTGCCGTATGGATCTGTGTTGTCTTCTTCACACGTCTGCTTTCTCTGATCAGATCGGATAAACGGATCTCATCTACAGTCTTCTGAATACTTGCATTCATCCGCTCCCAGACATATTTAGTCACACAGAACGAAGATTCCTCACAGCCGTCTGCCCGCTCTCCCGGACATTCCACTGCTTTTAAGCTTCCCTCCAGAGCCCGCAGGATATCTCCCACGGAAATCTCACTGGCAGGCTTTGCCAGATAATATCCTCCGGAGGCGCCTCTGATACTGGTCACCAGACCGGCCTTTTTCAGTTTTGCCATAAGCTGTTCCAGATAGCCCTCGGAAATATGCTGTCGTTCTGCTATACTATTCAGGGAAACCGCTTCGTTTTCACTGTAGACAGCCAGATCAATCATGGCACTTAAACCATAACGGCCCTTTGTTGACAACTTCATGGCATCTTCCCTCCATCAGCACTTTTCAATTCCAACTATTTTGCTAGGTTTTGCATTAAAAATATAGCACTACCATCCGGTTCTGTCAAGCCCCCATACTGCATAAACTGAAAGAAAACGGTTGGTTTTCCATGAAACATAAAAAAGCCATCCTGCGTGGTGCTTTCCTTCTCACTGCCGCAGGCTTTCTGAGCCGGATCATGGGCTTCTTCTACAGAATATTCCTTTCAAGGAGCATTGGTGCAGACGGCCTCGGACTCTACCAGATGATTTTTCCCGTCTTTGCTCTGGCTCTTTCTTTTACCTCTGCCGGTCTGAATACCGCCGTCTCTCATCAGGTTTCCAGAAAAAATGCCCTCGGAGATAAAAAAGGGGTCTGGGAAGTTTTTTTCACAGGGGCCGTACTCTCTCTCCTTCTTTCCGGTTTTGCAGCAGGATCGCTCTGGCGCTGTGCAGGAGTTCTGGCAGAAACTTTCCTGAAGGATGTCCGCTGTGAAGAGCTTCTGAAATATCTGGCGCTCTCTCTGCCCTTCGCCTCTCTCCATTCCATCGTCACAGGCTGTTTTATTGGAAGGAAAAAAGCAGGTCTTCCAGCCCTCTCTCAGCTTTTTGAGCAGGCCGTCCGCATCCTTTCTTCCCTGCTGCTCTGGCAGATTTTTCTGAAAAAAGAGCTCTCACCAAGCCCGCTTATTGCCGTAGGCGGCATACTGGCCTCTGAAGTTCTGACCAGTCTTTTCACTCTTCTCCTGCTTCTTCTTCAGAGTCCTGTTTTTCCACTGCCATCTCCTGCTGTTATGAAAAGAAATATGGAACGGCTGTCGGAAATTGCACTCCCTGTCAGTATGAATCGTTGTATCCTTGGGATCTTTCAAAGCGTGGAAGCTGTTCTGATCCCGCTGAGACTTCGCCTTTTCGGCTATACCGCCACAGAAGCCTACCGTCATTACGGCACGCTCACAGGCATGGCTCTCCCTCTGGTTCTCTTTCCCTCTGCCATCACCGGAGCTGTCTCTTTGCTGTTGATCCCGGAGATTTCCGAGGCAGATGCGTTAAATGACCGTCAGGCGATCCTGCGTACGGCCAGAAATACCGTTTCCGGCTGCCTGTATCTGGGTATTTTCTGTACCGGCGGCTTTTTTCTGTTCGGGAAAGAACTCGGTCTTTTTCTCTTTCAGAGTGAAAAAGCCGGCAGTTATATCCGGATCCTTGGCTGGATCTGTCCTTTTTTATATCTCGGAACCACTCTCGCCAGCATCCTGAACAGCCTCGGAAAAACGACGGCCGTCTTCTTTCAGAATCTTCTGGGAATTCTGATCCGGATCTTTTTTGTCTGGTTTTACATTCCACGATCCGGAATTTCAGGCTGCCTTCTTGGGCTTCTCATTTCCCAGCTTGTAACGGCACTTTTGTCTCTCCGAACGCTTTTGAAAGCCGTACCGGAATTTGAATTATCCACAAAGGATCTGCTGCTTCCGCTGCTTTTTCTGGGATGGAGCCTGTTCCTTGTCATGCTGGCCGACCGGATCCTGCCCGTTATCATTTCTGTACCTTCTCCGGGCTCCGGCACGGCTCCGTTCCTGCTTTTTCTGCGGGGAGGTATTTTTGCAGCCTCCTATACACTCCCCGCTTTTATCCGCCTGGAAAACACCTTTGGCTTTTCTTTCCCTGCAAGGTTCAGACAAAAATAAGAATTTTTCCCTTGCCAGAACTTTTTTTCTATGCGATGATGATAAAAAAGGAAAAAAGTTCCGGCAGGAGGATGATTCATGAAACAGAAATTTAAAACCACGTTCTGTCTTCTGGCTGCGGCATTCTGTCTTCTGTTCCCGGTGAAGGGACAGGCAGCGGATGCCTATGAATGGGTGACTGATACACTCAATGCACGGATCCAGTATGTGAATACGACTACAGGAGAACCTTTGAAATCCCAGTTCAAAAAGATCAAGGGCTATACGTATTATTTTGACAAGAACGGCTATGCAGCCACCGGTTTTACTAAAATCGACGGTTTTTATTACTACTTTGACAGCACCGGTGCCATGCTGAGAAGTGAATGGCGTGCAAACCGCTATTTTCTCTCCAATGGCCGTATGGCTGTCAACCAGTATGTGAAAGATGTTTCCGGGCGCGTCTATGTCGGAAAAGACGGTACCCCGGTAGAAAATTATTCCAAGTCCCGTCCCGCTAAATTCATCAAGGATTCCAAGGGGTTCCGATACCGTAATCTCGATGGCACGTATTCCCGGAAGACCTGGCAGTGTATCAAAGGATCCTGGTATTATTTTTATTCCAGTGGCTATATGGCACGGCGTACCAAGCTCGGCAGATATTATGTAGGGATCAATGGCAAAATGGTCACCAATAAATGGGTAAAGATCGGAAATTACAAATATTACTACGGTGCAGACGGAAGAATGAAAAAGAAGATCCGGATCAAATCCTCTTCCTCCGGTTCCTCCAGTCCCGTAGTGAATATCAATTAAACGAAATCAAAAAGCTTTTCACGAAAAAACTCCGGTGCGGAAGATCCGCTCCGGAGTTTTTGTGTGAAGCTGATATTTATTTTCTTCAGGGTACCAGCCAGTTGTACATCTCTTCGTATTTCTTTGCAGAAGCCTTCCAGGAGAAGTCCGCTGCCATAGCACGGTCAATGATCTTATTCCATTCTCTCCGTTTGTCATAGTAAACAGACATGGCATACTTGATGGTATTGAACATTTCATGCGCATTATAATTGGTAAAGCTGAAACCGGTTCCGGTTCCATCATACTCATTATAAGGAATTACCGTATCCTTTAATCCTCCGGTCTCACGAACGATGGGAAGTGTTCCGTAGCGGAGACTCATCAGCTGGCTCAGTCCACAGGGCTCAAAGAGAGACGGCATCAGGAATGCATCACAGGAAGCGTAGATCTTATGAGACATCGGTTCTGAATAGTAAATGTTTGCAGACACCTTGCCAGGATATTTCCAGGCAAAATGACGGAACATATTCTCATAGCGCTCTTCACCGGTTCCCAGAACGACCAGCTGAACATCCTGCTGACAGAGCTCATCCATCATATAGGCAATGAGATCAAAGCCTTTCTGATCTGTCAGACGGGAAACCACACCGATCATAAATTTCTTATCATCCTGCTCCAGTCCCAGTTCCTCCTGCAGAGCCCGTTTGTTTTTCACTTTTTCCTTACGGAAATTTTTAATGTTATAATTCTTCGTAAGGAAAGCATCCGTTTCCGGATTGTATTCATCGTAATCAATTCCGTTTACGATTCCTCGAAGATCATTGGAACGGGCATTGAGAAGACCGTCCAGATGCTCTCCGTAAAACGGAGTCTTGATCTCTTCCGCATAAGTGCTGCTTACGGTTGTAATGGCATCTGCATAAACCAGACCGCCCTTGAGATAGTTCGCGTCTCCATAAGCTTCCAGCTTATCCGGAGTAAAATAATAAGCCGGAAGGCCGGTGATGTTCCGCACGGTCTTTACATCCCAGACGCCCTGGAACTTCAGGTTATGTATCGTCATTACAGACTTGATGCCACGGTAGAATTCATTGTCGCTGAACTGATCCTTCAGGAAAACAGGGATCAGACCTGTCTGCCAGTCATGGCAGTGGATAATGTCGGGTCGGAAGTTAATATCCGGCAGAATGGAAAGAGCTGCTTTCGAGAAAAATGCAAATTTTTCAATATCTTCATAAATGTTTCCATAGGGCTTGGGACCGGCAAAATAAAATTCATTGTCAATAAAATAGTACTGGATCCCATCATAGTTCATTCCCAATACACCCACATACTGACTTCTCCAGCCAAGATCCATATAAAAATGAGTAATGTATTCCAGTTTTGATTTGAATTCTTCCTTCATGCACATGTACTTGGGAAGGATCACTCTGACATCAAAATATTTTTTGTCAAAACACTTTGGCAAAGACCCGACCACATCCGCCAATCCTCCCGTTTTGATAAACGGAACACACTCGGAAGCGATAAATAATACCCTCTTCATACTTCATCCTCCTGTTTCTGATAGTTCTTGCTTATAAAAGATATTATACCGCATTCTCCGGAAAAAGCCAACAATTTATCTGTTTTTATATTCCAGCCGGATCCGGTCTGCGATCAGAGCGATAAACTCTGAATTGGTAGGTTTTCCCTTCCCTCCGCTGACCGTATATCCGAAGAGTTCTTCGATCGTATCCATCTTTCCACGGCTCCATGCCACTTCGATCGCATGACGAATCGCCCGTTCTACCCTGCTCGGCGTTGTCTGATGCTTCTTCGCTATGGTGGGGTAGAGAATCTTGGTAATGGAATTCAGCATATCCATGTCTCCCACTGACATGATAATGGCATCTCTCAAATACTGATAACCCTTGATATGCGCCGGCACACCGATCTCATGAATGATCTCTGTCACATCCGTCTCCAGGTTCCGTTCCATGTATTCTGCCTTGCTTTCATAGGCATTTACCTTACGGACTTCCTGAAAATTCTTCTCACTCCGGCTTTTTCTCACATGTTTGATCCGGCTGATCACCATATCGTTATCAAATGGCTTTAAAATATAGTAATTGGCTCCCAGTGCAAAAGCATCTTCCGTGATCTTTTCCTGCCCCACAGCAGTGATCACGATAAAGGCAGGGTGTTTTTTCATGCTTTTGTCTGCATTCACCCGTTCCATCACCGTCAGTCCATCCACCTTCGGCATGATAATATCCAGAAGGACCACATCCGGCTCTTTTGTCTTGATGATATCGTAAAGTTCTTCTCCGTTTCCGGCTTTTCCTACAACGTTCAGCTCTTCATCACTGCTCACGATCCGGTCAAGAAGCTCCACAACCCGCTCGTTATCGTCAGCAATGGCCACATTCAGCTTTTCCATCTGGTTTTTCCTCCAAATCCTTTTTTGTCTTTCTGTGACTATTTGGCAAAGCGGACATTCGCGATCCGCTTTCGCCACCTGGTCGTGAATGCAGTCTCTTCGCGATTATCAGCGGGGGAATGCTTATTCTGCGTTCAAATAGCCACAAAAATATTATAATAAGGCCCTCTGAAAATCGCAACCAGAAGTTATCTCCCTTTCTCGTCAGGATTCGACACCGATCATATTCTCGATGAAAATCCCATATCCTTTTGTCGGATCATTGACAAACACATGGGTCAGCGCACCGATCAGCTTCCCATTCTGAAGAATCGGAGAACCGCTCATGCCCTGAATGATACCGCCGGTGATCGCAAGAAGCTCCGGATCAGAGACAGAGATCACCATACTTTTGTTGGGATCAGAGCCTGCCAGGTTCACTTTTTCGATCTGGATGGAGTAAGCTTTTACCATACCTCCGACAGCAGACAGGAGGACAGCCGGACCGGTTTCCACAGCCTGCTTGTAGGCTGTTTCCACCAGTTCTCCCTGACAGAAAAGCCCCCTGTTTTCTGTGATCCGTCCAAAGATCCCTGATGAAGTATTTTTTTCAATGGTTCCCAGGATCTCGGAGGACTGATAACGGATCACTCCTGTCATTTCCCCCGGTGTTCCCCTGAGCCCTTTGACTACGGAAAGGATATCCGTATGGTAAAGACTTCCGCCGCTTAAATTCAGGAGAGTCCCCGTATCCACATCGCTGATCCCATGGCCGAGCGCACCGTACCTTCCATTTTCATCCATATAGGTTAACGTTCCGATCCCCTGTGTATCATCCCGCACCCAGAGTCCCAGCTTATAGCTTTCTTCCCTATCCAGTACCGGCTGTACCAGAAGCTCTGTCAGACTCCCGTCTCTGTCTACCTTCAGGACCACCGGCGCTCCGTCAGACTCCTTCACTTCTTGTACCAGCTCTTCTTTTCGTATTACCGCAGTACCATTGACCGCCACAATGTAATCTCCGGACCGCAGGATATTTTCCGCCGGGTCAGAAAAACTGCCGTCGTTTTTTTCCACGCTCCCCGTCCCCACCACCAGGATCCCTCTGGTCTTCATATAAATACCAACCGGCATTCCGCCGGCATACACCCTGGTCTCCGGCACCACGGTCACTTCCACATTTTTTAAGGGGATCATCCCGAGAAGACTGCAGCGTATTTTCACTTTTCCGGAAGGAATATTGGAGGAAAGCTGGCTGTCCGCCTCCAGAAGTTCTTCCTCCACCAAAGGAAGGCGGATCAGATCCCTGGCACTCTCACCCTCACAGATCAGATAACGGTCCGGTATCCTTCCGGAAATAAGGCCAAAGGAAAGAACAAGGATTCCTGCAAAAAACACCAGAAAGAAATAAAAAGAAAATCTTCCCCTGCATCTTTTCATCATTTTCACATCCTTTCATGTAAAAAGGATGCACCTTATGGTACATCCCTTTTTAGTATGTGAAAATTTGCTCCATCCACACTAGTATTTTTTTGTACAAACTGCCAATTCTTTCATTTCCCGGGCGCTCTGACGAACGGTCTTCGTGATCTCCGCTCCGCCAAGGATCCTTGCCAGTTCCTCAATGCTTTCCTCATCCGAAAGTCTGCGGATAAAGGTTTTGGCTTCCTGTCCGACAAGCTTTTTCTCAATGCAGAAATGCGTATCTGCCATGGAAGCGATCTGAGCCAGATGTGTGATACAGATCACCTGACGGCTTCTGGCGATCACTGCCATTTTCTCTGACACCTTTTGTGCCGTCCGTCCGCTGATACCCACATCGATCTCATCAAAGATCATGGTTCCAACAGCATCTTTATCTGCCAGGACCGTTTTGATCGCCAGCATGACACGGGAAAGCTCTCCGCCGGAAGCCACCTTCTGCAACGGCTGCAGAGGCTGCCCGGGATTCATGGAGATCAGAAAACAGATCTCATCAAAGCCTTCCGGTCCCGGCACCGTTTCCTGGAAATCAATGGAAAACTGCACATCCAGGAAATTCAGATCCTGAAGAACAGCCGTGATCTTTCCGGCAAGAAGCTCCGCCGCTTGTTTCCGGATCTCGCTCACTTTACCGCAAGCCTTCAAAAGCTCCGTTTTCTTCTGTTCCAGTTCTTTTTTCAGCCGCTGCCGGTAAGCTTCATAATGAGCGAGCTCTTCCAGCCGCTCTTCTTTCTCTTTTTTGTAAGAAAGAACTTTCTCAATACTGCCGCCATATTTTGCTTTCAGGTGGTTCAAAAGATTCAGGCGGTCTTCCGTCTGCTGAAAACTTTCCGCATCAAAAGAAATGCTCTCCTGATAGTCTTTCAGTTCCCGGTGAAAATCATTCAGAAGATTATCAATATCTGCAAGCTCTGCGGTAATGCTTTCCAGTTTTTCATCATAAGCGGAAGCAGTGGAAAGGCTTCGATAAGCTCTGGATACCAGTTCTGCTGCCCCGCCAAAATCAGAACCTGTGAGGGTTTCCGCTTCTGTGACACCCTCCATGATCCTCTGGCTGTTTACCTGCCGGCGGTAGGCCTGCTCCAGGGCTTCATCCTCTCCCGGCTTCAGCGCTGCATCTTCGATCTCTCCCACTTCAAAAGCCAGGAAATCCATCTCCTTGGCTCTTGCTGTTTCAGAAAGATCGGTTTCTTTTAATTTTTTATCAAGTGCATCATACTCCCGGTAAAGCGTTCTTACTTCTCCTGCCGGTCCCGAAAGCACTTCTCCTGCAAAAGCATCCAGAATTGCCAGATGATTTTTCTGATGGAGCAGTGCCTGATGCTCATGCTGTCCATGGATATCGATCAGAATTTCAGAAACCTGACGGACCAGAGATACCGGCACCGTTTCCCCGTTTACCTTGCTGACACTGCGACCGTTCACCAGACGCCGGCTGATGATGATCTGGTCGTCCTCCAACGAAAGATCCAGCTTTTCCAGTGCTTTTCTCTGCTTCTCATTGTCTACGGAAAAGACAAGCTCAGCCAGGGCAAAAGCGGCATCTTCTCTGGCAAAACCTTTAAAGCCCGCCAGTCCAAGTGCTACATTGACGGAACCGATGATGATGGATTTTCCCGCACCGGTCTCTCCGGTAAGGATATTAAGGCCCTCGGTCAGATCAATATCAGCCTCATCAATGAGGGCCATATTTTTTACATGAATGTTTAAAAGCATAATTAGTTGTTCGGCTCTCCTACGATCTTACGGATCTTCTCCATAACGATCAGTGTATCATCTACGCTCCGGTTGGCGCACATAATAGTGTCATCCCCCGCAATGCATCCGGCTACTTCCGGCCATTGCATGGCATCGATAGATGCCGCCACAGCCATGGCCATTCCGGATACCGTCTTTACCACCAGAAGGTTCTGGGCCATATCCATGGACAGAAAACCGTCTTTCAGGATCCTCAGATATTTTTCGTTCATATTTTCCCCGGAAGCCTGCATGACTGCATATTTCTGCCTTCCGTCATTCAGGGAGATCTTGGTCAGCTTCAGTTCCCGGATATCTCTCGATACAGTGGCCTGAGTCACACGGAAACCTTCGCCGTTCAGAAGATCTGCCAGCTCTTCCTGTGTTTCCACATCGTTTCTGCTGATGAGATCAATAATTTTTGCATGTCTTGCAATTTTCATTGCCGGCACCTCCTACTGTCCATTCATTTTGGTCCGAAGGACCTCCAAAAAGCTGATCTGGTTGATTTTAATCAGCCGCGTCTTTTTCACTGCCTTTCGGATCACGACTTTATCCGTGCAGGTCAGCCGTACGGATGTATCTCCATCAAACGTCACTTCGGCATCATCACCGCTTCGGCTGTGTCCCGGAAGCATTTCCACTGTGATCTCTGCGTCATCCGGCAGAATGATACTGCGGGTATTCAGTGTATGCGGTGCAACCGGTGTCATAAGAAGCATGGATGCTTCCGGTGAGACGATCGGTCCGCCGGCTGACAGACTGTAACCCGTGGAGCCGGTCGGTGTAGAGATCACCATGGCATCCGCACTGTAACGGTTTAAATATTCTCCGTTCACATAGATTTTAAAATCAATGATCCGAAGCCTGCCATACCGGCCGATCACGATATCATTGAGTGCCAGATCCTCCATGACTTTTTTCCCCTGATGATAGACCTCACCGGAAATCATCATCCGGCTCACGATCTGGTATTCTCCTGCAAGAAGCCGTTCCAGGGCCGGTTCAATGCCCTTGCGATCCACCTCAGCCAGATATCCGAGCGTTCCCATGTTGATCCCAAGAAGAGGGAGATCCCTCTCGGTCAGATCTCGCGAAGCCTGCAGGAGCGTTCCGTCCCCGCCCAGTACCAGTACGCAGTCCACATCATCCGGAATACCGGCGGCATCGGTATATTTATAATTTCCACCGCTTTCCACCATGTTTTCCCGGATTGTGCACTTTTTTCCCCGCTTTTCCAGATACTCTTTTACGAAACGGGTAGTCTGAAATCCCGGATCCTTGTCTTTATTGGTTATGATATAAAAACTGTCCATATTTTTTACCGGTCCAGCGTCTTGTGCGCTTCCTCTACCACTGCATGCACATCCACCGGCAGTTCTGTCTGAACAAAGCCTTCCGGCTGTTTTTGGATATGCAAAAGATATTCAATGTTTCCTTCCGGCCCCTTGATCGGAGAAAATTCCAGATTCTTCACTTCAAAAGCAATGCTTCCGGCATAATCAATGACCATGCGGATCACTTCCTCATGAACCGCTTTATCACGGACGACTCCTTTTTTTCCTACTTTTTCCCTGCCTGCTTCAAACTGCGGTTTGATCAGGCAGACAACCTCTCCGTCTTCTGTCAGAAGATTTCTTACAGGGAGGAGCACTTTTGTAAGAGAAATAAAGGACACATCGATGGAAGAGAATGCCACCGGCTCCTGAATATCCTCCGGTGTCACATAACGGATATTGGTCTTCTCCATGCAGACGACTCTCGGATCATTCCGGAGTTTCCAGTCCAGCTGCCCATGACCCACATCCACAGAGTACACCTTCACTGCCCCGTTCTGAAGCATGCAGTCTGTAAAACCGCCCGTGGAAGCACCTACATCCATACAAACCTTCCCTTCCAGAGTCACGGCAAAATGGCTCATGGCTTTCTCCAGCTTCAGACCGCCGCGGCTGACATATTTCAGAGTATTTCCCCGGACCTCGATCTTTGCCTCTTCCTTAAACATGCTTCCGGCTTTGTCTTCCTTCTGCCCGTCCACATAGACCTGACCAGCCATGATAATGGCCTTCGCTTTCTCTCTTGATGAAGCATAGCCCTGCTGCACCAGCAGCACATCCAAACGTTCTTTCATTTCTTTTTCCTTCCCCGGCGCTCATCTCTCCGGGTTCTGTCCCAGGGCTGCCGCTATTACTTTCTTCAGAATGATCGAGGCACTGATACCGGTTTCTTCCTTCAGGACCTCTACATTTCCATGTTCAATATAATCATCCGGCAGAGAAATGTTCAGTACCGAAGCCTCGCTTCCGATCTCATTTAAATAATCCAGAACATGTTCTCCGAAACCGCCGCATCTTACATTTTCCTCCATGGTCACAAAAAGCCTGTGATCCCTGGAAAGTGTCAGGATCAGGTCTTTATCAACAGGCTTTACAAACCTGGCATTGACCAGTGTACAGGAAAAACCTCTCTCCCGCAGTTCATGGCGCACCGTTTCTGCAGTTTTCACCATGCTTCCTACCGCCAGAAGGACAATGTCTTCCTCGTCGTAGATCACTTCGCTTTTTCCGTAAACAATGGGAGCACGGAATTCCTGAAGCCCGTCGTAAGCTTCGCCTCTCGGATAACGGATGGCAATGGGACCATCATAGTTCACCGCAAATTTCATCATATCCGAAAGTTCCCATTTATTCTTCGGTGCCATAATACACAGATTCGGGATCGTCGATAAGAACGACAGATCAAAAATTCCCTGATGCGTCTCTCCGTCGCTTCCCACAAGTCCTGCCCGGTCAATGGCAAAGACCACATGCATGTTCTGGATACAGACATCATGCAGGATCTGATCATAGGCCCGCTGAAGGAAGGAGGAATAAATGGCCACCACCGGCTTCAGACCGGCAGCCGCAAGGCCGGCAGCAAAGGTTACTGCATGTTCCTCTGCGATCCCCACATCAAAAAAGCGATCCGGGAAGTTGTTATGGAAGCGTTTGAGGCCGGTTCCGACCTCCATAGCGGCTGTCACAGCCACCACCTTGGGATCCCGCTCTCCCATCTTCCGCATGATCGTGGAAAAAACGTCCGTCCAGTTTGCTTTTACGCGTTTGTTTTTCGGAAGACCCGTGGCAATCTCAAAGGGTTCTGCCCCATGGAAGCGCGCCGGATGGCGTTCTGCCGGAGCATAGCCTTTGCCCTTCTTGGTAAATACATGAAGGAGCACTGCCCCTTCCACCTTTTTGGCCTCTTCCAGTGCCCTCATCACCTGATGGAGATCATGCCCGTCCACAGGTCCCAGATACGTAAGACCCATGTTTTCAAAAAGCATACCTGGAATAAAAAGCTGCTTGAGACCATTCTTGGTCCGGCGGATCCGGCTCACAAGCTTTTCGCCGTAGACCGGCACACGGTTCAGAGAATCCGTGACCGCTGTTTTCAGATTCAGATAGCCGTCCGCTGTACGGAGACTCCCCAGATAGTTTGACATGCCTCCCACATTTTCGGAAATAGACATATTATTGTCATTCAGGACAATGATAAAATTGCTTTTCAGGCGGGCTGCATTGTTCATCGCCTCATAGGCCATTCCGCCGGTAAGGGAACCGTCTCCGATGACAGAGATCACATAATTATCTCCACCCAGGATCTCCCGCGCCCGTACAAGGCCCAGACCTGCTGAGATCGAAGTGGAACTGTGGCCTGTATCAAAGGCATCACAGTCGCTCTCTTTCCGCTTGGGGAAACCGCTCATACCGCCGTATTTCCTCAGAGTATCAAAACCTTCCCTCCGGCCGGTGAGCAGCTTATGCGTATACGCCTGATGACCAACATCCCAGACGATCTTATCCTCCGGAAGATCAAAAACCAGGTGAAGAGCCATGGTAAGTTCCACAACCCCGAGATTAGAAGCCAGATGGCCGCCGGTATTACTGATCTTTTCGATTAGAAACTCCCTGATCTCTTGTGCCAGAGCTGCCAGTTCTTCTCCATTCAGCTTTTTGATGTCACCTGCCTGACTGATTTTTTCCAAATACATCTGTTTTTCACCCTCTGTACTGTATTTTCACCGTTCTTATTTTTTCCGGTTGATCAGACTTTTCAGAAGCTCCATAAGAAACGGATTTTTTTCTTCCAGCGTATCAAGCTCTCCGATCGCCTCATCAGACAGCCGTTTTACATCTTCCCCTGCTTTTTCAATTCCTTCCAGAGTCACATAAGTCGTTTTGTTGTTTTCTTTATCGCTTCCCACAGGCTTTCCCAGCATTTCCGTAGTACTCACCACATCCAGAATGTCATCCTGGATCTGGAAAGCCAGTCCTACCTTGCCTGCTGCTCTCTCAAGAAGAGCGGTCTTTTCATCGGAAGCCCCGGCAAGGACTGCTCCGATCATCATAGAGGCCTCGATCAGCGCACTGGTCTTTAAACGGTAGATAAAATCCAGTCTCTCTCTTTCCAGAGTCTTCCCTTCATATTCCACATCCACACACTGACCGCCCAACATTCCATAAATTCCCGTTTTTCCGGTCAGGATCTGAAATGCTTTTCCGATCCGCTCATTTCCCGGTTCGATGGAAAAAGCCCGGGCTGCCGTTTCATAAGCATAATTTAAAAGAGCGTCTCCTGCAAGGATCGCCATGGCCTCTCCATATACCACATGAGTCGTCTTTTTCCCCCGCCGGTACTCATCATTGTCGAGTGCCGGCAGATCGTCGTGGATCAGAGAATGGGTATGGATCATCTCCATAGCCGCCATAAAAGGCCTGATCACCTCTCCAGTTCCGCCGAACATCCGGTAGGTTTCTGCCATCAGAAGCGGACGGAGCCTTTTTCCACCGGCCTGCATACTGTAATTCATTGCCTCAAGGATCGTCTTCTGAAAGCCTTCTTCCCGAGGTAAAAATCCATAAACTGTTTTTTCTGTTTCCTGTACTTTCTGTTTCAGTTCATCCTCAAAATTCATCTGCTTCTCCCTGATCATTCAGTACCAGCATGGCCTTCTCCACCGTGTCGATCTTCTCGCCTGCAGCTTTTAAAAGCTCCATGCCTTCTTTATATTTTTCAAAGGAATCCTCAAGTGAGATCTCACGGCTTTCCAGGGCTTCCAGAAGGCCTTCCATCTCCTTGAAAATCTCTTCCAGTGTCTGTTCTTTCTGCTCTGCCATTTATCGTTCCTCTTGCTCCTTTTCTTCCACCCTGGCGGAAAGCCTGCCGTCTGCAAAATATAACGTCAGTCGCTCTCCGATCCTTGCACTGCCTGCTTTTGTCAGACGTTTTCCGTCCTCCCCGGCCACATACGCATAACCCTGGTTCAGTTTTTTCAACGGAGAAGCACCGGACAGGCGCTCGATCAGAAGAGCAAGCCTCTGCCTTTCCTCCTGGAGCTTTCCTTCCATCTGCTTTCTGAACAGCTCCTCCAGATCCGCCAGCCGCTGCTGCTTTTCCAAAAGCTGCTGTCTGGGACTTAAACGTTCCAGTTTCCAGGAAAACGTCTCAAGCTTTTCTCTTTTTTCCTGAAGCCTGTGCTCCATAAGCCGGTCCAGCCGTTCCTCAAACCCCCGCAGACTCTGAAGGATACTGCCAAGATCTGCCACCGCCAGTTCAGCGGCTGCTGAAGGTGTCGGAGCCCGCAGATCCGCCACAAAATCTGAGATCGTCGTATCGGTCTCATGACCCACCGCAGAGATCACAGGAGTCTCACAGGCAAAAATAGCCCTGGCCACCTTTTCCTCATTGAACGCCCAAAGATCTTCCATGGAACCGCCGCCGCGGCCGACGATGATCACATCCACACCGTACCGGTCCAGCACCTCGATCCCTTTTGCGATGCTGTCTGCAGCTCCCTCGCCCTGGACCAGGGCCGGGTAGAGCACCAGCTGAACGAAAGGATTTCTCCGTCTGGAGATATTCATGATATCACGGATCGCCGCTCCTGTGGATGCAGTCACGATACCAAGCGTCTTCACAAAGGCCGGTATGGGCTTTTTATAGGACGGATCAAACATCCCCATTTCGGAAAGTTCCTCCTTCAGCTGCTCGAACCTTTCATAGAGAAGCCCTGCCCCCTCGCGGATGATCTCTGAAGCATAGAGCTGATAACGCCCATCCCTTTCATAGACACTGATGCTTCCGAGGACCGTCACCGACTGCCCGTTTTCCATCTGAAAACGCAGACCTTTTCTGGAGCCGGAAAACATCACACAGGGCATGGTACCGGTCTCATCCTTCAGAGAAAAGTAAATATGACCGGAGGGATGGTATTTACAGTTGGAAACCTCCCCACGGACATAGATCCTCTGCAAAAGGAAATCCTGAGTGAACATATTTTTGATATACGTGTTTACCTGGCCGACGCTGTAAACATTCCGTTGTGTTTTCACTGCCGGGCCAGTTTTCCGAGGATTCCGTTGATAAAGGAGGAACTCTCGTTCTCACCGAAGCTCTTGGCAAGCTCCACGGCCTCATTGATCGCTACTC
>OLQE01000149.1_pt1 | contig 63606 bp, 73 predicted proteins | sample 1643161 | NCBI WGS metagenome assembly OLQE01 (sample SAMEA3136650, study PRJEB25190) | human gut metagenome
TCAGGATATTCGTGACCGCCCTGCGCATCTGCGTGTCATCGCATTTGACCATGATGGGTTCTTCAGGGAAGTCCGGCGCAATGGTAATGCCGCTGGCAGCGGCTGCCGGTTCCACGGCGCGTATGCCGTCGTAGAGCAGTTCTCGAATATCCGTTTCGGAAAGGGTAAGCGGCTGCCGCCCCATATCGATTTTTGAGATGTCCAGAAGCTCCTCCACCAGCTCCGTCATGCGGTCGCTCTCCGCCAAGATCACCTCTGCCGCGCTGTCCGTGTCCATGACGCCCGTCTGTATGCCCTCCGCATAGCCCTGTATCGCCATAAGCGGCGTTTTCAGCTCGTGTGAGGCATTCTGGAAGAAGGTCTGCTGCCGCTCCGCCTCCTTCTCAATATCACGGCCAAAGCGGAACCCCAGCAGGCACATGACAGAGGAGATTGCCAGCAGCACCCCAAAGAACGCCCAGTTCAGCGTCACGATATAGCGGGTGATGGGCCCGATGTCTATGTACATGATATAGGCGTACGGCTTTTCCCCATCGTCCTGCTCCTCCTGCACGGACATGAATATCAGGTGATGCCTGTCCGTTTTGAAGGTATAGCATTGGTTGAGCGATAGTTCCCGCCCCTTGCAGTATTCCAGCAGTTTTTTCTCCAGGCGATATGCATCCCTGTTCCAACCGCTTGATTGATTGGCATTATCCAGCTCTAAAAATACGATGTTTGGCGTAAGGAAGTGCTCCTCTGTGTCATTCCATCCATCGTCAAAAAAGGATTCATCGTCGGTATAGGGGATGGTGCGGTTTTGATACTCGGCCTCGCTGATGAGCGCCTTTTTTGCCTCACGCACAAAGTGTGCTGGTATAATGAGGTTCACCGCCAGCATGAACAGTGTAAAGAGCAGCAGCGCTGAGCAAAGGATCAGATACACGATCCGCAGCTTGATGTTTTTCATGTGCGCTCCGCTCCCTTCAGCTTATAGCCAAAGCCCCAGATGGTGCTTACGCTGACGGTGCTGCCCGCTTGCAGCAGCTTTTTTCGGATACGGCGCAGGGTTTCGTCGGTCACGCGGGTCTCCACCTCCGAGTCAAAGCCCCACACCGCGCTGAGCAGCTCCTCACGGGAATAGGCCTTTTCCGGCTGCTTCATCATATAGCTGAGCAGCCGCAGCTCGGTCTGGGTCAGCGCCACGATCGTGCTTCCGCAAAAGACGGCGTTTTCCGTGGCGGAATAGCGTAGATCCCCGTAATGCAGCTCATCCTCCTCCGGCGCCGTTTTTCCTCGGTCCATCTCCACACGGCGCAGCAGTGCTTTCACCTTCATCAGCAGTATCGTTGGACGGAAGGGCTTGGTGAGATAATCGTCGCTGCCCTGGCTGATGCCCATGACGTAGTCCAGCTCGCTGTCCTTGGCCGTAAGCAGGATGATGGGAATATCGGAAACAGAGCGTAGCTCCCGGCACACGTCAAGGCCGTCCGTGCCGGGCATCATAATGTCCAGTATGACCAGCTCAGCAGGCTCCTGACGGAATGCCTCCAGCAGCGCGTCACCGCTTTCAAAGGAGCGCACGGTATATCCGTCGCTTGCGAGGAAGCTATGGAGCAGCTCCCGGATGCTCTTTTCATCGTCCGCCAAATAGATAGAATGTCCCATGCGTCCTCCTTGAAAGTAGCGCCAAATGCTGCGCGTGGGCGCAGCATCGGCACGATGTTGATTTTATACTATCAGAAAACCGTCTTTCCGTCAAAGGGGCAGATGCCGCTTTCGCAGCCGGTGTTGTCCCAGATGGAATTGTACAGCTCGCACAACCGGTTGTCAATCTCCGTAAGACGATTGTAGTCGGCGATCAGCGCGTCCTTTTCCGCGTCGGTCAGGAAGGTCAAACTGCGGATGAAAGCGGCCTCATCGTAGTTGTCGAAGTCGTAGTCGTCCGGCAGATTGAAGTACGCTTCATCTACCTTGTCCCACAGGTCGGCGTGCTTTTCGCAGACGCGGTCATACTCCTGCTCCAGGGTGTCGATTTCATCCAGCACCTTGGGGTCGGCCTTTTCCAGTGCCTTCTCGTAAAGCGGCATATTGTCGCAGTCGGGCAGCTTCTCATACAGCGCCTCCATTTGGGCGTCCAGCTCATTCAGCTCCTTGATGTCTGCCAGAAGCGTTTCCTTCTCCGCTTCGGTCAGGGCATTGGTGCTGCGGATAAATGCCGCTTCGTCAAAGTTTGTGAAGTCATAGTCGTCAGGCAGGGCGTTGCAGATTTCGTCCAGCTTTTCCCAGAGCGCTGCGTTTCTTTGGAAGATGGCGTCGCTCTTTTCCTCAATCGCCTCGATCTGCTCCCAAATGGCGTCCTCGCTCTCGGTGGCAATTTTAGTAACAGGCTCCATTGGCGCGGATGTGGCGGCAAATGCGGAGGTTGCTGTGCCGGTGGCTGATACCACCAACGCTAATGTCAATACAAGGCCCCAAATCGTTTTCTTTTTCATGGTATTTTACTCTCCTTTTTTAATTTTTTTGGTTGGGCTTCAACCTTGATTGTAGTATACAGGAGAGCGCCAAATACTTCCCCCGCAAAAGTGCATGGAAAGTGTCACAAAAGTGCAACGAGACCAGCCCGGAAAATGAACGAAAGCCCGCTCCACGCCTCAAGGGCAGAAACGGGCAGACGTTCTTATTCTGATTTCACTTCGCGCATCAAGATGGACCTCATTCATATATTTCCCGGTCCGTTTGCAAAGGCAAGCCATTTGTTACTGAGTGCCTGCATTAGAATCGTATTTAATTGTTCAGATTTGGTCAGATTATGCCAAACCCTCCAGCGAAAAATCCGGTGTCTGAGAGTGCCAAAATCACCCTCAAAAATACCCCCGAAATTGCTCTCTGGTTGTCCTATTTTTTAACCACTAAGGCCGTTTTTTGACCCCATTTTTGCCGGTTGTCCTATATTTAACCACTAAAAATTGGGTGAAAACGGCTCTCGTTTGGTCAAATCAAGTCAAACTATATCAGCCCGTTTAGGTATAAGAAAACCCCGGAAAACCTTGATTTTCCGGGGTTTTGTAAACCTTTTGATATAGTCTGAGCAGTCGATTATCGTTTGCTGAACTGCGGAGCGCGACGAGCTGCTTTGAGACCGTACTTCTTTCTCTCTTTCATTCTCGGGTCACGAGTCAGGAAGCCTGCTTTTTTCAGAACAGGTCTGTAATCAGCATCTGCCTGGCAAAGAGCTCTTGCGATACCATGACGGATGGCACCAGCCTGACCGGTTGTACCGCCACCGCGTACATTTACAAGAACGTCAAATTTATCAGCGGTCTCGGTTGCTACCAGCGGCTGACGAACGATCAGTTTCAGGGTCTCAAGACCAAGATACTCATCGATATCTCTTTTATTGATGGTTACTTTACCGGTTCCCGGTACTAAGTATACTCTTGCGATGGATTTTTTTCTTCTTCCAGTGCCGTAGAATTTATTAGCCATTGTTTCCCTTACCTCCTAATTAAAATGTTAATGTTTCCGGTTTCTGAGCCTGATGGTTGTGCTCAGCACCAGCATAAACATGAAGTTTGGTCATCATCTGTCTTCCCAGGGGTCCCTTCGGAAGCATGCCTTTAACTGCGAGCTCGATAACCTTCTCCGGTTTCTTGTTCAACATTTCTCTCAGAGTGGTCTCTTTCATTCCACCAACATAATCAGAATGATGATAGTAAATCTTCTGATCCAGTTTCTTACCGGTTACTTTGATGTGCTCAGCGTTGGTGATGATCACATAATCACCTGTATCTTCATGAGGGGTGAATACCGGTTTATTCTTTCCTCTCAGGATCTTTGCTACTTCAGAAGCCAGACGACCTAAGGTCATGCCAGTAGCGTCTACTACATACCATTTTCTCTCAATCTTTGCTGGATTAGCCATAAATGTTTTCATGGATTTACCTCCTTGGAAATTTTCATTGCATTATAGTAAAACGCCATTACCGGGGCTTTGGCTTATGCGTTTACAAACTATGTCACAGTGATTTATTATATTATACGTTGCCACGTGTGTCAACCTTTTTTTGAAACTTTCTTTGCGGATTTTCGGGATTTTTCCACACTTTCTGAAAAAAACCTTCCTTTTATCCACAGAAAAAAGGCATAAACACACAAACACTGTTATTATATCAGCTTTTTTCCACACGTCAAGCGAAAAATCCACATTTTCCACATTTTCTTCCAAGCATTTTACCTATGTCTACGCGGATAGTTTCCCTTGCTTGTGATTGTGCTGCCGAACGTTCATGGATTCCCGCTTTATTCCGGACGGTACAGATAAACCCCTCTGGCATAACCGGCCATATGACCATCCATCAGCCACTTTTTATAAGCCCGTTCCAGACCTGTGTTTTCTGGAAGATTCTCAAAACCCTTCTCTTCGGCTCCATAATAGATTCTCCAGAGATCTCCGTTGTCTTCGTTTGTCTTATAGACATCAAAATCATTCATAAACGCACGGATATTGGAGTGTTCCGGCAAGATCTCCTTATGAGCCGGGAAAAGCAGCCAGGAATTGCAGACAAAGACCAGCGGCTGATCCTGAAACTCTTCCTTATAAAATTCCACTGCCTTTGCATAAGATGCCTTGAACGCCTCCGGATCCAACGGCCCGCAGGAAGGAATATGAACATTTATCACAGGACTGTCCTTATGAAGAATCAATCCGTCTTTTTCATATTCATCTCCAAAAGTAATCCGTTCAAACTGCAGACGTCCCAGTGCAAAACGCTTCAGCCGGAACCACCAGGGGAACCATTCGATCACAAAGGTGCCCCAGATGCCATACATTTTGTGGCACTCCAGAAGTTTCCAGTGCATATCCGCCATGGAATCGTGGAAGATCTCCATGCTGATGCCCTGCTCCTCATAAAGTTCTCTGGTGCGTCTGCTGATTCCGATGATAAAAAGAAGCTCCAGCGTATATTTGGAGATTCCGTCTGTTCCATCCAAGGCCTCCAGAGTCGCCCAGAGTGTCTGATAATCCATATCCGGATCTTTCCAGTAATTTTCTTCCCAGGTGCGGAAGATTGCATACAGGCGGTCATCCGCTCCGATGATCTCCAGAGCATCCTGCAGGCTTTCTGTGGCCTCTGCAGGAAATTCATGCTCAGATGCAAAATCCTGCAGGTTTACCTGCCAGTCTTTTAAAATCTCTTCTCTTGCTGTTTTGTAGACAGTCATATCTCCTTTTCCTCCAGATAAAAGTTTGGGGAGAAGCGCTCTTCTCCCCGTTTTCATGCTGTTTTTTATTATAGCTTATTTTGTACGGCCATACAACCGTAAACTCGTTTACCGGGCGACAAACTGTACTAGTTTCATGTCCTCGTCGTAGCCCACGGTATACTTGATTTCGCCCTCCGCATACTTGACCACATAGATCACAGCCGCATATTTCTGTCCGTCTTTTTCCTGACCCACAAAGGCGGTTTTTCCAAAGGATTCAAAGTCGCCTTTCTTCGCAAGCATATCCAGATAGGGCTGATACACATCTTCCGTGATGCTGCTCTGCAGGGAATCCGCAAAACGCGCTTTCCAGCCTTCAAAGTCATTGGATTCCGCCAGCTTGATATCGGCTTCCGCCTGGGTCTTCACGCCTTCCTCCGTAAAACCATCTGGAAGCTTGCTGCTCTTGCTGCAGCCCACAGCCAGAAGGGCCACCAGCGCTGCCAGAACTAATAATTTCCAACCATATCTCTTTTTCATCATGATCTCTCCTCTCTCCGGACAAACCGGATCACCAATAATAGCACCGCCACGGCTTCAATAGCCAGGAGCCCCTCCACGACAGCCATATTTCCGATAACCAGCTGAAAATCCGTCAGTCCGTGAAGGAGCACCGCCAGAAGCCACCAGCGAGCCTTTTTTTCTTCTACTCCTTTGAAAATCAGGAAGCTGAAGCCCACATGAAGCGTCATGGCAAAGAGCCGCTCCACGCCCCCTAAGAGAACCTGGCTGCCGTCCGCAGTAAAATCAAGATTTCCAGCCAGAAGACCGGACACCGCCACCCAGACCGCTTCCACGCCTCCATGGCCCAGGCCCAGAGCCAGCGCATCCTTCCAGTCTAAGGCCCGCCGTCTTCTCTTCATCAATCCGAAGGCCGCCCAGCGCCACGTCTCCTCAAAAAGCCCCGCCGTCAGTCCCAGAAACCCATAGTAGAGCACCTGGCTTGTGTAGGGAAGAAGCATCAGCCACTCCCATTTTTTCCCGGCGTACTGTAAGAGCGGGATCCGGATCAGAAGCTGGGACACCGTAAAGGACAGAATCCCCGCAAAAAACATCCAGATTCTGCCGTCCCGCCTCCATAAATAATAAATACAGGCTGCCAGGGGAACGCCGAGCATCAGTAAGAAACCGACGACGTTTCCCAGTATATTTCCAATCATCCTTTCACCTCTTTTCCATAGGAAGCATCAGCCGCACCTGAAACTTTTCTTTCGTCTCCTCCGTTTTCATCGTGCCATGATATTTCTCCAGCGTATTGCGGACATTTCCAAGGCCAAGGCCCATATGGCCTTCCTTTTTCTTCTGCTCCGGCTGAATGCTGTTTCGGATCTCACCCACCCGGAACTCCCGGACCTCATCCAACTTGATGGAAAGCCTGCCGTCCTTCCCCGCCGCCTCTATAGCATTATCCAGAAGATTGGCAAAAATCGTGGTAAGATCGATCTCCTTGATATCAGAAAGGTCGATGTCACCCACCCGGACGGTCACCGTGATGCCCTTTGCCTCCGCCTCCCGGATTTTCTCATTCAGAATGATGTTGAGCATCTGATTTTCTGTGTAGCGCTTCTCTCCCAGCACATTTAACATATGGTAGAGATCCTTCACATAGCGGTCTCCGGCCTCGGTTTTCTGGCCGACGTAGAGATCCTCCACGGCCTGCAGATGATTTTTCATATCGTGGATCACCTTCCGGGACTCCCGGTATTTCCGGTCCAGCTCCTCATAATAGTGGTAGCGGAGCTCATTTTCCCGCTGATAAAGCGCCAGCTCCTCCTCCAGCCGCCGGGAGCGGATAAGATGGGAAAGCAGATAGAAAAAGTACACGTTCATCAAAAGGACCGCCACGATATTGGCCGTCAGAAGCTCCATCCCGTAGAGCTGTAGGTAAACGCCGCTTATTTCCGTCAGAGAAGTAATATAAAAAAGACTGAACCCTGGCAGGATCAGGATGGATAAAAGCTGCTTTCCTGAAAGTCTCCCTTTGAGCTTTTTTCCCATAAAAAAGGTCAGAAGCCTGGTGCCGATAATCAGTAACAGGCATTTCAAAAACATGGTGAGATTCCCATAGAGCAAAATACTGCTAAATTCCAGTCGGACCGAAAGCCACATGGCCGTCAGGATTCCGCCCTGAATCGTCAGGAGCAGAAACACACCGTAAAGCCCGTCCAGCACCAGCGCTTTCGCCCTCCGGTGAAAACCGATGGCTCCCATCACCGGCACCCCGAAAATAATCACCAGAATCGACAACAGATTTCCCACAGCAGCCGGTGTTCTGCCGTCTGCCCCCGTTAGAGTGGTTGCCGCAAAAAGTGCCGCATAATCCACAAAAAACAGGAGAAAATACCAGCCTTTTTTCAGATAAATCATCCTTTCATTATGGGAAAGGAACTCATACTGGCAGACGCTTAATGTCAGAAATTCCAGCATAAGCAAAAAAAGATTCAACCAGGCCACTTTGCACCTCCTTCAGATCTGTTCTGACAGCCAGACCGCCAGCTCTTCCCGGAACACGGATGATTTCTTCTGGGAAAGCGGCACCAGACTGCCGTCCGACATCGTGATATCGTAGCCTTTCAGGTTCTTCACATGGAAAAAATTGACCACGAAGCTTTTGTGTGGCATGTAGAACCCGTAGGGCGCCAGTCTTTTTTCCATGGCTCCGATGCTTTCCCGCAGCCAGAACTCTCCCGCCAGAGTCACAAGGCGGACTTTTCGATTCCGGTATTCCAAGTAGAGAATATCCCGGCTTCCGATTTTGCGAAAGCCAGTCTCCGTCTCAAAGCCCAGAAGAACGTCCACCTCTTCCTCCGTGTACTCCATGGCTTCCTTTAAAATCTGCCGTATTTTTTCCCCGTCCAGAGGCTTCACAAGGTAAGCGAAGGCGTGGACGGAAAAAGCGTACTCCCGGAAGTCATCGTAGGCCGTCACATAGATAATCTTCGCTTTCTTGTCTTTTTTCCGGAGGAGGCGGGCCGTCTCGATCCCGGAGATCCCTTTCATATCAATATCCAGGAAAATGACCGGAAAGGTTTCTTCCAGGCGGAGTAGCGCTTCTCCGCTTTCAAATTCCTGTATGGAAACCAGAAAGCCCGTCTCTTCGAGAAATTTTCGAAGCCGTTTCCGGTCCTCCCGACTGTCATCACAAATGGCTATGTTCAGCATGCTTTTTTCTCCTTCTGTTTTGACTGTCCTCAGTATAAACGGAACTCTCCCGCTTCGCAAGAGGTGTCGCACAAGGTACGGTTTTTCCGCCTGAAAGACAGAAAAAACTGCAAAGCCATTTCTATAGAAACAGCCTTGCAGCCTTTTTATACATATTCGATTTTCACCAGTGTCAGTCCTTCCGGGCGGGCCGTCTCGCCTGCAGCGCCCCGGTCTTTTGCTTCCAGGATCTTCGGGATATCCTCAGGCTCCAGAAAACCGCCGCCCACACGGATCAGGGTACCGGTGATGATCCGGACCATATTATAGAGAAAGCCGTTTCCCCGGATCCGGAGGGTGATCATATCATTCTCCCGTTTCAGATCCAGTGAATATACGGTACGGACCGTATTGGTCACTTCCGGTTTTGCCGTGCAGAAACTCTTGAAATCATGCTCGCCGACAAGATAGGCAGCAGCTCTCTGCATTTTCTCCACATCCAGAGGATAATGATAAAAAAAGGAATAGAGACGCTTCGTCGGATCCGGGAATTTCCGGTTAAAGATCCGGTACTCATATGTTTTTACCGTATTGGCAAAGCGCGGATGAAATTCCATCGGCACCTCTGCGGATTCCTGAATACGGATATCTGCCGGCAAACGGGTATTCATGGCAAAAGAGATCCGATCCGCCGCCATCCGTGCGCTGGTATTGAACGCAGCCACATTTCCCAGGGCATGGACTCCCGCGTCCGTCCGGCTGGCTCCGGTGATACGGATTTCCTCACCCAGCAGGTCCGAAAGATGTTTTTCCAGCACTTCCTGTACGCTGAGGCCGTTAGGCTGAACCTGCCAGCCGCAGTAATTGGTGCCGTCATAGGCCACCACGATCTTTACACGCTTCATATCCTGTCCTCATCTTTCCGTAGTCATAACTTCTGTCCGCTGTAGGCAGCGGAGTATGGAAACCGCCTTTTCCCGGCTGATCAAAACGGAGCAAACCGTCCCACAAGGATCATAACTGCAAGATATCCCAGAAGCACTCCATAAGCCATCCGGTCTCTTTTCTGATAGATCAGAGGCTTCATTTTTGTTCTTCCTTCACCGCCCCGGTAGCCTCTGGCTTCCATAGCCATGGCAAGATCATTGGCACGGCGGAACGCAGAGATAAAGAGCGGCACCAGTAACGGAACCAGACTCTTGGCTTTCTGGATCAGATTTCCGGAGTCAAAATCCGCTCCTCTGGCTTCCTGCGCTTTCATGATCTTATCTGTTTCCTCCAGAAGGATCGGAATAAAACGAAGTGCGATGGACATGATCATGGAAACCTCATGGACCGGTACATGGAGCTTGTTCAGCGGCGCCAGACCTTTTTCCATACCATCCGTCAGATGATTCGGTGTGGTAGTCAGTGTCATCACGGAAGAACCCACGATCAGAAATGCCAGTCGGATTGCCATAAAGGCGGCCTGTTTTACACCTTCCACCGTAAGGGTCAGCTTCCAGATCCTGATAAGCGGCGTTCCTGGCGTGAGGAACATATTGAAAACCACGGTGATCAGAAGCAGTACCATGATCGCCTTTAAACCTTTTATCATAAAGCGGAAAGGCACTTTGGAAGCCTTGATCACAATGGTCAGGAAAACAGCTGCCACCAGATACATCAGAAAGGAACGGTGCAAAAACAGAGAAATGATAAAGGTCAGTGTTCCGACCAGCTTCACTCTGGGATCCAGCCGATGGATCACGGATTCTGCCGGATAATACTGTCCGATGGTGATATCACGGATCATAAAGCTGCCCCCTTTCCGGGATCTGTCTTCTCAGATACCATACTTTTTAACGGGCGCTTCAGGGCTTTTAATATTGCATTCTTCGCTTCTTCCACAGTCGTGGCATCTGTGTCTATATCCCAGCCTTTTTCTTTTAATGCATGGGTCACATAAGTGACCTGTGGTGCCGCCAGTCCCAGCTTTTCCAGCTCTTTATAGTGAGAAAAGACTTCTCTTGGCGTTCCGTCAAAACGGACTTTTCCATCGTCCATAACGATAAGCCTGTCTACGTATTTTGCCACATCCTCCATACTGTGAGAAACCAGCACAACTGTGATTTTTCTCACCTGATGAAGTTCTGCCACCAAATCCAGAATTTCATCCCGTCCTTTGGGATCCAGTCCTGCGGTTGGTTCATCCAGAACGATCACTTCCGGCTCCATCGCCAGAATTCCCGCAATGGCAACTCTTCTCTTCTGTCCTCCAGAAAGCTCAAACGGTGATTTTTTATAAAAATCTGGTCCCAGACCTACATGCTCCAGAGCTTCTTTTGCACGAGCCTCGATCTCTTCCTGTGGAAGTCCCAGATTTTTCGGGCCAAAGCAGACATCAGAAAAAACATCGATTTCAAAAAGCTGGTGCTCCGGATACTGAAAAACCAGTCCAACCTTGCTTCTCAGCTTTTTCATATCATAGTTTTCCTGATAAATATCTTCATTATTATAGTAGATCGTTCCGGAGGTTGCTTTCAGAAGACCATTCAGATGTTGGATCAGCGTCGATTTTCCGGAGCCGGTATGCCCGATGACACCTAAGAACTGTCCGTCCGGAATCTCCAGCGTTACATCATTCAGTGCTTTTTTTTCAAAAGCCTCGCCTTCCCCATATAAATGGCTTACATGTTCGATTTTAATTGACATAAATTATCCACCAATTCCTCAATACTCAAAATGCCGGCAGGCAAATCCAGTCCGGCTTTCTTCAGTTCGTAGGCCAGAAGCGTCACCTGTGGAACATCCAGCCGATATTTTTTCAGAGTATCCACCTGAGAAAAAATCTCTCCCGGTGTTCCCTGCATGACGACTTTTCCATCGTCCATGACAATCACTTTGTCCGCATAAATGACCTCTTCCATATAGTGGGTAATGAGGACGACTGTCACATCTTCCACCATATTTAGGGCACGTACGGTACGGATAACATCTTTTCTTCCCACGGGATCCAGCATAGCCGTCGGCTCGTCAAGAACGATACATTTCGGATGCATAGCTACTACACCGGCGATTGCCACCCGCTGTTTCTGACCGCCGGAAAGCTTATTCGGAGAAGAATGGCGATACTCCCACATTCCTACCGACCGCAGACTCTCTTCCACTCGCTCCCAGATCTCTTTCGTGGGGATTCCCATATTTTCCGGTCCGAATCCTACATCTTCATCCACCACAGAGCCAATGATCTGGTTGTCTGGATTCTGAAAAACCATACCGGCACTCTGACGGATATCCCAGACCTTTTCCGGATCCTTCGTATCCATTCCGTCCACATAAAGAGTTCCTTCCGTGGGGACCAGAAGAGCATTGATCTGTTTTGCCAGGGTTGATTTTCCAGAACCATTGTGACCCAGAATTGCCACAAAATCACCCTTTTTTACATCCAGATCCACGCCGTCCACAGCCCGAAGCGTTTCTTCCACCTGTCCGTCTTCGCCGTAACGCTTGTACTCGTAGGCCAGTTTTACTGCTTTAATGATATTCATGTTTCCTCCTGGTTAAGAACACATCTGAATCGTTTTCGCGTCCGGGAGTCCTAAGGCTTCCCGGCGCACGGAACCTCTGTCCCTGCTTTGGACAAATGTTCCTTTTTGTATCCCGTCCATTTTATTTCATTTGACAGACCTTGTCAACGGCTCCGCTGAATGGTTTCCTAAAAAATGCAAGCATGGTTTCCATCTGCCCAAAAAGCAGCAAAAAAAATCCCGGAAGTTTCCTTTTCAAACAGGTTTTCCGGGATCTTTTCATTCACTTTCTCTTTTTTACCGATTCTCCTGGCACCAGCTCCCCGTCAAAGATCAGCTGCTGTACTTTGGTCTTTTTCTTGATACTGTCAAAAAGAAGCTTGATCGTCTCTTTTGCCATGATTTCCGCAGGCTGGCGGATCGTGGTAATGGCCGGATTATAATAAGCAGCCATCTCCGTTCCATCAAAGCCAGCTACCGAAATATCCTCCGGTACTTTTTTCCCGGCATCGATCAGGGCACGGACAGCTCCTATGGCCATGCTGTCAGAAAGGGCAAAAATCGCTGTACAGTCCACTCCTTCATCCAGAAGTTCTCTCGTCAGCTTATAACCGCTCTTTATGGAATAGGTATCCACTTCCGGATCCATATGGCGGATCCTGCTTTCCTCCACCGGAATCCGATGGCTTTCCAGAGCCTTTTTATAACCGGCCAGACGGAGCGCACCGATACTCACATCATTTTCACTGGAACAAAGAATTGCGATCTTTTCATGTCCCTGCCGGATGAGATAATCCGTCATACGGAAGCTCTCCTCCACATCATTTACGGAGACAAAAGAATAATCATTCTTATATTCTTCTCCCAGAAGACTTACCGTACTTAAAACAAACGGCACCGGTATCTTTTTCAGCTGCTCCTCAGAATGGGAGGCGAAACCACCCAGAAATACGATTCCTCTCAGCCGTTTCTCTTTCTCCAGCTCCAGAGCCACTTCTGTCTCATCCTGCCACTCATCTACATGCTGAAGGACCAGCGTATATTTCTTCTTCTGGATTTCTTCTTCAAATACCTTGATCATGCTGTTAAAAAATGGATTGCTGATACCCTTGATCAAAATGGCAATGGCTCTGGCATCGGAACGTTTCAGATTACGGGCACTGTTGTTTGGAACATAATGGTTTTCCTTGATGACCTGCATGATCATTTCCTTTGTCTCCGGATTGATATCTGGATGATTGTTGATCGCGCGGGAAACCGTACTGACTCCCACGCCGCAGATCCGTGCCACATCCTTGATCGTAATACTCTCCATGCCTTCACCTCTTTTCCTCTTTTCCGTTTTTTCGTAACTGTTTTGCAGGGTCACAGTTCTATTTTCTTCTTATGCAGTCAAAGTCTCTGCCCGGCTTTTGTTCCAGCCAGGCGGAGACTCTCTGTTAGTGAACTCTAAATTTTTTATGCAAGACGACCGTAAAGTTTGGTCATCCGGCGGATCCTGTCTGTCAGTTCCGGAGTGATCTCTCCCTCCAGCATTCTCCATTTCCAGTTATTTCCAAGCGTGGACGGAGTGTTAATCCGTGCTTCTTTTCCCAGTCCAAGATAGTCCTGTACCGGAATGATCGCCGTATCAGCCACACTGGACAGAGCCGCACGGACAAATTCCATGGGGATCTCTTCTTCTTTTCTTCCATAAAGATTCAGATAATCATCCGCAAATTTCCGGTCCTGATCATTCAGTTCCTTGTACCAGCCGCTGACGGTTTCATTGTCATGCGTTCCTGTATAAACCACACAGTTTCTCGGATAAGTATGCGGCAGGTAATCGCTCTCTTCTCTGGAATCAAAAGCAAACTCCAGCACCTTCATACCCGGATAACCGGTATCTTTTACCAGCTGAAGAACCGTTGGTGTCAGAAATCCCAAATCCTCCGCAATAACGGGAACCTCTCCCAGTGCTTCTTTCAATGCATTGAAAAGATCGATACCCGGTCCCTTTTCCCAGTGCCCGAATTCTGCGGTCTCATCTCCGTAAGGAATGGAATAATACTCGTCAAAACCACGGAAATGATCGATACGTACGATATCATAGAGTTTAAAGCAGTACTCGATCCGGCGGATCCACCACTGATAACCTGTCTTTTTATGATATTCCCAATCATAAAGAGGATTTCCCCACAGCTGACCTGTAGCGGAAAAACCATCAGGCGGGCAGCCTGCCACAGCCTTCGGTTCGTTCTTCTCATCAAACTGGAACATCTCCGGTGCAGCCCAGGTGTCCGCACTGTCAAAAGCCACATAGATCGGAATGTCACCGATGATCTGAATTCCATTTTGGTTGGCGTAATCCTTCAGTGCTCCCCACTGGGTATAAAACTCATACTGTAGCCAGGCGTAGAAGTCGATCTCCTCCCGGCACAGCTCACGGTAATGCTCCATGGCCTTCTCTTCCCGGTTCCGGATATCTTCATCCCACTGATTCCAGCTCACACTGTTAAAGTGTTTTTTTACAGCCATATAAAGACCATATTCTCCGACCCACTCGCTGTTTTCTTTTTTGAATACTTCAAAAGCTTCTTCCGGCTTTTCCAGACTGCGGATATAAGCTTTTTTCAGCAGAGTAAAACGGGATCCGTACAGTTTTCCATAGTCGATATATCTGGGATCACTGCCAAAATCACAGGCATCACACTCTTCCTGCAGAAGCAGTCCTTCTTTGATCAGCTGATCCAGATCGATAAAGTAAGGATTTCCAGCAAAGGTGGAAAATGACTGATACGGAGAATCCCCGTAACTGGTGGGTCCCAACGGCAGGATCTGCCAGTATTTCTGTCCGGCTTCCTTTAATGTGTCTACAAAACGATATGCGCTCTCTGAAAATGCTCCGATACCATAGGGAGACGGAAGGCTCGAAACAGGAAGCAACATTCCACATGCTCTCATAATTTATCCTCCAACTCTTTTTCTAAATTTTAAGTATAATCAAATCCTTTATCCTTTGCAAGGAAAAAATCCGTTCTGCAAAAAATCAGCCCTTTACAGCTCCTGCCACAACGCCTTCAATAATATATTTCTGGCAGAAAAGATAGAACACAATAATGGGGATGATCGCCAGAACCAGTACACCCATCATAGCTCCCATATCAACAGAACCGTAACCGCCTTTCAGATACTGGACAGCAATCGGAATGGTGGTATATTTTTTCAGATCCAGTACCAGATAAGGAAGCAGATAGTCATTCCAGATCCACATGGTCTGAAGGATCGCTACGGTCACGCAGGTCGGTTTCATGATCGGAAGTACCACGCCAAAGAAGGTCTGCAGCGGGTTGCAGCCATCGATCATAGCCGCTTCCTCGATCTCCAGCGGAATGGATTTGACAAAGCCGGTAAACATGAAGACCGCAAGACCGGCGCCAAAGCCAAGATAGATGATCCAGAGTCCCCAGGGAGTGTTCAGCTTCAGAGTGTTTGCCAGCTTTGACAAGGTAAACATCTCCATCTGGAACGGTACGATCATAGCAAACAGGCACAGATAATAAATTGCGCTGGTAACAATGCTTTTCACACGAACGATATACCAGGCACACATGGAGGTACACAGAAGGATCAGGAATACAGAACCAACGGTGATGACCAGGCTCCATTTGGCACCTTCAAAAAAGTTTGCCTGTTTGACGCCGCGGAAATAGTTGTCCAGTCCCACATACATTTTTCCACTGGGGATGGCAAAGGGTTTGCGGCTGATGTATGCCTTCTTCTTAAAGGAGTTCATCAGAACCAGCAGGATGGGGAACATATAGACTACGGAAATGATGCTGAAAATCGTTGTCAGCAGTGCACCGTGTTTCGTTTTTCTCTTTTCCATTACTGCTGAACCTCCTTTCTTCTGGTCAGATAGTTCTGTGTCAGGGCAATCGCTGCAACCAGAATGAAGAAGATCACTGCTTTCGCCTGGCCCACGCCTTCATAACCGGCTCTGCCGTAGAAGGTAGTGAAAATATTCAGTGCAAGCATCTCAGACATCTTGGACGGCTCACCATTGGTCAGCGCCAGGTTCTGGTCAAAGAGCTTGAAGGAGTTGGTCAGTGTCAGGAAGGTGCAGACGGTGATAGACGGCATTACCATGGGAATGGTAACACTCTTCAGGACCTGTCTTTTGGTGGCTCCATCGATCTCGGCTGCCTCGATCAGTTCTCCCGGGATATTCTGGATACCGGCAATGTAGATGATCATCATATAACCGATCTGCTGCCAGCACATCAGAATGACCAGTCCCCAGAAACCAAAGGTGGAGGAATACGTCAGCGTACGGCTGAATTTCATCAGGATGCCGTTTAAGAGCAGCTGCCAGATGTAACCAAGCACGATACCGCCGATCAGGTTCGGCATGAAAAATACGGTACGGAAAACGTTGGTTCCTTTGATGCCTTTGGTCAGAAGCAGTGCTACTGCAAACGCCAGTACATTGATCAGGATCACACTGACTACCGTAAAGGCTGCCGTATACCAGAATGCGTGTACAAAGGTACTGTCTTTGAATACTTTGCCATAGTTGGAAAGTCCAATAAATTTTGCATCATTAACCGTTGTGAATTTACAGAAAGACAGGTATACACCTTCTGCAAATGGAATGATAAATCCCAGTGTAAATGCGATCATCGTAGGAAGCACGAAGATCGGAAAATATCTCTTGATTGCTTTTTCCATAATCTCACCTTTCCAGTCTTAAGGTTTTTGCCGGATAGGAAACCCGGGGAAGTTTCCTATCTGGCAAAAGAAAGGCAGGCGATCTCTCGCCCGCCCCTTTTTTCATTGCTGCTTATGCGGCCTCAGTTGCTGTCTCGGTCTCAGTTTCAGCTGCTTCGGTATCTGCCTCAGAAGCTGCTTCGGTATCTGCCTCAGAAGCTGCTTCGGTATCTGCCTCAGAAGCTGCCTCGGTATCTGCCTCTGTAGCATCCTCTGCTGCTCCCTCATTCTGCTCTGCATACTCAGCTGCCCAGCCGTCAACAAATGCGGTCTTCACTGCATCCCAGTCGCCGGTTCCCTGTGCATACTCAAGAAGTGCACTGCCTACGCCGTTTTTCCAGTTCTCAGACGGCATTGTGGTGAAGCACCATGCAACAGACTCTTTACCTGCATCGATGTACTCGTTTGCTGCGGTTACAAGCGGATTCTGTGCCTGATACTCTTCTGTGAAGGTATCAAACGGAGTTACAAAGCCCATATCCTGGGAGAGAGAGGTTCTTCCCTCATCGCTGCTGATTACCCAGTTCATGAAGTCCAGAGTTGCCTGAATGTCAGCCTCAGATGCCTTGTTGTTTACGCACCAGTAGTTCTCACTTCCGGTACACAGACCCTGATTCTCTTCTCCTTCTACACCAATGTAGATCGGAAGCATACCCAGATCTTCATCTGCTACTTCGTTATCTTTGATATCATTGTATGCCCAGGTACCATTCTGATAGAAGACAGCCTCGCCAAGTGCGAATTCGGAAGCTGCATCCTCACCGGTCTTGCTGGAAAGTACGGTCGGCTCACAGGTGGAATCTGTGATGTAAAGATCGAAGATCTGTTTGTAGTTGTCAAGGTAGGTTCCTTTGATCGCATCGGTAGAGTTGATGCCATCTGCCTTGTACTCATAGTAGATCGGCAGGTTTGCCAGATGTGTCTTGAATCTCCAGTCGGAAGAAGAATCAAAACCGGTAGAAGCGAAAGCTCCCTCGATTCCCAGATCATCTTTCTTTGCCTGGATGTCATCTGCTACTGCTTTCAGAGTTTCAAAATTGTTGAGCTCGTCAACAGAGGAGATCACTGCTCCGTCCGTTGCCATGTAATCGTTCAGAAGTTTCTTGTTGTAGATCAGACCGTAGGTCTCGATTACGTAAGCGATACCCTGTACGGAACCGTCATCGTTCTTCAGTGCGAAATCATCGCTCTTCAGATGTTTGTAAACCTCACTGTCTTTCAGGTCATAGCAGTAATCTTTCCATGTAGCAAGACCAACAGGACCGTTTACCTGGAACAGGGTCGGTGCCTCTGCCTTTGCCATTTCAGATTTCAGAGTGGATTCATAGGTTCCGGAAGCTGCGGTAACTACGTCTACCTGTACGCCGGTCTCCTCGGTGTATTTTGCTGCCAGATCTTCCCACTGTGTAGCCTGCTCCGGTTTGAAGTTCAGATAGTAAACCTTTCCTGTTTCCTCATCTGCAGATGCCAGTGTTGCCGGAACCATGCTCATTACCATGGCTGCTGAAAGTCCAAGTGCTGTGATTTTCTTTAAATTTTTCATTTTGAAATCCCTCTTTCTTTCATAATTAGATAGATAATTAGTGCCGACTGGAACGTTTCGGGAACGTTGTCAGTAACGTTTCCGGTAACGTTACCGGTTGATGGCTTTATAATAGCACCAATTGGATAGTTTGACAAGTGTTTTTTGAGTGTTTTTTATTTTTTATTCACTTTATCCAAGTTTATTATATGCTTTTTGTGCAATTTTTATACTGGTGGGAATTTTTACTTTTTTTGTAGAAAAAATGCTTTGTGACTATTATGTGGATTGGAAAATCAAAAGATTTAGTAAGGTTTGCCCTGACTCCACATGGAGCCTGACGAAGTTTGGGATTCGGCACTGGTAGTGATTGATTGAAAAAAAGAGACTGTCCGAAGGGCTTTCGGCATAACAGAGAGTTCTATTGGATGTTGGAACTTTCTGATACAAAAAAACCTGACTGGACAGGGGGAGCTGTGCAGTCAGGTCTGATTTTCTTACCAGAGTTTTTCGTAAATCTCCATGATGTCATCTTTGGATGGCTGTCTTGGATTGGTCGGTGTGCAGGCATCCTGAAGAGCTGCTTCTGCCATATCCGGGATCGCTTTGAAATATTCTGCTCTGGTGCATTTTCCGGTCTGGGAAATACTTAAGGGAATATCCATCTCCCGGAGCATAAACTGTACCCAGGCTACCAGAGCACGGATCGTCGTCACGGTATTGAAGTTCTGTACACCGAGAAGTCTTGCAATGGTGCAATATTTTTCTACCTGGCGCGGATAGGTCTTCTGGCTCCGGCTGTTCTTGGAGATCATGCTGTTGTACTCAATGATGTGAGGAAGCAGCATGGCGTTGGCTCTTCCGTGAGGAATATGGAAATGAGCTCCCAGCTGGTGTGCCAGGCTGTGGTTGATTCCAAGAGAAGCAGCATTAAAGGAAAGACCGGCCAGACAGGAAGCGATATGCATCTTCTTTCTGGCATGCGTATCGTTTCCGTCCAGATAAGCTCTGAGAAGGAAGGTTCCGCAGATTTCAATGGCTTTCTCGGAAAGAGCTGCTGAAAACTCTGTACTCTGGGTGCTGACATAGGCTTCCAGTGCATGCGTAAAGACATCCATTCCCGTATCTGCAGTAATAGAAGGCGGAACCGAACGGGTAAGTTCCGCATCCAGGATTGCCTCTGTCGGAAGCAGGCTGTCGGAAACCAGCGGATATTTTCTCTGCTCCTGCGGATCTGAGATCACAGAGAAAGAGGTTACCTCTGATCCGGTTCCACTGGTAGTCGGAACTGCAATAAGGGCAATATTGTCCAGTCCGCCTACCCGGGAAGCAAACTCACGGATCGCTTTGGCGGAATCAATGGCAGAACCGCCGCCCACTGCCACGATAGCCTCAGGCTTATAATCCATGACTGCTTTCACTCCGGCTACCACTTTATCAATGGGTGGGTCTGGAACGACATCCTTAAATACTTCAAATTCAATCTTTGCCTCATCCAGGCGGCTGGTGATCATCATAACCATACCGCTCTGCACCACGAACGGATCTGTGATGATCATGACTTTTTTATACGGAATCTGTGTCAGACGGTCAAGAGCACCATCTCCGTAGTAAATCTTGGTTTTAATGTCAAAACTATGCATACCTTTACCCCTTCTGCTATCCTCCGGGACAGCTTTTGTTTCCCCCGTTTTTTCTTTTGGTGATGGATTGTGAATCGTTACATAATTAACATAATTATAGCATAATCCTTCTCAAACCGCAAGGAATTTCACACAAAACAACGTGAAACCAACCGAGAAATCCTCTCACATCCGTTTTACAGAAGATAGACCGGCAGTTCCTTCGTAAAAGGAATATGATTCGTTTCCGGCTTTTTCTCTGTTGTGTCAGCTTTTACTTCTGTTGTTTTGGTTTCTGCTGTTTTGGCTGCTGTCGGTTTTCTTTTCCGTGTTGTCTTTGGTTTTTCCGCTGCTGCAGATGTTTCTGCTGCGGCTTTTGTCTTTCTGGAAACGCTGCTCTTCTTCGGTTTCACTTCTGACGGCTCCGCCTTTTTTTCTTTCTCCGGCTCTGCGGCTGCCTGTACCTTTGCAGCGGTCTCAGTAACGGTTTCTGTTTTTTCCGGTGCTTCCTTTTCGGAAACTGGAGGCTTCTCCGTCTTCACTTCCGTTTCTGCCGCTTTTGCCGCCCGTTTTAAACTTGCTTTACCTACTGCCATACTCCATTACCTCCTTGGCTAATTCCATATATTCACCGGCACTTCTGCTGCTCTTTTTAAACTCCACCACCGGGGCACTGCTGTCCTGTGACCACTCGATGGAACTGTCTACACGGATCAGCGTGTCAAACAGATGAATGTCCGGCATTTCCTGAAAGGTTTCCATGGTCTGTCTGAAATAATTCTTTCTCGTATCTACCTTCGTAAGAACCACACCCATGACCATGAGCTCCGGTGCGATCTGTTTTACATCATTGAGAAAATCAAACATGTTTGCCAGCCCGAACATCCCCCAGGGACTGGCTTCCACAGGAATGATGACCCGGTCTGAGGCACAGAGAATATTCATGACCCAGCCGCCGAGTGTAGGCGGCGCATCAATCAGGATATAGTCATAAACGCCGGAATCTTTGATCTTCTGCAGGCACTTTCGCAGAATCAATTCCCTCTGCCATTTCGTGAAAAGCTCGTACTCAATGGAACTCATCAGCGTAGAAGATGGGATCAAATCCAGGTTCGGATAAGCCGTATGCACAATAAAATCTGTAAGATCCTGCTGTTTTCCGATGGCATAATAGAGATTTTTCTCTCCTGCCGCCATTTCCATCACTTTATCCTCGGAAAAAAAGGAAAGGGAAAGATTCAGCTGCATATCCCCATCCACCAGAAGTACTTTTTTCCCGGCTCTGGCCATGGCTGCTCCCAGATTGGAGCAGGTAGTGGATTTGCCACTGCCTCCTTTGTTATTGGTAAAACAGATGGTCATTGTCTTGTCCATTGGCACCTTCTTCTTTCTGTCATATCAATCTTTTTTATCATACAAATACCGTACGGACAGAAGTTCTTTTTATCCATACGCTTAAATTATACCGAATGCTTTCTCTCTTGTAAAGCAAACATTCGGATTTTACCCCGCCGTTTGTGTAAAAAAACGCCTGTTTCGTCAAAATAATCTCATAATTTCCGACTGTCAGCCTTCTCCTGATCCACAACTGTCTGAAAATGCTCCGGATAGAGCGCACAGAGCTTCTCCGCCATCTTTCTGGATGGCTGATTATCCGGATGACAGAATATATAAGCCTGTGTTTCCCCGGTAAGTTCTTCCATCTCTCTGACCAGAATCCCCGCCGCTTCCGTGGCAATCCCCTGTTTCCGGAATGCCGCAGCCGTAAGATAGCCGAATTCGAGCACCGTTTTCCCATGATATTCCCGTTCTTGAAACCCTGCCCAGGCTGCCAGTTCACCTGTTGTTTTCAAAAGGACGGAATAGAAACCATATCCGAAAAAGGCATAGCGGTTCCGGACATAAGCTTCCAGCTTTTCCCGCTGCTCTTCCCGGGAATAGTTCTCCTTTTCCTCATCAAAAAGCCAGCGCACCGCTTCCGCATCTGCAAAAAGCTCCAGAAGTTTTTCCACATCTTCTTCCGTACTTTCCCGTATTTTCAACCGTTCTGTCTCACCGATACACCAGGGAAGCCCATAATGTCTCTCATAGACTCTCTGAAAAAAGAACTCATCCAGATCATCCAGACTCTGCACGGTATAGTCTGCCTCATAGACCGGCTCTGCTCCGGGACGTTCATAATAAATCACCGGCAGGCCTCTGGCTGCGGTCTGCCTGGCAAGAACCGGCGAATCTGTGAGTAAACAGTCCTTACGAAAATCTTTTTCTTTCATGATCCTGCTCCTTGTATACTGATCCATTCATTTCCGTGAACGGATGCCTGCGAATTGCTCCGCTGCAAAGTAGCTCCAGCAAGTTCTCCGCTTCGGTCGGTGCTAAACGTGTTCCACTGGCACACCGCACCTATATTTTATCCGATTATGAAAAATCCGTAAAGCGCTTCTGTCAGCTTGCCATCCGCCCGGAAAAAGATTATAATAACCACAGAATATTCAACAAAGGAGATTATATTATGGCACAGAATCCGATCGTTACCATTACCATGACCAATGGCGACATTATGAAAGCGGAGCTTTATCCTGAAATTGCTCCCAACACCGTAAACAACTTTATCAGCCTCGTAAAGAAGGGCTTCTATGATGGACTGATCTTCCACCGCGTGATCAGCGGTTTCATGATCCAGGGCGGCTGCCCGGATGGAACCGGTATGGGCGGCCCGGGATACAACATCAAAGGCGAGTTCAACCAGAACGGCTTCAATAATTCCCTGAAGCATGAGCCTGGTGTTCTTTCCATGGCAAGAGCCATGCATCCAGACTCTGCTGGAAGCCAGTTCTTCATCATGCACAAAGCAGCTCCCCATCTGGATGGCGCTTACGCTGCTTTCGGAAAAATCACCGAGGGCATGGATGTCGTAAACAAGATCGCTGATACCGACACGGATTACAGCGACCGACCGCTGGACGAGCAGAAAATCCAGTCTATGACTGTTGAGACCTTCGGCGTGGATTATCCGGAACCGGAAAAACGCTAAAAATAAAACTCCATGGAGATCAGGTGGTATCTTGCCTGATTCCATGGAGTTTTTTTATTTCAGAACCTGTCTTTCTCTGCTTTCCCACAACGCAAAATCTCCTGCGGGCAGACTCTGAAACAGGGCAGGATCACGGCAGCATCTTTCCTGCTGCCATATATAATTCATACCACTCTTCTCTCGTAAGCACGAGATCCGCAGCCTTTGCAATATCTGCCAGGCGTTTTTCATTCATGGTTCCAACAATGGTCTGGATCCCTGCCGGATGACGGAGGATCCAGGCTACCGCGATGCCATTGGGTGTGGTATCGTATGTTTCAGCCAGACGGTTCAGGACTTCATTCAGTTTCGGATATTTCTCACTTCCGATGAAGATTCCCTCAAACATACCGTACTGGAAGGGCGACCAGGCCTGGACTGTGATATTTTTCAGGCGGCAGTATTCCAGAACACTGCCATCACGGTCACAGCTTTCGTTTTTATACATATTGACATTCAGTCCTGCATCGATCGTCGGACAATGGGCTACAGAAAACTGGATCTGATTGACTTTAACGGCCCCTTTTGTTGCCTGATTTAACAGTTCGATCTGCATGGGATTGTGATTGCTCACACCAAAGGCCCGAACCTTTCCCTGCTCTTTCAGGGTATCAAAAGCTTCAGCCACCTCTTCCGGCTCCATCAGTGCATCCGGCCGATGCAAAAGCAGGAGATCCACATACTCGGTATTCAGTCGTTTCAGGCTGTCATCTACCGACCTCAGAATATGCTCTTTTGAAAAATCAAAGCAGATTCCCGGACGGATGGCACATTTGGTCTGGATCACCACCTGCTCCCGAAGAGAAGGTATCAAAATCTTTCCGAAAGCTGCTTCCGCCTCTCCTGCTGCATAAATATCTGCATGGTCAAAGAAATTGATGCCGTTTTCCAGGGCAGTGTCCACGATCGCACGGACCTCCTGATCTGTCTTTTTTTCTGTCAGACGCATACAGCCAAGTCCGACTCTGGATACGTTCTTGATATCTTTGCTGATTTGAAACGTTTTCATTTTATAAAATTCCTTCCTTTTCACTTTAATCCAAATCCTTTATTTTTTCCCTCAGTGGAAGGATCCTGGATGGCGGCACGGAAAGTTCATCCACTCCTTCTTTTACAAAAAACTCTGTCAGCGTTTCATCGCCTCCCAGATCTCCACAGATCCCGACCGGGATTCCTGCTTTTCCTGCATTCTTCACCGTGTACCGGATGAGCCTTAAAAGTGCAGGATGGTGCGGATCAAAATACTCCTCCGTCCGCGGATTTTCCCGGTCCACTGCCATCGTGTACTGAGAAAGATCATTGGTACCGATGCTGAAAAATTCTGCTTCTTCTGCCAGAAGATCACTCAGAATGGCTGCTGCCGGCGTCTCGATCATGACGCCCTGGCGGACCTTTCCAAAGGGGATCCCGAGTGCTTTCAGCTCCTCCTCCACTTCTGCCAAAAGTGCTTTCGCTTTGCGAAATTCCTCTACAGAAGCGATCATGGGATAAAGAACGGATATCTCACCAAAGGCTCCTGCCCGGAGGATCGCCCGGAGCTGTGTCTTGAAAAGCTCTCTTTTTTCCAGAGAAAGCCGGATTCCCCGAAGTCCCATGGCCGGATTGGTCTCTTCCTCCAGATAGAGCGAGCTGTCTTCCGTTCCCGGTTCCGGTTTTTTTTCCATATAAGCAGCCCGTTTATCCGCTCCGATATCGATTGTCCGGATAATGACTGTTTTTCCGGCCATCATTTCCGCTGCCAGCCGATAGGTCTGAAACTGTTCTTCCTCCGTCGGGCAGTGGTCTGCCGTGAGAAAAAGAAACTCACTCCGGAAAAGACCAATGCCCTCCGCTCCGTTCTGAAGAGCACCCGCTACATCTGCAATGCTCCCCACATTGGCACAGAGGCGGATTTTCCGTCCGCTTTTCGTCACGGTCTCCCGGTCTTTCCATTCCGTCAGAAGACGCTGCCGCTCCTGTTCTTCTTTTTGAAGAAGCTGCATTTTTTCCAGCGTTTCTTCATCGGGATCCACATACAGAATCCCGTTTATCCCGTCAATAGCTGCCAGTTTTCCGTCCCATTCCGCCTTTACCGGAATTCCGATAAGGGCAGGCAGATTCATCGTCCGGGCAAGGATGGCCGTATGAGACTGGCTGGAACCCTGCCTGGTCACAAAACCAAGCACCTGTGATTTGTCCATCTGAACGGTCTCGCTGGGTGCCAGATCCTCTGCAGCCACGATCACCGGCTCCTGTTCCACTCTTTTTTTCTTTCGTCTGCCGCTCAGGATACCGATGACCCGTTCGGAAATATCCTGTACATCCTCTGCTTTGGCCCGGAAATATTCATCCTCCATGCCGGAAAACATCCGGGCAAAGTTATCTCCCGTAGCAGCTACCGCATATTCTGCGTTGACACTCTGCGTTTCAATGATATTTTTTACGGAATCACTGTAATCCCGGTCCTCCAGCATCATGGCATGGGCTTCAAAAATCGCGGCATTGATCTCTCCAAGCTCCCGGACAGCCTTTCTCTTCAGCCCGTTCAGTTCCCGGACCGCTTCATCTTTCGCCGCCTCATAACGATCCCATTCTTTTTCCGTATCCTCTACCTTGTATCGTTTTACACTCTGTTCTTCCTTCGTGTAAAACCAGATCCGCCCGATAGCAATCTTCTGTACAATAATCCGGCCTTGGTACTGTTCCATGGTTCTCCCTCCTTTAACTGCAGTTCTTCCGCTGCTTCCTGCATTTCCCGTTCACCTGCTGCCAGCCAGAAGGCGTTCCTGCAAAACCTCTGGAGATTCCTTATAGATATGTTTCAAAAAACTCCTTCAACCTTGCCAGAACTTCTTCATCATCCGCACTGACTGTGATCTCATCTCCTTTATGGATCCCAAGACCCATGACTGCAATGAGTTTTCCTGCATCAATGGACTTGTCTCCTTTTGTGATGGTCACAGCGCAGTCCGCATCTTTGACCAGTTTTGCCAGCATTCCGGCCGGTCTTGCATGAAGTCCGGTTTCATCTTTGATCACATACTGAAATTCCAGCATTTTATCTTCTTTGATCTCTCGTTCCATCTGTCTTATCTTCCTTTCTGCTTTCTGTTTATTTTTCAGGTCTCCGGCATGGCATCGGCAAAAGCTCTCATCATGGCAATCTCTTTTGCCCAGCCTGCATCGTCATTCGGGGTTTCCATGACAAAGGGCAGCCCCTGAAGCTTTGGATGAGATGCGATCCTTTGAAAAGCTTCCAGCCCGATGCAGCCCTCTCCAAGCCTTGCATGCCGGTCTTTGTGCGCTCCCAGCGGATTTAAGCTGTCATTGCTGTGGATTGCTTTCAAGTATTTGAGTCCAATGACCCGGTCAAATTCTTCCAGCACCTCATCCAGGTGATCCACAATGTCGTAGCCCCCGTCCCAGACGTGACAGGTATCGAGGCAGACGCCCATTTTTTCCTTTAATTCCACCCGATCCAGGATCGCACGAAGCTCTTCAAAACTCCGGCCAACCTCTGTTCCTTTTCCCGCCATGGTTTCCAGAAGCACTGTGGTGCTCTGCTCTTCTTTCAAAGACTGATTCAGAAGCTCTGCAATGAGCTCGATCCCTTTTTCTGCCCCCTGTCCCACATGGCTTCCGGGATGAAAATTGTAATAGTTTCCCGGTATGTATTCCATCCGTTCCAGATCCTCCTGAAAGGCCCGGAATGCAAAATCACGGACTTCCGCCTTGGCTGCACAGGGATTTAACGTATAGGGTGCATGGGCAACCAGTTTTCCGAAACGATGCTCCTCTGCCAGTTTCCGGAAACGGGCCGCATCATCGGGATCGATGGCTTTGGCATTTCCGCCTCTCGGATTCCTTGTAAAAAAAGCAAACGTGTCCGCTCCAAGCTTTAGGGCATTTTTCCCCATAGCTTCAAAGCCCTTGGATGAAGAAAGATGACATCCTGTATAAATCATAAAGTTCCTCCTGTATCAATTGCGTTTTTTCAAATACGCCGCTTCCTCTGCCGTACACTCCAGGCGGCTGTAGCGGGCTTTCTCGTAGATCTGATGCGCTTTTGGATCGGCTACACCGGCTGTTTCTTCCGCTTCCTCGGGCGTACTGGTGTTTCCTGGCGTTTGTCCCGGTCCTCCCAGCACCCATTTCCGATAATATTTCCGGATCTGCTCTGGAACTGTCTTTTTCCTGAAAAATTTCGGCAGGAGTACTTTTGGCGGAGCCAGGCTCTCTGTTACATCTTCCCCATCTGTTTTTTCCACTGGACTCCATTTCTCATAGCGGTTCCGGTAGGCTTTCAGAATCTTGTAGACGGTTAATGTGACCAGTGCGATAAAACCTGCGATCAGCGCAATCGTCACCACATAATAAAGGATATTTTCCAGTGCCGTCACCCAGGCCGGCGGCTCATAAACCTCGTCGTCGCCGAGAAGCCCGGACAAATCCATCTCCATGCCGCCGGAGGGTTCAAACTGCTCCATGGTAAAGGTCATATCCGGCGTATTCTCAGACTTGGTGAATTCCGGGTCCGCCGGCGCTTTCCAGTAAGCCACGATCATAGCCAGAGTCAGAAAGACGCCGAAAAAAATCATGACATGACGGTTTCTTTTTTCCAGACGCCGTTTCGGAAAACGGTGCAGCGTTTCATTCTCTTTAAGGTAAACCAAAAGCCGCTCCCGATTTCCGCAGAGAATCTGCAAGAGAATGACCAGCGCCGCAAAAATGCACACCCGGCCTTTGATGTAGTCCATTTTTTCCACATGAGCGATGAGATAAGCCACCGCAGGCACCGCCAGCATCGGGAGCGCCGGGCCGCCTAAGAACAGGTAATCGCCCTTCCAGCGCCCGTAAAAACAGGCAGCACCACCAAAAATGATACCGCCTGTGAGGCAGGCTTTCTCAATGAGATCCCGTCCCGCCTCAAAGGCTGCTGCCCCAAAAGCAATCCAGATCAAAAGGTAAAGGAGAATGCTTTTTCTCCTGAGAGCCGCCTCGTAAAGGCAGAAGGCCGCCGCCATGGGAAGCAGAAGCCGCCAGAGCGAAAGTTCTCCCGGGCAGAGAAAGATGGGAAGGCTCATACAGATGCCTCCGTAAAGGATCTCGTAGATCCGAAGTTCTTTATCCTTCATGCTCCACCTCCCATTTCAGATAGTCTACGCCGTAAATATTCGGGCCGGACCAGCCTTCTTTTTTATAGAAAACGCCCAGCCACAGGAAACTCGCTCCCTTGGCCGCCATTTTACGGACAGTATCCTGAAGCTCCCTGCTCTGATTTTCTGTGATCAGGACCACCACCTGCTGCGTACCAGTCAGCTCCTGTTCCGCTTTCAGAAGCTCGGAATAAATGGGACCTGGCCGTTTCTTTGCATTCAGATCCAGACGGCTCAACGAACGGTTGACCTTCTCCGTCTGTCCCCGTCCGCTGCCCTCCGGTACCTGGATCAGACTGCCGGAAAGAAGATCTTCTCCATTCGTATAGAGAGAAGCCGGAATGCCCTTTTTCAGAACGCTTCGCAAAAGGGAGGCTGCCAGACGGATGGCCTCCTCGTGAATCTCCATATGTTTCCACATGGTCACATCCTCCACATCCACAAAGCAGGCCACCCGGGGCGAATAGGTGGAATTCTGAAGATTTACCATCAGGTTTCCGGAACGGGCCGAGGCCTTCCAGTTGATGCGGTTCATAGGATCCGTGCCATCATATTCCCGCATCCCCGCAAAAGCAAAGGGATCTTCCACCATTCCACGTCTTCCTTCCAGCAGTCCGCCCAGCCGGTGCATGGGAAGCTTCAGCCGGTCAATAGGAACATCCCCCGGATAGACATAAAGAAAGGTATCCTGCGGAAGATCCTTGTAATAATTTTTCTCCATCTGGAGGCCTCTTGCAACCAGATTGGCTTCTCCGATGTGATAATACCCTCTTTTCCGGCATTTCAGCGGGATCGTCCGGCTGATCTTCTGATAAAAGGATACAGAAAAAACATCCCTTTTATACAGACGGTCGGAAAGCGAGGCGTTTTCCTCTTCATCGATCCCAAGACTCCGATCCAGCAGAAATTCCACCTGAAGCATAGGGATCGGAAGAATTTTTCTGTTTTCAATGATTTCTGTCAGGCAGGCTTCTTCTCCCTCTCTGGCCGGATAAGACTGAAAATGAACTTCTACATGAAGATCCCGACTCCAGAACCTTCGATAGCCCCTTTCCAGAAGAAAAAGAAGCAGAAAAGCCACCCCTAAGATAAGGATCAATTTCATTTTTTCTTCCAGTCCTCCACAGGTACTTCCACACGCTTTAAGACCTCCTCCATGATTCTCCGCTCTGCATCCGTATCGCCGGCTCCTGCCAGAACCAGACGGTGAGCCAGCACCGGAACAGCCAGCGCCTTCACATCCTCAGGAACCACATAATCTCTGCCTTTGAGCCATGCATAAGCCCGGATTCCCTTAAAGAGGGCCAGTGTTCCTCTGGGACTTACGCCAGAAAGAAGTTCTCCGTCCTGACGGGAAGCCTCCGCAAGATCCACCAGATATTTCTTGATCTCCGGATGAACGTAGATCTTCCGGATTTCCTCCATTGCTTCAAGAATTTCCTCTCTCGTGCAGACCGGCTCCAGCGTTTTCAAAGGTTCTTCGATCTGGAAACGGTCCAGAATCGCAAGCTCCTCCTCCTTACTCGGAAAGCCCATGGAAAGCTTCATGAAGAAACGGTCCATCTGGGCCTCGGGAAGCGGAAACGTACCGGAGCTCTCGATCGGGTTCTGCGTCGCGATAACGAAAAAGACCTCATCCAGCTTTCTCGTCTCACCGTCGATCGTCACCTGACGCTCCTCCATACATTCCAGAAGGCTGGACTGAGTTCTCGGGGTGGCGCGGTTGATCTCATCCGCCAGAAGAATCTGGGTAAACACCGGCCCCTCCCGGAACTGGAATTCCCCTTCCTTCTGATTAAAATAGTGAAGTCCGGTCACATCCGAAGGGAGCAGGTCCGGAGTAAACTGCACCCGGCGGAACTCGCCGTTCATGGATTTCGCCAGGGATTTTGCCAGCACCGTCTTTCCCGTGCCCGGAAGATCCTCCAACAGCACATGTCCCCCGGAAAGCAGCGCTGTCAGGATCTTATCCATGACCTCGTCCTTTCCGATAATAACCTTCTTCATATTTTCCTTGATACGCAGTATGTTTTCTCTCATGGGTCTCCAATCTGCCAGTCTACGGCTGTTGTATTTCACTCCAATTTCTGGTATGGTCATAGTGTACCATAAATTTGAATCAGGAGGAGAAATTTTATGAAAAATTTCGTTTTTTTAGGGGACAGCATCACGGATGCCGAACGGCTGTGGATTCCGGAATACAACGGACTCGGAAACGGATATGTACAGCTTCTTGCCGAAAAGCTTTCCAACAACTTTACTGTCATCAACAAAGGCCATGACACCTTCACCCTCCCCTTTCTCCTCCGGAACCTGGAGTGCGACTGCCTCTCCTTTTTCCCCGCTGCCGTCTCCATCCTCATCGGTATCAACGACATAGGCGTCGCAAAAAATACAGGAAAAAGCCTCCGGGCTCAGGAGTTCGCATACAACTACGATACTCTGATCCGAAGGCTTCTTGAAGCTTCTATTTCTTCTGTTTTTCTGCTCAGTCCCTTTGTTTTTTCTCGGCCCCAGGAATACTTAAACTGGCTCCCGGAAGTCCGGGAAGTTGAAAATACCATTGAAGCTCTCGCCCGCCAGTATCAACTCCCTTTCCTGCCTCTTCAGGAACGAATGCAGGAATCTGAAAAACAGTACGGCACAGAAATGCTCACTCCTGACGGTATCCATCTCACACCGTTCGGCCATGAGCTGCTGGCGAAGTGGTGGCTGGAAGCTTTTGCAGACCTTTACTGATTTTCCGACGCAATTTTTATGAAAGTCTCTGCCGCTTCTGCCTCCTGAACCATCGCGCAGTCGATCCATGGATTTGAGAAGTTTTTCTTTCTCCTTCTCTTTATTATCTTTCTTAATACCAATATCTCACACATCCATAAATATACGTGTAATCATAGGATGAAATCTTGATTCCACCTTTCGGATAGGGTGCGCTATTTGAGGAGTGTACCACTTTGTCGTTTCCAAGGTAAATTCCCACATGCGAATTTCCGCCATAATAGAAAATCAAATTCCCTGGTTTTCTATCCTCAATCGGGATTTGCATCGGCTGCTTGTAGCCTTTCGCCCCATCATGCTGTGCCCAGGTGGTTCTCGGAATAATGATCCCAAAGTGCCGCATCACCAGCATCGTAAAACCAGAGCAGTCCACTCCCTGCTTCAAGTCCTGATCTCCGCGTTCCTTGTAGGGATATCCTACAAATTCCTGCGCATATGCCGCTATCCGTTTGCCGAATTCTGTCTCCGCCTGATCCGGTATTCTGGGCTTCATATGCCCTTCCTGATCAAACAGATATATCATTCCGTCAATCGTTACCTCGGTATCCACTGCCATGGCTCCGCCCTGCTTCGGGTCAAAATAATAGGTGAATTTCTCGATCACCTTAAAACCCTGGTACAGACTTCCGGTTACCGTACTGAAATAATATTTTTTCCCTTCGTATTCAGTAAGCCCTTTTGCTTTACTGCCATCTTCCAGAAACAGATAAGTTTCTCCGTCAATCCAGGACAGCTGCCCGCTAGTCCGGCTTCCATCCTTCTTCAGATAATATCCGTCCACCCATTTTTCCTGATCCATTTCCCCGCTGGCTGTATCAAAATGATACCATTTTTCATCCACTTTTCTCCAACCGGTCACCTTTTCATAATTCTCATCCAGAAGCCATGTCTTTCCATTTTCGGAAAACAGTCCAGGTGCTCTTGTTTTTCCCGTTTTCTTGCCATCTGCACCAATTTCATAAGAAAGGATCCAGGTATTGGTCACCATTTTTCCTTCTGCATCCACAAAATAGGTATTCCCGACAAACCGGTTCTTTGCCAACTGACAGAGGGCATTGAAAAAATATCTTTTTCCCTCTATGTAATGCCATCCTTTGTAGCCTCTGCCCGTTTTCGGATCAAAATAATAATCATTCACTCCGTAATGAATCCAGCCTGTCTTTCTTTCTCCGGTGACCGGATCAAAATAATAGCGGATTCCCTGATCAGTTCTTATCACGCCGGATAACTTCTGACATACACCTTTCTCATCAAAGAAAAAAACGCTTCCGGAAATCCGCAGCCAGCCAGTTGCTTTTTTTCTTATCCCTTTTCGGAAATAATACTTCTTTCCATCAATCTCTTTCCAGCCGGCCGTCAGTTTTCCATTCTCATCCAGATACTGATTTTCATTCAGCCAGTAATTCCGAGCCAGTGAACCGTCATCCAGAAAATAAAATCTCTGATTACCAATCACCTGCCAGCCCTTTTTCGCCTTTTTCCCGGTATCTGGATCCAGATAATAGCGTTTTTCTCCTGTATCCACCCAGCCATATTGCCGTTCTCCCTTTTCATTTACATACCAGTTTTTCCCTACCATCCGTCCTTTGGCCAGCTGTCCGAAGGCATTAAAATAGTAAAGCTTTCCCTTAATTTCCTTCCATCCCTTATACATACGGAAAGTTACCGGATCAAAATAATAATCATTTACTCCATAATGAACCCAGCCGCTGGTAAGTCTTCCTCTTTTTCCGGCATAATAAGTTCTCTGTATCAGCGTGTCTTTCTGAAGAATTCCTTTGCGATTGAAGTAATACTGATACCTTCCGATTCTTTGCTTCCCAGTCAGTGCAGAACCGTTTTTCCCGAAATAGTACAGTTTTCCTTTGACTGTCCGCCATCCAGACAAACGCTCCCCGGTTTTCGGATGAAAATAGAACAGCTCCCCTTCGATCGTCACCAGACCTTTGGCTTTTTCTCCCTTTTGCTGATAAAATACTTTTCCAGCTTGTGAATACCAGCCAGTGTCAGCAGCACACAGATTTTCACACGGAAACATCATTATAAATAACAATATTAGAACACATAAAAATAATTTGCAGTCTTTTTTCATCGTCTCACCCTCGCAGATTTATTTCATTTTTATCTACAAATTGCCTTATTGTAAGGACATTTCCGTCATACCACTGTTTTAAATAGATGAGATAATTAACTCATACAATTTTTCTGTCATATATCTTCCCATATTTTGGTTTTCGAGAGTAAAGCGGACATTCGCAATCCGCTTCGCTACTTGCTCATGAACGCAGTCGCTTCGCGATCTGTCAGTGGGAGCTTTCAACTCCCACTGACATAAGCATCCCCCCTCACCCGCTGCTTAGTGCTCCGCGCACTTGAAGCTGGGGAATGCTTATCTGCGTTCAAACTATCAAATTCTTTTACTTATTTACTGATATTCTCCGCACTGCTTCCCTACATTCTTCTATGTAACGTTGCCGATACGCCGGATACTTTCTCATTCGATAATTGTATAAGCGTCTTACAAATTCTAAATCATCGCACGTATTTGTTATTTTTGCTACAACTACCGCATCCGCCGCTGTTTTTTGTCCGTGCTGAATCGAATAGCTGAACACAGCGCCTTTTACAACATCCGAATATTGGTTCATATCGATTCCCATTTGTGAAAGATAACGGACCGTCAGATCATAATAATTTTCTTTTGCATAAACGTCCTGATATTTAGCGAAAATTATTTTTGACTTCTTATACACGCTATGCCATGCGTCATAAAACGCCCGGTTTCCTTTCAGATATTCCGCATTTTGTAAAGATAATTTCGCATATGGCTGAAAAGCCTGAAAGAAAGCAGGATTTTTACGGTAACAATCCTTCACAAAAGGCAGTAAGGAATACAGATAGTCAAACTGATATTTCCCAAATGCTCTTCCATTATCCCCTCCGGTCTGGTCATACCCTTTATAAAAATCATCCGTTCTTCCGGATTCCCAGACAGTGAAAAAGAGGAAATCATCTGTAAGTTTGTCACGATCTTCTTTTTCTTCTTCCTTATCTGTTTTACTGTTCTCAGAACCATCCATAACCGTACAGCATCCGTTTTCATCAAAGGTATATTTTTTCCCATTTTTTTCGAAATCAGAAGTAATCTGGCACCCATTTTCATCAAAGAAATACGGATTCCCGTCAATGGTTACCAGTCCGGTATCCATTTCCCCTATTTTTCCTTTGGTTTCCTCTGCATTAAAGTGATAGTTTTTTCCTCTTATGGGAAGCCATCCAATCGCTTTGTAACAGTATTTTGCTCTGAAATAATAAGTACTATTGTCTATTTTGTGAAATCCACTGAGCGCCGCTCCATCCAAACCAAAATAATAATCTTTTCCATTAATCTTTTTCCAGCCTGTGTAGAGAATTCCATCATTTATCCGTTTGCTGCCCTGGGTGAAATAATAAAGCTTTCCATCCAGCCGCCAGAGGCCATTCCGTATCAAATAGCCGCCCGCTTTACGAAAATAGTGCCAGACACCTCCTATTTTCTGCCACCCACATAAGCGTTCTCCGGTAACTTTATCGGTATAATACCACTTTCCTTTGTAGGCAACCCACCCTTTTGCAATCTTTCCTTTTCGATAATAATACCATTTTCCATCTCGCTTTGCCCAGCCATATTGTTTCATCGTTTGAAGTTCCATTTTTGTCTGTGTGCTTTGCTTCGCCATTACTGTCTGACTGGAAATAAGCATCTGTAAAATCCAAAAGAGATATATCATGTAAAATACAAATTTCTTCAAAAATATTTTCGCCTCACAATTCTGAAATATTTATACACTATACAATTATATTGATACACACTTTAGCATTGACTTTCTCCTTCTTGAACACTATAATACTGATATTTATCCCAAATTTTCTAAAAAAATCATAAGCGTAGCTATATCACTCATAAGCGTCTGAATTTTCTCTGGTTGCATTTTAAACAAATCTAATATATAATTATCTCATTAAAAACAAAGGAGTCTTTTAGAAACATGTACGATTTTGCCGTTTTTCTGATTACTGCATTTTCTCTTTATCTTTTTCTGACGGCATGTCTGCCATTTTCTGTTTCACTTTTCCGAAAATTTATTTATTTTGTTTTCACCTGCATAGTTGTTGCTCTTTTAAGTCCTTATGGGCAAATCACAGCTTTTTTCGGTATTTTTATTTTGATAATAACGCTTCCCTTTTTTGCGTCTACCCCCAGGCTTTTAACTATGTGTTGTTCTTTATGGGGATATATTTGTGCAGTTGTTCTCAGTTACATTCTCCCTGTCATCGGCGAACTGATTTTTCATGCTTCTTTCATGGAAATTCAGGAAGAACATTATTTCCTGGCACAGTTTATTTATATCCTGGTTCCTTATTTTGTTCTTCGCATATTTCACACCCTTTTCATTCAAAAATGGCATCTTCCCGACCAATCATTTCCCGCTTCTGTCCTGATTGCAGCTCTCCTGTGTGAGGCTTCCTGTGCAGCACTTTTTATTGCCAATTTCACCTATGGAGAAATGATTGATTACCCACAATGGATTATCCATCTGAATACCGCCTTATTTAGTCTTTTCTTTGTCATGGCCGGTGTTCTTTTATTTCTCATCCTGCGCATGTTTCAACGAAATCAGGAATATCAGCTGCGTCTTACTTACCTTTCCGCGGCCCAGGAATATTCCAAAAGTTTAGAGGCGTCTTACGAGGAAATCAAAAAATTTCGCCATGATTATAAAAACCTGTTATTCGCACTATCTGGCTATTTGGAAGAAGGTGATTTACCGGGTGCAAGAACTTATCTATCGGAAACGCTCCTCCCTTTTTCTGAAAAATCACAAAGCTTATGGTCAGAAAAAGTATTCGAAGAAATTGCTATTCCGGAAATAAAAGGATTGCTTTTATGTAAAACCGTTCTTGCCCGCCGCAATAAAATTGATGTTACCTTTTTCATTCCGCAAAAAGTCGAAAGCTTACAGATCGAAACTGTTGATTTTGTACGTATCCTTGGCATTTATCTTGATAATGCAATAGACGCTGCCAGGGAAAGTAAAGAGAAAAAGATTTTCTTTCAGTTAATCCCTGAAAATTCTTCTATTTCACTAAAGCTTTCCAATAGTTTTTCCAACGACACCCTTACCATAAAAGCCATCCACAATCCTGCTTTTACAACCAAAGGAAAAGGCCATGGACACGGTCTTTCGATTACCCGTGATATTTTCAAACAATATCCTCATCTTACATTTTCGACTTCCATTTCCGAAGGGCTGTTTATTCAGGAAATTCACGGATTGTAAGAATTCACCATGATATTATCTGCCAACATGTAAAGAAAGAGATATGCATATGCTCCAAATTTTCTTTTGTGATGATAACCCGTTTCAGCTGAAACTTTATACCGAACTTGCTCAAAAGTGCATTCTTCTGCAGAACTGGGATGTAAAGATCACCTATTCCGCCCTTACCCCAGAAGATCTGCTCACCAGACTTCCTTCCAGAGAAAATACTGGTCTGTATTTTCTGGATATTGAATTTACAGCTACTCCATCCAACTGTCAGGATGGCTTTCAGCTTGCCAATGAAATACGCAAAAGAGATCCCCGCTGCTTTCTTGTATTTATTACTTCGCATTTAGAAAGAACTATGGAAGTTTTTCAAAATCAACTGGAGGCCCTGGATTTCATCTGCAAAACAGATGACCATGAAGTTATGAAGCAACGTATTTTTCAGTGTATTCGTACTGCATGGACTCGATATCAGATTCTCAGCCAGGAGAATGAACATATTTTCAAACTTCGTCAGGGATCTGTTATTCAGTTTCTTCCATGCTCAGAAATCTTTTATATTGAGGCATCTGAAATTCCGCATCGAATTCTGCTTCACACGGCCTCTTCGGTTTTTGACACTTCCGGTCACCTGGTAGATATTCTGAAAGAATATCCAAATGACTTTCTCCGATGCAACCGGTCTACTCTGATAAATGCAAGGCAGGTAAAAGAACTTCACCTGATTGCGCGTACATTACTTTTACAAGACGGCACTACCCTTCCTGTATCCGTGAGATGTCTCAATGAACTTCGAAAACATTTTTCTAACAAATCCAATGATTATTTATGAGGATCATTTGATTTTATCATAAATGGGCTTATTTTTTATCAATTGACCACATTGGGTCGAGTAGGTGCACCCCTTACGGTCGTACACCCCTCACAGAATTCCGGACGTACGGCTTTTCCGCATCCGGCTCTTTATCATAGACTTCCGGCTGGGAAAGTTCCAGCAGATGCCCCACACACCAGCTGCCAAGGTAATCATTCCCCTCCATATAACCGTCCCCGCACTGATTTGCCCCAATCACCTTCGAAAGGCTCATGGCAACCGATGGCTTTTCCGTTAATACAAGCTTCATTTGATACTGCTCCTTTCGAAAAAAATTAGCAGCCAGGCACCGAAGCGCATGACTGCTATGTAAGGAACTGTATTCTGTTTTAGGTCTGCAAACTTAAAGTTATCTATTCAAAATGGAATGGAATAATAATATTAAACAGAAATGCAAAAACTATACTAATTGTTCCCATTAGCACAGAACTTTTCAATGTGTCTCTCCTCAAAACAATAAGTCCAATAATAAAGACTATCACTTCCAAAACAGATTTTGCATTAAAATACCAGCATCCATATACAAAGCACATATTGAACAATACTGCCAAAATCAGCGCCGATAGTATAAGTGCCTGTTTGCTTTTCCCTTTTGCATACCAGCAGACAAAAGACAATAATGAAGAAACAGCTGTAAATCCAAACCAAATCATTGCATAACTTCTTGGAAAAAATCCTGCAATATAACTTGAATACAAATAGTAGCTTGTAACCATACCGACAAAGAATACAAAAACATTCATACTTGCTCTTATTGCAGAATTACTATAAATAGAAATACACAGTGCAAGCAATACCCAAATTGCAAAACGCCCGAGGAAATTATGAACATCTAATGCTCCATCCATTGCCATAAGCACACTTGGAAGTGTGGCCTGACGAAAATCCAAAAATTTTGAAAAAGTCCCCAAAGCTATTACAAAGAACAATACAGCTATAGTATTTATAATTTTACCATTATTGGATATTGGATTTTCTGCATTCCTGATATCATTCAAAAACTTTATCATAATTACCCTCACAAATTCCGATTGAAATTTCACCTGTTTTAAGGGATTTAATAACTGTTATATTTTGTTGTTAACTTCCTTGCAAACCCTTGAAAACACTGAATTTGTCGCAGGTGAGCTTTCCCTTATTGTTTCCCCTGTGTTATATCGTCCCACCAGTGTTTGCGAACTCTGATAAGGGAAAATACAAGGGTGCAGGACATCCGGTGGATGTCCGCTTTGCACCGACCGTAGCGAAGCGAAGACCAAGAAAATCATATAAAACAGTATAACACAAAATAAAAGTGACATGGTGAACTGACTGAAATCACTCACTAATTAACTGTAATCCATTAGGATTTAGCTGATATATTTTATCACACACCTCTTCAATGTACTTTCTATCGTGAGAAATGCTAATGACAGCCCCTGGAAATTCTCGGAGCATTTTTCTTATTACCGGGCCGGATAATGGTGAAAAATTTCTTGTAGGCTCATCCAGAATAAGAACATTCGCACCACTTAAACTCATCCTCAAAAGAAGCACTTTCGCCTTTTGTCCACCAGACAACTCCCGAATAGGATGCTCCATTTCATCTGGCGTGTATTTAAGTGAACCTAGGTATGTTCTAATTCTTGTACGCTCTTCTTTATCTCCTGTTTTATCAAGGTAATCAACCGGTGTAACAGATAGCTCCAACAAATCTTCATAATTTTGGGGCATATATTCTGCTTTAATATCATTCCGATTCATAAGTTCTTCCGCTATCTTTTTTAGAAGAGTCGTTTTTCCTGCCCCGTTGGCTCCTATAATACAGATTTTCTCTGATCCTTTTATTTTCAAATAAATTCCTTCTGCCAAAATTCTTTCGCCTTCTGGAGTCATTAGCTTTGAAAGTTCATATTCTATGACCATTTTCCCTGTTGGAATGTATGCATTTTTATCTCCTAATTTAAAAAAGATTGCTTCTTCCTGCTCCGGCATTTGCGTCATATTTTCGTCTTCTCTTTCAAATCTTCGCCCCATAGCCTTAACTGTGTGCATTTTGTCCTTCAAATTCTTTGCCACCGACGGCGCTTGTCTGGAACAATTTGCTAATGCGCTTTGCACACTCTGAGACACTCTTTGATATTTCTCATCTCGAATCTTTTTTTCCCTACGGTCACATAGTGCCCTCTGTTCTTGAAGTTCAAATTTATGAAGCCGTTCCTCCACATAGTTTCTATAGGGAAGCTTGGCCACGGTATATCTCGCTTCTGTTTTTCGCTTAATCTGCTCGATATGTATTACCATGTTGGCTGTACGCTCTATCAATGTTTCATCGTGTGAAATAAAAAGCACAATATGCTTCCATTCATTTATGGTTTTTTCCAGTAATGTAAGCGTCGCAATGTCAATATCATTTGAAGGTTCGTCTAACAATAGCACAGAAACATCGCAAATAAAAAGCCGCATGAGTTGTACCTTGACTTTTTCTCCTCCTGAAAGGCTCCCCATCATCTGACTACTGTAGAAAAAATCATTTTTTATTCCAAATTTCCCTGCAATAACAGACAGTTCTTTTGGCGTTTTCTCCCAGAATATTTCTTCCTCAGAAAAATACTCGTATACGGTTTTTTTCTTATCTTCATCGGGCATCTCTTGCGGAAGGTAACCAAGACGTTCGTTTCCCATTACTCTTTCCCCATCCGCTTCTATATAGTTTTCTATAAGCGATGGATCATATATCCACTTCATTAATGTTGATTTTCCGTTCCCTTCTTCTCCAATGATAACTGCTTTATCTCCATCATTTAGCACAAGGTTGAAATCATCAAGAATTACTCTCAGGTCTTTTTTATGTGTTAAATTTAATTTCTTTATCTGTAACATAAAGTTCCTCCTTTTCGAAACACGAGTTAATTATTTTTGTACACACAAAAACGAGCCTTTTTTGCATACGCAAAAATAGACTCGCTAAATAGACCTTTATTACTTTCCCTAAGGAAAAGCAAAGGAAATGCCTCTTGCGATAATCCAACTTAAGCGTACACAAAAATAAACCTATTTTCTACAGGCTCAATAACTATATGTGTCTTACTTAAATTAAATTATCTATTAATCATTTCCTCACCTTACACGAAATGTGCCTTCCTTTTTTCTAATGACAATACTATCATACTGTATTTTTTGTGTCAACACATTCCACCTTATAGAAGCGCAAATTCCGATTGAGCTTCCACCTGTTTTACCTTTCACTTCCCAGCCCTTCCTGATACATCCGGTTGATCGCCGCCTGGGCCTGTTCCAGTTCTTTTTTCCGGATGATAGCGTTGCGGTCGCTCTGAATGGCCAGCATTTCGTCTACGACGTCTTCGATCCTGGGCTCGGAGATCCGGTAGAGATAGCCCAGCATCCGGGTGGCGGTGTAGTCGGTGTTCAGCTGGCGGTAGGCCAGCTCCCGGCAGAAATCATCGGGGTAGCCCTTATCTTTTAAGGCCTGGTAGAGTTCTTTGCTTCTGGATGATGCCATACACAGTTCCCCTTTCTTCAGTCAAACAAAACCTTCCAGTTCTTATCCTTCTCCGCCTCAAAGCACATCTCAATCTGTGCCTTCGTGGTCTTTTCCAGAGCCAGATTTTCCGGAAGGTCTTCTCCGGAAAACCAGCCGATCTCGGTGGTCTCGATATTCGGCATGAACTCCCCGCTCAACAGCCCGCAGAGAAGAAAAACTTTCACAATCCCGTAGGCGTAAGGCGGTTCGTTATGCTTATTTCGGTCCTGGACGGCGATGAGGCGCTCCGCCCGTACCCGAAAACCGGCCTCCTCGAGCGTCTCTTTCTCCGTATTCTCCCCGATGGTCTGGTTCACGTCACACCAGCCGCCGGGCAGGGACCAGGTGCCGTTCTTCTCATGGACCAGAAGGATCTTTCCTTTCTGAAAAACAGCAGCCCGGGTGTCTATCTTCGGTGTCTGATAGCCCGTCTCATTGCAGAAAAGGCTGGTCACTTTCTCAACCGGAAGGTTCGTCTTCTCTGCCATCATCTCCGCCGCGATCTCCCGGATCCGGGTATAGCGCTCCTGATCATACACATCATGGCCGTATGTCAAGCCTGCCTGAGCAAGGCTCTGAAGCTCCACGGCCCAGGCTGTCCATTTATCCCATTCACTCATCGTTTTCCTCCTGAATATACAAATTATTCTTATTTTCTCTTGACTTTAAATCAACTTATATTGTCAACAAATTCATTACCAAATTAACCATGATATCTTTTTCTTTTGGTTCTGACTCTGCAATCATCAATGTTATTGCTACTAACGCACCATCACTTATCCTTTTCTGCCCATCTTTGTAAAGTGCATTATTACGCACCAAAAACTCCAAAAATAATGACGCAGCAATTCTCTTACATCCATCAGCATAAGGATGATCTTTTATCATAAAATATAAAAGATTGGCAGCCTTCTCTTCTAAAGAAGGATAAACATCTCCACCAAAAACATTTTGATAAACTGCCGCAAGAATGCCTTCAACTTTTCCCTTTTCCTTTTCAACGCCAAAAACATCAGAATGAAAGGAATCTTCCATCGCATTCACCATATTCCGGCACTCTTCATATGTAATTCTGTATATATCCTTGCTTCCTGCAGGCTTTTTAAGTGATTGATGATCATACTGATCTAATAACATCAACGCATTTGTATATAAATCAACAGCTTTCAGTATCTCTGCTTCATCAACTTCTAACGTACATGCAAGCATTTTTGTTTGAATATTTACTGTTCGCTGCAAAGCTTCTATTCTTTTTTCATTAATTGCATAGCCCTGAACAATATACTGTCTTAATATTTTATTCGCCCATTGTCTGAATTCTACGCCTCTCGATGACTTAACTCGATATCCTACAGATATAATTACATCAAGACTATAAAATTGAACTGGTTTATCAGAATTTGCAATGTGCATTTTTTGCACATTGCTTTCTCTTACTAATTCATTCTCTTTGAAAACATTGTTCACATGTCTTGTAATAACGGTTCTGTTTACTTGAAAAAGTTCTGTCATCTGCGCCTGTGTAAGCCATACTGTTTCGTTTTCAACAGGTACTGTCAATTTTATTTCATTATCTTTAGTTTCAAAGATCATTATTTCTGTCGCCATACTTTAACTACCTCTCCTTGTCTATGGCCCTACCCAATACGTCCTGTTAATCGCCGCCTGGGCCTATTCTACTTTTCATCTTTTCCCCCAGCTTACCATAAAACTCAAAAAAAATCCAACCGGCATTTCGCCGATTGGATTCCTCGTGGTTCTCTTACATTTCTTTTTTCGTACAGATTCCTTCCCGGATCTCGTAAATTTCATCACAGACCGTCTTCGCCAACACCTTATTATGGGTGATGAAAAGATAGGCAGTCTCGTGTTCCTTCTGGTATTCCTGAAGGAAATGGACGATCTGGGCCTGGGAGATCACGTCCAGCATGCTGGTGGGTTCGTCCAGAATGATGAGTTCCGGCTCCAGCACCAGGACCCGCGCCAGGGCGGCTCGCTGAAGCTCGCCGCCGGAAAGCTCCAGCGGTGTCCGGTAGAGATGCTCCCGGTGAAGGCCAAACCGCTCAATATCCGCCAAAATTGCCTTCTCACTGCTGTCTTTTTTCATGAGCTTATAGGGCTCCACCATACTCCGGATCAGAGGCAGCATCGGATTGAAGGAAACTTCCGGGTGCTGGAAAAGGATCTGGATCTTCTTCCGCAGCTCCCCTTTCAACGGATAGGAAAGGCGCTCTCCTTTGTAAAAAATTTCCCCGGAAGAGGCCTCGATCAGCCCCACGATCATCTGTCCCACGGTGGATTTTCCGCTGCCGCTGGGCCCCAGAAGGCCTACGGTCTTTCCCTCCGGAATTTCCACGCACACCTCTTTGGCCGCCCAGAAAACAGGCTCGCCCTTTTTCCGGCTCTTGTAAGCCTTAGAGAGCTTTTCCGTTGTCAGAAGCATGACACTCTCCCTCCTTTCCCGTATAAAGCCAGCAGCGTACCTGATGGCCCTCCACCTCCAGCATCGGAGGCGTCTCCTTGCATTTTTCCTTGCAGAACCGGCAGCGGGGCGCATATTTGCAGCCGCCCTCGGCGTAGTCCTCGTGGGCCATGGCAAAGCCCTCGGAAAAATGAAGGCCGTTTTCCGGCATCGCCGCGATCATATCCTGTGTGTAAGGGTGCAGCGGATGCTCCAGAAGTTCCTTCGCAGAGGCGTACTCCACCTGGTTGGAAGCGTACATGACGGAGATGCTGTCGCTGATCTCCCGGGCAAAATTCAGGTCATGGGTCACACAGAGCACTGCCTGGTCCTTCAGGCTGTGGAAAGCATCCACCACCATCTCGATGCGCTCCTCATCCAGTCCCTTGGTGGGTTCATCCGCCAGGATCATATCGGCTCCCGCGATGATTCCCATGGCGATCATAGCACGCTGCTTCATGCCGCCGCTGTAGGTGAAGGGATACTGAGCGGCCACCTCTTCCTCGTCACCGATGTGAAAACGCTTCATCAGCTTTACCGCCTCGGCGATGGCTTCTTTTTTTCCAATCTTCTGATGCTCGATCATGGGTTCCGCCACCTGAAAACCAACGGTCAGAAGAGGATTCAGGCCGTTTCCGCTTCCCTGGGGCACATAGGAAATTCTGGCTCCGCGGATCTTGTCCAGCTGGCGGCGCTTCATCCGGATCATGTCCTCCCCCTCGAAAAAGGCCTCGCCTGTGACGATGGCATTTTCCGGAAGGAGATGGAGGATTGCCAGAAGGAGAATACTTTTTCCGCTTCCGGTTTCACCGACGATGCAGACTTTTTCTTTTTTATCCACCGTCAGGCTCACATTTTCCACTGCCTGGACCCCATGGCCGGAGGCAAAACGCACGGACACATTTTTTACGTCAAGAAGCATCTTACTCTCCTCCCTTCTTAATCTTTCCATAGTAGCCGATGAGCATAAAGCCCAGCACGCAGACGCAGATGCAGACGATGGGCGGCACATACCACCAGTACTGCTTTTTCATGATGCTGTTTCGGAAAAAGGCATAATGAAGGACACTGCCCCAGCTTTTCTCTCCGAACTCCCCCAGTCCCAGAAAGCTTAAACCTGCTTCTGTCATCATGGCTCCTGAAATGGCCATGGCTCCACGGGTCAGGATGATATCCTTGATATTTGGCAGGATGTGTTTGAACAGGATCACGGCCGGATGGACACCCATGGTTTTTTCGATTTTGATAAACGGCTGCTCCTTCAGCTGCATGACCCTGGAACGCAGAATCCTTGCAGTACCGGTCCAGGCAGTCACACTGATCGCAATGATCAGACTCCATTTTCCCGGATTCAGGTAAGCCACCAGAAGAACGGTCAGCGGAAGGCTTGGCACTGCCATGGCGATATTGGTGATGGCTGTGATGATCTTATCTGTCACCCCTCCGAAATAACCGGATACCAAAGCAAGCACGGTTCCCACACCGGTCACGATAAAGGCTGCAAAAATACCGATATAAAGGGAAACTCTGGTGCCATACACCATCTCGGAAAAAATATCCTGTCCCACATCATTCGTTCCTAAAAGATGTTCTCTGCTGGGCGGCAGGTAAGATGCGATCATCTCCTTTGGATCATAGGGGGCGATCACCGGGGCAAACACAGCGATGATCAGGAAAAAAAGAATGATCAGAAGACCTGCCAGCGCCGCTGCATTCAGACGGATTCTCTTATGCATCCTGGACTCCCTCCTCTCTGATCCTGGGATCGATAGCCGCATTGATGATATCACTGATCAGGTTGGAAAAAACCACCAGTACCGCAGACAGAAGAAAGCAGAACTGCGCCGTCGGGAAATCCCGGTTTGATACCGCATTGTAAAGGATCGTTCCCATTCCTTTCCAGCCAAAAACAACCTCTATGATCATAGAACCGGACAGAATTCCTCCAAACTGCATACAGAAAGAGGTGGCATAGGGAACCATGGCATTTTTCATCACATGGCGGAACAACACTCTTTTGGAAGGAAGTCCCTTCGATTCTGCAGTCATGATATATTCCTCGCTCCGTACCTGAGAGACTGCGCTTTTCATCAACATGAAATCTCCGGAGGTCCGGTAAAGGATCATGATGATCAGCGGAAGAAACATATGCTGAAGAATGCTCTGCACCCTTGCCATACCTTCCACTCCCGGCGAAACCATGCCGTTGATGGGAAACAGTTTCATCCGATAAGCAAAAAAGATCAGAAGGATCAGGCAGAGGCAGTTAGATGGGATCGTATTGACCACCAAAAGAATCGGAGTCATGATCTTGTCAAAAAGCTTTCCCGGTTTCCATCCGGCAATGACTCCAAGAAGAGCCCCGAGAAGACCTCCGATGATCCAGGTCGGAATCGACAAAAGAAGGGTCCATTGTGAGGCTCTGAGAACATTGGAAACCACCGGTTTCTGGTTCGTATAAGAAGGTCCAAAATCAAGAGTCACAATGTTTTTCAGGTATTTTCCATACTGTACCGGAAGGCTGTCATCCAGTCCATATCTGGCAATGAGTTTATTCAGAGTCTCCGGGTCGTTGTCCAGCAGATAATAGTATTCTTCCTGGCCTACCAGATGGATCACCGGATCTCCCGGCATGATATGTACCAGAAAAAAGCTGATGGTGATGATAACATAGATCGTCACAAAGGCCGTCGCGATTTTCTGTGCGATATGACGGGTCATAAACGATTTCTCCTTTCACATGAATCAGGGCGTTCTGTGCTTTCGCTTTTTCCCGCCCATACAGAAAAACCGCCGGAACCCGAAAGGATCCCGGCGGAAAACATTCGTTTTGTGATTATTTTGCTGTCAGACGATACCAGGTTGTCGCATGAACAGCACCCCAGGAGGGATAATTTTCCCATCCGGTATATTTATCGGTACGATAGGGGAAGAAAGCAGTCTCCCAGCACAGAGCCTCTGCTGCCATGGTATCCGCCACATACTTCTGAAGCTTCTGATTATTTTCGATATACTGCTCGTCATTGACAGCCTGTGTCATTGCGTAATAAGTATCACGGAAGCTGTCATCACGGATGGTACCCCAGAGCCAGGAACTCTCGCCTTCTCTCAGTTCACCCATGAAATAACGGAAAGCAGTGCTGTAGGAAGCCATTCCGGATGTGGTCAGCGTGATGGAAATGTCATAGTTTCCTTTGGTAACCGTATCTTCCCAAATCTCATCGTTAGAAATGCTGTCGCTGTCAACATGATTTTTGATACCTACTTTATCCAGGCTGTTCATGATTACTTCTGCGATACGGTTTCTCATATCCATGGATTTGGAGCTGTACTGCGGGATCACGCTCAGATCCATCGGGCTTCCATCCGGAAGTTCACGATAACCATCACCGTCTACATCCTTATAACCGGCCTCGTCCAGCATCTCGGCTGCTTTATCGGCATCAAATTCCAGAGAGCCAAGACTTTCATCGTAGCCCTTGCAGGAAGGCGGAATCACTCCTTTTCCGGGAACCTTTCCATACTCACCATTGATGGTGGTTGCCAGCTGGTTGTAATCGATTGCGAAAGAAGCAGCCTCACGGAATGCCTGGTCATTTCCCGGAGCGCGGTCTTTTCCGTACTCCATCTGGTAGCAGCCGGAGAAAGCACTTTCGCCAAGATCGATATCCGGTGTGCCTTTTACCGTATCGATAACATCTGCATCAATGGGATTTGCATAATTGTACATAGCATCGATATCACCATTCATCATAGCCATCATCAACGTTGTCTCATCAGAATAGCTCTGTACCGTTACTTTATCTACTGTGAGCTCTCCTAAAAATGCATTTTCCGGAACCGCTTCATAATAAGAAACCTGTGCATCGGAATCGTAGGAAACCAGTTTGTAGGGGCCGCAGCCGATGGCTGCTTCCGGTCCGTCCAGAGTGGTCGGATCATCAATGCCCTCCCAGATATGCTTTGCATATACGCAGGAATTGTTGTTGCAGGAAGAATTGATCCAGTAATAAGCATCCGGCTCAGAGAAGATCAGAGATGCGCTGTCATCACCGGTTACTTTTACTTCTGTAAGATTCTGAAGGCTTCCGTTTTTCCTCACATCTCTCATATATTCAAAGGTGAATACCACATCATCCATGGTTACCGGCTCGCCGTCATGCCATACGGCATCCAGCGGAATGGTGAAATCGATCTGTTTTCCATCCTCGGAGATCTCAAAGGATTTCCAGAAATAGGGCTGCAGATTGTTGTTCTCATCGCGGTATACGAAGTCACCCTGGGTAAAGCCATTGTAGTTCATACGTCCGAAAGCGTCGGTCTGGGTCAGGGAGTTGAATACGTTCTGATCTGCGATGGTTCCAACGATCAGATTCTCTACATGGTTGCCAGTGCTCTCGCTGGCTGCCTCGGTCTCGGTCTCTGTGGATGTCTCTGCTGCAAATACGCTCTGTCCCGGCAGCATGGTCAGGCACATAGCCAGACTCAGCAGCAGACTTACGGTCTTCTTTTTCATTTGTTTCCTCCTTAAATGCTAGGTGTAGTAGGTACAAAATGCTTACCGGATTGCTCCGCTGCAAAGCAGCTCCCGCAATCCTCTCCCCGCCATTCGCATATCGCGAAGCTTCGCTCCGCTTTTATGCTCATGTCGGGCGGGTCTCAAGGTCTTGCACACCTCTGTGCAAGCACAGGCGTGCAAGGACTTTTCGACCCTATAAGCACAAAAAAGTGCCTGGAAGAATTTTCCAGACACACAGAACCAAAAGAGACGTCAGATCGACCTTCATCCGTCTCTTTGGAACATGCATCAGTCTTCCATTGAAACGGATACATCTCAAAATCAAAGGGGAGGTCTTCTGGCTCGGGGTCAGCCTCCTGGTCTTCCTTCTCAGCTTTCGCCAATGGTTATTGACCATTCGTCACCCTTACAGCAGCAAGGACTGCCGCAGATTCACACTGCGTTCCCTTTTCCCTTCGATCTATTCACTTTTTCCTTTCGCCGGAAAGACCGGCTCCTCTTTGTAGTATAGCACACAAAAAACAAAATGCAAGAACATTCTGTCATTTTATTTTTCATGAGCCAGAAGGTATTTTTATGAGTAATTTTCTTTCCTCTTTTTTAATCATCGTCAGCACCGGAACATGTTTTTTCCGCAGGGCATGGACGACCGGATAGGTGTAAAATACCTCCCCTTCCACATAGACCGCCTCGGGCTTTTCTTTCAGAATCGCCTTCACCTTGGCTTTAATCCGGTTCTTCCATTCCTGCTTTTCCATAGCCACTTCGGTGAAAATCCCATCTTCATTAAGTTCCGGAAGCTCCGGCAGCGCCATCCGGACAATCTTCACTCCCGTCAGACCCGGAAGCTTTTGAAGAAGTGCCTCCGCTTCCTCTCCTCCCCCAAAGTTTACGAGAACCGGAACCTCGTGAAACTCCGCCAGGCTGATTTTTGCCGCCTGAACCGCCTCCTCCAGCGTCTCCGTGGTCATGAGAAAACCGCCTTTGTGACAGAACACTGCCCCTGCAATGCCGGAAGCTGCCTCCAACTCCTCATTTTCCAGGCCCAGCCATGCCGAAGGAAAACTGCACTTATAATTCAGGGAATATTCCCGTTTCTGAGGCTGAATGCAGTAGCCGCCCCGGTTGGAGGGAAAGATCACAAAAGCGATCTCCGTCTCGGAGAGATGCTTCTGGCAGGGCACAAATTCCGGCAGAATCAGAATCTGTCGATTCTCCGCGGGGATTTCTCCAGCTTTGATAGCCCGCTCCTGTTCCGCCAGGATCTCCTCCACCCGACGGTCCGCCCGCTCATTTCCGCGGCAGCGCTCAAATTTGTTTTCCAGGATCATCCCGGCCACGCTCACCGCCTGGAAAAAAGCCTCATCCGTGCCTCCCTCCGCGTCCCAGGCCGGATTGAAATTGCCAATGAGAGACGCCAGCTCATTTTTCTCCCCGGTGTTGTCATTATTGTCCAGAGGCTGAACGAAGGTCTCGTCAAAAGAAAGCACCAGTTCTTCGCCTAAAATCTCCGCCCCCAGCGCCTCCCAGAGAAGGCCGAAGGCCGCGTAGGGCACGCCGTTTTCCCGAATCCGGCTGTCCTTCTGGTGATGGTCGTAAGCGCCTCTTCCGATGTCAAAGACAATGCCGTCAAAATCTTCCGGCACCTGATTTCCCCTGCTGATCTGAATCTCCGGGTTCAGGTACAGGAGAAGGGCCGCGGAAAACACGTCGTCCGCGTGAAATTTTCCCCCATGGGTGAAGGCTTTCGCATCTTTTTTTCTGATCTCATTTAATAACTGATTCATGATCCATTCCTTCCATAGATAAGTTCAGGGACCCGGCGCATCTGCTCAGGTCCCTGTGTTTTTTATTTCAGATATACAGCGTTCGTTCCCGCAAATTTTCCTTTTCCGTCCCTGATCTGGATCCGCACCCAGGCATCCTTTCCGTTCAGCGGAAACTCTGCTTCCGTGATGGTCTCCCCTTTCGGAGCCAGTTTCTTGTAGCAGTCACGGCTGTCCGTCACCACAAAAATTTTCTCCACCGGAGAAGTTTTTACCTTCAGCACACCGTCCTCAATCTTCGCCTCGTGGATCTCTGGAGCCATGGAGAAATAGAAATTTCCCTCTTTCATGGCTTTGATCACAGCCTCATAGGTCAGTTCCGAGGCTTTGATCTGAATAAAGCCGCCGAAGGAATCGCACATGGGATCTGTCACAGGAAAAATGTTGTGATTGTCGTCGGTAGCCACGGTGAAAAGCTTCTGCCCGCTCCGGAGCATCTCGTCGTAGCTCTGGGGATTAAAACCGTAGAGACCGTCGTGCTCGCAGCCATGGTTGTAGATCTCCATGGCCCAGAGTCCCTCGAAATCCTTGTAATCGTCATAATTCTGCAAAGACCAGTAGGGATGATTGTAGCAGCACAGGAAACCTGCCTCCGTCCGCTCCTTTATGTAAGCGTTCTGTCCGGCCATATCCTCGTAGACATAGGTCGGCAGCGGGAACTCTTTTCCCTCCTCCGGATGCTCGTCGTAGAAATTCAGATGATAACATTTGGCATGAGGCCAGCCGCCGCATTTTTCCGAATTCTCGGAAACATCCACCTCAATACCTGCCAGCGCGATGAAATTTTCATCCGTCAGCTCCGGATGGTAGCCATAGGTCCGGTGATCTGTGAACGCCACGATGGAATAGCCTCTTTTCTGGTACTCTTCCTTGATCTGTTCCTTGGTCAGTTTTCCATCGGAGATCACCGTATGACAGTGCAGATTTGCCTTGTAAAATTTACCCTCTCCCGGGAAAAAATCATAATCCTTCATTTACTTGCCCTCCATACATCAGGATGGGTCTATTGTACCACAGAATGAAGAGCTGCGGCATACTTTCTTTTCCGTTCTTCCATTTTTCCTTCCGGCGTGACAGGAAGGCCCAGTCGTTTTCCTCCTCCAGCTCTCCCAGAAGAGCCGCCGTAAAGGCCTTCCTGGAAAAAATCTCCTCTTTTGCAGTAACGGTTGATGGGTTGATGGGTTCATGGGAAAACATATACAGCCGGTTGACTTTTTCCCCGAGAAGGCCCCCGGGATCGTCAATGACCGATGCTCCGGGCCAGATTGCCGCCCTTCTTAAATAATCTTCCATCCGTTATCACCAGCCTAACTGCTTCTTATTCTCCATCTGCTTATCCAGCATCTCGATGAGTGCCGGGATCTCACTGGGATCACAGACCACATAATCCGGCGTTTCCTCCTCATTTTCCGGCTTCATCCGGTACCGGGGACTGTAACCTGCCAGCACAGAAGTAATTCCCATTCGGTTGGCTCCGACGATATCACGCTCCAGGTTATTTCCGATCATAATTATATACTTTTTGTCCGCCTCTTCAAGGTTCATTTTCTCCATGGCCGTCTTAAACATTTCTCCGGCCGGTTTGCAGACACCTACAGTCTCAGAGATTGCGCGCACCTCGAAATAAGTCTCCATCTCGTGCTGCTGGTAAATATTATCAAAGGATTCCACCAGGCCGTCCGCCACCAGAGCCACCCGGAAACCCGCATTTTTCAGCTGAAAAAGGACTTCTTTGATTCCCGTAAAAAATTCTGCGTGATCTACAACGTCACCTTTTATTCTCACCTCGGTGGATTCATCCACCAGCGTATCTCCACTGTCCAGAAAAATAATCGCATTTCTCATGATTTTTTACCCCTTTCTTTCTGTTATTATAACAGGCCTACGGGGCTTTTTTCTATACATGAATATGCTGGATTTCATGGGGAATTTCTGGTAAAGCGGACATTCGCAAGTAGCAAAGCGAATTGCGAATGTCCGCTTTACTTTGGAACCCACCAAACAAAGCATCCGCTGGGCACAAAAAAAGACCCTACAGAAAAATCTGTAAGGTCCATTTTTTTCATCAATCTCAGATTAAACCAGCTCCAGAACAACTTCCATAGCTGCGTCACCTTTACGGAGACCAATCTTAACGATTCTTGTGTAACCACCGTTGCGGTTAGCGTATTTCGGAGCGATCTCGTTGAAGAGTTTCTCAGTAAGATCGATCTCTTTTGCTTTCTTACCCTCAACCTCTTTTACATGGTAGAGAACTTTAGCCATCTGACGACGAGCATGCAGTTTGGAAGGAGCATCTTTCTTGATCTCTTTCTGAACTTCATCGTAAACGGTTGTTTTCTTTCCATCAACAACTTCTTTTACTCTCTTGCCGTCTTTGTCCTTGCGGGCAACTTTAGCGGTAACAGTAACGGTCTCAAAGTTGTCTTTCTCACGTACTGCCATAGCGATCAGGCTTTCAGCGACCTTGCGGATCTCTTTTGCCTTTGCCTCGGTAGTAACGATTTTGCCGTGCTGGATCAGAGCGGTAACCTGGCTTCTGATCAGTGCTTTTCTCTGGTCTGCAGTTCTGCTAAGTTTTCTATAACCTGCCATTATTCTTTTCCTCCATTTGTGGAACACCAGTTAATGCTCTTCGGTCTTACTTAAAAGGTGCTGTCTCGTCCATTCATGTTATTTCTGTAAAAGCCCGGTCGTGAGCCTCACAGATAGTAGCTGCGATCGATCACTCGTCGCTGGGGTTCAGCTGTAAGCCTAACTCCTTCAGTTTGCCTAAAACTTCTTCCAGGGACTTGCGGCCCAGGTTACGAACCTTCATCATATCCTCAGAAGTTCTGTTGCAGAGCTCCTCAACGGTATTGATACCGGCACGTTTCAGGCAGTTATAAGAACGAACGGAAAGTTCCAGCTCGTCGATGTTCATCTCCAGAACCTTTTCCTTCTCGTTGTCTTCTTTTTCAATCATGACCTCTGCGGATTTTGCATTCTCAGAAAGGTCGATAAAGAGATTCAGGTGTGCACTGAGTACCTTAGCGGCAAGGCTGACTGCCTCGTCCGGAGCCAGAGTTCCATTGGTCCATACGTCCAGTGTCAGTTTATCATAATCGGTAACCTGACCCACACGGGTATTCTCCACCTTCAGATTGACACGCTCAACAGGAGTGTAGATGGAATCTACAGCGATCACGCCGATGGGCATATCATCTGTTTTGCCTTTTTCAGCACTTACATATCCACGACCCTTGGTGATGGTCAGCTCCATGTACAGCTTGCTGTCAGCTCCGCCGTTCAGGGTAGCAATGACCTGATCCGGATTCATGATCTCGATATCCTGATCAGCCTGAATGTCAGCTCCGGTTACAACGCCTTCGCCTTCAAACTCAATGTAAGCAACTTTCGGCTCATTGGTCTCACTGGAATTTTTGATTGCCAGTGATTTGATATTCATAATAATTTCAGTGACATCTTCTTTTACGCCCGGAATAGAACTGAATTCATGCAGGACGCCTTCGATTTTAACCTGGCTGACAGCCGCGCCCGGAAGGGAGGACAGCATAATTCTGCGAAGAGAATTGCCCAGGGTGGTGCCATAACCTCTTTCCAGAGGTTCCACAACAAATCTTCCGTACTTCTTGTCTTCTGAAATCTCAGCTATCTCAATTTTTGGTTTGTTGAAATCGAACATAAGCCCCTCCTTTTTTGGGTTTTAGAATCATGAGGGTGATCCCGAAGGAAACCTCAAGCGTGCCTGGTAAAACAGACACGCTCGGAAGTTTTCCAGGATTCTGATACGAAAATGCGCTGTTAATTATTTAGAATACAGCTCGACGATCAGCATCTCATCTACCGGAACGTCGATAACTTCTCTGGACGGAAGCTCTTTAACAACACCTTTCAGGTTCTCCTGATCAGACTCAAGCCACTCCGGAACCAGTCTTCCACCGGTTACCTCCAGAATGTCTTTGTATCTCTGCATGCTCTTAACTTTCTCTTTGATCTCGATGGTGTCACCGGCTTTTACAAGGTAAGACGGGATGTTTACCTGTTTGCCGTTAACGAGTACATGCTTGTGGTCAACGATCTGACGTGCTTCCTGTCTTGTACGAGCAAAGCCCAGACGGAAGATTACGTTGTCCAGACGGCTCTCCAGGATGGTCATCAGGTTGGTACCAGTCATACCCGGCATTCTCTCAGCCTTCTCATAGTAGTTGTGGAAGGGTTTCTCCAGAACGCCATAGATGAATTTTGCTTTCTGTTTCTCACGAAGCTGCAGGCCGTACTCACTTACTTTACGGTTTGCTCTCTTCAGCTCTCTCGTGGATTTTTTATCAATTCCTAAATAGATCGGATCCAGGCCGAGGGATCTACATCTTTTCAGTACAGGAACTCTATTAACTGCCATCTCTCATTTACCTCCTAATTAGACTCTTCTACGTTTCGGCGGGCGACAACCGTTGTGCGGTACCGGTGTTACGTCACGGATGCTGGTTACTTCCAGACCACATGCCTGCAGTGCACGGATAGCAGCCTCACGTCCTGAACCCGGACCCTTTACAAAAACGTCAACAGTCTTTAAACCATGAATCAGAGCTGCTTTGGTAGCAGTCTCAGCAGCCATCTGTGCTGCATACGGAGTAGATTTCCTTGAACCTTTAAATCCCAGACCACCGGCACTTGCCCAAGATAAAGCATTTCCCTCAGCATCCGTCAGGGTAACGATGGTGTTATTGAAGGAAGACTGGATATGTGCCTGTCCGCGTTCAACGTTTTTCTTTACGCGCTTTTTTGTCACTTTTTTGGTAACTTTTTTAGCCATTTTTAAACTAACCTACTTTCTCAAATATTCAACGATGGTTTATTATTTCTTCTTGTTAGCAACAGTTCTCTTCGGACCTTTTCTGGTACGAGCGTTTGTCTTGGTCTTCTGGCCACGAACCGGAAGTCCTTTTCTATGACGAACACCTCTGTAGCATCCGATTTCCTGCAGTCTCTTGATGTTCATTGCGATCTCACGACGAAGGTCACCCTCAACGGTAACGGTCTCGTCGATTGCATCACGAATACGTCCTACTTCTTCATCGGTCAGATCTCTGACACGGGTATCCGGATTGACATTTGCCTTCTCCAGAATTTTTACGGAACTTGCTCTACCGATACCGTAGATATAAGTTAATCCGATCTCTACACGTTTTTCTCTTGGTAAGTCTACACCAGCAATACGAGCCATGTAACATTTCCTCCATTAATATTTGATATCGTCTTAAATTGAGGCAGTGTGAATCTTTCTGATTCCACAGCCCAGCACAGCGAAGCCATGCCTTTCCGTACACTCGAACTTATCTGTGAGGCGCTTTGCAGCACTCTACGTTCAACTGCCGACCCGGTACAAGTCGGGAGCGGTGGGCTAACCGCAGCGTCCGGTATTGTAAGCAATATACGGTGAAACAAGTCCACTTTCTATTGTTATCAGTGTTTCCACGCCTCCTGGCGTTTCGCACTGCAGCCGCTCTTCATTGTTTGGAAAATCTCAGTATAAAGTGTGAATAAAATCAACCCTGACGCTGTTTGTGCTTCGGATTCTCACAGATAATACGGATACTTCCTTTTCTCTTGATGACTTTGCATTTCTCGCAAATCGGTTTTACTGAAGATCTAACTTTCATGATGGTCCTCCTTTCCACCTTGTCGTGAACATTTGGGCATAAAAAAAATAAGCCCTTTGCACAGTTCGTGAATGAGTATAACACCTTACCTAATAAAAAGCAAGCTTTTTTTCGTTTTTTCTTGTTCACTTTTGGGGATTTTTTTTAAAAACCGCACTTCCGACGATTTTCACTCGCCTGAAGTGCGGTTTCCTTTTATTTGGCTTATTTATCTCTCCAAATGATGCGTCCCTTGGACAGATCATACGGGGACAGCTCGATGGTTACTTTATCACCCGGCAGGATACGGATGAAGTTCATCCGAAGCTTTCCGCTGATATGAGCCAGAACTACATGCTTGTTCTCCAGCTCTACTTTAAACATAGCGTTGGGTAATTTTTCCAGAACGGTTCCTTCTACTTCAATAACATCTGCTTTTGACATCTGCCTTCAAAAACCTCCTATGACTCTTTCCTGAGATATTGTTTTATGATTCGCTTGACCGCCTCATTGGTGAGGGGGGCCGGCACTTCTTCCGTGCCTTTTTTAATAACCTGAATGTGTTTCCGGTTCTTCCGTTTGGGAGAATCTGTATTTTTCAGTTTTCCGTCGGAAAGCCAGACAAATCTTTCATCTGCTTTCACGATATAATAAAGGCTGCCTTTGTCATGTCCGGCCAGAGAATACGCCAGCATGCCCGGTCTGATCTCTTCCATAGATCTGCCTTCCATTATATATGACCCAGAGTCAGGATATCCGGTTCGCCCTCTTCATTGATGAGAATCGTATTCTCATAATGGGCGGACAGGCTTCCATCTTCGGTTACAACCGTCCAGTCATCATCCAGCCATTCCACATCCGGACGACCAATATTGATCATTGGCTCAACCGCCAGTGTCATTCCAGCCATCAGGCGGATACCTTTTCTCTTCTGGCGGAAATTAGGGATCTGAGGATCCTCATGAAGTGCATGACCGATTCCATGACCAACCAGCTCCTCTACAATACCATAACCGTATGGCTCTACATAATCTGCAATGGCATTGGAGATGTCAAAGAGATGATTGCCGGCTGTTGCCTTCTTGATCCCTTCAAAAAAGCTCTGACGCGTCACATCGATCAGCTTCTGAGCCTCCGGAGAAATCTGGCCTACCGCATGAGTTCTGGCCGCATCGGAATGCATGCCTTTATAGATCAGGCCTGCATCAATGCTGACGATATCACCCTCATGAAGGATCTTTCTCTTATTGGGGATGGAGTGAACAACTTCATCGTTTACGGAAATACAAAAGGATGCCGGATAACCATTATAATTCAGGAAATTCGGAATGCATCCAAGGCTGCGAATCGTTTTCTCACCCAGATGATCCAGTTCCCAGGTGGAGATGCCCGGCCGGATCGCTTCTTCCAGTTCTTTATGAACAATCTCAAGGAGTCTTCCGGCTTCTCTCATTAACTCGATTTCTTTCGCAGATTTAATTGTTACTGACATATGATCATTCTCCTAAAATATTGACAATTGCCTGGAATACGTCTTTCATATCAACGGTTCCATCCACATTTTTCAGAATGCCAGCCTTCTCATAATAATCAATCAGCGGCTGTGTCTGCTCATGATAAACATTCAGACGTTTCTGAACCGTTTCCGGCTTGTCATCATCACGAAGAACCAGATGCTCACCGCAGGTATCACAAACATCCTTTGCCTTCGGTGCATTGTAAACCACATGATAAGTCGCTCCACAACCAACGCAGGCACGTCTTCCTCCCATACGGTTAACAATGTTCTCATCCGGTACATCTACATTGATGGCAAAATCCATCTTCTGGCCAAGCTTATCAAGCGCTGTGGTCAGGCACTCTGCCTGGGGAATCGTTCTTGGAAATCCATCCAGTACATAACCATTGGCACAATCCGGCTGCTGAATACGATCAACTACGAGATCACAGGTCAGTTCGTCCGGCACCAGTGCGCCCTGATCCATATAAGTTTTCGCTTTCTTTCCAAGCTCGGTTCCGTTCTTGATATTTGCACGGAAGATATCACCTGTGGAAATATGCGGGATTCCGTATTTCTCAGCAATCTTCTTTGCCTGAGTTCCTTTTCCAGCCCCCGGTGCTCCTAACATAATAATTTTCATACCGTTGCCCCACCTTTCTTCTTCATGAAACCGTTCCTTTATGGCATGACACAAAGATGTGTATCCTTGTAATCCCCCATACACATCTTGTTTGATGTTCATTCGGAACAGCCTATTCAGTTGGATTATATCATATATTTCAAAAGTAGTACAGAAAAAAATCCGCTTTAAGCGGCTTCTTCCTGAGATAATTTTCCCGAAAAAAAGAGAAGTGTACGCTCCTCCACCGCAGGAACTGCGGAAGAGAGAGCGTACACCATCAATCTCCCAGGAAACCTCTGTAATTACGAACGAGCATCTGAGACTCAATCTGTTTGAGAGTCTCCAGAATAACACCTACGATGATGATCAGAGAAGTACCACCAAAGGATACGCTTGCTCCGAAGACACCATTAAATACAAGAGGAATGGTCACAACAATGATCAGACCGATTACACCAATAAAGATGATGTAATTCAGGATCTTGTTCAGGTAATCCTGAGTCGGCTTACCGGGACGGATACCCGGGATAAATCCACCCTGCTTCTTCATGTTGTCCGCTACCTCAATCGGATTGAAGGTAATGGATGTATAGAAGTAAGCAAAGAATACATTTAATACCACATACAGTACGAAACCAAGTGTATATACCGGCTGATGAAGATTAAACCAGCTGCCCTGATTCAGAGCGGTGATGATCTTACTGCCGATTCCAGTTCCACCAGTCTTTCCCATAAAGGAAGCGATCATGGTGGGCATGGACATCAGGGAAGATGCAAAGATAACCGGAATGACTCCTGCTGTGTTGACTTTCAGAGGAATAAAACTGCTCTGTCCGCCAACCATCTTGCGTCCCTGCATTTTCTTGGAATACTGTACCGGAATTTTTCTGGTTGCATCATTGAGGACAATAACCAGAACAATGGTTAACAGAATAATAGCAATGATGATCACAGCTGCCAGTGCACCCTTTGCAACCGTCTGACCTTCTTTGAAAACAAACATGTCAAAGAGGGTGTTGATATCGCTCGGGATACGTGAGAGGATGTTGACCATCAGGACGATGGAAGTACCATTTCCTACGCCTTTTTCCGTGATACGCTCACCGATCCACATGAGGAATGTAGATCCTGCCGTCAGTGCTGCCACTACAGTGATCACGGAACCCGCTTTTGTGAAGAAAGTAGCACTGGAGGAAGACATTGCAGGGATCAGACCCTGGTTTCCAAATCCAATTGCCATTGCTGTACCTTCAATAAGAGAAAGTGCAACAGTCACATAACGGGTGATAGCAGTCAGTTTCTTTCTTCCATCTTCGCCATCCCGCTGCATTTCCTCAAGCTGGGGAATTGCAATGGTTAAAAGCTGAATGATAATGGAAGATGTGATGTACGGTGTGATACTCAGAGCAAGAATAGACATCTGCTCAAAAGAACCTCCCGTAAAGGCATTGAAAAAGTTGAATGCCTCGGCACTCTGCTTTGCAAACCAACTGGAGAAATAGGTTCGATCAACGCCCGGGCAGGGCAGCTGGGAACCCAGACGGATTACCAGCAGCATAAGAAAGGTAAAGCACAACCGCTGCCTAAGGTCTTTCACCTTTAAGGCGTTACGCAGTGTTGCTAACATTAGATCACCTCTGCTTTTCCACCAAGAGCCTCGATCTTAGCTTTTGCACTCTCACTGAATGCATTTGCTTTTACTGTCAGCTTCTTTGTCAGTTCGCCATTTCCGAGAATCTTCACGCCATCTTTCGGGTTTCTGATAACGCCGGCCTCAATAAGGGTCTCAACGGTAACCTCTGTGTCGTTATCAAATCTCTCAAGAGCACTGATATTGATTGCTTCGATATCCAGTGTATTTCTGTTGGTGAATCCTCTCTTCGGAAGACGTCTGTACAAAGGCATCTGACCACCTTCAAAACCGGTACGCGGAGCGCCGGAACGAGCTTTCTGTCCTTTATGTCCTTTGCCGGCAGTCTTGCCATTTCCTGAAGCATGACCACGGCCTCTTCTGAAGTTATCACTGTGCTTGGAACCTGCTGCAGGCTGTAAGTTGGATAATTCCATGATGACACCTCCTTATATCAATAATTGTTATTAGATCTCTTCTACTTTTACTAAATGTTTAACCTGGTTAATCATACCTTTGGTAGCATCATTGTTCGGCAGCTCTACAGATTTGTTGAGTTTCTTGAGTCCAAGAGCTTCAACAGTAGCGCGATGCTTCGGGATGGCACCGATGGTTGATTTTACTAAGGTGATTTTTAACTTATCTGCCATTTTTGAAGACCTCCTTAAGCAAGAATCTCTTCTACAGATTTACCACGGAGTTTTGCAACCTCTTCCGGGGATTTCATCTGTTTCAGACCATTGATGGTTGCCAGAACAACGTTCTGTTTGTTTCTGGATCCCAGGCATTTGGTACGGATGTTCTTAATACCAGCCAGCTCCAGTACGCTACGAGCCGGACCACCGGAGATGATACCGGTACCTTCGGGAGCTCTCTTCAGAAGAACAGATGCACTTCCGAATACTCCAGTCCAGTCGTGGGGTACAGAATTGTTGGCATCCAGCTCAACCTTGATCAGTTTCTTGGTTGCATCCTCTTTACCTTTGCGGATTGCTTCCGGAATCTCGGTAGCTTTTCCAAGGCCAACACCAACGTGACCGTTACCATCGCCTACAACTACCAGAGCAGTGAAACGCATAGTACGTCCGCCTTTAACAGTTTTGGATACACGTTTGATTGATACTACTTTATCATTTAATTCAAGCTGACTAGCATCAATAATTTCATGCCTCATGTGTTCTTTTCCTCCTTGTCTTAGAATTCCAGACCAGCTTCACGAGCTGCCTCAGCTAATGCTTTCACTTTACCCTGATAAATGAAGCCGCCTCTATCGAAGACAACGGTGTTGATACCCTTTTCCAGAGCTTTTTTAGCGATTACGGTTCCTAATTTTGCTGCAGCTTCAACGTTATTGGTTTTCTCAAGTCCCTCTTTTACATCCTGCTGAAGGGTGCAAGCGGAAACCAGAGTTTTTCCAACAGTATCGTCGATAATCTGAGCATACATATGATTGTTGCTTCTAAACACAGCTAATCTCGGTCTCTCGGTTGTGCCGCTGAAACGATTGCGGATCTTGCGGTGCTTATTTTCACGAACTTTAGTTCTAGATTCTTTGCTAACCATTTTCACACTCTCCTTAGATTATTTCTTACCAGTCTTACCAACTTTACGTCTGATAACCTCATCAGCATATTTGATTCCTTTGCCCTTGTAGGGTTCCGGAGCTCTCTTTTCTCTGATCTCGGCTGCGTACTGGCCAACTTTTTCTTTGCTGATACCTTTGACGATGATCTTGTTGCCATCTACAACGGTCTCAATGCCATCAGGATCTTCCATATCTACGGGGTGGGAATATCCAAGGGACAGAACCAGTTTCTTGCCCTGTTTTGCTGCTTTATAACCTACACCATTTACCTCAAGGGTTTTCTGGTAGCCTTCGCTTACACCAAGAACCATGTTGTGGATCAGTGTTCTGGTCAGACCGTGCAGAGATTTCATCTTCTTCAGATCATTCGGACGGGTAACAACTACGTGGCCATCCTCAACGGTAATGGTCATCTCTGCCGGAAGAACTCTCTCGAGAGTACCTTTAGCGCCTTTAACGGTAACTTTGTTGCCCTCAGCAACCTCAACAGTAACACCTGCCGGGATGACAACGGGCTGTCTTCCAATACGTGACATATGATATGTCCTCCTATAACTTAGATTTTCGGAGAAAGCCGAAGCTTTCTCTGTTTTCAGTTTCTATTTTCAAGCTTTCTGGAAGCCTGTTTTCGTTATCGGTAAATTACCAAACGAATGCCAGAACCTCGCCACCGATCTGAAGCTTACGAGCCTGTCTGTCAGTGATAACGCCCTGGTTGGTGGAAAGGATAGCTACGCCAAGACCGCCAAGTACTTTCGGCAGGTTCTCTTTGTCAGCGTATACACGTAAGCCCGGTTTGGAAATTCTCTTCAGGCCAGTGATGATCTTCTCATTCTTATCTGCACCGTATTTCAGTTCGATGTGGATAGTTTTGAATACGCCATCCTCGATAATGTCATATTTCTTAATGTAACCCTCATCCAGAAGGATATTGGCGATTGCAATTTTCATTTTGGATGCCGGTACATCTACGGTATCATGTTTCGCAGTGTTAGCGTTACGGATTCTTGTAAGCATATCTGCAATCGGATCACTCATGTTCATTGAGTTTTGCCTCCTTTACGTTAAATATATGGAATAATGGATATTTGAAGTTGAAACAGATGGTATATGGCACCTCGAAGCCTTCGGCTTCTCGGTGGAGAAGGGTTCGCTGATATCCAAAGGCAAGAGCCATAAAAATGGCTGGCCAAAGAAAAAATCAGGATGCATGTCGGCAAGTGTGAATACTCACACTTGCTGTCGCAGCAACCGAATCATAGCTCCAAAAGCCTGCGAGCAGTCTTTTGGATCTCTGGTCCGCTTTCTGCCGACATGCTGGTTGGGGATGGGAACCCTTTTGCTCTCCCCTGCTTACCAGCTGGCTTTCTTTACGCCCGGGATCTGGCCTTTGTATGCCAGCTCACGGAAGCAGATTCTGCAAATTCCATATTTTCTCAGGTATGCGTGCGGACGACCGCAGATTCTGCAGCGATTATACTCTCTGGTGGAGAATTTCTGCTTACGCTGCTGTTTGATTTTCATTGACGTTTTAGCCATGAAATTGTCCCTCCTAATTATTTAGCAAACGGCATGTTGAACTGTGCCAGTAATTCACGAGCTTCCTCATCGGTCTTGGCAGTGGTTACGAAGATGATATCCATACCTCTTACCTTGTCAACTTTATCGTACTCGATTTCCGGGAAGATCAGCTGCTCTTTGATTCCGAGAGCGTAGTTTCCGCGGCCATCAAATGCGTTGGGATTAACACCTCTGAAGTCACGTACTCGCGGCAGTGCTAAGTTAATTAAGCGATCTGCGAACTCATACATTCTGTCGCCACGCAGAGTAACTTTACATCCGATGGGCATACCCTCTCTGATTTTGAAGTTAGCCACGGATTTCTTTGCTCTTGTTACTACTACCTTCTGGCCTGCGATGATTTCCATATCTTTAATGGCGGTCTCTAAAGCTTTGGCATTCTCTTTTGCTTCACCAACACCCATGTTGATAACGATCTTGTCCAGCTTCGGAACTTCCATAACATTTTTATATCCGAATTTCTTTGTCAGAGCTTCTACGATCTCGCTCTGATACTGCTCTTTCAGTCTGCTGCTCAACTTGTGCAACCTCCTCTCTTCTTATTAGTCGATAACTTCGCCGGTTGCCTTCGCAACACGAACCTTCTTGTCGCCGTCCATCTTGAAACCAACGCGGGTAGCTTTGCCATTTACAACAAGCATAACGTTGGATGCATCGATGGCAGCCTCTTTGTTTACGATACCGCCCTGCTGATTTGCAGCGGAGGGTTTCGTATGTTTGGTTACCATGTTGACGCCCTCAACCAGAACTTTACCGTCTTTAACAGCGAGGACTTTGCCTTCTTTATCTTTATCTTTACCAGCGATTACCTTTACGGTGTCGCCCTTTTTGATTTTCATCATTATACCGGCACCTCCTTATAATACTTCCGGAGCCAGGGAAGCAATTTTCATAAACTGCTTATCACGAAGCTCTCTGGCTACTGGCCCAAAAATACGGGTTCCTTTCGGAGTCTTATCATCTTTGATAATTACAGCAGCATTTTCATCGAAACGAATATAAGAACCGTCTTTACGACGAGTGCCATTTACGGTACGAACAACTACGGCCTTCACTACGTCGCCTTTTTTTACAACGCCGCCTGGTGTTGCATCTTTAACAGAAGCTACGATGATGTCTCCTACACTTGCATATCTTCTGGTAGAACCACCCATAACACGGATGCAAAGAAGCTCTTTGGCACCAGTATTATCAGCAACTTTCAGTCTTGTCTCCTGCTGGATCATGCTGAATACCTCCTAAATTATTTAACCTTCTCAACGACTTCCACAAGTCTCCATCTCTTATCTTTGGAGAGCGGTCTAGTTTCCATAACTTTTACGGTATCACCTTTGCGGCATTCGTTGTTCTCGTCATGTGCTTTCAGTTTATAGGTTCTCTTTACAATTTTCTTGTAAAGCGGATGTTTTACATGGTCTTCTACAGCAACCACGATGGTTTTGTCCATCTTGTCGCTGACAACTTTACCGGTACGAACTTTTCTCAGATTACGTTCCACAGTAGTACTCCTTTCTATTCAACCGATTACTCAGCCTTCTCGGTGATGATGGTCTGAATTCTTGCGATATTCTTGCGAACCTCTTTGATTCTGCTTGTATTGTCCAACTGATTGGTTGCATTCTGAAATCTCAGATTGAAAAGTTCTTTCTTAGCAGCTACTAATTCTTCATTTAATTCTGCAGCTGATTTTGCTTTTAAATCTTCTACGAATTTATTAATTTTCACTGTTATCACCGCCTTCTAAGTCTGCACGAGAAACG
>OLQE01000152.1_pt1 | contig 63046 bp, 81 predicted proteins | sample 1643161 | NCBI WGS metagenome assembly OLQE01 (sample SAMEA3136650, study PRJEB25190) | human gut metagenome
CAAATGGACATGCAAGCATGTCCGCTTGGCTCGTTGCCCGCGGGAATAAAAACCGATAGAAGCGGAAGAGAAGACGGAAAAATCCGGCAGGCTCCCGAATTTCAGATAGTCATCAGGAAATTCAGGGAGCCTGCCGGATTTTCTGTGCCTTTTTCCAGGAGGGTCACCAGTCCGGCGATGGTGTCGCGGATCTCCTCGTGGGAAGAGGGGACAAGTGTATTGTCCAGCTTTACGGTCAGGACGATCAGCACGATCTCCGCCAGTGCTTCCGGGCGGTCAAAGTGGATTTCTCCCTGCTGGATTCCCTGACGGATGATCTCTGCGAGCACCGGTTTCATCTCGGCGATCATATGTGAGACGTATTTTTGGTGAAGGAAGGATTTTTCCTGAGCCCCTGCGATGGAATTGCTTTCCGATTTCAGAAATTCGGAGGAAGAATTCCGGCATGCCTGAAAAATCATTGCCATACGGGTAAACGGAGAAATGTCCGGCTGCCCGGCAAGCTGCTTTGCGGTTTCCAGGGGCTTTTCGTAGTTTCGTTCAATGAGCGTCTCAAGGATGGCTTCCTTGGATGGAAAATAATAATAGATGCTTCCCTTCCCGATCCCTGCCGTCTGTGCGATCTCGCTGACGGAGATCGTCTGAAGGTTGCGGTCCTCCAGAAGTGTCTGGAGGGCATCAAGGATTTTTTCATATTTGTCCTGTCTTGCCATGAGATTTCCTTTCTGTTCGGTCTGCTGTAGGATCTCTGTAAAGAGTCAATATTATCATTTAGTATAGCATAAAAAAGACAGAAAAAACAACGGAAAAACTATACGGAAAGCATCCGTTTTTTTCTGCATTTTTGTAAAGATAGAACTATTGACCAACGGTCGGAAAAATGATAATTTAACAGAAGAAACAGTTGACCATCAGTCGAAAAAGGAGGAAATATGACGTACGCGGAGATGTTTTCGAAAGTAAAGGGAATGTTTATGGGAGCGGATGTGAGCGATGTGACGGAGCATCTTGCTTACCAGTTCAATGTGACAGGGGAGGCAGAGGGTATCTTTTATGTGGAAGTAAAAGACGGATGTCTGAATGTGGAGCCTTATGAATATTATGACAAAGACGCAGTCTTTACCTGTTCGGCAGAAACGCTGTTTAAGATCGCGGAAGGAAAGAAAGATCCGATTCTTGCGGTGACGCTGGGACAGCTGAAAGTGGAAGGTAACATTGACAAGGCGCTGAAACTGAAAACTCTGATTGAAAGTAAGAAAGTTTGAAAGTAAACTTTCAAATCTCCCTTAATGACGCAGCGAGTGCGTCAGGAAAGAGGAAAAAATGAAGAGGAAAGCAATGATCAAGGGAGCTGCTGCGGTTTTGGGAATCTGTACGGCGGCGGAGCTGGCAGGCTCCGCGTATTTCTACCGGCGAACGATGAAGCGCAGCAGAGCGAAACGGGAGCGCACGATAAAAATGTCGGGAACCGACTGGGCACAGTATTTCCCGCTGATGGAAGAACGAAAGAAGTGGATGATGGAACAGCCGCACCGGGATGTGTGGATCACGTCAGGGGACGGACTGAAGCTTCACGGCACGTACTTTGAAGGAGAAAAAGGCACACGGGCAGTGATTTGTTTTCACGGTTATACCAGCGATGGCATGAGCGATTACATTGGACTGTCCGACTACTATCTGAAACATGGATACCGGATGCTTCTGGTGGATGAACGCGCCCATGGGCAGAGTGAAGGAGAGTATATCGGGTTCGGATGCAAAGACCGGCTGGATGCACTCCGGTGGATCCATTGGATGCTGGATCAGGCGCCGCAAGGACAGCAGAAGGACATGGAAATCCTGCTTCATGGAACCTCCATGGGAGGTGCAACGGTTCTTATGACAGCAGGGCTGGAGCTTCCGGTTCAGGTAAAAGGAGTCGTTTCCGACTGTGCCTTCACCTCGCCGAAAGAGGTGTTTACCCATGTACTTCATACGATGTACCATTTGCCGGCATTTCCGATGATCCAGATTGCTGACCGGGTGAACAGAAGCAGAGCCGGTTACGGGCTGGACGAATGCAACGCCGCGCGGGAGGTGCGAAAGGCTGTGATTCCTGCGCTGCTGATCCATGGAAGTGCGGACACGTTTGTTCCGTGCCGGATGTGTGAGGAAATCTATCAGAATTACGCTGGACCAAAGACAAAATTGATCGTGCAGGGAGCCGGTCATGCAGAAAGCTATTACAAAAACAGGACAGCCTATGAAAAGGCATTGGATACGTTCACAGGGGGAATTCTAAAATGATGAGGAAGAGAAAAGGATATCCGGTATATCCGCTGACTGCCGCGCAGAAATTTCATTTTTTTTACCAGAATTTTTGTCCGAAAAAAGAAGTTTTGAATATTGGGACAAGTCTTACTATTGAGGTGGAAATCGACTGGGAGCTTTTGAGACAGTCTATTTATAAAGCATACGAGCGCTGCGAGGCGATGCGTGTGCGGTTTGCCAAGGATAAAGAAGGAAATTGTTATCAGTATGTGGTTGACAAAGAAGAGCGGGAGATCGAATTTGTGGATTTCTCCGGGATGTCCATGGAAGAGGCAGAGAAAACGATGAGGAAATGGACGGCGGTTCCGTTTAAACTGGAGGATTCTCCTATGAACCGGGTCGTGATGATTCAAATGCCGGACGGTTTCAACGGTCTTTATCTGTTGGCGAGCCACCTGATCCTGGATGCCCAGTCGCTGATCTGTTTCCTGAAAGACATCATCGAGCTGTACTGTAATGCTAAGTATGAAAACGTTCCGTATCCAAAGGATATGAGCTCTTATATCGAACAGCTTCAGAAAGATCTTGCCTATGAGGCGGGAAGCCGGGCACAGCAGCGTGACCGGGAATTTTTTGAAAAGCTGATCGAGGAATCAGAGCCGATCTATAACGGAATCCGCGGAACCGGACAGCTGGAAGCGGCGAGAAAGAAATTTAAGGATCCGGAACTGAGGGCGGCGTACAATACTTCAGATTCTGTGGATTCGGAACTGGATATTTTCCATCTTGAGGCGGAACCCACCAGGAGACTGATGGATTTCTGTGAAAAGTATCATGTGTCCCTGGTATGCCTTTTGCTGATGGGGCTTCGTACCTTTTTCCAGAAGATGAACGGACACGACGATGTGAGCATCCATACAGCGATCGCCCGCCGCGCAACCCTGAAGGAGAAAAAATCCGGAGGCACGAGGATCCATTCCTTCCCGTTCCGGACGATCATATCAGAAGATAAGACCTTTCTGGAAGGTATTTATGAGATTCGGGACAAACAAAATGAAATGTTCCGCCATGCCAACTATGATCCGGTGGAATACTTCGCACACAGAGCGAAGGTTTATCCTCATGAGCCGGGGTTGACCTATGAGCCCATGTCATTGACTTATCAGCCGATGACGCTGCAGGAAAAGGGACTGGATAAGCTGGGAGGCATCCGCTATAAAACCAAATGGTATCCCAACGGAGCGACCACACAGGCGATGTACCTGACCGTTATGCATCGTCCGGAGGACAACGGCCTGGATTTCAACTTTGAGCATCAGGTGCATGCCGTTTCCAGGGAAGATCTGGAGTTTCTGTACTATTATCTGTGCCGGATCATGTTCAAGGGCGCGGAAAATCCGGATCTGCCGATCGGAGATATCATCAAATTGGTATAAGGACAGGAATGTCTTTTTGAAAAAGGCAACGGAACAGAATTTTGGAGGATAGATAGATGTTTGAAAAACTGGTAGAGATTATCTGTAATTATGTGGAAGTGGAGCCGGAGCAGGTACAGCCCGAATCCAGATTTATGGAGGATCTGGGATTTACTTCCTTCGATTTTATGAGCATGCTCGGTGAGATCGAGGATACCTTTGATGTGGAGATCGATGAGACAGCGGCTGCAGACATCCGGACCGTACAGGAGGCCGTGGATTATCTGGAAACCCTGAAGGATTGATGCGGGAGGGCAGAAGTTTGGAAGTAAACTTCCAAATCTACCATGATGACGCAGCAAGTGCGTCAGGAAGGAGAAAACGATGACTTACAGCACCATTCGAGAGATACTGGTACAGGCGGAAGAGCGGTTCGGGCCGGAGGATGCGGTCCGTTATAAAATCGGAAAGCATGAGATCGAGACAAAAAGTTACTCGCAGCTTCGCCGGGACAGCGAAAGTTTTTCCCGTGCCGTGGAAGCGCTTGGACAGCAGGGGAAACATATTGCAGTGATCGGAGCCACCTCCTATTACTGGCTGTCCGCTTATTTCGGGATTGTGAACAGCGGAAGTGTTGCGGTGCCCTTGGACGCGTCCCTGCCAGCGGAAGAGGTCTGTGAACTGCTTGACCGTGCGGACGTGACAATGCTGGTGTTGGATGAGATCCGTGGGGATGTTGCGGCAATCGTGAAAGAGCGGTGCCCGAAGCTGAAGATTCTGGTCTCCATGCAGAAAGAAGAACATGACGGACACTGGCTGTCTATGGAACGTTTGCTGAGGGACTATGAGGGCGGTTTTTCCTATGAACCCTCCCCGGACCAGCTGTGTACGATCATGTATACATCGGGAACGACGGGAAAGAGCAAGGGAGTGATGCTCACCCACAGAAATATGGCGGAGAATGCCACCTGTCTTGATATGAAGATTCCGTCGAGAACCGTGATCCTCTCTGTCCTTCCGATCCACCATGCCTACTGTCTGAGTATGGATATCCTGAAAGGCATTTCTCTTGGAAGCGTGATCTGTATCAACGATTCCCTGATGCGGGTGGCGAAGAATATCAAGCTGTTCCAGCCGAATATGATCCTGATGGTCCCGCTGATGATTGAGACACTGGCGAAGAAGCTGGAGGAGGCATCGATGCTGCCCGCCGGTCTTGTGAAAAATCAGGTATTCGGAAAACAGTTTCACACAATCTGCAGCGGAGGCGCCTATCTGGATCCTTCCTATATCGATCTGTTTGAAAAATACGGGATCACAATCCTTCAGGGCTACGGCATGACCGAATGTTCCCCGGTGATCAGTACGACTGTGAGCTGGAATATCCGGAAAGATTCCGTCGGCCAGCTGCTGCCAAACTGTGAGGCGAAGGTCGTGGATCAGGAATTGTGGGTCAGGGGAAGCAGCGTGATGCAGGGATATTACAAAATGCCCCGGGAGACGGAAGAAACGCTGGTGGACGGCTGGCTGCGAACCGGAGATCTTGGCTATGTGGATGAAGATGGTTTTGTCTATCTGACCGGAAGAAAGAAGAATCTGATCATCACAAAAAACGGCGAGAACGTATCACCGGAAGAACTGGAAAACCGTCTTGGCACTGCAAGGCTGATCCAGGAAATCCTGGTGCGGGAAAACAACGGCGTGATCGAAGCAGAGATTTATCCCGACTACGAATATGCGAAGAAGCAGCGGATCCACGATATTCAGGCGGAACTGCAGAAACTGATCGATGATTACAACAGGGAAGCTCCGGTGTATAAACGGATCTACAGCCTGAAAGTAAGGGAAACGGAATTCGAAAAAACCCCGTCAAAGAAAATCAAGAGATTCTGATGTTGAATCAGATGCATCGAAAAAGAAATAGCCGATCAGACGACGCAGGAGCAGGAAAAACAGGATGAGCTGCGGCTGACCGATAGATCAGGCGGAGATACTCAGATTTAGGGAGTGTCTCCGCCTGATTTTACGTGTGGATGATCATATCCTCCAGAGCGTGTTTGAAAATTGCTTTCTGCGCGAGAGGTACAGGAAATGCGCAGCCATGGCGGAACGGTTGCGAAGGGAGAACTGCTGCGGGGGCTTTGGCTTGAATTCCTGTATAAAAAATGGTATTGTTATGAAAGAGAAAAAGAGCGTCAAATCAAAAAAATCCCGTTTTTATGCGGGGTCTGGTGTTTTATAAACGCCAATGTAATCAAACAGCGAAAGGAGAACAGTAAGATGAGTGGGAAAATGAACTGCCTGCTTCACGGCGGCGACTACAATCCGGAGCAATGGCTGGATCATCCGGAGATCCTGGAGGAAGATATCGAGCGTTTTCATGAAGCCGGCATCAATACGGTTTCCATGGGCATCTTTTCCTGGGCGTTTCTGGAACCGGAAGAAGGGGTCTGCCGGTTTGAGTGGATGGAAAAAATCATCGACCATCTGTATGAGAACGGGATTTCCGTGATCCTCGCGACACCGTCGGGGGCGCGGCCCCGCTGGCTGGCAGACAAGTATCCGGAGGTTCTTCGGGTCAATGAGCGGAGAGAACGGGAGCTGTTCGGAAAACGGCATAATCACTGCCTGACCTCACCGGTTTACCGGGAAAAGGTTTATCAGATGGACCGTGAATTGTCCAGACGTTTCGGAAAACATCCGGCGGTCCGTATGTGGCATATTTCCAATGAATTCGGCGAAGAATGTCATTGTCCCCTCTGCCAGGAAGCATTCCGGGAGTGGGTGAAAAAGCGTTACCAGACTCTGGATCGTCTCAACAGCAGCTGGTGCACCGCTTTCTGGAGCCATACCTATACGGATTTTGCCCAGGTGGAAAGCCCGTCTCCCATCGGGGAGGAATCCATTCAGGGTCTGGCTCTGGACTGGAAGCGTTTTATCACCGATCAGACGACGGATTTTATGAAAAATGAGATTTGCGCGATCCGGGAAGGCGGTTCGGATCTTCCGGTGACGACCAATATGATGTATGATTTTGAAGGGCTGGATTATGCCAGAATGGCTCCGGAGCTGGACGTGATTTCCTGGGACAATTATCCTACCTGGCATAAGATGGATGACTGGACCATAGCGCTGGATGCGGGAATGCAGCACGATCTGATGCGGAGCCTGAAAGGAAAACCGTTCCTGCTGATGGAATCCTGTCCGGGCGCGACAAACTGGCAGAGCGTCAGCCATCTGCCGGCTCCGGGAATCCACAAAGCGGCGGGACTCATGGCGGTTGCCCATGGTTCTGACAGTGTTCTGTATTTCCAGCTTCGTCAGAGCAGGGGATCGGAGGAAAAATTCCACGGTGCGGTGATCGACCATTATGGCGGCAATGATACCCGGATGTTCCGTGAGGTCTGTGAGACCGGAGAGACGCTGAAGACCCTCGGCGAGATGGCGGGAACGGTCACAAAAGCAAAAGCGGCGATTGTCTATGACACGGAAAACAAGTGGGCCATGAAAGGTTCCAAAGGTCCGAGAAACAAAAATATGTATTACAAGGAGACCGTTCAGAAGTCCTACCGCGCCCTTCGGGAGCAGGGACTGGATGTGGATATCATCAATGAGACACAGGAACTGACTCCGTATCAGTTTGTAGCGGCGCCCATGGTATATCTGTTCCGCGAGGGCTTCGACCGGAAGCTGAAAGAGTATGTGGAGAATGGAGGAACTCTGCTTGCCACCTACTGGTCGGGGGTAGTGGATGAGAACGACCGGTGTTATCTGGGAGGCACGCCCCACGGACTGATGGATGTTTTCGGATTGAGGGCGGAGGAAATCGACGGCCTGTACGATGGCGAGACCAACGGGATCGTACCGGCGGACGGAAGCGCTGCCGGGGCGCTGGGCGGAAGGTATTCCTGCGCACATCTGTGCGAGATCGTAAAACCGTCCACGGCGGAGACACTGATGGTATACGAAAATCATTTTTACGCAGGGGCGCCTGCGCTGCTTCGGAACCGTTATGGAAAAGGTATCGTTTATTATCTGTGCGCAGATGCGGAGCAGGAGTTTTATGACAGCTTTTATCCGGAGATCCTGGCGGAAGCGGGCGTGACACCTTTGCTGGAGGGAGTGAAGATCCCGAAAGGTGTTTCTGTGACGAGCCGGGAAAATGAGACCAGCCGTTATCTGATCCTCCAGAATTTCTCCGGACAGGAGCAGAATCTTCCATATACGGGAGGAGAAAAGATTCTGGGCGGAGAGGGAAATATTCTGCAGCCGTTGGAAACCTGGGTGTTCCGGGAGAAAAAAGGCTGCTGACGCTTGCGGAATCCCATGAGAAAAAACAATTAGGAAGAGAGAAAGAAAGTGGAAAAGAAGATTATTCAGGTAGAAGAAAAAGTTCCTGTAAAGTTGCTGATACCGCTGAGTATCCAGCATATGTTTGCAATGTTTGGGGCGTCGGTCCTGGTGCCGTTTCTGTTTGGCATCAACCCGGCGATCGTACTGCTGATGAACGGTGTCGGAACCCTGCTGTTCATTGTGATCACCAAAGGGAAGGCTCCGGCCTACCTTGGTTCCAGCTTCGCGTTCCTGTCACCGGCGCTTCTGGTGATTGAAAGATTCGGTTATGCTTATGCCCTTGGCGGTTTCGTAGTCCTTGGAATCGGCGGTATGATCGTGGCGCTGATCATACGAAAATGCGGGACAAAATGGATTGACATTGTGCTCCCGACTGCGGCTATGGGACCTGTGGTAGCATTGATCGGCCTGGAACTGGCGGGAAATGCGGCGGATACCGCAGGCCTGCTGGCGGAGAAAGTGGACATCCGCAATGTCATCGTTTTTCTGGTGACGCTGGGAGTTGCCGTGTTTGGACAGATTCTGTTCCGCGGTTTTCTGTCAGTCATCCCGATTCTGATCGCAATTATTGCAGGATATCTTGCGGCAGCTGCCTGCGGCATCCTGGAGTTTGACGCAGTGCGTGAGGCGGCATTTTTCGCTCTTCCGAATTTCCAGACACCGAAGTTTCATTTGGAAGCGATCCTGACGATTCTGCCGGCGCTGCTGCTGGTGACCTCCGAGCATATCGGACACCAGATCGTCACAGGAAAGATCGTCGGCAGGGATTTACTGAAAGATCCGGGACTTCACCGTTCGCTGTTTGCGGATTTCTTTTCGACGACACTCTCCGGTCTGTGCGGTTCCGTACCGACTACGACTTATGGAGAGAACATCGGCGTTATGGCAGTGACCAAGGTTTACAGCGTGCAGGTGATCGGAGGGGCGGCGGTCCTTTCCATCTGCTGCTCTTTCTTTGGAAAGCTGGCTGCGCTGATCAGCACGATCCCCGGGCCGGTGATCGGAGGAATTTCTTTCCTGCTCTATGGTATGATCGGAACCTCCGGCCTGCGTATGCTGGTAGATGGAAAGGTGGATTACAGCAAGTCCAGAAATCTGACGCTGACATCGGTAGTGTTCGTTGTGGGACTTTCCAGAATTGCCCTGAATCTGGGAGATGTTCAGCTGACTGGTATGGTGCTGGCATGCATCGTTGCCATGGGGCTCAGCCTGGTCTTCTATGTGCTGGACCGGCTGAAACTGACCAACGACAGAGATGAAGAATAAGAAAAAATGGAGCGTACACGCGAAGAGGCGGTACGCTCCATTTTTTCGTAAACATTCAGGCTGCCTTTTTGTAAACGGCAGGATGGATTCTGTTTTTGCCGGTAATGCGGTAAAACTGTACGTGTTTCAGCAGATGCTTTTCCACAACGGAGACTGCTTTTCCTGTCGTAAAGGCACAGATCACGGTTCCGATGCCGACTCCTGAGATATGGCGGAGGAGCAGCAGGGAGATCAACAGTGTGGTGGTCAGACAGCAGAGGTCGAAAGCTGTCTTTACATTTTTGTATTTTTTGCGGATCAGTCCGGAAAGCTCTCTCGGGAAAAGGTCGGTCGGGACGATCGGAAGCATACAGTGATTGGACAGGCAGATGCCAAAGGAGATCACCGCGAACCCAAGGAGAAACCAGAGGATCCGGAAACCGAAAGCGTCAGGGAGGAAGGCAATCCAGGCTTCGTGTACGTCCAGCATTTTTCCGAATGCGATTCCTACCAGGAAAGAAATCAGGTAGGAGCCGTTCCATTTTCTGGCGAGGATCATCAGCGCCGCAATCAGGGCGGTCTGGAACAGGTAATTCCATGTGCCGAAGGTCAGAAACGGGAATGCCTGACTGAAGACATAGGGCACGGATGAGATGGAGGAGATGCCGAAGCCGCTTTTGGACATGATGGCTACGCCAAAACTGTTCAGCACGATGATCATCAGAAGCGCAAGTTCACCGGGAATTTTTATTTTTTCTTTTTCAGATTTTTTCATGACAGAAACTCCTTACAGAATGAGATTGGATGCAGTCCGGTCAGCACTTTTCTTCTGACCGCCCTGTCAGCATGGTTCAGTATAGTACAGAAAACAGATAAAATCGATATATAGAAAAGAATAAATTCATTCTTTTTGCTTATTGGTGTTGCAGGGAGTGTCTGCGGACTTTATAATGGAAACAGAGAGTTTCATCGGCGGTGAGTGGGGTGAGTGATTATGAATCTTACATATCTGAAATATTTTCTTGAACTTGCCAAAATCCAGCATTACGGAAGAGCCGCAGAGCTGCTGGGCATCTCCCAGCCTGGTCTGAGCCATGCCATCGCAGCGCTGGAAAAGGAACTTGGGATGCCGTTGTTCAAGAAGGACGGAAGAAATATTGCGCTGAACCGTTTTGGAAAAATGCTGATGCCGGAAGCGGAAAAGATCCTTTCTATGACGGAAAACTGTGAGGAACAGTTTCGGCTGCTCAGAGACGGGGGAGGACCTTTGAGGATCGCGGCGATCCGCCCGCTGACAACCAAGGTAGTTCCGGCTCTGGTGCGGGATTACGTGCGGCAGTCTGGAAAGCAGGGACAGAAATTTTTGTTTGAGACAAGGGTCAGCGGGGAAGTGATCGAAGAACTGAAAAATGGAGGCTGCGATATCGGTTTCTGTTCTATGATTGAAAGGGAGCCGGAGCTGGAGATGGTTCCAGTACAGCGGCAGAGGATGGTGGTGATCGTTCCCAAAGGGCACAGATTCTGGTGCCGGGATCAGGTTCCGCTGGAAGAGACGCTGAATGAGCCGCAGATCCTGTTTTCCGCCAAGAGCGGTCTTCGGCCGAAGATGGACCGCTTTTTTCAGCAGGTTGGGCAGATTCCGGAAGCGGTCTGCGAGGCGGAAGAACACGATGTGATTCTGGAACTGGTGTCGCTGGGATTCGGTGTCGCGGTGATGCCTGAGCTGGTGACCGGAAGAGAGAAGGATATCCGGGCAATTCCGATCTCTTCCCCGAAATGGGAGAATGTCTACTATCTGGCGAGAAGAAAAAACGATTTCCGCTCCAGGCTGGAAGAGGAATTTTTTGCGTTCTGCAGGGAATGGGCGCAGGAATGAAAGGAAAGGAGAGAGCTTTATGATTACAGGAATACAGGTTTCAAGTTTTAAACCGATGCTGACCACAGAGGAAGAAGTTCGGACTGCGTTTTTTAAAATGAAGGAAATGGGCTGTGATACGGTGCAGCTTCAGTGGATCGACTGGTCTGTCACACCGGAATTTATCGCACAGGCTTTGAAAGACGCTGGGATATCTTCAGTTTCCACACAGGATTTTTATCAGACGGTAAAAGAGCATAAGGATTACTTTATCCGGCTGAACCAGCTCTGCGGAAGCGAGTGGGTCTGCGTCAGCGGAATTCCGGATTCCAACAGAACCCCGGAAGGATTGCAGGCGTTTGTAAAAGAACTTTCGGAATTTCAGAAGGAACTGAGAGAGCAGGGGCTGAAACTTTGTTTTCATCCAAGGCACATGGAGTTCCGTCCGATCGGTCAGGCGGATCCGGTGGAATATCTGATGGACCATCTGCCGGAGGAAGCCGCGTTATGTCTGGATCTGTACCATGTCAATCACGCAGGGCTCTCCATGGAAAAAGTAATACGAAAGTACAGAGGAAAGATCTGTATGGTACATTTTAAAGATTATCGCAAGGCTGGGGATCAGGAAATCCTGGTGCCGGCAGGGCAGGGGGATACCGACTGGAAGGAGGCGCTCAGAGCCTGCAGAGAGACAGAAATCCCTTATGGATTTGTGGAGCAGGAGCGTTGGGAGAAAGATCCGTTCCTCTGCCTGAAGGAAGCTTTCGACTGGCTGAATGAGAACCTGACGGATCTTCAGAAGGAAGAAAAGTAAAATTGAGAAAGGATGGCGGCGGCAGATGACGATCGCAGAGGTGAGCAGAAAATATGACATATCTCCGGATACCCTTCGGTATTATGAAAGGATCGGACTGATTCCTCCGGTACCCCGCAGCAGAAGCGGTATCCGGGACTATGATGAGGAATCCTGCGGATGGATCGAACTGATGAAATGTATGCGGGGCGCAGGGGTTCAGATCGAGGCTTTGATTGAATATGTGGCGCTTTTCTATCAGGGAGATGAGACTTTGGACGCGCGAAAAGAACTGCTGATCGAGCAGAGAAATCAGTTGATCGACAAAAGGGATCAGATCCAGCAGTCCATCGAGCGGCTGAACGAGAAAATTGATAAATACGAAAAGGGGCTGATGAAAGCGGAAAAACGTCTGGAACAGCTTCATAAAGAGAAAAGAGAACAGAAGACAGGATAAACAGAAAAGACAGAAAAAGAGAGGGGATCCAAGAGCCACTGCAGGGCAGCAGGCTTTTGGATCCCCTTCCTTGATCAATCGTAAACGGAATCCTGTTCCCAGCTCAGGAAATCTCCGGTTTCAGCATTGATTTCAAAATCATATTCGGTGTTGTTGTAGATGATCGTTCCTTCATAAACCAACTGCCCGTCATCGCGCTGGAGCTGGATGCGGATATCGCTGTCGGAAGCGCCTTCTACTCGTGCCAGCGCAGCTGCTTTGGCATCGGCTTCCGAGACTGCAGTCTGGGTATTCGGATCGACGTAATCATCATCGATTTCAAAATCGGTGGTCAGGATCTGACCGTCAGCAGCTTTGATGTCATATTCATACTGCTTGTTTGCCGCCTGGAAATCCACTTCATAAATGGACACACCGTCGTCAAAATCTTTTTTCACTTTAAGGTTTGTCAGATCTTCCTCTTTCACCTGTGCATGATCGAAGGCAATCTGTTTTGCCTGATCCTCTGTGATCTCAGATGTGCTGCCGCTCTGGCTGGCTGCCGCCTGGGTCGGAACGCTTGGAGTGACGGCAGCGGAGCTGTCAGCGGTCTGCCCGGATGCGGAATTGGTGGAAACAACGGTTCCGCCGGACTGGGAAGCTGCCCCGGTCTGTGACTGGCTGTCCGTGGAGGAACTGCCGCATGCGGTAATGGAAACTGCAAGGAAAGCTGCTGTGATCATTGGTACTAAAATTTTTCTCTTCATAATATTGATCTCCTTTCGTATGGGGTTATTGTTTTCTTATCTTGGCTTTATCATACAGGAGAAAGATTAAAACAACATTAAAAGTGAGAAGTTTTTGAAAAGGATTTTATTTATGCGGAAAATCGCCGAAACCCCAGTGTTTATGCGGCTTTTTGGCATCTTCAATACACTGTATCGCCACTCAAGAAAATGAGAAAAATGCTTCCGGTTAGTAACAAGTTAGTAACAAACCTTGATTTTTTCAATTTCTTTCTTCAGGTCAATCAAGTCACGGTGCCCATAAATATCATTGGTAATATCATTAAATGCATGTCCCAGCATCCGCTTACGATCATTTTCCCTTACACCATATTTTTCACACAATCGCGAAAAAGTATGCCGGCAGTCATGCGGAGTATGATCTGGGATATTATGGAGTGCGAGATATTCCCCCATCTGTGCACGGAATGCACCCGCAGTGACTGAAAGAAGTTTTCCGTCACGGGATATACGCTTTTTTACCAATGGAACAATGGCAAAGTGGATTGGGACGATCCGGTTCTTTCCGGCGGCTGTCTTGGATCCGCCGCGAAAATATCCATCTTTGAAGTTAATTTCCAGATTTCGGTATTCATTGATACGGAACCCACTGTAGCACATAATGAGCATCATTTCTGCGGTCTGATCGTCCTGGCTTTTCCAGAATGTTTTCAACTCCTCATCTGTAAACGCAACACCATGTTCATCGTCGTCCGGAATTTTGATTTTGACATGTTCGGAATAATCTTTATCGCACAGTTCTAAGATCTCGGCATATGCATACATTTGATGCATCAATCCAAGGATTAATTCCTGACTGGCGTGCTTCAGCGTACAGTTGTCCAGCACAGCCTGAAGATCCTCGTACCGGAGACTGGCGAAAGGCTTGTCGTGCAATGCTGCGCAATTCCGAAATGCTGCACGGGTGGAATTCTTTGTTGTCGTGGAGTAACTGCGGCTCTTGTCCTGCTCATATTTCCAGTCGTAGAATTCCTCGTACACTTCCGCGAATGTCTTCTGATTTTTCGGCTGCGCCACATCTGCCCTGGTCACCTGGTTGTAGTCAGCCAGGATTCGCTGGATCAGATCGTTACTGGACGATTTTGCGTGATCCAGGTTGAGGGTATTCTCCATCCCTGGGGTATATGTTCCTGCTTTGTAAGCGGTCAGGACTGCGAAACCTTTCATCCAGTCATCCACATAGCAGAGTGCCTTTGGAGTCTGCGGGATGCCGTTAAGGTCGAATTCTTTGGTTGGTGGGTGGACAGCGTAGGGATTCCGGCGCCTGGATCCGAGATACTTGATGCTGCCGAAACCGTTCGGGAGTTTTGGGTATTTTTTGCGTCTTGCCATAGATATCATCCTCCTTTTGAGTACAAAAAATACAGCCAGCGCGAACACAAGTTCCGCTTGCGGGCTGCTTCTGGAGATGATACAATATTGATGAGCTGGAGATGTATCATCTTCAGAAACCTGGGATTGCCGTTCCGATGCGCCAACATCGGGACGGTTTTTATTTATTGAATTTTAGCACCTTTTTTGCGATTGCACCGCCAGCAAAGTGTTTGCAAATTATCTTCGGTGGTTAAGCCTCCTTTTGAAACAGGTATAATATGGTCAATTTCAAGTAAAAGGTTTGGTTCTTGGTGGACAGATGCGCCACATTGCTTACAAGTATATCCGTCGCGTTCTTTGATTTGCTGGCGGAGTTTACTTGTCATAAGTGCTCGTTGACCAGCAACGCTTTTCTTAAACTTGATTTTTTCTGACAAGAACAGAACAAACCTATTTAAATTGTCTATGTCCATAACGATATCGCAGTGAGTTGATGCATTACCCCCAGAACTGGTATACTGAAATACATATTTTGGAAAGTATGCCGTGCTCATATCAATTTGTTCGAATCCGAGTTTTTGTTCCAGTTTCTTTTTGCTGAATTTTCTTATAAGTACAGGAACATCAGTCTGTATGCTATTGAGGATTTTTTCTTTTTCAGCTTGTAAATTTTTTTTACCTTCTTCAGCAGCTTCAAAATTATTCAAAATATTTTCAAAAGCTGAAAGATTTTCTTCCGTAGCTTTAATTCCAAAATATTTGCAAACATATTCGAAAGGTTTCTTTCTGGCGTTATCACAAACTGTACGAGAACAATTATAGACGTTCGGAGCATACTTCTGGTCTTTTATATGTTTCCGTTGATAATTCCATTTGCTGGAATCACGGTATGATGCATCTCCGTAATCTGTTCTGTCAGATAGGAGACTTGTATCTTTCAAATCTTCAATATGTCTGTTTAAATCGTTGCAATCATTTATGTAGGTGTCTATACGTTGCTTTATGCTCAAAAATTTAGAGCTTTTGTAATAAAAAAATTCATATGCTTTCCAAACTACAAATACGACAAAAAGAACTAAAAATAGTGGCCAGATTGCATTTAATAAATACATGAGCAATGCAATAATGGTTAGTCCGACAATAAATTGCATTGATAATCCTCTCTTTCCTTTTATTTGTTTTAAAACGCCAATGGGCGAATTAATCCGTAAAGTCTTCGAATGCTTTGCATACAGCAAAATATGGCTCAAAAAAAATTGTGTAGTTTTCAAACGAAACATATTTTCCGTATTTCTTCCGATATGCATCGAGAGCAGCTATTAAGTATTCTTCGGTCACATCGAGATAATCAGCCATTTCTGCTTTAGAACGTACACCTTTTTCAAAAGCACATATAATTCCACTCAGACCTATTTTGATATCGTATCCGGTCATTCTTGCCCTGTATTCCTGTTTTTGATCAGATATTGTGTCAAGCCTGGTAATATCTCCGGATCCTGTCCGGTAGTGTCCGATTTCTTCGGCAAGGACGCATGACTTTTCTATAGTTGTGTCAATATCGCGGCGTATCGCAATTCTGTTATTGAAAATTCTTCCGTCACCGCTCTGTAGAGGTTTTTCTTTTACCTTCAATCCTTCCAGATCGGCTTGCATCAAAAGTTCATCATATGTCAATTCGCATCACTCCCATTCTGAATCGTCCGTCATGATGTCATCGTCGTGCTTGCGCATTTCTTCGGTCACTTCGATATCAGTACGTTCATGGGCGGCTGCTACTTCTACTTTATAATCAGGATTATATAGTGGGTTACAAACCATTTCGCGAGCAGTCTCAAGTAATTTTTTCTTTCCTCGATCATTCAGTTTTTTTATTTCTTTCAAAATTTCTGATTCTGTACTTCTTATTTTTTCTGATCGAGTAGTAGCATTCAATCCTGCCATAGCAACATTTTCAATGGCTTCTGCTGCTTTAACAGGTTCTGTCCATCCCATTAATTCAGCTGGAGATACATTGCCAAGTCGTGCAGATGCCTCTATTTTATCAGAAGGAATATTCGTAATGATATTGTTCTCATATTTATAGAGTGTTTGTTTTGAAACATTTATTTTATCAGCAAAATCAACTTGACTCATTCCGAGTCTCATTCTGAGTTCTTTTATACGTTCACCGATTGTCATATATCATTTTCCTCCTCTCATTCATTGTAACTTAATGGTAACACAAATATGTTATAAAATCAATAAAAAATATCTTGACAAGTTACAGAAATGTGATATACTGGTAGTAACTTAAAAAGATACGGAGGTGAAGTTAGGATTGATTAAAACAGATGAATTAAAAGGTGAAATTGCCAGAAATGGATTTTCACAGTCGGATGTTGCCAAAATGATAGGTATTACACCAAAAACTTTTTACGAAAAAATGAAGAATGGTGTTTTTGGTAGCGATGAAATTGAGATTATGATTGAAAAACTCAATATTCGAGACCCAATGGCGATTTTTTTTGCTAAAGAGTAACTTAAAAAGATACCAATAGTAAGGAGGACGCATGAACGATTTAAGAAGATCCACGATCACATCAATGGAAGTGGCTGAGATGATGGAAACAGAGCATTGGAAATTGTTAAGAAAAATAGATGGAGGAAAAGATCGTAAAGGCTACGTACAGATCTTAACTGACAACCAAATGGGTGTGAGTGATTATTTCATCCCTTCCAGCTATACGGATGCCAGCGGAAAGGAAAACAAATGTTATGAAGTAACAAAGCTTGGCTGTGATTTTCTGGCAAACAAGTCTACCGGAGAGAAAGGTATATTGTTTACAGCCAGATATGTAAAACGCTTCTATGAGATGGAACATCAGGTAAAACAGATTCCTATTACAGAGCACACAGGAGAAGTGGCCAATTATTTGAAGATTATGGACAGACGTATGGAAAAAGAAGGCGTAGCTCCATATAAGATTGCTGAAGCGTTCAAAATGGTTTCAGAGCAGTTTGGCATTCAGCTGCCAGATGATTTTGTTAAGATCCCTGAGTATGAGCAGCTGTCGTTTCATCTTGAAGATGGTGTCTGATCAGTTGGATGGAAGCAGCGGAATATGGAAAGGAGGTAAACCATGACAGATCTAATCAAATTGTCACACCTGGACACTCAGAAATTGTTCGGGTGTAGCCTTCAAGCAGCCCGGGAACGTGCGAAGGTCGGAATTATTCCGGGCGTGAAGATCGTCCAGCTGAAGAACCGGAAAGGCTATTTTCTCTGGAAGTCAAAACTGGAGAAGGACATCGGAAGAGAACTGACGGAGGAGGATTTTGTGAAATGAGGAACAAAGGAATGGCGCTTGTTGTAGCCGGAGTATTTACAGTCTGCATGGCGGTCGGATCGGAGCCAATCGCAGTCAAGGTAGGAATTGCGGGCCTGGTGATTCTGGTAGCCGGGCTGGCGATGGTTCTTTATCAGAGTTACCGTGAAGAAGAGCTGGCAGAAGAGCGTCGGATGGAAGAAAAAAGACGAAGAAGACAGCAGGAAAAGCGGGATGCCATGTTTCAGAAGTGGAAAACGGCCACAAAACTGAAGGAGGGATCAAGATGAAAACGACGGAATTTGAAGAACTGAAAGAGCAGACGAGAAAAGATATCGCTGTTATCTGCAAAAAGTATCCGGATACGGCTGTCTATGTTGTAATCGGTAAAGTCACGGCGCGGGTCAGTCTCCCAGGGGAGCGGAGCTTCACGGAAAGCCAGTTGAAGGAACTGTTCGATCTGGCTGATCAGTATGAAAAGGAACATGAAAAAGCTCCTGAAGAGCTGCAACTCAATCAGGAGCAGGGATAACAACCGGGAATCGGGTAAAACCGGTTCCCATTTTCATAGGGTGGTTTCCTATGAGAACAATAATAGGATACCACCGAAAACAGAAAAAAGCAATAGGCAAAAAGCCTGGAAAACAGAGGGTTCAAGCCCTCTTCATTGCTTGATTAAAATATTAAAGTTAGGTGGTGAGAGCGAAAAAATGTATGCCAAAGTAGTTTACGATATGGGATGGGTCAAAGAAGTAAAAAAGTATTATCCAGGAAACTATGGGGCGCCGGGGCAGAAGAGGAAAAAGAAAGAGAAGCCAACGCCGGAGGTCATTGCCAGACAAAACCATCTGAACCGGGTAAAAAAGATCCAGCGTTTGATCCTGGCGAATTTTCAAGAAGGCGACTGGCATTTGGTGCTGAAGTATAAAAAAGAAAATCGGCCGGGATCGTTCCGGGAGGCGAAAGCTGCTCTGAAAAAATTTATAGATGCAATGAGGGAGGCGTACAAAAGAGCGGGATATCCCTTCAAATACATCTGTGTGACAGAACGGGGAAAGAAAGGAGCCTGCCACCATCATCTGATCATTGAGGATATCACAGAGCCGGAACTGAATACGAAGAAGACAGTCATGAGATTGTGGAAGAACGGTTCCTGGGCATTTATCCCGCTCTACGAAGACGGAGAGTTTGAGGATCTGGCTGATTATATTGCCAAAAAGGAGACCAAAGAAGAAAACGAGGGATGCAGCTACTCCAGGAGCCGTAACCTGATCACGCCGCAGCCGCAAAGAGAGATGATCCATCACAAGCGATGGATTAGGGAGCCAAAACCGGAAAAAGGATGGTACATCCTTCCGGAAACGGTCCGGAACGGGGAAAACCCGGTGACAGGATATCCGTATCAGTGTTATATGATGCGAAGGATTGATACAGGAGGGATCAGAGATGCGTGAAGTCAGAATTTACATAGAAACAACGTGGAAAGGACCTGCCCGCCGGGACGGTGTGGCAATGTGGCTGGTGGAAACTGTGCATAAAGATCAGCCAATAACGAGAAAAGGGTTTGTTCATGTGGAAAATGGTACGGAAGCACAGGGAACTTTAATGGCTCTGATCAATGCCTTTTTCATTCTGAAGGAAAGGCGTTCCGTCCGAGTATTTACTCCGTGTGAGCATGTTTTGCACACGGTTCAGAACCATTGGCATATCCGCTGGCAGGAAACCGGATGGCGCAATGCAAAAGGAAAGCCAGTAAAGAATTCAGGGCTGTGGCAGATGCTCATGGATTATATGTATCCGCATGTATATACGTTCGGATCCGATCGGCATGAATATACCAGCATTATGCAAACGGATCTGAAAAGAGAATATGAACAATGGAAGGAGCGAAAGAAGCATGGATGAGCTGCAGGAAGCATGGGCGAATGCCCGCAGTATTCCTCCGGGAAGCGCGCCGGAGGGGAAGTATATCGGCGCGATCCGGAGAGGAGACGATATTTTTTATTTTTACAAGACTCCGGACGGCTATGTCTATGAGACAGAAAAGGATCGTCAGATGGAGAAAAAACATAAAGCAGCAAGGAGGAAACGCTATGCCAGGGCTTATGTATCCCAAGAGCACCGTTAAGCGGAAAAAGCGGAAGAAGCATACAAAGAGCATCCTGCAGGAGAAAGAAGACAAGAGATGTTATCTTTGCATGCTGGAGGGAGATGACCGGATTCAACAGGTAGAGGAGCACCATATCTATTTTGGACCGAACCGGGCGGTGAGTGAAGCGAATGGTTTTAAGTGCAATCTCTGTCTGAGTCATCATCAGACCGGACCGGATGCCGTACATAAAAACCGGGAGCAGGATTTGCGGCTGAAGCAGATCTGCCAGAAGGAATATGAGAAAGATCATACACGGGAAGAATTCCGGGCATTGATCGGGAAGAGTTATCTGTAAGAGGAGGATATGAGGATGTTTGATAAATTTGGAGCTATGACTGCAGCACAGATCAACCAGACCGCAGAGGGGCTGTTCAATGAAGGAGATATTGACAGTTTGTGGAAACTGGCAGAGGAAAATGGGCTGGAACCATGGATGGTAGATGGATATATTTACGGGGAACTTCCTGAATTTTGTGATGCCACCACCGCGGCGATCGGAAAGTTGGAAATTGAAAAGCAGGAAAAAGAGGTCAAGGCATATAACAGCAAGATTCCTGCGGATCCGATCGTGGAATACCTGATAGGGCAGTGTGAGAAGGAAGAGGTGGCGCTGGCAATCCGTCTCCCGGAGAAGAGCCTTATGAAATGCCTGAAACATATCGAAGCGGAAGCTCGAAAGAAAGTAAGCCGGTCTCATCCATGGCTGTCGGATGCGGCAGTATATCAGATGGCGAAAGAATATTACCTGGGAGGCACAAAATGAAGCGGAGAAAATTATTGAATACGCAGCCATGCCAGGCGCCAGAGAAAGTGGTTCCGGATGCAGTGACGGCCGTCAGTCAGCTGGTGGAGGTGGATGGCAAAATAATTTTGAACATCGATCTCTTCACGGGAGCAGGACTGCAGGCAAGATATTTTGCGGACAAAGAGTCCGGAGAGTTCGGGAGCTGGATCCAGGGAGAATGGAGCAGCGCGGTGATCCAGAACATAGCAAGAAAATGTATGGGAATGCCAATGGAATCTTATTGGTACAGTATGGAACCGGTAGAATGGGCAGAAGAAAAGGACCGGAAGACAGCGCAGGAGTATCTTGGAGAGCGTCTTGACTGGTGGCAGGAAACGATAGGGAGCAGGAGATACCAGAAAAAACTGGAACGTAAAAAAGAACGCGTAGAAGAGATCATGGATCAAGTACCGTGTGTCCCGGAGCATATGGAACACTGGCTCCTGGAGTGTGCGTTTCCGGAAGAATATCTTTTCTTTCAGGCGGGCAAAAAGACAGATTCTTACAATTGTACCGCCTGCGGGCATCATGGGAGGAAGAAAAAAGGCTGGAAGCACAACCAGATGACGGTCTGCCCAAAGTGCGGATGCCGCCTGCAGGCAAAGAGCAGGACACAGAGGGTGCTGAAGAAAGAATTTGTCTACCTTCTCCAGCGCTTCGGGGAGCAGGGGAGTTATCTCAAACCGGGAACATGGATGCCTGTAACCGGTGAACTCCAGTGGATCGAGCGCGGATTCGCGGTTGAATGTATCTGGGAGGATGGAAAGAAGGAACTACGTCTGAACGAAGAGATACGTTGCGTGATCGATAATGGAAAGACGTGGGGGAAGGTTTACTATGGACAGAGGTGCGGAGCGGATGAGTTCGAACAGGATTGGTGGGAGAGGAATCCATTGAACAAGCGTTTCCGTGAGGGGCTGCTGTATCCGGGGACGCTTCCGGATGTCCTGCCGGCGGCCGGGTTGGAGAAGTCGGGGATGAAGGAACTGGCGGAAAAAGAAAGGCTGAACGTGAACTTCTTTATCGTGAGGTTCAGAGAGAGAAGCTATATGGAATACCTGGTAAAGGGTGGCTTTACGCGCCTGGCGGCAGAGATCACGAACCATTACGGCATATACAGTGAACCGGAAGAGTTTCATGGCGAGATCACGGGACCTGAGAATCTGAAACTCAATGGAGACCGCCGGAACCGGTTAAAACAGATGAACGGAGGGGTAAGTGCCTGGCGCTGGCTGGAATATGAACAGAAGACCAGCCGGAAAATTTCCAAGGAGGCACTGGAATGGCTGCAGGAAAAAAACGTGACCTCCAGTGAGTGTACCGCGCTGCTTCAGGAACTTGGAAGCGTCAACCGTATGGTGAACTATATGAAAAAACAGCGGGTTGCTCCGGGAAGGATCATTGAAGTGTGGAGAGATTACCTGCGAATGGCAAGGGACGAGGGGATGGACACAGGTGATGATATCATCCGGTTCCCCAAAGATCTGAAGCGGCGCCACGATGAACTGGTTGAGCGGATCACGCAGCGGCAAAATGCAGAGAAGGAGGAACAGGAAAAGAAGAGGTATCAGGAGTTGAACCGGAAGATTGCCGGGCATATGGAGCAGGCTGGACGGTATTATTTCCAGACGGATGATTATCTGATCATCCCAGCGAAGAAGTGCGAGGAGCTGAATGAGGAGGGAAGGATCCTGCATCATTGTGTTGGCGCGTCGGGAATGTACAAAGAGCGCATGGCTCAGGGCATCTCCTGGATCCTGTTCCTGCGGCACACGGAAACGGCGGACAAACCATATTACACGATAGAGATCGACATGAAGACGGATGAAATTATGCAGGCATATTCGGAATATGACCGGAAGCCTGATTGGGAGCAGGTCAGCAAGATACTCACAAAATTTAAGAATCATTTGAGAATGACCAGGCAGCAGACTGCGTAAAAGGAGGAAAAGACGATGGAATATGTACAGATGACACTGGATGACTGGCTGGCGGAGAAGGAAGCTCTGCGCCGGGATCTCAATTCCGCGGTGGAAGCTTTTGTCCGGATCGGTTACCGCCTGCGTAAGATCCGTGATACGGAGAGTTATAAGCTGGATGGCTATAAATCCCTCAGTGAGTTCGCAAAGGCGGAATATGGCATTGAGAAAAGCACCACAAGCACATTTATTGCGATCAATGAGGAATTCTCCAAGGATGGATTCAGCCTGGAACTGCAGGATCGGTACAAGGGAATGGGCAGCAGCCTTCTTTCAGAGATGCTGAAGCTGCCGGAGCAGGACAGAGACCTGATCACGGTGCATACGACAAGAGCACAGATCCGAGATCTGAAGCAGTTCAACCGACAGGAAAATCCGGAAGACAATCCGCTTGCGGATGTCATCGTTGAAATGCTCCGGGGGAAAAAGGAATTTCTCAATGCGTACTTTGAACAGCCCGACACCGATCCGGAAGATCTGGTCTACCTGTTGAACCCAAACGGGAATATGACCTTCCGGAAAGGAAAGTATATGCTGTTCTTTTACAGCCTGGAGCAGGGGATTAAATATAAGGTCTTCGGAGACAGCCAGAATCATCAACTGAGTTACGAGGAATTTTTCCAGATGATCCGGGAGATTTTCCCAGATGAGGGAAATCGGACGTATGAATCCTTTTACGGAGAGCCGGAAAGCCCGTCTGCCCCAGTAAATACTCCGTGTGGCGATGTTTCGGCCGCAGGGGAGCAGGCTTCAAAAGAACCGGAGAAGGTGGAGAATGACACAGAAGCTGCAGGGTCTGCAGAACAGGATCCACCTTCGGAGGAGGAACCGCAGATTCCGGGACAAAAAGAGATTGAAGATTATCCGGAAGTCCTTCCGAAAGGATATCAGACGGAGAAAACAGTTCCGCCGGCGGAACCGGAAACCCGCAGAAATACTCCGTGTAGCGCGGATTCGGAATGGAAAAAACAGGAGATTCCGGAAGAGACTGAAATAGAGGTAGAAAATATCGTTGCCGATGTTTTAAAAGTAAGCCCAGGAACCGCAGTAGATACTGCATCCGGAACCGATCCGGGAGACTGGGAGCAGGAAGTAACCGGGACAGACCATCCGATCACAAGAAAAGACTATCTGTCCAAGTGTGACAGCTGGGGAATGGCTGTATATCTGAATCAATGGTATGAAGAAAATCCGGAACATGCACAGCGGCTTTTGAAGAATCCGAACAATCTGAAGCGGTGGCTTGATAAGATAGTGGATCACTGTGGAAAGGAGGCATAAATGCCAAAAGGAGAAGCAAATAAGCTGAGCAAAGAGGAAATCCTGCAGATCCAGCAGATGGCTGCGGGCGGAATGACAACGGGAAAGATCATGGAAATGACCGGAAGAGCAAGAAGCACGGTGATCAGAGCAGTCAAAGGGAAACTGACGCCAGGGAGCAGTGATATCCGGTATGCACCTCACTGTGAGTGCTGCAACTATCGGATCTCTTGCGAAAAACCGCGGCGAGGGTTGATGGTCCAGGGCTGCCGGAAGCAGGTAATAGATCCAAAGAATTGCCGGAAGTGGCGTGATTGAGTATGCAAGCCGGAAACGGCCTGACATAAACCCACCAGTAACTAAAAATGAAAACCAGGTAAGTATATCACAGAAAAAACAAAGGGCGGTCAGGTGGGGCCGCCGGGAAGGAGTGAAGGGGATCGAAATGTTTGAAGAAATAAAGAAGCTGCTCTTCAGGAAGAGAAAGACAAAACCAGCGCCGAAACCTGATCCGGAACAGGAACGCGAAGACCAGGAGCAGGCTGCCTATTTGGCGGAGTGGAGCAGGAGGCATAAGAAGAAAGACCAGAGGTAATACCATGAAAAAGAAGACACCGGAGCAGGAATTAAAGGAATTATGCAAGGATATCCTGCGGGAAATCGAACGCTGGGAGGATATCAACCAGAACGGGTGTAATGATCCGTTCTGGTCAGATGGATGCAATATGAATCTGACTCGGAATCACATTATATACGCAAAATACCGTATTGCAGAGGTCTGTGCATCGAATAAGATTCCTATTCCAGAAGAAGCATACCTTCCTGTGCCACCGAGAGTAAATGACTATTATATGGCAACTCTGAAACAAAAGGATAGGGTGGAGAGAATCGGGCATCCGGAGAAGATCACCACACGACGAAACCAATATCATCGGGAACAGTTATCGCTATTTTGAAAATGGCAGGGAGTAAAGGAAACATGGAAGGACAAGAAATCAAACGAGAAAAGGCAAAACAGCTGAGATATCAAAAAGCCATTGTAAGAGATCTGAACCTGGAAAAGATTTGTGATGAATTATGGAATATCCAGGAGGCATGTGAAGAAATCCGATGGTACACCGATTCAGAAGACGGCACAGATTCTCTGGTCAATGCTTTGGATGGAGATGAGGACGAAGCTTATGAATTCAAAATGGCGTTTGCTAATCTGTGTGCTGAATGTGAGCGAATGCGAGAAGATCTGAGCGAGGAATGGATACCGGAGTGCTTTGATAGTTTCTTCGTGGCAGCAGGCGCAGGCGATGCATATAACGGGCTTTTGGGATGGGACGCATACGAGGGAGATTATTTTGGTATCGGCGGAATTGAAAGCTTTGCAGAAGACGATGCCAAGAAAAAACTTAAAAGAATGACCAAGGACGAATTGATTGCAGCTTGTCGTCAGTGTTTTAAAGTATACAGCGCTTACATTGGTTTAAAAAACAGATATGACAGTTTAAAAGCGGAGATTGATATATTGCGAGATCAAAATACCGGATATTTGCAGGTGGTAAAAGAAATAGAAAAGTTGTATGAGGCGGTCAGCAAGAATCAGTGGAATAGAAGCGATTGGAGTAAAGAATCGTTAGAGTGGAAGCGGTACACAGATGCGCTTCCGCAAGAAGCATGGATCATGTGATTACCGATGCGGAAAGGGATAGAGATGCAGATCGGAAAGATATACACCCTCACCCGCACAGCAGACCTTTCCGGCAGGCAGATCACCGTCTGCCGGAGGGTGAAGCTGCTGGAGGCGGGCGAGACGGTGCTGGTAGACAATGGAGACGGGACGCGGAGCAGGATGGATGCGAAGACGTTCTGGGAGATGGCAGAGGAGGAATAGACAATGCAGACAGGAGAAACATTAAAAATCTTGAAGAATATCCGTGAAGATAATCACGATCCAGAAGACAAACTGATGGTGATCCAAAATATGTTGGATGCGGAAACACATAACGCAATTACCAAGTCCGATCTTCTGGAAATCCTGCGGTGGATCGTGGAAGAGTATCTGTGAGGAGGGTGAGTCATGAAGAGATTAACAGCAATCGAAGAAAACGGAAACGCATTCTATCCATACTGTTTCCGAGAAGATACCTGTTTTGGAGCAGGCGAGTCAGAAAAATGCCTGGAATGTGATTTCGCGAAAAAGGTGTGTGAGACGCTGGCAGCATATGAAAACACTGGTCTCACTCCAAGTCAGATTCTGGAGATGAAGGAGAGGGATACGGCGAAACGCTATGTTAAGCAGAAATGCCAGGAGTGTATATTTCTCGATAAGAAAACAACCGGTAAGCGTGGCGGCATAAGAGGATACTGTAGATTGCGATACCCGAATGAACAACGCGTGGGAAGCTCAACGGCTTGTCGGTTTTTTGAAAAAGACTACGAGGAGGAATGATAATGGAAAAAAGCTATGGAGCTTGCGTATCGAAAGAAAGATGTCTTGAGATCCTTACAGAAGAAGTACAGGATCATCTTCCAAAAGAAAAATGGGAGGGATACGAAAGAGCCGTAAACCGGGTACGGTATGAATTTTCCAAGCTGGATGGAGAAAAACCGAGATACAACAGAGGAAAACATATAAAGAGTTGGTATACCTGCAGACATTGCGGAAGCACTGTAAACATCGAACATAATTATTGTCCTAATTGTGGATATAAGTTGCTGTGGGACGGAATCCGGTGTCTGACAGATACGAAGGAGGATTGACATGCAAGGGTTAGAGAAGATCCTGAAAGAAATTGACGAAGCAATCGACAGATATGGAAATAATCCACATATCGACGAAAAAGTAACGGATCTCTGCTATGGAATGAAAATAGCGAAAGATATCATCCGCAAGTACATGAATGACGGCTGGATTCCGGTGGAAGAGCGGCTGCCGGAAGATGAGATACCTGTTCCGAAATTGGTAACGGCATTAGTACCAGATAGGAAGGCGAGATGGGATAATTCTGAAACATTTTCTGTGATTGTTGATACAGACATATATGATCCAGATTATACAGGAAAATGGGAGTATTATAAGAAAAATGTAATCGCCTGGCGTCCTCTTCCAGAGCCGTATCGCCCGGAAAGGAGCGAGGAATGACCAATAGAGAAGCATACGAAAATATGTGCGATGAGCTGGAGCAGTACCGGGAAATCGGAACTGTGGAAGAGTGCCGAAAAGCGGTGGAGAAGCAGACTCCGAAAGCCCCGGACTACGAGGGCGATGGGTATGACAATAAGGGCGAGTTAATCTATGACACATGGATTTGCCCGAACTGCGGAGAACGGTACGAAGTGGATTATGACGATTATGAGCATTGTCCAAAGTGTGGACAGGCTATCCAGTGGGAGAATTTGGAGGGAATGGAAGATAGAAAATGAATGAAAATATAATCGCTTTATATGAAAGCGGAAAGATTGGAAGTATTGATAAACAAACCGCAGATAAGTTTTGTAGCATGTCTCGTATAGGAGAGTATAAATGTTTGGTAAAAACTCGTTATGGGTTCTGCTGTGATTTATGTCTCGAAGATGAAATATTACTTTTGCGTTCTAAAGGAATCCATACAGTTGGATGTTGCTGTGGTCATGGGAATGAAGAATTGTCATATATCCAAACAGTTTCAGAAAACAGTAAGAAGATGATGGAAGATATGGGATATAAACAAACAAATATAAAACCAGTGAAAGGGGATGCGTGGTTTCCTAAGAGCAATCTATTGTATGACAAGGGAGGATCAAAATGAGTGATGATTTAATTAGCCGGAAATCGGTATTAGATGTGCTGAATGACGTTGATCAAGATGGTCTATTGAAAATTTCACAGATTATAGATTTCATAGAAGATCAACCGACAGCCTTTGACAAAGAAAAGGTGATTGAGAAGATAAAAGATGAATCCAGTTTAGAGCGCTTTGAGGATGTCGGTATCTCAGGAAATGTATATGGACATTACTCCAAGGAGGTTATTGATACAGAGGAGGCAATTGAGATTGTCGAGAAAGGCGGGATTAAATGAAGATCGTAAAATATCCGATCAGGATCAGAGGAGAGGACTACACTGCAGAGGTGAGATTCAGCCAGAGTGAGTATGACATGGTGATGATCCAGACCGACTTGTACAAGGGGTTGCGCAGAATGGGTCAGAAGCCGGAATTCTGTTTCCGGAAACTGGTGCCGATTGAAGTGTATATCTGGGAGGCGGAAAATGAGATGAAATTGTGGGAGGGATGTCATTGAACGGAGAAGGTTATAGAGATCCCACGGCAGACCAGGCGGTAAGGAACGCCAGCCGTATGCCGCGGAGAATCAGGGATGTAGTGAGGGCTATGAATACTGTAGCCAGTTTGCATGGTCTGGAGATTGTAGCAGTAAGAGACAAGCATACGGGGCAGGAATGGAGGAAATAACCGATGGAGCAGAAGAAAACAGAAAATGAAACCAAGAAAGAATATCTGCAGTCCTATCGAGATGCGATGATTGCGGAAACGCAGATCAAAGAAGAGATTGATCAACTGCGGATGGACAAGATGTTTCCTGGACTGGTACAGGATGGTATGCCGCATGGATCTGGAGGTAGTGATCTGTCGGCGTATGCGGCGAAGCTCGATGAACTTCTGAGTGATCTGAAAGACCAGATGGACAAACGGATTCAGCTGCGCCGGGAGATCGTAAAGAAGATTGAATCTATGGACAGCGAAACAGAAAAAGCAGTCTTGCGTTATCGGTACATACATATGCTGAAATGGGAGGAGATCGCAGTAAAGATGGAGTATTCATGGCAACATGTGCACAGAATTCATGGAAAGGCTTTATCGCATTTCAAGATGTGATAGAATGCGATAGTCAGTCTATGGTATAGTGTAAGAGCGATAAGTGGATGGATATCATAGAAGGCTCCTTATTAACGGCCGCCAGGGGTCACAGCCTGGCAGCTGTTTCGCCGGCAACATAATGTTGTGACTGGCAAAAGGGAAAAATCCAAACTGGTCCCTATCCGGTGGTGGTATAAGTTGGCGGCGCATACACTCTAAACCGCAGGTCCCGGCTCCGGGATACAGCGTCGCTGCGGCGGCGCATATTGCGAGGTAGAGCAGTCCGGTAGCTCGCCAGCCTCATAAGCTGGATGTCGCAGGTTCGAATCCTGCCCGCGCAAGTTCTCCTTACGGAGAAATTCCCCTAATTACATTTTTAGAAACTCCCTGTAGAAATACAGGGAGTTTTGTAGTATGGATTTTTAGTTCAGTTGGTAGAGAAACCGGCTTATACCCGGTTAGTTCTTGGTTCGAGTTCAGACGCTTATATTGGCAAGGGATTAACGCTTTTTCATATACTCTTCCATGCAAGACCATCCTGTTGCGTTCAAATGAATGGTCGGTTATAATAAAAGAAAAACACATGGAGGGTTTTGCTTATGGGAAATTTTGATGACCATTATAAAGCTATGCTGAAATTAGCAAATGAATATTATCTTGCGGTAAAAATATTGGAAAAAGTCATGAAGAGCAATAAAGCGTTTGAAGCAAAGTTGGTTTTTCCAGCAACAAACCTAGCTAGTCTGACTTGCGAAATGTATTTAAAGGCTTTGGCATATCAATATTCAAATGCACAGATTCCCGAAGGTGGGCATGATTTGGTTGTTTTATTTTCAAAAATTGATCCGAAATACTATCAGTGGTGTGAAAATGAGTTTAATGAAGAAAGCAAAAACGAATTCTATTTTGTTGACGAAATAAAAAAATATCGTAGGTATTATCCAGATTGGAGATATTTGTATGAAAGAGGTTGGACAGAACCAGAATTTTCATACGGAGTAAGACCATGGTCGCTTTTTTATATCTGTGAATTGTTGAATAAACTGGCCAACGGTAAAGTGACAGTTTGAGTCCACTGACATCAAAACGACGAAAAAGGAAGGTGAGGTGAGTGCCACGGAAACCTGATGAACGAATAGCACAGGCGGAAGAAATGTACCGGAAAGGGATGAAGTTGGTGGAGATTGCGAATCAGCTTCATCTTCCGGAAGGAACAGTCCGCCGGTGGAAATGTACGCATAAATGGGATAGCGAACGTTCGGAAAAGAAAGGCGAGCGTTCGAAAAGAAAACGAGGCGGGCAGCCGGGCAATCACAATGCCACCGGTCCGCCAGGAAATAAAAACGCAGAAAAGTATGGATTCTTTTCGAAGTATCTCCCGGATGACACCCGGGAGATTTTTTATGCCATCGAAGACGCGGATCCTCTGGATCTGCTGTGGCATCAGATTCAGATTGCATATGCGGCTATTATCCGGGCGCAGCGGATCGCGTATGTTAAGGATCAGCAGGACAAAACAATCGAAAAGGTCGAGGAAAAGACAGGCAAGGTGACCGGAAAACGCTGGGAAGTGCAGCAGGCATGGGATAAGCAAAGTAACTTTCTGAAAGCCCAGGCGCGAGCCCAGGGAGAACTACGGTCAATGATTAAGCAGTATGATGAGATGCTGCATAAAAACTGGGATCTGGCAACAGAAGAGCAGAAAACGAGGATAGAAGCAATGAAGCAGAAAAGTATGGGGATGGATGACGAAGACGATGGAGTAGTAATAATCAACGATGCCCCAGCAGGAAATTAAGATATCGGACATTATCATTCCAAAGTACATGCCTGTTTTCAACAATCGTTCTATCCGTCATATTATCCTTACTTCTGGACGTGCCGGGACAAAGTCCAGTTACGCGGCAATACGTTCGGATTTTCAAGTTGTCTCTGATCCGCATGCTTCTGTCGTGGTCTTGCGTAAGCACCACAATAAGTTGCGTAAGACAGTATACAAAGAGATGATCCGCGGCATTAAACGTCTCGGATTAAGCAAAAATAAATTTTCGATCAAGGTGTCTCCGATGGAGATATCTTATAAAAAGACCGGCGCCACCATTTATTTCTCAGGATCGGATGGCATTGACGATACGAAAGGTATCATCGATGAGGACAAGCCGATCAAGCTTGTTGTTCTGGATGAGTTGACTGAGTTTTTTGACGATGGCGAAGGCGAGGACGAACTGCAGAACATTGAGGCAACGTTTATCCGCGGGAATCAGAGTGGATTCCAGATGATCTACCTCTTCAATCCGCCCAAAAATCCGAATGCACCTATTATGGAGTGGGTCGCGAAGATGGAGCAGCGTCCTGACTGTATCCACATACATACCGATTATCGGGACGTTCCGCCGTCATGGCTGGGACCGGATCTGATTGAATCTGCTGAAGCGCTCCGGGAAATTGATCTGAAGCAGTATGAGTGGGTATGGCTTGGAAAGTGCATTGGTATTGAGGATGTAATCTATTACATGTTCAGTCCGGAAAAACACTTATACCGGTTTGCGGATTATCCGGATGATGAGAAAAGGCGCATCGGAGAGATTGGTATCGGCGTCGATTATGGACAGCAAAACCCAACGACGTTCGAAGCTTTTGGCATTGACTATGAGGCACAGAAGCTTCGTGGAATCGCTGAGTATTATCATAGTGGCAGAGATGAGGGAAAGCAGAAATCCCCATCAGAATATGCGCAGGACTTGAAGGTTATGTGTGATGCAATTGAGATAATGTATGATCGGGTTGTGAGTTACATCTTCATTGACCCTTCGGCAGCTGGTCTGATTGAAGAGGTAAGGCGTGTCTTGCCGCATGTCACGATCATGAAAGCGAAGAACGATGTGAAACTTGGCATCAGCCGGGTGCAGAAATTTTTGTCATTCTGCAAACTCCTTGTCAGTGATACGCAGACACATCTGATCAAAGAATTTGGACTATACCAGTATGATCCGAAAAGTATTGAGCGGGGAGAAGAGGTCCCGCTGAAAATAAATGATCACTGTTGTGATGCTCTGCGATACCTGATCATGGGTATGTGGAGCAGGATAAGATTCATGTTGCCGCCAATAGAAAGGGGTGAGGACGATGATTGAATATGACAGTATAAAAAAGGCTATGAATGTGGAGGTTGCTATATCTCCCAAGATGGCCCAGGCTATGTACAAATGGCAGCACATGTATGTCAATGAAGCTCCATGGCTGAATAAAGAAGTGAAAAGTCTGAATCTCCCCGCAGCGATCTGCACGGAAATGGCTCGGCTGGTGACGATGGAATCCAGTGTTACCATCAACGGCAGTACCAGGGCTGATCTGATTGCGAAGAGCATGCAGCCGTTTCTGAATCAGCTGCAGAATTATACAGAATATGCCTGTAGCGTTGGCGGTATTGTTTTTAAGCCGTATATTTCCAACGGAAAGATTGCTATTGATGTGACACAGGCTGGCAGTTTCTATCCGGTTACATTTGACAGTGCAGGGGATATTACAGCAGTAATCTTCCCGGAATTTAAACAGTCTGGCAAGAATTTATACGTGCGCCTGGAATATCAGGCTTTCGATGGCGATACCTATACGATTATCAATAAAGCATTTGTCAGCCAAAAGATGATTGTCCGCATGGACGAAATCATTAATCTGGGACAGGAGATCAGCCTGGAAGACGTAAAAGAATGGGAAGATATCGAACCGTTTGTGCAGCTTAGGAATGCCACAATGCCGCTGTTTTCTTATTTTCGGATGCCGATGGCCAACAACACAGATCCGTCATCACCGCTTGGAGTTTCGGTATTTTCCCGGGCTGTGGATCTAATCCGAGATGCCGATGAGCAATACGGTGCGACACTCTGGGAATATCGAAGCAAGGAAACAGCGATACAGGCTGCGGATGAATTTTACCAGAAGGATCGCAAAGGGCATATCATTCTTCCAGCCGGAAACAAAAGATTGTATAGGGCATTAGGACCCGGAGTATCGGACAAAAACGGTGCTCCGTTTTTTAATGTCTATTCTCCGGAGATCCGTGATCAAAGCTTTTTTAATGGCTACAATCGGATCGTGCAGAAGATCGAATTTAACAGCGGTCTGGCGTATGGCACACTTTCCGATCCTCAGACAGTGGATAAGACGGCAGAAGAGATCATAAGCAGCAAGCAACGCTCTTACGGGACTGTCAAGGCAATCCAGAACAGTCTGGCGCATGCCATTGAAAAACTGGTTGACGCAATCGATGCATGGCTGACTATCGCTGATGCGGCGCCGGAAGGAAGCGTGCAGGTCTCCAGTGATTGGGATGACTCATTGATCGTGGATAAAAAGCGCGAAATTGAACAGCTTCGCGCTGATCTGAGCGCGGGAATCGTCGGGCGCGTGGAATACCGAATGAAGCGTTTCAATGAAACCCGGGAGCAGGCCATCAAAATGCTGAGAGAAGCCGATGAGTACGATCTTGAGAAGGAGGGCGCATATGATAACGACGAACTTTAAAGAGTGCTGCCAGAATTGTCAGCAGCTGTCCGTGCAGGTCATTACACAGACCAGTATTCGAGCATGGGAAGAAGCTCCGAGAATGATAACAGAGATTTCTTGTCAGCATCGGGATATCTGTTGCAAGTGGAGGGATGAGCATGACACCGGAACAGAAGGCAAAGATCCCGTTGCAGATCGAGAAGAAGTTTTACGATCTGCAGGATCGCATTTTTGCAGACATTGTCCGCAGAATTAAAAAAACCGGGCAGATCACCAGCACGGCCGATTATCAGATCCAGAAATTACGGATTCTGGGAAACAGCACAGAGTTTATTGAGCAGGAAATTAAGCGTTTACTGGATGCAACGGATCTTGAGATGTGGGAGCTATACGACAAGGTGGCCAACTGGGAATATGTGAGGTATAAAGATGCATATGAACAGATCAACAGTAATTTTGTTCCTCTTGAGGACAATGAAATGGTGCAGGGATGGTCCCAGGCAATCACGAAACAGGCCAACGATGAGCTGAAAAATATCACGCGGTCTCTCGGAATGTCTGTAAGTATCGGGGGCGGAAGGGTCGCATTTACGCCACTTGCGGAGTATTACCAGAAATATCTGGATCGAGCATGTCTGGACATTGTAACCGGTGCGTTTGACTATAATACTGTTCTCAGACGCGTTGTTAAAGAGATGACCGCATCCGGGATACGATCTGTTGACTATGCAAGTGGATGGAATAACAGGGTGCCTGTAGCAGCGCGCAGAGCGGTCATGACGGGAGTTTCCCAGTTATCTGCACAGATCAATGAGATGGTGGCAAAAGACCTTAAAACGGATAAATACGAGGTGACATGGCATTCCGGTCATCGCCCTTCGCACTGGTGGGGCGGAAATGTCTATACGATGGAAGAGCTGAGGTCTATCTGCCATTTGGGCGAGGGAGGCGGCCTTTGTGGATGGAACTGCCGGCATAGCTACTATGCTTTCATTGATGGCGTTTCTGTCCGGACATATACACCGGAAAAGTTACAGGAGCTTGAAGAAAAAGAAAAACAGACTAAGACGTATCAAGGGAAGAAGTACAACGCATATCAGGCGGCACAGACACAGCGCCAACTGGAAACGAGGATGCGGCAGCAGCGGGCATACGCAAAACAACTGATGCGAGGCAATGGATCCGGAGAAGATATTGCGGCGGCAAAAAGCAAATACGCTCAGACGCTTCGGCAGTATCACGGATTCTCAAGCAGGATGGGATTGCCGGAGCAGATGGAGCGAGTGTACATGGATGGACTTGGAAGAATTTTAGGGAGGTCAGCATGAAATTTGAAGATGCATTAAAAATTATGAAAAGCGGTGGAAAGGTAAAGTTACCATCGTGGGGAGGTTTTTGGTACTGGGATCCGGCAAAAGAATCTATAGTCATGCACACCAAAGACGATGTTGAACTTGATATCAGAGAGACAGAGCGGGTGGAATATACGCTGCTGAATATCTTGTCCGATGAATGGATGGTTGCAACGCATGAGAATACACCCGTTCTAGGTGGTGTTGCCACGTTTGATTTTGGATCTGCTATCAAATATATGAAACGTGGATTGAAGGTAAAGCGTCAGGGGTGGAACGGAAAAGACCAGCATATCGAATTGGCGAAGAATATCAGTTATGTGACTCCTGATGGAGCGGTACAGAATTGCGACCACGAAGCGATCGGCAATCAGGCAATTGCTTTTGTCGGAACATCTGGCGTGCAGATGGGATGGCTGGCTTCACAGGCGGACATGTTGGCTGAAGACTGGATTTTTGCGGAATAGGAGAATAGTATGGGAAGTTACGAATTTTTAAATATTTGTAAAACACAAGTGGCAAATTACTTTAATCAGCGAATGGACAAGTCAGACTCGACTCCAGAGATGAAAGCAGAAGACGTATATGTTGTGTGGTATTGCAAGACACTGCAGAACCATAAGGCACTTCTGAGTACACCGGTCTCTGATGGCATGTATTATGAGATCACTTACAACGGAGACAAAAATGAACTGTATTTTGATGTTTATAAAAAGTGGGAGAACATCAAGTTTAAGATGTGAGGTATCTGTATGTTGATCGAGAGAATCCTGCTCCGGATCAGGCAGCATTTCTGCCGGCACCGGTACAAGAAATACTGGAACAAGGGGACAGCGGCGTATGAGTATCGCTGCGTGCATTGCGGAAAGGTGCGGTGATCCAGGTTATCTCCCTTTGGGGCGCGGGGTTATGCGTCTTATTTTTATGTCCGAAACTCTTATGACGGTTAAACTGCGAGAATAACTCCAGCGGCATGAGCGTAAAACTGCCGTGGCCAGCGGCGACACCGCAGTAAAAAACAGTGGTCAGGAAAGGAAAGAATATGAATTTACAGGAACTTTTAGGTGACGAACTTTTTTCACAGGTAGATGCGAAAATTCAGGAACATAACAAGGGAATTGAAGACAAACTGAAGCAGGTGCGCTTTGTGGATCTCTCCGAGGGTGGATATGTCAGCAAAGAGAAATATGGCGAACTTGATACTGCCAAGAAAGGCATCGAGAGGCAGTTGAAAGATGCCAACAATACCATTAAGTCCTACAAAGACATGGACATTGAAGGCATCAAGAAATCAGCAGAGGACTGGGAGAAGAAATACAACGAGGATACGAAGAAGCTGAACCAGCAGATTGAGGCTGATCGGAAAGCGTTTGCGGCCGAGCGGTTTATTGCCGGTCAGAAAATCAAGTCCCCGTTATCCCGTAAGGCAATTCTTCAGGAGTTTCTGGCTCAGAATCTGGAATTTAAGGATGGCACTTTTACTGGTGCTGACGAGTACATGGAAAAAGTGCGGAAGCAGTATCCGGATGAGTTCGAGCAGGTACAGGATCCGAATCAGGGGCGCCAGAAAAATACCTGGGTGCGCGGTACGCAGGGAACTTACAAACCCGAAACGAAATCCGAGGAAGCTGCCTACCTGGAAAAGAAGTACGGTAACAACAAATATGCGAAAAAGTAAAGGAGACATGATAAATGGAATACGGTGGATATAACGTATCAGAAAAATACAGCGGCATTGTAGCGCCGAATTTTTATTTTGATTCTATTTTTCAGCCGGGCCTGACTTACAGTGATCAGTTTCAGGGAGATGCCCAGGGAGCAGGTGCAGTACAGATCTTCCGCCTGGCGGCGAAAGCAGTAAAGGACCCGAAGACCCCTGCATCTGATTTTACGCATGCAAATGCGGATAATGATCTGATTCCGCTACTGCTTAACAACGCACAGCAGGAATCTACAAAGATCTACAATGTCCAGGCAGATGCAGTGCCGTATGCAATGGCAGATGAGCATCTGGCTCAGTCGGTACAGGTATGTCGCGAGGGATGGCAGCAGTCCGGACTTGCTTGTCTGGTACACGAGGGTACAGCAATGAGCGACTCCACGGCAATTACTGCAGACAATATCATCAGCAAGATTATCGCCGGCAGAAAGACGATCCGGAAGCAGAAAGCTTCTGCAAATGTGCTGCTGGCGTCGGTTGATACTTACAGCACCATGCTGGAGGTTGCTGGTGATAAATTTACTCCGGTTAAAAACGATGAGATCATCCGTACCGGTCAGATGGGATACTGGATGGGCATGCTGTGGGTTGAGTGCAATATGCTGGATCTGACCACTGCTGCGAAGTATTATGATCATGCTGGCAGTCTTCAGACCGAGGATCTTTCAAAGATTGAATACATCATGTATGACTGGAGAGGTTTTCACATCGTCGATCTGCTGTCCATGGCTCGGCTGAAAGATTCCGAGAACTTTAATGGTACCCTGGCGCAGGTGGAGATTGTGTCCGGATATCGTCTGGGCGATAAAAACTATGCGGTCGTAAAAAAAAAATCAGCCTGAATAGTCTGACGGTTGGATCTGCGGCCGGCACAACAGCAGGCGCAACTAAGATCACTGTATCTCCGGAAAAAGCCGGAGGAAACAGTTACAAATATAAGGTCGCTGCGAATCCTACGATGCCGGAGGGTGGTCAGGTCTGCACAACTGGGTATACAGCCTGGAATGGTACTGATGAGATTACCGCAGCAACCGGTCAGAAGATTGTAGTGGTCGAGGTTGATGATCAGAATCGTTGTATTGCAGCTGGCATAGCTACAGTAACGGCAAATGAGGGAGCGTGATGACCTATGATTGATGTAGATTTCCTGTTTTATCAGGATCAGTATGGCGGCACACGGATTCCGGATGAAAAAACATTCCGGAATCCGCTTATTCGGGCAAATTCTCATCTGTCTATGGCCATGACGCAGACACCAGACGATTCCAATATTGATCTGGTCAAGATGTGTCTGTGTGAAATTACGGACATGATCTATCAGGACGATATTAACCGGGCAGAACATGGAGGCAGAGAATTGCAGTCTGAAAACACTGACGGTTACTCGGTGACTTATGCGACAGAGGCAGAAGCAGGGAAAATTGCAGTCAATGCGCTGGACACCAAAATATACAGTGTGATCCGGCGCTGGTTGTCACAGACTGGTTTATTATACGCGGGAGTGGTGCCATATGATAACGAATGCTGTCCTCACTATTTTTAATCAGTTCCCGGACCGGGAAAATAGAAAACTGATCTTTGTCCCACACAAGCTTGAGCCTGTATGGTTTCACACAAATCAAAAAAGCAGTGTGGGAACGGATGGCCTTTCCAGCGCTGATGAGTATAAGCTCCGGATACCATACAGTCTTTGCAATGACTGGTTGCCACCAGAAGATTATCGCGACCTGACTGATCCTGGTAACAAATGGACAGTACAAAATGGAGATCTGTTTATTGTTGGCGAATGGGCTGGTGGTAATGTCAGTGGAATCGCAGAACTGAAAAAGAATTTCTTCGGAGTGGTTGGAACAGTACTCAGCCACTCCGAAAATTTTTACGGTTCATCAAGACATATACGGATCGGAGGTGGGTCTTAATGGCAACAACTGTAAAGATTCAAATGGATCCGGCTGATCGGATCCTTCTGAAAAGGAATCTCAATAAAAATGGTCTGGGGCAGAGGTTCTTTACGCACGAAGTAAGGCGTATGAGTGAACCATATGTGCCGCACCTGACAGGAACGCTTGAAGAAACAGCAGTGGAAAAAACTACTTGTATTGAGTATGTGCAGCCATATGCACGACGGCAATATTACGAAAATAGCGGGAAAAATCGTACTGTTGCGCCATATGCAGGAAAGCAGTGGGAAAAGCGTATGTGGGCAGACAGAGGACCGGAAATCGTCAAAGCAACAGCAGCATTCTGTGGAGGTAAAGCAAAATGAGTATCATGAGCAAAGTTACGGATTTCATCGCGACCTGTCCGTATCTGGAAGAATTTCAACAGCTTTTTCCAAAAGTTGAATTGGATAAGTTGGATGAAGAGGCTACGGCATATGCGGTTGAGGTTACGCCGGCAGAACCCATTGTGAAACGTTTTGCAAATGGGGACACCCTTCGGCAGTACGTTTTTTCAGTGTGCTCCCGTGAGTGGTATGGCACTGCTGAAAACGTCAATACGTCAGAGTTTTACGAGAAATTTGCAGACTGGTTAGAGGAATGCACGGAAAGCAGGACGCTTCCGGATTTGTCTGGAAAGTTGGAAAGCAAAGCAATTAAAGCGACGACATATGGGTACCTGTACAATGCGCAGGAAAACAAATGCCAGTACAGAATCCAGTGTCAGTTTTTATATTATAAACGGAGGTAAAAAGAATGTATAAAAGTAAATCAATGCTTCTTGCACCAGATAGTGGATCTACAGGTGTTGTTGCTAGGAATCAGCATCCAGGGTATCTGGATGTATCTGGTGGAAGCGGAACTGCTCAGTATGAATTGCTGGGGTTTGGCGTAACACAGCTGGATGATTCGCCGTCTGCACAGACTACATCCAAGAGATACGTTAATCAGAAGTCTGCAACGCAGAGTATTGGATCGTATGAGTGGACGGCGCCGCTGGAATTTGACTTGATTCGCTCTGAAAAGGCGATTGAATATATCGCCAAAATCGGTGAGGAGGAACTTACAGGAGCAGCAGCGGAGACAAATTATGTGATCGCATATCTGGAAAAGCCTGTTTCTGAGAAACAGAACACATACGAAGCAAAACAGCGACGAGTCGCTATCCAGGTGGAAGAGTTTTCCGATAACGACGGAGAACTGCAGGGATCCGGAAATCTGCTGGCAGTCTCAGACTGGGTAAAGGGTGAATTTAACACACAGACAAAAACATTTACACCGGCATCTGAAGTAAGTGGCGACTGAATCTAAATAATCGAAATGGAGGTGCATTAAATGTTAATTCATGGAGTTGAATTGAATTTCGATTTATATGATTCCAGGAATATTAAGTTGAGAAAACGTTATTTTCAGGAATTGAAAAAAATCCAGGGAATCGCGAAGGCAATGCCGAAGAATGCCGATGAAAAGACCCAGACAGAATATCTGTGTGGCAGAATCAAGAAGATGTTTGATAAGGTATTTTCTCCGGGAACAGGAGATGCAGTATGTGGAGAGGGAAATAATCTCCTGAGATGTATGCAGGCATATGAGCAGTTGGTGTCGGATCAGATTCGGCAGAACAAAGAGTACAATGCTGTTATGGAAAAAATCCGTATCATTAAAAATGATAGTTCGTCTGATCTGACGGAAGCCGGATTGATTCCGCTCGAGATGAGTGGTGATATGGATGAATCCACTGATTGAGCAGTTTCCTAAAGCAGTATATGTAAAACGTCAGGAAAAGGCAGTCCATTCGGATTTTAGGACGATTTTGAGATGCTATGAAATTGCGGAAAAGAACACAAAGGGAAAGCATATATCGCCAGAAGGGTTGATAAAAATGCTTTCCCTTTTTTACGAAGTTCCGGAGCGCATGACCGAAGAACATATCGATCAGATGTTTTGGTTTATGGCGTGCGGCCGTGAAAAACAGAAAAAGCATTTTCCGCGAAAAGCGGCCGGCATAAATGGAAATACGCCATTCGATTTTGAAAAAGATGCGGATCTGATTTATGCCGGCTTCTATCAGCAGTATCGCATTGACCTCCAGAAGTCCAATATGCATTGGTGGAAGTTCATGATTCTCCTGGAAAATCTGGGAGAGGAGACTCGCTTATCCAGACTGATTGAGTATCGTACGATCGATACCAATTCCAAGAATCTGTCGAAAGAAGCGAGAAATTTCTACAAGGCAATGCAGGGGTACTACAAGCTGGAAAACAATGTGGAGATCAGTGACAAACAGAAGGCAATCGAAGACGCTCTGATGAAAGGCGAGAACGTCGACGAACTGATAAAAAACTGGGGTGATGAAGATTGAGAAGATAAAGTGTGAAAAATGCGGACACACGCTTATGATCGTCTCGGTCGTAAAGGGAGAAATCAAATGTCCGCGTTGTAAAAAAATAAATAAGATTGAATATCCCGCAAAGGCAAGAGCCAATAGTCCTCACCGTTGAGTAGGGGAGCGTGCCTACTTTGCATTCGTAAGGTAGGTGAGTGTATTGGCAGACGGAAAAATTATTATTGAAACCGGTTTGGACTCCTCCGGTATAGAAAAAGGGTTATCAAAAATTGAAGGACTGGCCACCAAAGGCATGAAAGTGGCTGCAACCGCGATCACCGGAACAGCTACGGCACTCGCTGGCGTAGCTACCGCCGCGATCAAAGTCGGATCAGATTTTGAGGCACAGATGTCGCGGGTGCAGGCAATCTCCGGAGCGACTGGGGATGAACTGGAATCTCTGAAAAACCAGGCTATCCAGCTGGGGGCTGATACCGCGTTTTCTGCGAAAGAAGCTGCAGAAGGCATGGAGAACCTTGCGGCTGCCGGTTTCACTACTACCGAGATCATGGATGCCATGCCGGGTATGCTGAACCTGGCTGCGGCAGCAGGAGAAGATCTGGCTGCCAGTTCTGACATCGCAGCGTCAACTCTTCGAGGCTTTGGGCTTGAAGCTTCAGATGCTGCGCATGTAGCAGATGTGCTGGCAGAAAATGCCAACCGCACCAATTCTTCCGTCGCCGAGACGGGAGAGGCTATGAAGTATGTCGCTCCGCTGGCGAGAGCAGCCGGTATCAGTATGGAGGAGACTGCTGCGGCAATCGGTATTATGGCCAATGCCGGAATACAGGGATCACAGGCCGGAACAACGCTGCGAGGGGCGTTGTCTCGTCTGTCAAAGCCTACAGATGCAATGTCAGCCGCAATGGAAGAACTGGGTGTATCCTTCTATGACTCCAACGGAAAAATGAAATCCCTTACGGAGCAGGTCGGCATGATGCGAAAAGCCACCGAGGGGATGACCGATGAACAGAAGAATAATTATCTGGTAACTCTTTACGGTCAGGAAGCTCTTTCGGGAATGCTGGCTCTTATGAATGAGGGAGAAGATGCTCTTGGCGATTTGACAGATGCATACGAAGTTTGCGATGGCGCAGCGGAAAAAGCAGCGGAAACCATGCAGGACAATCTGCAAGGTGCTATTGAGGAACTGGGCGGGTCTGCGGAAAGCCTCGGAATCATATTCTATGAAAGTGTTTCGGATAACCTGAAAGATGCCGTAGAGGTTGTGAATGACAGTGTGGATGATATCACGAATGCATTTACGGACGGTGGTCTGGATAAAGCCATTGAGCAGGCCGGTGATGAGTTTGCGGACCTGACAGTTATGGCGGCAGATCATGCGCCGGATATGGTGGATGCTGCGATTGATTTCATCGAATCTTTTGCGGGCGGTATCTCGAAGAACAAAAAGAAGCTTGTCAAATCAGCTGGAGAGATGGCAAAAACGATGGCTTCCGGTCTGGCTGAGTTACTTCCGGAAGAATTACAGGCTCCAGTTGAGAAGGCAGTCGACGCGATATCGGAATCGCTCAGTTCCGGCGGACTGAAAAATGCAGGAAGAGCATTTGCAGATGTTTTCGAAGATGGGCTGGATGTTGTCGGTGAATTGGCAGAAGTGGCGCTTCCATTACTCACAGATTCCATTGATTTTCTAGGAGAAAACATTGAGATTATCGGTCCACTGGCTATTGGCGCATTTGCGGCCTTTGAAGGCTATAATGCAGCGGTATCCGCCATCAATGCAGTAACACTTGCCCAAGAAGCACTTAATACAGCGATGACATTAAGCCCTGTAGGGGTTGCGGTCGGTGCAATTGCTGGGCTTACGGTTGGCTTGGGTGCCTATATGGTCGCAACGCAGAATGCGGCAGAGGCAGAATACGGATTGTCAGAGGCGCAAGAAAAGACCATTGAAAAAGCACAGCAGCTGAATGATCAGTACAATAAGACGAACGATGCACGAAATGAATCCATGGCGGGGATTGAGGCGGAATATGGTCATCTGACAGAACTGAAAGATGAACTTGATACATTGATTGATACCAATGGACAGGTGAAACAAGGGTACGAAGATCGTGCGAACTTCATCGTCGGGAAACTGTCGTCTGCCCTTGGCATGGAAAAAGATCAGATCTGGGAGATCATTGATGCGAATGGTTCTCTTGGTGACAGCATTGACCAGATCATCGAGAAGAAAAAAGCAGAAGCCATCCTGAATGCGAACCAGGACGCATATACCGAGGCCATCAAAAAGCAGGGTGAGGCGTTACAAAACTATCAGGACTGTCTTGAAACCGTAAATGCGGCGCAGGAGAAGTACAGCAAAGCGCAGGAATTATACAATAGTGTCATGGATAATTATTACGAGATGTTGAAGACATCTCCAGAAGCAGCCAATGGATATCTGGTTGCAAATAATGACATTATTGCAGGGTGTGAAGAGGCTAAAAAAGCCTATGAAACTGCTAAAGACGCGTTGGCTGACAGCGAGGAAGCGTATGTAGGATATAACGCAACCATACAGAATTATGAAGGGTTATCTTCTGCAATCATTTCCGGTGACAGCGAAAAAATAGCTTCAGCAATGCGCGACATGGAGCAGAATTTTATTACAGCTGAAACCGGGACTAAGGAAAGTCTTGAGCGCCAGGTGCAGAATATGCGTGATAATTTCAAAAATCTGCAGCAGGCGGTTATTGATGGTACTCCGGGCGTTACCAATCAGATGGTTACTTCTGCACAGCAAATGTGGACAGCGTCTGTTCAAGAGCTGAATAAATTTCAGGCTGCGGCAGGAGAATCTACAGCGGCTGCGGGAGATGCTGCAGTGGCATCGTTTGCTCAGAAAAATCCGGATTTTCTACAGGCGGGGATTGATGCTGGTTTGAATGCTGATTCAGGTCTCGCGAGTACGCAGGCATTATTGATGCAGACTGCTAAAAATATTGCAGAATCGTCAGACTCCGAACTTGGCAGCGCAGACACGAAAGCTACCGGAGATCGTAAAGGTCAGGAGTATAATACCGGTCTTAGTAGTACTAAGGAAGTGATTGAAAGTACATCCGAAAGTATTGCAAAAAGTTCCGATGAGAAGCTTGGAAGTAAAGACACAAAAGGTACTGGAGATAGAAAAGGGCGGGAATACAATACTGGTCTTGCTGGACAGAAAGGTAATATTGACAGTACATCCCAGTCTATTGCTACATCTTCTGATACGATTTTGGGATCGAAAGATACTTCCGGTACTGGTCAGCGAAAAGGTACCGAATATAAATCAGGTTTGCAGAGTACTCAGGGCGCTATTAGTAGTACCGCTAATACGCTTTCTAACTTGGCAAATTCCGGACTCGCAGCCGCAAATACATCTGCAACGGGAACACAAAAAGGACAGCAATATGTATCTGGAGTAAATAGTCAGGCTGGTAGTGCAAACAGTGCGGGACGTAATCTCGCAAACAATGCGGATTCTGGGGCAAGATCAACCAGTGGACATAGTGCTGGTTCTAATTTTGGTTCAGGCTTTGTTTCTGGTATTTCTGGATGGATCCGGAGTGCGGCTTCTGCAGCGGCAAGTCTGGCTAAAAGTGCACTTAATTCTGCAAAGAAAGCTTTAGGAATCCATTCTCCATCACGAGAAATGAAGAAAGTTGGACAGTATTACGGAGAAGGCTTTGAGCTTGGTATTGATGATCGGGTGAAGGCAGTAGAAAAATCTTCTCGCAGCATGGCCCAAACAGCGTTAGAGGCTATGGATCTATCTGCCATTTCGTCCAGGCTCCGAGATGTTATGTCCCTGAATACCGGACGCATCTCTCAGGCAATCACTGGGCAGACTCTGAATCCACAGTATTATTACAACACCGAAGACCAAAATAGTATTGATTACGATTTGATAGCGAATAAGTTTGCATCAGCTGTCCGGGAAAAATTGAAAGATATTGGTATTTATATGGATGGTGATAAAGTTGCAGAAATTGTAACACCGGGAGTATCGCAAAGATTTTATCTATATAACAAAAGGGGGACAACCTGATGGATGAGTATGGTGTAAAGATCAATGGTATGCATACATATCGTGACTGGGGATTGAAATGTCTTGAAGTGTCTATCGGGATTCCTGAATCAGAAAAAGAAAAAATTAAGCAGTCGTCAGGGAATACATATACTGTTGTCAGTGGTGAAGGACAATATGAGCAGCGGGCGTTGCGCATTGTTCTGGATCATGAGGATACGATGGAAGAATGGCAGCAAAAGCTTACGGAAATTGCTGGAAAGATCAACGGAAAAGAAGTGGTTGTAGAGTTGGATTCAGATCCAGGAACCTACTATATTGGCACGGCTACAGTAGTCACTGAAAAAAATGATTACGCGTATTCGGATTTTGAAATCAGTGTACTGGTTGATCCATTTAAATACAAGGATTATGTTTCGATTACTGTTTCAAGTTCAGGTAAGATTACGGCAGAAACAGATTTTGAAACGCCGTGTATTGTTGAGATCACTCCACTGAACGACAACAGCGATCTGACGATCACCGGAATTGCCAGGGATCCAATCACCGGAGAAGATGAACCGGTCACGATCAAAAACCTGAAAAAACGTATTCCAGTCATCGTGGATGGCGAAACCTGCACGGTGACACAGCAGGGAGCCAATAAGTATCCTGAGACAGATTTCTGGGAATTCCCATCACTGGTGCCGGGAGAGAACCAGATCACGCTGTCCAATGCAGCGAATACTGTAACAATTAAGTACAGACCAAGGTATATCTAAGGAGGAAAAACGATGTTAAAAGCAAAAAGATCAATCAAAATCACAGCCAACAGTATGATCAACGGCACTCGGGCGATGTACATGAGTGCCGACTTGGATCCCGATGGAAAAGTCACAAGCTCCACGGCAATCCAGAATGTAGAACTGTATGAAGCAAACAAAACAGAGTGTCGTGCAGACCTGGCAGAATTCCAGCAGATGGTCTATGACATGGAAGACCAGGGAGCGCAGGAAGATGTTCCGGAACAGACAGAACCGGAGAACCCAACAGAAGCGGAGGATAATGTAGAATGAAAATCACAAACAGACAGGTAATTGAGTTCATCAACAGCGTAAGCGCCAACAAACTTGCCAGCAAACGTTTACCGGTAAAAGTTGCTTATGCCATTTCCAGGAATCTGGATAAGATGAATAACATCATCACAAGCTACGAAACTGCAAGAAAAACATTGCTGGACCAGTATGCGGAAAAGGATGAAGAAGGAAAAGCAAAAGTGAAAGATGGGAACTACGTGATCCAGGAAGACCAGAAGCAGGCGTTCTCCGATGAGATGAAAGAACTTCTGGAGGTTGAAAATGAAATCGATCTCCACACCATCAACATGGATGAGGTGGAAAAATGCGACACCGATAAGTATGACAGCCTGACTACGGCTGACCTGATGACGCTGGATATCATGATCAACTGACCCGGAAGGAGGGGCCGCGATGCTTCGGATATTGGACAAGGACAAAGCCCCGATCAAAGGGTTACGAGTGTACAAAGATTATTATATAGAGAGCGTTCTTGACCTCAGCAACAAGACGCTCTCTTTTTCCGCCCCATGGCGGAACCTGCGCGGCGCGGTCGAGCTGGAAGGGTACATCGAGACCAAGACAGACCGGTATGTCGTCAAAGAGATCACAAAAAATAAGTCTGAGGGCACTGCGCAGATTGTTGCGACGCTGGATATGGAGTCCCTGGAAGGAAAAAGCTTCCGGCGGTTCGAAAGCGTCGAGCAGACCATCGAGGCGGCGCTTCGCCTGGCATTCGCCGGGACCGGATGGACGATTGGAGAGTCCATGGTCACAAAAAAGCGTACCATCCGGATGAGCAACACTTCCGCGCTGGAGGTGCTGAAACAGGCTCTGAAGACGTACAGAGCCGAAATAACGGTCAATTCAAAAGACCAGGTTATTTCTATCTATGAGCAGATCGGAGAAGACAAAGGGGCTTATTTCACAAGCCAGCTCAACCTCAAAACGCTTTCCGTACAGTCTACCAGCTACGATTTCTATACAGAAATTGAACCATACGGAAAAGACGGACTGACCATCGAATCTGTCAATGATGGAAAAACTTATGTGGAGAACCACCAGTACAGCAACAAGGTGAAACGGCTAATCTGGAAAGATGAGAGGTACACAGATCCGGAATCCCTGAAAGAGGATGCGGAAGCCAAACTTGCCGATATGAGTAAGCCGTATACGTCATATTCCGCGGATGTGATCGATCTCGCCAATGCGGCGCCGGTCACAGATTATACGCCGGGAGAATACCAAGTAGGGATCCTGACAGTGAATGGAAAACGCCTGACGGTACCGCCGGATAACACTGGCCTTATTATCCGCGCTGCCATAGTACCGGAACAGAGACGTGTCCGGAATTACAGCATCCTGGCATATGATATCGGAGATACTGTGACGCTGATCGACAGTTATACCGGAACCCGGGAAAAACAACGGATTGTCGGAATCAAGCGATACCCGGAAGAACCGAATAAAAATACCTGCACGCTGGCGAATAAGGTTCTGTCCTTCGAGGAACTGGAGCAGAAATACGGGGACGCTGCCGATGCCATCGACAACGTGACCAACGATAACGGACAGATCGACGGCGATGCCATCGACGAGCTGCCGGCGGACAAAGTCTCCGGCCTGGACATCGAAGTGGAAAATGCGATCATCGATTCCGCCACGATCGAAGATCTGACCGTAAAATACCTGGAAGTCACAGGGAAGATCACGGCGGTCGAGGGCGAATTCGGAACCCTGAAAGCCAATGTCGCAGAATTTGAAGAAGCTACCATCGGTCGCCTGGATGCGATCGATGCGACGATCGAAAACCTGAAAGTAACAGACCTGACAGCAATCAATGCGGCAATCAATGTATTACAGGCGGACAGCGCAAATATCAAGTCACTGCTGGCTGGCAATGCTGGTGTTGGTGACCTGCAGAACATCCACCTGACCTCTCAAAATGCAGTGATCGACAGCGCACTGATCCGCACAGCAGTGATGCAGAGCGTCACGGTCAATGACCTGCTGGCTGGAACCATCAGCACCAATAAGTTCACCATCGCATCTGATGACGGTGGCATTAAGATTGTCGGAGCAACACAGCAGTGGACAGACAAAGACGGAAAAATCCGGATGCAGGCTGGCAGGGATGCCAACGGCGATTTCACCTTTTCGCTTTTCGATGCCTCGGGCACCGGCGTCCTGATCGACAGCACCGGTATCAAACCGGGAGCCATCGCCGACGGAATCATTGTCAATGATATGATTGCGGACAACGCCGGAATCCCAGGAAGCAAGCTGGACATTACATCAGTGATCAACTCCATCAATGGCAGCACATCGACCATCAACTCCAGCCGGATCTGGTTCGATGAGCGAAATCAGAGCCTGAACCAGATATACAGCCAGATGTCCGATGACCTGATCACCATCGGGGCATCCGCAGACAACGCTGTGCAGATTGCGCAGGATGCGATGGACAAGCTCAACGGCATCTCCACTCTAGACGCGATCAGCGCAGTATTGGACAACGATGCGCACGTAGTACATACAGAGCCTGACGGGACCGGCGGTGATTATGGAGACTGTAACACGACGATTACTGTATTTTCCGGAGAGACGGACGTTTCCGACCGGGCGTTTTACTATGCCACTCCATCACCGGGAGTGACGGGAACCTGGAATGCGGCGACGCGTACTTACCAGGTCACAGGGATGGCATCCGATAACGGATACGTGGATATTGAGGCGGTATACGGGACCGAAGACCATTATCTGGCGGTCAACGGAAAACGCCTGGCATTGCCGGGCGGAAGCCTCCTGGTAGTACGGTCCGGCGGCGCGCGGATCACGAAGCGTTTCAGCATCAGCAAGGCTCCGGACGGACGTGTAGGCGTGTCCTACAGCCTGCAGTGCAGCACACTGGCAATCCGGAAACAGCTGGACGGCACAATGGTCCCGGAGGGCGTGCTCTTTTCCGGAAAATATAATAATGGCAGCCAGATCCTCAGTTATGCCGGCCGCTATAAGATTGAGGAAAGTACCGATGGCGGAAGCTGGACACAGAAATATCTGTCTACGTCGGACGAACTGCAAAAACTCTATACGCCCTCCTCGTCAGATATCAAAATGATTCGCGGCACACTGTATGCAGCCGGAGGCGGTCAGGAACTGGACAGCCAGAGCATTGTTGTATTGACAGATGCCGATGACCTGCCGGATCAGATCAGTGGCCTGCAGGATGCAATCTACGAGACCAATACCCATGTGACCAACATACAGACCAGTATAGATGGAATCCAGGGAAATATCTCAGATATGACCACGCAGATCCATGGCGTCACGCAGCGCGTGGAGACGGTAGAGGGGCAGGCATCAGATCTGCAGGGACAGATCAATGGAGTCCAGGGAGAGGTAGACGGTGTCAAGGAACAGGTTCAGGGCGTCGCAGACAATGCGCTGCTGTACAATGTCCGGTATGCTGACAACGGTAACGGAACAGTGACGATGACCGCGATCCTGTATCAGAACGGACAGGAGGTTACAAAAAACTATCCGTCCTGGTGGTATACCTGGTGGAAACGGTCTGAAATGGGCAGCAGCTATGTCGGTAGCGGGTACTCCATCACCATGAAAACGGCAGATATCGGCTTTGGGACGACGGTGATCGGACGGTTTACAACGTTTGATTACCGGTATTTGCTGGTAGGAGGAAAGCGCCTGATCCTGCCGGGAGAAAAAGCCCTGCAGGTGCACGTAGAAAATTGAAAGGAATGATGAATTATGGCAGATCAGAATTTTATGGACCTGGCAAGCAAGACAGCGTCCGGAATTACAGGAACAGATTATATGATGCTGGTCAACAACTCGGAGGCGTACAAGGCACTGGTGAACGATGTGGCGGAAGCGATCCTGGGCAAGCTGACAAGCAAAAGCTTCAGCGGTCTGGAGACCACGGCGAAGAACGTTATTGGGGCACTTAATGAGCTAAATAGTAAGAGCAAGGAAGGTTATTTTCAGGGGCATAGTGTTGTCAATAAGCAATTAGACGGTGCCAACATCGATGAAGTGTGGATCAATGGCTTTTACACAATGGTTAATCCAACCGGTGGAACACTTCCATTTTCTGATAATCTCACACACGCTCTCATTGTTTGTGGAAATAACAGTGCAACAGGTAAGTTCTATGCTTCTCAAATAGCTATTCGATTTTCAGATGGATTAATTAGGGTTAGAGTCGGGTCAGACGGGGTGTGGAATGAATGGAAAACAATCTCATGACACCCAATTCCAAGCCCCACTGGAAAGCAGATATCTATGCTCTGTGATATCTCCGCCATATGTCCTTATTATAATGTACCCGTTGTTTGCACTTGATTTTAAGCCTTCGACGGTCCAATAGGTGCCCGTACTGCCCGAAACCCGGCTTGCATACAATATTCCGAAAAAATTCGAAATGTTTTTCACGTTGTCATACGCTTCTTGTAATGCATTTGATATAGTTTCTGAATTGTATAGCATGTTGTCACCTTTGCTTATTGTGCCAACGGATTCAAGGCTCTTACTATTTAGTTCACAAAAAAAGCATAAAAATTTCCGCCACACAAGTGCGGAACGTGTTATAATATACATACCACAATAAAAGAGGAGCCGAACTCCCAGACTGACAATCAAAAAAGTTCGGCTCCGGCACCACAAGGGGTACGGGTATATTATAACACAGCACCCTCCCTTTGTGTACCACAAAAGGAGGGTTTTTATGGATAATTTTGCGAAAGAGTTTTTGACACGGCTGGACGGAAAGATTCCGGAAGAGGAAATGAAGACGATTCTACAGGAACTGCAGGTATTCGCCAGCGGGTACGACATCCAGAAAAAGGAAACAGCATTGATACCGTATGAGCCGCAGATTCCGCAGTGTTACAAGGTGTATATGGTTTCGAAAAAGATCGAGGGAAGAAGCGAGGGAACATTAAAAACATATGATCTGTATCTGAGAGATTTCCTGCTGACGGTGGAGAAGCCGCTCAAAGAGATCACCGCAAATGATATACGCGCATATCTGTACAATTTCCAGGCGACACGGAACGTAAGTAACCGCTCATTGGACGGGCGTCGCCTGGTTATTAACACTTTCTTGCAGTGGTGTACGGATGAGGGATATATATCACAGAATCCGTGTAAGCAGATTCATCCGATTAAGTACGAGGCAAAGCTCCGGGAGCCTCTGACAGGAGTGGAGATGGAACTGATCCGTGATGCTTGTCAGACACGCCGGGAGAAAGCGGTCATTGAGACGTTTTACAGCACCGGCTGCCGGGTGTCAGAATTGGCAATCCTCAAAAAGACAGATGTGGATTTCCGAAAGGGAGAAGTACATCTTTTCGGAAAAGGAAGCAAACACAGGATATCGTATATCAACGCCAAAGCGGAAGTAGCTTTGAAAAAATATCTGTTTTCCAGATCGGACGATTGCCCAGCTCTTTTCGTGACTGACCGTAGCCCGGTCAGGGCACTGAAAAAAGAGGGGATTGAGTCGATCGTAAGGAAGATTGGAGAGCGCTCCGGAATCGAAAGACGGGTGTACCCGCATCTGATCCGGCATACGACAGCAACCGACGCACTGGAACGAGGCATGAATGTGGCAGAGGTACAAAAAATTCTCGGACACGAGAAGCTTGACACCACCATGATTTACGCCAAGGTATGCCAGGATAATGTTAAGTATGATCACAAAAGATATATTGTATAAAATTTATGTCAAAAGGCATCCCATTTGGGGTGCCTTTTGCTATGAGTTTTATTCAGGAAAGGAGGCCGTAAGATGAATGAGACTGGAACAGGAAGTTAATATATACGGCGATGTCGAGATCCTGAAACGGTTCCAAGCCGCCGAAACCAGCATATCAGTGGTGCAGGGAAATATATCAGCTTTGATATCAGAAAGCGAACTGATTGAACTGCAGAACAGCCATACGACAATGTACAGCCAGATGGCATCGTTGAAACTGGATGTAGATGACCTAGAACTTAGTTTTTCTGACCTGCAGACCAAGTACAATACGGTGACCGGTCAGTACACAGAACTGAGCAGCAAGGTTGCGGAGTACAAGGCTGGTGTGGACGGATTATCTGCGGATATCACGGCAGTAGAGCAGAATCTAGAAAAGAACTATAGCACAACGACTGAAATGAATGCTGCAATCGAGGCCAGTGTGGATGGATTATCCAGTACCGTGTCCAAAACGTATGCGACAACGACACAGGTTACAGCAGCGCAAAATAACGCGATATCATCCGCGAAAAGTTATACGGATACGCAAAAAACGTCAGCACTAGAAACAGCAAAAGGTTACGCAGATGATGCAGAAGCGGCAGCGAATGCAAATACAAAAAATCTTTTAAAAAACTACTCAACCACCATACAGATGACCAGCGCCATTAAGCAAAAAGCTGATGAGATATCCACTTCCGTATCAGCTACCTACGCCACCAAAACATCTGTTACAACGGCGCAAAATAACGCAGTTAGTACTGCAAAAGATTATACAGATTCAGCCAAGGCATCCGCGCTTACCACAGCAAAAGGTTACGCAGATGATGCAGAGGCGGCAGCGAATGCAAATACTGCAAATCGGCTGAAAAGTTACTCAACAACCGCACAAATGAACAGCGCCATTAACCAGAAGGCCAACGAGATCACCACCAGCGTGTCCAGCACTTATGCCACAAAATCCGCACTAAACAACGCCAACTCAGAGATTGATGCACTGCAGTCTTGGAAAAACGAAGCGTCCTTGAAAATTACAGACAGCGCCATTGTGGCAACGGTCACATCCTCCAGTTCCTGGGCGACCAAAGCAGATAAAGCCAACCTGATTTCCCAGATCAATCAGTCTGCGGAACAGGTAGCAATCAGTGCCAGCAAAATCAAACTGGAGGGTATAATTACCGCCAATGGAAATTTCAAAATTCTGGCTGATGGCAGCATGGAGACCATTGCCGGAAAAATCGGAGGGTGGACCATAAGCGGAAACAATTTAATGGACGACAGAACAGATTTCCTCGTGCGTATTGCGGCGCCAACCGTATACGGCGGCGATGGAAATGGCAACGCAGATGTACTGGTGGTACGAGATAAAACAAACGACACATATCCTCTCGTTATATCAAGCAATGGACAGGTATTAGCGACCAGATGCAAATTTGAGGGTGGCACAATTGGCGGATGGAAAATAAATTTCACAAACCTGAAATCTCCGTCAGGGAATCTGACCATAGATTCAGCAACCGGAACAATTTCCACACAGCGAACGAACGGGAATAAGGGAGTAGCCTTTTACGATGACGGAATCGAATTGTACAGCTGGGCACTCGATGGAAATTTCATCGGAAGAATATCCACTGGTAATTTTTCCGATACTCTGGTGCAGGCAGTCACTTTTTACAGCGACTATGGAGATATGATCATATTCGGAATGCAGACGCAGACGAAAGACAAAACAAATGTTCAGCTCGCTTTGTCTGATCGGGAAACAAATGGATATAAAATCGGAATAAATGCAATGAAAACCATACATGCATTTGGAGACATTTATTCGAGAAGCAAGCTTTACATAGGATCAAGCAACGCAAATCCATATTTTCAGCTGAACAGTGATGGAGGAATATTTGTAAGTACAAGTAAGTTGTATGTGGCGGGAATTATATCCGGAGATGCAGTGTACTCAGCAGGCAGAAGAACGGCAACATGTAACAATCAGATATACTTTCAATGGGAGCCAAGCATGGGGAAAATTGCTGTTTTTGTAGATAGTACATTTATCGGATATTTATCATTTCAGTGAGGTAACAGAATGAATGTTGCGTTGATGTGAACAGACACTTTCTTTTTAATACAAATTTTAAAACACTGGAAGAGTGGAAACGATGGCTTTCTGAAAACAATATGGACGTTATATATGAGCTTCAAACGCCATATTTCGAACCGTTCACCGATCAGACTCCTTTCCTTGGTTGGGCAACACCAACCGGCGATTGCACGATCAAAACAGACGATCCGCTGGAACCGATTATATCCGCAGATACCGCCCAGACACCGGAAGGTTCATATCTTCTGACCGGTTATATTGACGGTCTGAGGGCAAGAAACAATGAAACAGTAATTGCAGCACTGAGCAATCAGGTAGTTGCACTGACGCAAAAATCTATGGAGGGATAAAAAATATGTATGATATTCTGAAAAATAAAATCACATCCGGAAACTTCACGGTTTCCAACATGACAGAGACAATCAACACGCTGTACGCAGACGGAGAACTGACAAAGGAGCAGAGGGACGAACTGCTGCAGCTGATGCCGTCTCATTCGGATCCGATGTCGGAAGCGCCGGAAGTAAAAGAATTATACGAAAGACTGCTTGAAGAAGTAACCGCTCTGAAAGAAACCGTAGCGGAGCAGGAAAAAAGAATCTGGAACCTGGAGAATCCGGGAGAAGAACCAGAAGAGCCGGATCCTGGAGTAACTGTGCCAGTATGGGAACCGTGGGACGGTATCAGTCAGGACTGGTATACATACGGGGATGTGGTACAGCACAGTGAAAAATACTGGATCGACACATTGCGGGGAATGATGAATACTTGGGAGCCTGGATCAGCCGGAATCGATGAAAGGTACTGGAAAGAAATTACAAAGGAACAAGCGGAGGGAATTATTTCCGGAGATATGACAGCGGAGGAGGTACTGGGACAGTGAGAAATAGAATAAGAGAGATCAGAGCAAGACCGTGAACCGATCTTGCTTTTTATGCAAAGAAATGGTTCCGCCGGCGGAACAGAAAGGAAAATATGAAAGATTTTTTATTGGAAACCTATACGATCATTCTACCTGTTCTGCTGGGGTATATCGTATGGCTCTTAAAACGGCAGAAGCGCGACAGAGATGCGAACAGCAAGGGAACCATGCTCCTTCTGAGAGTACAGATGATTGAGTATCATGATTTGTATTGCGCAAAAGGAAGCATCCCGTCTTACGCCTATGAAAATTTCGCTGAGATGTATGATGCATATCGGGCTCTTGGAGGAAACGGAATGATCGTAAAAATGAAAGAAGAAATAGATAACCTTGAAATCAGAAAGAAGGGTGAAAAATGAGCAAAATTAACTGGATCGTAAGAATCAAAAACAAAAATTTCTGGCTTGCTCTTATTCCGGCAGTTCTCGTGCTGATCCAGGTAGTGGCTGCAGTTTTTGGCTACACACTGAATCTCGGAGATCTGGGAAATCGGCTGATCGATGTAGTTAATGCGATATTTGTACTTCTGGCAATCCTAGGAATTGTCACAGACCCAACAACAGTCGGAACTGGAGACAGCAAGCAGGCACTTACATACACAACACCTAAGGAGGAAAAATAATATGATTAGTAATTGTGGACATGACGAAAACGGAAAATACACTGGCGGTGCGGCAGGAGATCAGACCGGAACTGAGTGGGAAATCCGTACATGGTATAACCGTCCATGGAACTGCGTACTTCGGCACCCGGACAGAAATGTAGGGAATATGCTGGCAGACCTTGCGCGTAAGGCAGCACAGAACAATCTGGTAGGCTATGACCAGAATCAGCGCGGTACTTATTGGCAGCATCTGAAAGCATCCAATTACGATCCGGCGCAGATCACCATCAAGTGCGAGGCAGATTGCTCCAGCGGCGTGGCTGCCAATGTCAAGGCAGCTGGATACAGGCTGGGTATCAAGTCTCTGCAGAATGTCTCTGCAGATTGTTATACCGGCAACCTGCGAGCGGCTCTGAAAGCAGCAGGCTTTGAGGTACTGACGGACAGCAAATACCTGACCAGCGATGCGTATCTGCTGCCGGGAGATATCCTGCTCTATGAGGGGCATCATACAGCGACGAACCTTGATACGGGCAGCAAGGCTGGATCATCTACTCCGGGCACACCGGTCAGCGGAGATACATATACTGTAGAATCCGGAGACACACTCTCCGAGATTGCAGCGGCTTGGGGCGTGAGCGTGTCGGACCTGGCAGCATACAACGGAATCAGTAACCCGGATGTGATTAACGTGGGACAGGTCATCAAAAAACCTGCTTCCGGCACATCGACTCCGTCTGCGTCTACGGGCAACACGATCGTGCGCGACGGTCAGATCCACGCAAACAACTTCAGCGGCGCCGGAATTGAGACTGACGGAATCCGCGGATCTGAAACCCAAAAAGCTGGTATCAAAGTCCTCCAGACAGCCCTCAATCTGGACTACAAAGCAGGATTGACGGTAGACGGCGTATGGGGCGGAAAGTCCGAAGCTGCTCTCGGTAGCCATTATGTAGCATCCGGCGAAACACAGTACATGGTAACAGCGGCGGAAATCCTCCTGATGCTGAAAGGCTACAATCCCAACGGCGTAGAGTGTCCGGGACAGTTTGGAACTGGTCTGAAAGCAGCGGTAGGGCAGTACCAGAAAGACAATAGGCTCACGGTTGACTACATTTGCGGACCGGCAACCTTTAAGAGCCTGATCGAATAAGAAGACAGCACTCACACAATATCATCACAATATGTATTAAGCCCCGAGGGTTATTCCTCGGGGCGATTTTTAGGCTTTTTTTATTGTTATTTTTCCGTCTTCACAGGTTAGAATTACTTTTCGGTCGCTTTCGGTAATTCCAAGTTCTCTTACCATATCGGCCGGGAGACAAATTCTGTAATTAACTGAGTTTTTTCCAGCATTTCCTCCCGCTTTATTAATCATTATGTTACGTTGTACTTCCATACAAAACACCTCTAATTAATCTTAAATCCTGGCGAGGACATTTTCACGAGCTCGTTTGTGGAATATTTTGCAAATAAAATATTCAAAGAATTGAGATATTTCTTATGATCAAATGTTTTGTTCAGCAGATCTTCTGCTTCCTTTTTTATTGTGGTAGTAAATCTTTCGGATAATGAAATAAAACGTATCTGTTTTAATACTCCATTAGCAGAATCAAAAAGCATAACTGTAAGAGAAAGTCCTTTCCCTGGTTCAAAGTTTATTTTAGTGAGATTTTTGCTAAGATGTGGAGTATATGGACTGTCCATCCAGTTTAAATCCCCGAATTTTACAAGAAACATCATAATATCTGATAATTCTATGAGCCTTATTTCAAAACGCTTTTCAGATTTAAAATTCTCCAATTCTTTTTCTGTTGGTCTGTTAAAATATACATACAGATTTGCACCATCATCTGAAATATCAAAATAACATCCTTCGATGTGGCCTATCGCTTCTGCATAAATATTTCCCACTTCATACTTAGTGAACATTTGGTCCATCCTCCTCATTCTTATAATATTTACTTTCGAATTCTTCCCATGATTTCGAAAACTCGTGGTTCATAAATGCTTCTTTGAGACCGGTGATTTGCTTTAATCGGATTACTTCATCCAAGTCCATTCCGAGTTTCTGGCATATTTTTGCATCGCTCCATCCCATTTTCGATAAATCCAATACGATATCTGACATCGGACGGATCCCATGTGTTCCACGTGCTCGGTTGTGGCGGATCGTGGAGCCGATACGTTCATCTTCTGGTTTGTCTATAGTGGATACCGGAAGATACCCATGGATACGCTTTTTGATATCCGGATGCTCACGTCCTACGCGGTTTCTGTGGAAACCATCTACAATCTCTCTTTTGCCATCCCCCAGATCATAGGTTACGATTGGCATTGTGTAACCGTCTGATTTTATAGATTCATACAGTAATTTCATTTCCGGAGCAGCAACGTGGTTCGGGTTATACTCATTTGCCTGTACATCCTCTTGCTTTACCCATAAAACGCAATCACATGGCTCTTCTTCAAATGGACTGACAGCAGACAGTTTTTTTCTTACTGTGTTGAGAATTTCGATTTTTTTATCAATATCCTGCAGTTTGTCTATAGAATTCACAATGAATTCCAAGGCTTCATAGAAAGATTCCTCCATTAAGAACACCTCCTTGGATTTTTACGAATTTCTTTAGTTCGGATTCTTCGATACTATATCCTGCTTTTTTATAAGCATCCAGATAAACAGATGGGACTGTGCTGGATCCGGTAGAATAATAGACATCTTTTAAAAGTTTCACGAGACTTTCCTGGCTTTGACAGTAGACGTTTTTGATCGTTTCTCCCGAAAGAGAAATTAATGCCAGGATTTCTTTTTCGTCATTAACTTCTAAGTACCATTCTTTTTTATCATCGTCGAAAAATCTATCGCCGGTTTCACTATGCACCTTCCTGGAACCAAATATCGGGCCAAGGAGATCATAAAAGCCAGGATCTTTATTTGTTATCTTCATAAGATTCCTCCTCTAACTGTTCCGCTACGCGGCGAAGTTTTTTGCTGTCTGTATCCTGTGGGCGGATAATATTATGGTATTTTTTCTTTAACTCAAACAGCCTCTTAACGTCCTTTTTCGTCTCGCCGAAGGACAGCCGGGACATCCAGAAATCGTTTTTCTCAATGGCCCGGGCGATCCTACGCCAGGATGCTACCTTTTTCGCAGATTCCATTTTTTTATCTGCCTCATCCGGTATATCTTCCGGTTTCAGTCCATCTTTCTCATACCAATCCATAAAGGTCTTGATCTTAGTATGATAATGATCACGGACCTCTGGAGCATATAAACCTATGCTTTCCAGTAGGAAGATAGCGTATTGCTCCCAATTAATACCATCTGGCTTTTCCGACCGAATGTTTCCAAGGAGGCTTGTACGACAATAGATATTTCCGAAATTCACACCTTCCACTCGGTTCAATACTTTTTCCCAGGTTTCAGGTTCCAACACTCGGAACTGATCCAAGCCTTTACGCTGATCATCGCCGTATGGCTGACAGAGACGCTGCTCATGAATAGACACACCATTTTTATACATGAGCTCATATATAGGATTGAACAGAAGATCAAATTTTGCCACTGTGGTCCAGTCATCCTCTGTCCGCCAGTCATACAGAGGAAAGAAGTTCCAAACATCAAGGATTTCTGATTTGCAATGAGCCCTCGTTGTCCATGCATAGTTTCTGTAGCGTTCCTTCTTCTGATTTATGATTGTTCGGAATCTATTCAGGCTTTCATCCGCCCGGATGCCAATGCCGGCAGCAGTTTTTCCACCATGCGTTTCGTTAAACCATTTCGCAAACCAGAGGATAAATTCTTCAAATTCCATTCCTCGGAAGAACCAATTCCATCCTGCGGGCAATGAGTCTTCTGTGATAAGCACAACGTCTTCCCTGCGCGTAGGGTATTCGCGGACCCATTTATTCTTATCGTTTTTGTCCCAGCAGATCCACTTTGGCTGGATTGCCGATACAGCATTGCGAAGGGAAAGCGGAAGAGCGCACCAGTACCAGTTTTCCACTACATCCTTCGTGGCGTCTATAAGAGCGTTTATATGATCTATCGTTGCCTGGTATTGTGCTTCCAAGTCAATGTATAACACGGAAAACTTTTTTCTTGCCCTTCTTGCCTCCTGTGCCATGAGCTGCAGCATGATAGAGCTGTCCTTTCCGCCGGAGACTGATACATAGTAATTATCAAATTCATTAAAAACTGTTTGATACCGTATGATGGCAGCATCATAAACGTTTATATCTTTATAGATCTTAGGCACCTTTATCCCCCTTTTCTAAAAGATCAGAGCAATCAAATATTTCCTGCTTATGGCGCTTCCCATAAATAATATTTTTTATGCCGTCTTTGAAATTACCGGCATTATCTATTTCATCTTTGATACTATCCAGAAGCGCTTCCTTGCGACGCAGGCAGTCCAGCACTTTTTCGTCCAGTGTGTTACATGCATAAATGTCTGTGATATCTACATCATGATCCTGACCAATTCTGTGTACACGATCCTCTGATTGTAACCGTTTTCCAAGTTCCCAGTCATTGCTCAGATATATGATCTTATGACAAAATTGCAAATTAAGGGAGAATCCAGCGCAATTTTTATTTGCTATAAGATATTGCTTGTCTTCTCTAAATGCTTTCAAGGCTTCGTTACGTTCCTTTAATGAGGTTTTTCCATCAAAACGAACTGCACCAGGAAGAAGATTACAAAGCTGAGATATTTCAGATTCGTATCGGCAGTATATGATCACTTTTTCTCCGTCATCTGGAAGAATATTGAAGAGGGCAGATATCCGTGGATTGTCCAGTGGATTTTCAAACATTTCGACAGATTTAAAATGATCTGCGTTCTCAAATATCAATTTTTTCCCCGAGATAATCGCTTGAAGCCCAGAAAATAGCCTATATATTGTTTCTGGCTTCCTTTCATCCAATCCCTCCATGAGTGTCATAGCAGCAATGTCATATATTTCATTTTGATCATCTGTTAGGGAAAAACCGTATGTGCGATAATGTTTTCCAGGAAGATCAAGACAGTCGGATTTCAGTACTTGGAATGTATATGGGCTTATTTTTTCTGCCAGTAAATCTGTGTTTAATACTCTTTGCACTCTACCATAATCATCATACTCCAAATGATTCGCTGCAAAACTCCAATAGCTTCGATAGCCAAGGATTCTCCAATCCAATAAATTGAACTGCGCATATAGGTCAGCCTCGTTTCTGGATATTGGTGTTCCATTGAGAATGAGTTTATACGGACATTTGGATGAAATTCTTGTAATGTTGATTGTACGATATGCGGAAGGATTCTTAACCAATAGACTTTCATCAATGATCAAAAAGCATCGCTTATCATTGACAAGAGTCAGTAGATAGTCATTAGCCCGAATGCTGGAGCTCAATGTTTCGATTCCACATATCGTAAAAATTTTCATTAATTCGGGAGGGCAGTGCTTAATAATCTCTCTCTTTATATTTTCCTTGGCAGAGCAGGGACAGAGCCATATCGCTGCCTCGATTTTCTGGGATTCATAACGATGCCGAACAAGTTCCAGTGTCGTTATGGTTTTGCCAGTGCCCTGTTCCATGAACAAGGCACCGACCTTTAGCTTTATTAATTTGTTTACTGCTTCAGTCTGATAAGGAAGTAATGTATTGTTAAGCTTCATCCTTTAGATCCTCTATAAGTCCGGATTTTTCTAACTGTTTTCGAAGTTCATCCATCCCATTTTTTTCTTTAAACACAGCTTCCTTCACATCCTTTTTTATGAATCTGGATGCTTCTTTTTGGAAAGATTGAATTTCATCTTCTGCCCTTTTGGAAATGCAGAAACCCATAGTATCTGCAAAATCCAAAACTTCATTGTAAAATTCTATGGGGACCAGCATTGCACCTTGATGCCATCTTGCACCTGATAACTTTTTAGCTGCCTGATATATTTCGTCTGAGCGTTCTTTCCAAGAAATATTCAGCATGCTTCGGGTTATATTGTATTTGACCCATTTTGTACACTCTGGTGTAAATTCACCAGATATAGCCATATCACGAGAGTCAGTTTTCGGAAAATGAACCGAAAATCCATTTGCTAAGAGTTTATTTCCAAGTTCGGCAATTCGATCTCTTTCAGATACAGAATATTCGGTGATTTTTTTGCACCAAACTCCTTCCCAAGAGTAACCAAGAGATTTGACAATTTCACGGAAATCATCATCTTTAATATATTTTGCTTTTATATATCCTTCTTCGATAGATATATTAACAATTCCTTCTTTTACCTTTGTTTCCGGCTCAACGGTAAGAGCAGCTTCTTCCTGCATCATCTCTTCAGCGACATCTTCAGGTATTGGATTTTCCTTCTCCTGAAGCTCACCATATGCTTCTTTTACAAAGGATACAATCGTATAGTTTCTTCTGTCAATCCAGAAACGAGCATCGGCCTTGCTGATGAACAGATCTTCCATGGTCTCAGCCTCACTCAAGGAAACGATAGTACGTTTTCCGTCTGAAGAGAATTGAAATGATTTTTCCTTACTGTTTCTGGTCTGATTGATCAGGTCGCTGAAACTCTCAAGAAATTTCACTCGAAGAGTATTGGCCCATGCAACCTGCTTTGGAGAACCTGAAAGTTCTGGAAGCTCCATCTCCTTCGAAATTTTTTCAGAAGCTTCGTTCTCTGCCTTTCTCTGTGCTTCCAATTTTTTCTTGTAACATTCCGGGCACAATCCAGAAAACTCTCTTTCTTTCTTCCATTCCCGGTCCTTGGTTGGTCCGATAAGATTTATGCGGCCTTCGTGACCACAGCTATATGTTCCATGATACCATGCCATTTTTTCTCCTCCTTTATATTCTTACATCAAACTGTCTGCCAAAGCTACAGAATCATTCGTAATGGCTCCGTTATTGTTTTCATAGACCGGCATGCCGTTTTCATAGAGTCTGATAAGATTTTTGTCTGCCCAATATATTCCGTATTTTTTATTGTCCATTTCCAATTTGATATAATTAAATCTTACAGTTCTTCCTATTATTTCTGGAAATTTTTGATTTGCAAAATCCAGGAGACGCAATGCAGATTCGATGGAAAATGTATCAATTCTTTCTTTGGATACTTTGAATCCCCAATACTCATCGAATAAGCCGTTTTCTTTGACCTCTCCAACTTCTGCGAAATAATAATCTCTTGCCATCTTATTCGCCTCCAATCCCTTGATTTTATTATAAATCATTGGACACCAATAGTCAAGAGAAGAATGCAAAGATCCAAGAAAAAGTATTATGTCGTTTTCGTGTCAAAAGAAATCTGTTTTGAAATCAATATTGTATCATCTTAAAATATTGTGTTAATATGTAGTGTAAAGCACAAGTATATTGCGGTTAGTAACACATTAGTAACAAAAAATACCAGAAAACCGCATAAATAAAGGAAGTAATCTTAAAACAACATTAAAAAGAAAATTTATTTAGAAAAAAGGAGGGCCGGGACTTTCGCCCCGGCAGTTATGAAAAAGAAAAAATGTTATATAAAATGGTGTAATGGCTTTTGAGTAACAACAGCGGATTCTGTTTTCTGTTGTCCTCTTGTTGTTTACAAGTACAGTATAGACGGAAAATATGTTCATACTGTGTCCGAATGCTGAAGGTTTTGTGAAGAAAATGAAAAAAATAATAAAGCTGCAGAAAGTTTTCCGATAAAAATGGAGGAGCCGGAGTCTGGTGGGACTCCGGCATTGTGAAAAAGAAAGTGATATATGTAAATGGAAATTATATGGGTGAAGAACAGCAATCCAATCAGTAGTCAAAGACCCCGCAGCAAGCTAAGGGGCATCAAGCTTGCAGCACAGCAGAGCTGCGGGGTATTTGACCCTCGCGGCAGTCGCCAAATGGACATGCAAG
>OLQE01000154.1_pt1 | contig 62606 bp, 42 predicted proteins | sample 1643161 | NCBI WGS metagenome assembly OLQE01 (sample SAMEA3136650, study PRJEB25190) | human gut metagenome
TGCTGGTATTCTCCATTCGGACGGATAAATCTTTCTGCTTTTTCTCCTGTATAAGCAATCTGGTACCCGTTCTTCTTTGCATCGATGATCTTGCTCATCTTCCCATTACTTCCATAAGCATATGTCTGATCCACAGAAGCTGTTTCTCCGCTGTTTTTGTGAGAAACATTCGTAAGTTTCCCTTCAGCATATGAATAAACAACCTTTGTTCCATCTGCAAGATCGATCTTCTTTAACAGATCTTCCTGTTCTCCGTTTTCATAATATGTAAAAACCAGTTCTTTGTTCAGATTGGAAACAACCTTATATAATCTTCCTTTTTCATCGTACTGATAGATCAGATAGTTGCCATTACTGTCCTCTGCTTTTGTGATCTCACCATTCCCATCAAATGCATATGTCATACCATCCTTCATATGGATATTTCCGACATTGGACACCGTGATCACTTCCTTTTCTCCTTCGGATGCTCCACTGTCTTCACTATCATCGTCTTTTTTCCCCGGACGATAATTTCCTTTATTGGAAATGGCACTTCCAAAGATATTTTCAGAAGCAGCATTCTGAAGTCTTGTATATGCCGCTGCTCTCTGATCCCCATTTGATGATCTTTTTACATCATCTTCTGTATTAAATGAAAGTGCATAGTCCTTTGTCTCCTCATTCTGATAAGAAACATCAACACTTCTGTTTTTTTGTGGACTGTATGTCAGATAGGTTCCGTCACTGTCCTGAAATACAAGATCATCTCCCAGCTGGTATAATTCCTTATGAAAACTGTCATACCATCCTTTTCCAAGCATTCCTTCTTTATCTGACTGGCTGTTATAGGTTCTTGTGAGTTCAAGATTCAAAAGCAGTGATGGAATTGAAAAATCTGTACTTTCATACATCAGATTCCCCTGGGATTTTTCAACGGATCCTGTTCCATTGGGCGTGCTGATCTCCATACTGTCTCTGTAATCTTTGCTTCCTAGTCTTTTTTTATATTCTTCCTGTGTATCCTGTGCCACTTTTTCTGATAATGCATCCGTACTTTCTTCATTGATCGTTCCGTCCATTGCCAGTTTCTGTGCCTGCACTTTATAATAGTAACTCTTGCCGTCTCCCACTCTGGTATCCATGCAGTAGGAATCTTTGATCGCACCACGTACCAGTGTCGAATCATCCGGTGTGAAATCCGCGGATTCCCCTCTGTAAACCGCATAATAGATACTGTCTGTCAGTTCTCTCTTATCCCAGTAGATGACATTTTTTCCATACGATTTTCTGACCTTTACATTGGTTGGTGTATAATCCTGTGCTTTTGAGGCATCCGTATAATAATAGGATACTTTCGTTTCCCCGCTTTCATTCCCTGCTTTATCAACAACGATCACATAAACTTGATACTCTGTTCTTCCTGTCATGCTGTCTGCCGGAATCGAAACATTTGCATAGGCGTATCCATCTTCATCCGCCCTTGCACTTTCATGGTAAGTTGAGGTTCCTTCCAGACGGTATTTAAAATAGGATGCATTCTCATCTACGATCCCGACCTTCAGTCTCGGATTCAGAGAACCAGATGGTTCGCTCTCATCATTTCCTTCCTCAAAGGATATATCTCCTGCTTCCGGAGCCGTGCGGTCTATCGTAAACCATGCCGCTGCTCCCCAACCTGCAATATAACCGTTGTCTACGCCTCTTACAACAAGTTTATAATGGCCTTCCGGTATCGTACTGCAGTCGATATCCGCACTTCCGTTTCCAGTCGTCCCAATCTTTGTAGATGAAGAATATGAAACATAATCACCTGTTTCTTCTCCATTTCCCCAGTTTGCAATCCTGTATTCCACACGGTTTAATGAATGGGATGAGATGCCTGCCCAGTTTACATGTAATGTCTTCTGATGATTGTTGTTTGCATACTGCGGTGTAACACTGACAGATGATGCCGTTGTCGGTCCATCATAATAAGTTACTGACATCTTTGGACGGTTTGATGATGCTCTGGAACTGTAAAACTGTCCATAACTCTTTGTCTCGTCCGCATTTTTTAACATCACACCATACGATGTGATCTTACCGGATGCACACTGTCTCGCATATTCCGTCAGATTAATGCTTCTTGCTTTCTTTGCAGTCCCTGTTGTTTTTACATTTCCATAATTCGTACTATATCCCGGGCGGTTACTCCATTTCAATCCAGGTCTGGTCCAGTTTTCTGTAACTCTTCTTGCCTCGATTGTCTGTCCACTCTGGCTGCTTCCGGTTTCATACATCGTAAGCGTTGCACTGTCTACATATTTTCCTTTGATCTTTGCTGTAAAATCTTTAAAACGCAGATATGTCCGGCAGACACCCTGTTTTGATTTTCCAGCCATCATGACTGTAACTCCATTGTCATAAAAGTTCGTATTTTTATAAGATCCATTAATTACATAGACATCCCAGAAATCCGTGGATCCGGTCCATGTGACCGTCGGATCGATCGTGACTGGATACTGTCTGTCTTTGTCCTGAAAGTAATCTTCATCCAGATGCAGTGTTAACAGATAAGAATCTTCTCCGCCATCTGGTTCAATGTCATAGGAAAGCTTCTCACTGTATGCCTTTCCTGTATGATCGTTCATGTTTGGAGCTTCCAGTGTTGCGACCAGATCCTCTGTTTTTTCATCTAGGAAGCTGATCCCGCCATCCAGTATATTTTTCTTTGGGACCAGTCCTTTTGCCTGAAAGCGGAATTTTAAAACATTTCCTTCTGGAGCTTTGGTCAGTACGATACTTTCCTTGATCCCCATGTTTAACGACTGGTAAGAAAATGTACATTCTTTCTTCTGGGATTCATAGGAGACTTTCACTGGCTTTTCTTCCTTCTCTCCCTGTGCATCTTCCACAGGAAGATCTTCGATCGCCTGTCGGTCCAGCTCTTTGACCGATGTCAGGGCGTCTTCCGTATCTTCTGCGGTTTCTTTTTCGGAAGATCCATCCGCTGAAATGCTTCTTACTGCTTCCTCTGCCTGTGAGACAGCATCTTCCACAGAGTCTGTTCCAGGATTCTCCGTTTTCTTCTCTTCCTCATTCTTTGTTTCCTGTCCATAGATCGGTGCAAAAGAGATCTGATATTTCCCATTTTCCATTAAGACCGGTGTCTCTTCGGACAGATCTTTGGGAAGATAATGTTTTTTATCTCCTTCTTTATTTTCATACTGATAATCCTTTAGATCCTCACCCTGCTCACTCTTTGATTCCGTTACCCTGACAAGACTTGGATCGTACTCCTGAAGATCTCCATTCTTATCTTCAAACCGGACATCCTGTCCGTAAAAGACCGTCTGTTTCTTTCCATCTTCCATCTGGAAAGTGGTCGAATCTTTCGTGTTCTCTTCTTCAACAACTTCTTTCTTCTCTTTCGGTACCGTTTCTGCTGCTCCTACCACAGTCGTTTCATGCACGATCGCAGACCATTGCACGGATGTAAAAACCATCGTAAAGGTCAACAGACAACTGACAAAGATCTTTGCATATCTTTTCATAAACATCCTCCTATGCTTTTCCATTGGCTGTTTTCTATGTTTCCTCACCCTTATTTTGATCATTTCCATCTAAGACAGATTCCGCTTCTTCTGAAAGATAGATAACTCCCCATTGATTAAGTTTTATATAAGTTGATTATACAAATATCATATATTCATTTCAATCACTTTTATTTTTTTCGACATCTTGCACAAAGATCTCCTGTATTTTTTTGTCACTCTACCAATTGAAAAAATATACTCTGTCGTTCCTGAATTCGTAAATTTTCCTTTTTTATCCTCATATTCTAAATCTTATATTATTTTTCTTTTGTTTCCTTTTCCGATATTTCTCGATAAAAATAACGATCCCACAGTCCAAAGACTGTGGGATCATCCTTCTTACTCTTTCCACAAAGCATCATCACTTGTTACAATTTTTATTCCTTTGTTAGTAAAATTATATAATTGATCTTTATTATTGATTGTCCAGATATTAATCTTTATGTTATTTCTTTCAAATAACTGGATCATATCATCCGACAAGATATTTTTATTAATACTTACATTAATATGATATTTCTTCATCCATGAGAGATCATTCTGAGTAAAATCATGTCTAACATATTCTAATGGCATTTTACGTGTGTATTTTCTCATATAAGTAAGCTGTTGTTTGTATTTACAAGTAACGACTGCCTGATTTTGCATTTTTGCTTTTTTTAGACTTTGATACAGTCGTTTAATCGTATCTTTTTTCATCTTTTGTTTGATCTCGATCACAGGCTTCATATGATATCTTTTGCAAATACTTAAATATTCCTCAAGAGATGGTATCCTTAATTGTTTTTTTGTATATGATTCAATATTGTTTCCTGTCTTGATATGATATTTGCTTCGAATCTTTTGATATGTTAATTTCTTTTGATATACATTTTTTCCAGATAATCCACACATACGATTTAATGTTTGATCATGCATGATCACAAATCTACGTTTTCCCTTTTTATCCTTAGCAGTTTCATGAATGTCACACTCAACTGCTTGAAAACCTTCTTTTCCTGCGGCTTCGAATGCAGGAATTGAATTCTCTGGTGCATATTTCGTATATCCTCTGTGAGCGACATAACATATATTATTTTCATTTGCTGAAACATTTATATTTAATTGCATGATCATACATATCATCATGCAAAATACTGTGAGGTACTTTATTGTTTTCATAAAAATTATTCTCCTTTGTTGGATATCCACAGTCAAATTGACTGTGGATATCTCTGGTGCTCTATTTTCGTGAACTACTCGGCAAATAGTCCTTATTTGATTGTTACAGTGCATACAAACTTCTTTTTGCCTACCATAACTGTGATCTTTGCTTTTCCTTTCTTTACAGCTGTGATCTTTCCTTTGCTTGTTACTTTTACGATCTTTTTGTTAGAAGTCTTATATATCGCTTTGTAAGTGCATGTGATCGGATTGATCACTGGTTTTAACTGATAAGATCTCTTGCGTTTTAGTGTCAGCTTCTTTGGTACATTTTTAATGGATGTGCAAGTAACAGCTTTTTTCTGAACCGTAACATTTATTGTCTTTTTCAGTCCACTTGCCAGTGTGATCGTGATCTTTGCTTTTCCCGTTTTATTTCCGGCTTTGATCGTGCATGTTCCATTTTTACTTCCAGAAATTTTCACAATCTTCTTGTTGCTGCTTGTCCAAGTCTTTACGAAATCCCCCTTTGCAAGTCTGCTTACCACAAATTTCTTTGTTGACTGTTTGCGTTTCAGCTTCAAGGATGATGCATTGGTCTTGATCGTAGCTTTCAGCTGATTGCCAACATTTCTGGTTTCTTCTTTTCCGCAGACATTACAGATCCGTTTCTGTACTCCACCGGTAAAGACACTCTGTGTTGTTACGGTCTGCCAATCACCAAACTTGTGTCCAGTGGCAGGAATCGTCTCTGTCTTTGTTTCTTTGCAGTCTGCACAAGTGTATGTCTTAGAACCATCTTTTTCACAAGTAGCTTTCTCTTCACTGGTTACTTTCCAGTTATGATCGGCTTTTTCTGTCGCAGAACCTTTTTTGATCAGCTCTCCACAGTCGGTGCAATAGATATCTCCACTGTAGCCTTCTTCTGTGCAAGTGGCATTCTTTTCATTGCGGAGTTCTGTATGCTGATGCCCTGTTGCTTTTAGTACCTCTTCTTTGGTTTCTCCACAAGACTTACAAGTGTAGACTTTTAAGCCATCTTCGGTACAGGTTGCTTTTTTGGTTACCTTTCCTTCATCCCATGTGTGGCCTTTCTTTGGAATTGCTTCTGTTTTCGCGTCACCACAAATGCTACAGGTATAGATTTTGCTTCCTTCTTCTTTGCAGGTAGCTTCTTTTGTCACTTTACCGTTATCCCACTGATGTTCTGTTTTTGGAATGGATTCTGTCTTTGTCTCTCCACAGTTCTTGCAAGTATAGGTCTTTGTTCCTTCTTTCTTACAGGTCGCAGCTTCGGTTACTTTTCCACTATCCCAAGAATGTCCAGTGGCTTTCACTACTGCTCCTTTACTGATCAGCTGACCACAATCTTTACAATAAAGATCTCCACTGTAGCCATCTTCTCCGCATGTGGCTGTTTTTTTATCTCTGAGTTCTGTATGCTGATGCCCAGTCGCAGGAATCGTTTCAATCCATGTTTTATCACATCCTTCATCGGTACAATGATACGTTTTCTCTCCGTTTTCTGTACAAGTAGCTTTCTTTGTAATCGTTCCCTGATCCCAATGGTGGGATGTAACTGGAATCTTTTCTGTCTTTGTTTCGCCACATGTCTTACAGGTGTATGTCTTAACACCTTCCTCGGTTTCTGTTGCTTCTTTTGTAATCACTCCGTTATCCCATGTATGACCGAGTTTATTGACCACTGTTCCAGATCCCAGTTTTGTATTACAGTCTGTACAGTAGGTATCTCCGGTGTAACCATCTTCGGTACAGGTAGCTTTCTTTGCGTTTCTTACTTCTTTGTGCTGATGTCCTGTTGCTGGAATGACTTCCGTTTTTGTCGTATTGCAGACAGTACAGGTATAAGTCTTTTCTCCATCTTCCGTACAGGTAGCTTTTTTGGTTACCTTTCCTTCATCCCAGGAATGCTCTCCTAATGGATTACTTAATGTCACATCTTTTGTCTTTCCACAAACGCTGCACTTATAATGTTGGATTTCTCCAATGGTGCATGTAGCAGGTGTCGTTGAGACAAGTTCCCATGAATGATCGACCTTGTCAAGCACATCGACCTCTCGATCTCCGCAGTTCTTGCAGATTCTGTGCCTTGCCCCGTATTTTTTGCACGTTGGAGCCTGATCAAGAACCCATTCGCCATAATCATGTTCTGTTTCTACAAGTTTAGGAATCACGGTTCCTGTTTCTAGCTTTTTACCACAATCTTTACAGTAAGTGTCTCCAGTATACCCTTCTTCTTTGTAAGTTGCATCCTTTTGATTCCGTACTTCTGTATGGATATGCCCAGTCGCAGGTGTCTGTCGTCTTGATGTTGTAAGTCCACAGTTTTTACATACATAATAGCTAACACCTTTTTCTGTGCAAGTAGGAGCTTTTACTACATGCTCTTCATAGTTATGTTTTGTTTTTGGAATATCTTCGGTCTTTGTTCCACCACAGCGACTACATGTATAAGTCTTAACTCCTGTTTCGGAACAGGTAGCTTCTTTTGTAATATTTCCTTCATCCCATGTATGACCTAGAGCGGGTTTGGTTTCTACCTGTTTCTTCTTTTTACAATTACTTCTGGTACATGTATATGTTGTAATTTCTGGATTATCACAGGATTGTTCCTGTGTGATTTTGCCTTCATCCCACGCATGTCCTAAAGCTGGGGATGATTCTACATCGTATTCATATAGGCAACTAGGGTTTGTACATTCATAATGTATTGTAGCAGGTGTTGTACATTGAGCAGATTTTCCTCCATTCTCTCGAAGATTGTGATTTCCTTTACATATAGAATGTTCTTTCAACCAATCATCCTGTGAGATATTTTTGTAGGTATCTTCTATCGTAGTACTGTCTGGTGTGTCCAGAGAAAAAAAGTGTTTCTGTCCATATAATACTTCACTTCCTGGTTCTCCATCCTCTTTAAAATATGCATTTGTAGGATCTGCATAATAGTAAATTCCATCAATCTGTACCAGATTCCATGCATGTCGAATTCTATTATCATTATCTATACCATCCTCAAACAAAGCATTTAATCCAACTGCATTTGCCATATAATAAAAAGTTCCTGCGTATCCATCGCAAACGGCCAATCCATCTAAGACAGCTCCTGTTAGGTCGTGCTGATATTTTGTTTCATTATCATCGTCATATCGCACATTTGAAACAATCCAATTCGTGACTGCTTTAAATTTATCATAATCAGATTTTCCATCAAGATTCAATGATCTGATAACTTCATCTAATTTCTTTGTAGCTTCTTGATATCTATTTCGTTTTTCTCCATATCCACCACTTCCAGATACTTCACCTACATATGCTTTTTCAGACTCAGAATAACTTATATCATAAATTTGTGTCGATCCACCGCCCATAGCAATCATTGTATGTCCACCCTTTGGATCTCCTGTTTCTTTATATATTTCATTTTTTAAATCTTTATTAACTTGACCATTTTCAAATCTTTCATCCTTTGCAGCAGAACTGATCTTTATAGGAAAACTAAAACTATACCGATCATAAGCATTTTCCTGAACGATTTTTTTTGTAATTGCTGAAAGTTTTTTTATCATTTCATCATAAGAAGAATATTCCAAAGTTTTGTCTGTTGTACATTGTATATATCCCCATACATTTTGCTCGTAATAGAATCCATCTACGCTTGAATCAGCAATCTTTTTATATACACTTCCATCTTCTTCTGCATGTACATGAACCGTTGTGTTCGGTAACACACCAGTCGTTACCGTAACCATAGATAACGCAACAGCCATCGCAGCTGCTGCCACTCGTTTTCCTTTTTTTACCTTACTCATAATCTACCTCCAATTTTACTTACCCTCTAGTTTTTTGCTGCTCAACATACCATTTGATCGTATCCAGACTAATAAAATCTTCTGTGCTAACAAAATAAGATCTAGTCCAAAGAGAACTCATTTTTGATAGTTCTTTAAATTCCTTTCTTAATATTTTTGATGTGTACTCTCTGATGCTCCCCATGATCCTTGTTATTGTTGTCTGTGGATATGCTCTTACATATAAATATACATGATCCACATCACATTTCATCTCAAGAATCTCGATCTGATCCTTTTCACACTGTTCCTTTGTCAATTCTTTCATTCGTTCTTCTACCCCAGGGATCAGAAATATCTTTCTTCGATACTTTGGGCAAAAAACGAAATGATACTTGATCAGTGATGTTGTTGTTTTTGTAACTTTATATTCTCTTTTCATACTCTTATTATAACACAAGTATGTAGCTGTTTGCAAGTTATACAGCTACAATATATCAAAATTTCGTTATTCTTTCATAGAATTAATCAGGTCATTAATCAGTTTCTTTCATCAGCACCACTTTCTATCTGCTTCTTATAAGGAATTTTCCGTCAGGTCCAAGACTTGAGATATATTCTAGATGTTCCTCCGGATCTGAATATTCTTCTAACCGTTTCATCAGTTTTATATATGCTGTTAAGTCTATAACAAATTCCCGCTCTAAAGCCTTTATCAGTATACTGATCAGTTTCTCCGTTCCAGGATCTTTCAGATCCAATACCTCCAGTATTGTGCAATCATCTCCTTTTTTCAATACGAACTGATCCAATTCTTCATCATAAACTAAGTACACTTTGGTCTCATCATCTTGTTTTTTCTTCACATCTTCCTCCTTTTCTTTCTGTAATATACAAACAATCCTCCTACAATCAGAATGATTCCTCCTGCAAGTGGAAAATAATCAGTCCATCCGCCTGTGACAAACTTAATTTCTTTCATGACATCGTCTCCTGTATATGATTTTATTTTGCTTCATCATATTTTAGCATATAAATATCATTCCCATAAAGTGTTGCCATCTGCTGCCACCATTTTTCACCGATCTCTGGGATTTCATCCATCTTTTCAAGTAGTCGCAGACATATCAGCAGCTCTTTAAATCCAACCATAAAAACATAATCTCCCTGCTTCATCTCAAAATAAAACTGATCTCTTTCATGAACAAATCCACCTTCTGCTTTAAATGTTTCATCATCCTGTACTGCGGTTCCTGTAAGTTTTGCTATTTTCTTTTCATCGAAACATTTTTCCATCTTGTTCTTCTCCTCTTTTTACAGAAACGATCCCACAGTCCAAAGACTGTGAGATCATTATTGGTTGTTATTTTTTCTTCTTCAGGATTTTCATACCCTTTTTCTTTTTCAGATAATAGAATCCTGCTGCTAAGATCAGTACGAATCCACCGATCAGTGGAAGGTAAGTCTTGATATTACTGAATCCACCAGTTGATGGCAGGTTCAGTGTGGAATCATTGCTCACCTCATAAGTCAGATGATAGAAATAATAGTTATTTCCCTGCTTGATCGCATTGCTCACATCGATATTTTGATCGTTCACTTCGCTTTGTGTCACTGTCATTGGGATCGTTACATCGATTGGTTCTTTTAACAGTGTCTTACCGCTCTGTGTCTTTGTCTCTGTGATCTTATACTTATCCGGCAGTAATCCATCAAACTTAATCTCTCCATTCTCGTTTGTTGTGTCACTGGCGATCTTATTTCCATCGGAATCTTTAATCGTAAATTCCACACCTTTTAATCGTTTTCCGGAGGAATCTTTCTTAACTAATTTTACGGATCCACGGATCATCTGGTTAACGAAAGTTGCATCTGCTGTCAGTTTCGCATTTCCCATAGTTCCTTCTGGTCCGATCTTAAATGTTACAGTTCCTTTGCTCTGGTCAACCGTTGCATTGGTGCTGTCAGATGTAAGTGTCAGGAGCTTAAAGTATTTCTCTCCACCACTCTCGCTGCATGTATAAGTACCGTAGATCAGATCATCGAAGGTTGCAGAAAGTTTGATCCTTTCTCCCGGATGAGCTTTTAACTGTTTTGCTACTTCATCCTTGCTGAATTCAACCTCTTCCTTGTACGTATGTTTCTTTCCATAAGCATCGGTTCCTTTCAGTGTAAACGTAAATTTCGCACTTCCGATATCCATGTTTAAGTTAGATGGATCGATCTCTTTCGTGATCGTTACCTTTCCTCTTCCCGGTGTATGGGTATTGGTTGCGATCGTTGTATCCGGATCATCCTTATCGGTTGTATAAGTTGCCTTATATCCGATCTGACTCTCTCCTGTGACCACACCTTCTTGTACTTCCTGCCATGTATAAGTGATCGCTTTTCCATTCTCTTTCTTTGGAACGAGCTTGGATGTCGCTTTCCATCCATTCTTTTCAGACAAGGTTACGGTATCTGCAACTTTTCCGTTTCCGACAAGATTAAACTTGACAGAATCTGGGCGGATACCATCGGAATCGCTGTTATCACTCCATTTCTTCTGAATGGATCTTGTGGTTGAATCTGGACTATGTGTATTTGTGATATCTGTTGAGATCGTTGTGATACCTGTAGATTTATCCGTTGATTTCTTTACTTCATATGCCACTTCATAACCTGTTTTTGCATTTCCGTTAACAACAGAGGATGAATCTTCTTTCACTTCATATTCGTAATCTTCTCCAACAGGATCAGTCTTATTGAGGTTATTAAATTCTGCAGTCCAGTTATTGCTCGCATCTAATGTTTTATGATTTATTTCTGTACCATTTTGATAAACTCTCACAACAACAGAATCTGGGCGAATACCATCACTATTATTACTGTCATTCCAGTTTTTCTTGACAACAATCCGTACTTTATCATTCTTATCATATTTGTTTGTATAAGATAAAGTATATGTTTTTTCATCCCAATCGCCACTTGCTTCACTAACTCTTGTGTAACCTGCTGCATTACAAACTTCACTAAACGTATAGTTTCCTTCCTCGCCTCGCTTGATATCTGTCTGCATTGCCCAGTTGTTATCTTTGTTCAGAACATAAGTTTTTACTTCATGTGTGTTCTTATTTTCTGCCTTGATGGTCACTGATACAGGTCTGGTGTTCATGGAGTTGTTATCATCGATCCAGTACTTCTTCACCTGTACATAATCTGATGGAGTGTTGACAATTGTCTTGGAATCATGTTTGTAAGTTGTTTCATCGGTATTGGTATTTCCCTGGGATGCCACGTCATGGATAAAGTCCGCAGCCGTATTGTTTAATACTTCTCCGCCAAATGTCAGCTTTTCATCGGACTTATTATATCCAAGTGGTGCTTCGATCTCTTCCACCGTATACATTTCTTTGCCAACACCGTCTTTTGCATAAATACCAGTTGGCAGTCCGAAGAATTCCAAATAACCAAACTGATCATCTCCGGAAACAGTTGTTGCGATCGTATCACCTTTCTTAAAGATTGTTTTTCCATTGCGGTCCACGATCTCACAGGCTGCTTTTAATGCAAACTTAGCACCCGGTAACATATTTCCTTTGTTATCTGTTTTGATAAACTGAATGCTGTATTTCTGAAGCTTATCAGTCAGGTTCAGGTCGATGTTTATATGTTTTGCCGTATCTAAGGATACATCACTCGTATCATCCGGATCAATGACTTTGACTGTCGTTTCGATCGTCTGATATTTTGCATATTTACTGGATGACTTAAAGCTGATCTGAACTTTCTGTTTTCCAGACATATCCGCATAGGTTGGATTGAAGCTGACATCTGCGTCCGTCACATCTTCCAGTGTTTCCTCTCCATTATCATCATAGAGCATAGAGAAGTCAAAATCACTGGCTTTGTATTTATCTCCTAACATAAAGTCTGTTTTTGGAGAAGCTGTGATCTGTAATCCTTTTGCTGCCACGTAATCATCCGTGATCTGCAACTTCTGATCCTGTGTATAGGTTGTCTTTAGTTCAGAACATCCATAAAACATCTTGGATACATCTTCCACATTGGATGTGTTAAAACTTGATAAGTCGAGTTCTTTTAATGCTCCGCATCCGGCAAACATCTCAGACATATCCACGGTCTGTGAAGTATCAATGTTTTTAAATTTGATCGTTGTCAGTGCTGTACAGTTTAAGAACATCTTACTTGATACAGCGTTCATGTAGATGACCTGTCCTGCTCTCTGTGTGGATACATAATAGTTGTTTCCATCTTTCCAGAGAACAACACTTCCGTCCTTGTTCTGGGAAACGTCTTTTGTCTGGACTCCGTCCGCTGCCTTTTCCCATGTAAACGTGATCGTCTCTGCATTGGCAAATTCTTTGTTTAAAGTTTCGCCTTCTTCCAGAACATAGATCCCTGTTGATGGTTTCGCATCTTCACTTCCCATTGGATCTTCCACATCCGGCGTTGTATTGTTTTTATTCGGATTGTTCGTAGCATCTGGTTTCGTATCCCATGTGATATTGACTTCATGCTCTTCTTTATCAATGGTATATCCGTTTGGACCAGAAAGTTCTTTGACATAATAGTGGCCCTGATAGAAATTAGTCGTCTGTTTTCCATCGCTGCCTGTTCTTGTGAAAATCACTGGTCCGTCTTTGCTTGTTGTCTTTTCATCGATTTTTGTTCCCGCTTTCCATACAACGGTTCCATCATCTTTTGTGATATCTTCTTTGGCAAACAAGCCGTAAACAGCTCCGTTGATGTTATCATCTTCATATGTGAATCCTGCATCCCCATCATGTCCTGTCAGATACTCTCCTTTCTTCTGTAGGGAGATTGAACCCATGACCGGTGTATCTGTCTCGTTTAAGGTTGCTTTTCCGTTTCCGGCATTGTCATATTTGATCTTGATGCTGTCAGACTTTTCACTTAAGGTAAAGGTTCTTTGTTCTGTATCAAGATTGTAACCATCCGGTGCAGTTGTTTCTTTGATCGTATAAGTTCCATATGGCAGTCTGCAGGATGCTTTCCCGTCAGAGGTCGTTCCTGTCGTTAATGTTGCCACCTGATTCTTTTCACTGTCATAGACTTTGTAGACAGCTCCGTTTAACAGTTTTTTTGTTTCAGAGGATTGTTTGACAAGTTCTACTTCGATCGGTTTTTCATTATCATCGTAAGAATAGCTGACAGTCTTATTTTTGTTGTCTTTTGTTAAGACGATATTCTGATCTTCGATCCAGTCATGCTTATCCTGTTCTTTTGTGCAGCCATTTTCACCGGCTACCTGATGCAGGATATAAGCTCCCAGTGCTACTTTTTCGCTGGTCTTTGCTTTTCCGTCCTTTCCGATCGTCAGTGTTTCTACGACATGTCCATCCGCTTCTTTTAACTCAAACTTCGCTCCGACTTCTGGTACATATTCATCCGCTGCGACTCTCTTTTGCTTGTAGATCTCTACCCATCCGGAATCAGAGTATGGATCAGATGCCTCGATCTCATAAACATCCTGTCCTTTTTCCGTCTTTGGGTTATGATCTTTGGAATAGTAGATTCCCATCAGATCATATCCGTCAGCTCCCATGGTCTGAATAACGACAAATCCATTCTTCTTACTGTATTTGTCTAACATCAGGGCAGCTTTTCCCTCTTTGTTCGTTACGATCTCTCCAAGGATTGCTTTTTTGTCCAGGGAATTGATATAGTCGATTCTTTTTTGTGCATTTCCAAGATCCTGTTTTTCAATATCTTTGGTATAAGATGCATCCAGAACCGTAAAGGAAGCTCCAACTTCTGCCTTGCTTCGTTTATTCTTACTCATCTTCTTGATGATACGAAGTTTTGTGGAACCATAGTTCTTTAATACAACATTGTGATTGTATTTTCCTGTATCTCCATCCTCGATCTTGATATCTGCGGAATCCTCACTAAATTTATAGTTTGGAGTTCCTTCGATCTGATGAACATAATATGTTCCCGGATCCAGCTCTTTGGATTCTGCATATCCTTCCGTATTCGTTGTGATCGTATCGGCAACTTTTTTTGTTGCTTTGTTGATGATCTCAAACTTGGCTTTCACTTCTTCTTTTTCCTGATGGGTATCTGTCTCATCATCATCAATGACTAACTTCTTTATTACAGAGATACGGGCTTTCTTTTCCTTGTTCTCACATTCAAACGTATAAGTGATCGGAGTCCCATTATCGTTCATTTCCTCGATCGTCTTTGTCATATCCTGTGCCATCTCATAGCCTGTTTTTCCTTTTGTCTGATGAATGGTATAAGATCCGTATGGCAACAGTTTCGTTGTTGCCACACCCTCAGAATCTGTTGTGATCGTATCAACAACATCTCCGTTGACGTTTTTAATCTCAAAGACAGCACCCGGCTCTTTGACTTTTGTACTTCCTGTGACATAGTATTTCTTGATACTTAGTTTTCCCTGTGTTGGTTTTTCGTTTGCAGCAACTGTTTCATCTGTATTGTTCAGATAGACTTTGATCTTTCCGCCTGCTTCATTCTCTGCTGTTATGCGGAATCCTTTTGGTGGTACAAGTTCTTTTAGATAATATTTTCCAGGATGAAGATCTCCGGAAACGCCATCTCCATTCTTATCGGTTGTGATTCTTCCAACTTCTGTACCAGCCGGATAAAGGACCGTTTTGTTATCAGAATTCTTGATATCTTCTTCTGCATAGATACCATAGATCGCACCTTCAAAAGAAGCTTCTGCTCCGTAATCCACGCTACACTGTTTATGTAAATGAATCTTGACTGGATTCCATGTATTTGAGACATCCCCAAATTTCAGTGTGCTGCGTTTCCCATTTCCTTCCTGTAATGTCTGAGTCGTGTCATTTAACAGATGTCCAAAAGGTGCGGTTCCTTCTTTGACCGTCCATACATGTTTCGTATTCATCTGAGATTCTATGGACGCTTTGACTTTTGCTTTTGCTTCAGCATTCGCTGCTTTCTTCGCAGCAGCTTTGGATTTATAACGCTTTAATACTTCTGTTTGTTCTTTTTGCTGTTTTTCAGACAGTTCATCCCAGTTTGTGACATATACCTTTTCTTCCTCCCTTGGAATGGTATAGGATGCACTGATCGCTCGGCTATAAGTGACCTTTGCAACTCCATCATCTCCTGTTGTTGCTTTGTCCACATAGACCCCGTCACAGTAGAATAAGAAGGTTGCTCCGGATAATAAAGCTCCTGTGTCAGCATCTCTTTTCTTGATCTGGAGACTGATCTCTTTTGGCTTGGAATCACTATTAGATGCACCAATGGAAGCTGTTTTAGGCTTCGTATATGGAGTGTCATTTAATCGATACAGCATCTGATGGGAATCATGTTTTTTTCCTTTGACACATTTCTTTACTTTATAATAATAGATTGTTCCCTGCGGACCAGTCTTATCGATCGCATTGCAGAATTTTTTTGCGTCAGATGTGGAATATCCACCATCGATGTTTTTTCCTGCCTGATAGACTGTTGTCTGTTTGCTCTTTCCTTTTCCACATGCCCAGATATAAGCCTGTGTTAAGATAAAGCTTTTCTCGCTCTTAGAACCCTGCTCGTAATGAGTCAGTGCTTTTGCAATGGATTTTTTGCTATATTTCACGGCATTAGCGGTCTTATACTCCACGGTATCTCCGTTGCACATGCTCTTCCCGGAATCAAGACAAAATGTCTGCTTTCCGCCGGCTTTGATCTTCCATAAGCCTTCACTGGACGCTCGTCCAAGTTCCCTGATCCCAAAACTGCCTCTTGCTTTACTCATGCTTACTGTTGCTGTTCCTTCTTTGGCACTGACGTTAGTGATCGGTGTTGGCATTCCTGCTAACCCGCCAAAGAGAGATGAAAACAATGTGAGCAAAGATAAGAAGAATGTTCCGATCTTTTTCAGATTTTTTTTCAACTTATTTTTCATGTATGGCTTCCTCCTGTTTCTTTTATCTAAAACCATGGATCTAAAACAAAACTTAATTATTGTTTGATCCATAACGGTCTGTAAAATATCCCGGATCATCTTCTTTGTCGATGTGTGCAGATTTGGAATCAATGTTTGCATTGCTGTATCCAGTTCCATTCTGTCCGATAAGATTCACATCTCCTAAGAACATCTTGTCATCATGGATGATGTTCTTCGTCTCAAAACTTCCATCGCTCTTTTTCCAGATAGCGTACAAATGGCATGTTTCTCCCGGTTCACACAGATCTTTCACTGCCTGCCCATCGGTATATTTCACTTCTTCCGGTACTTCTTTATCACCATCTTCTTTTTGAGCCCATCCAATGAACATATACCCTGGACGTTCAAATACATTTTTCGGTAAACTTACGGATTTATTATAAGTAAGATTTGCTGTGTAATCTGCAGCAGATGATCCGTTTCCGTGGAATTTTACTTCGAAATCACTTTTTGCCCATACAGCATAAAATACGGTATCTCCGTCTGTTTGATAGGTAAAAGACTGTCCTACGGTATACTGAGGAGATGTTGCGTTTTCATTAGTGCTCCAACCCAAAAACTTGTAACCTTTCTTTTTATATCCACTTTCTGGAAGAGTAAAGTTACTATCATAGGTTGCTGTACTATCTGAAACATTTCCAGAATCGGCTCCATTATCATCAAAGGATACATTATACTGATTAGCTATCCACTGAGCAATTTCTGTGTAATTACCACCACATACAATCCAGTCAGTACTAGATTCCCATCCCGTTCCCTGATCAATCCATTTATCAAATGTGTAACCTCGTCTTGAAACAGTAGGGAAAGCAAAATTATCTCCATCTGTAAAATTCCAAGATACATCTGCGCCTGTTCCACCATTTCCATTATAATAAACACTGTATTGAGATTTGGCCATATGAAATGTTCGACTACAATTAAAATCTCTAACATTATTATCAGTATGTGTAGATAATCCAATAGAATATGCACTAATACGTAATGTTTGATAAACCGTATGTTCTGATTTCTCGTGTCCAGTAGAACCTTCTGTTGCTTTTACATAATAATCATTTGAGGTATCTTGTGATTGCCAACTTTCATACTCATGTGCAGGAATTGTATAACGAATTTTTACATCTAATGACGTGTATGTTCCATTATCATTTTTATATGTTGTATCAGACCATGATGCAAGATGGAGATCATAATCACCACCGCCTCCTTGATTTTCACTAAAGGTAACATTTCGGCCTTTATTATTAAAGGTTCCCTGTGTTACGTTTTTTCCTAGTCCACTACAATAAAATTTCACTTCTAGCCAGCTGCTTTTATTACCTGGACCATCTACATAAAATCTTCCATATCCGTTTGTATATGTTCTACTAAAACCGGGATATTCCTGGTTATGAGCACTTGCATTTTGCATTTGATGCCATACCAAAACAGTAGCAAAGGATATCACAACCGCCAATGCGGCAACGATCTTTCCTTTTCCTTTTAAGATCTTTTTTATCCTCTTCATGCTTTTCCTCCTTTCCTGATTGTTCCTTTCCAATTTTTTATTATTATGATCCAAAAAATAAGTAAGATCCCTAGTCCTATCATATGACACAGTTTTTCTCTTTGGATATCCCACTCGGATGATTGAAAGTGTGTGTCTTTGATCGTGCTGTTCTTTTTCTCCACGATCTTTTGTCCGTGGTCTCTGATACAGTACACAACATACCTGTATTTTCCATGACTTCGATACGGGTGACAGGTAAGAAGTGTTACCATATCTTTCCCTTTTCGGATCTTGATCTGATCGGAATTATCCGGCTGTATGATCTTGATCTCTTCGACCCGATAAGTAAGCTTCTCCCATGGATTCTTTATGATCACACGATCTCCGATTTTTAATCTCTCGATCTCACGAAAATACGGGATCCCTTCGTACCCACGATGTGCAGCGATAACACAATTACTGTTTTTTGTACCAAGCGGCAGGGATGTCTCTCCCATGATTGCAGTACCTTTCCTCATATTTTCTAAAGTTGCTCCAAGGTATAATGGAAGTTTTACATCCATCTTTTTTATCCTGATATATCCAAAGTTACTTTTGCTATCTTTCAACTCGATCGGTGATGTACGATAGCTCCATACATCCTTTAAATTTTTCTGCCCTTCCGTATAAATTTTTTGATTATACTGTATGGCTTCTTTATATAAAGGATCTTTTTCTTTTGGGACTTTCTTTTCCTTTTCAAAATTTTCAAAAGCTTCTATTTCCTGATCGGCATTTTTTTGTTGTTTATAGGAAGAAAAAACAGGAGAGAGAAATACAAAAGTTCCGATTCCTATTAAGATGATGCCTAATATATTCATCAGATTTCTTTTCATTTCGTCTCTCCTTCTTTTTGTCGTATTTTTTCTGTCTTTTTTCTTCGAAGCTTTTGATATACTTTGCCTGACAAGACCAGCGCCATAACGATTGCAAGTCCAATTGCGATCGCTCGCTTATAAGTTCCCATCCACTGGGAATCTTTATTTCTTGGACGAATGGATGATTCCTGTGTCTTTTCGTACTTAGTCCTAGCACCTCGAACAAGCAATCGGTGATCATTGACCCCATAAGGCGTACATGTTACGAGAGTAACATAATCTTTTCCATCTATGATTTGAAGTTTTTCTGTATCCTCCGGCTTAACAACTGATATCTGATCAACTTTATAAGCTAGTGTGCGATCTAATACATGTATAAAGAATAAATCATCATTTTTCATCTCTGTCAGATCAGTGAATAGTTTGGCTGAGCTGAGTCCTGTATGTCCAGTTAATACACTATGTGTACTTTTCCCACCTACCGGAATTGAAGATGCTGCAAGGTGTCCAACTCCACGTTCCAAAATTTCTGCATCTGTACCATGATAAATAGGAAGATTAACAGAAATACAAGGGATTTCTAAATACCCCATAATTCCTGAATGATCAAGATTTAGGATATTATTGTAAATCATTGTTTCCCCATCACTTTTTTTCGCCTTGAACGGGTCAGTTAATTGCACTGCTGATTTTGTTAAATCTTCATTATATTCTTTTGCTTCTTGAAAAGCTTTATCTTTTTGTTTCTGATCGTAAGTTTTGGACTGTTTTTTGTAAGACTCGATCGTCGATCCCGCACTTTTTTCAAACATATAGTTGCTGATGAACGGATACGACAGCAGAGCAAATCCAAGCAGTACGATCAGGATTGGAATTATTTTTTGTCTCATAGTTTTAGATCACCCTGCCAGTTTCCTGACAGGGTTTATAAATTTTACTGAACTTCTTTTTTACGTTTCTGGTTCTTCTTAATGATGATAAATCCGCATCCTGCGATCACAACTCCTGCGATGATCAGTGCATAGCTTCCAGCTCCACCTGTCATTGGCAGCAAAAATTGTTTCTGGTTTGTTACCTGCATATCAACAAACGCATTTGTGGATTCTCCATTCGCACTCATGGTTGCTCTTTTATCGTCCACGGTTGCAGATGCGTTGATCGTCTGAACTGCTACATCATTTGCAAGTTCTTTACCATTCTTCACACCATCGTTTGCTGTAGAATCATTTCCATTCTTGGACTGGATTCCTGTGATATTCGCTTCTGTTGGTGTAATATTGGCTTTTGTAGATGTGATATTTACAATGATCTCTTTCTTGAGCAGTGTATATCCTGCATCTGAATGTGTCTCTGTAAATCCATATTTATCAGCTTCGATACCGTTGATCACAAGTTTTCCGGCTGCATCTGGACTGAACTGTGTAGCTCCTTCTTCTGTAGCGGATTTACCTGTTACCTGATATACTCCGGCTCTGTCTGCTCTTGCTACTAAGTAGTAATTATCAGATTTGTTCTGGATCACGAATTTAACCTTTGTTGCATCTCCCTTGCTGTCAGAGAATTTCTTTGTGAAGTTGTATCCAAAGCTGTATACGATACATTTATCTTTTAAGATATCCCAGTAATCTGTAGATGTTCTCTTCCATGTTAAGGACACATCGTTAGGGTTACCTTTATCACCAAGAACAACTGTATCATCTGTATTGACATCTGCTGTGTAGTAAACAACGATATATTTGTCAGAGTATTTCTTGTTGATTTCACTTAATCCTGATTTTGTCATTTCTACTTTCATAGTAGAGTCTTCGCCAGATTTACCATAAGTTACAGCGAACTTAGGATCTGTGTCAGATGTTTTCCATACTGCGATTGCACCGCTCTTGTCAACGTTGTTAACGTTTGTTGTATCTGCTGCATCTTTGTTGTCATAGATTGCGATCACTGCATTTTTGTTGTATGTCATACCTTTAGCCATCTTATCATCGAATGTATAAGTAGAAAGATATGTTGTGCTTGATGTGATATGTGGCAGTTTGGAAATAAACTGATAATCCAGTTTTTCTGCCTTGGATGCTGTGACTGTACTCTGATATGTGTACTCTTCTCTTGCGTGTGTGAAATCAGCTAAAGCATCCTGATTTGCTGTTGTTACATTATCTTTGTCAGGATTATTACGCACACGTTTGTCTAATGTAGGAACACCTGTTTCGTTTTTTGGATAACATACAACATCGTAGAACCAGTCGTCACCTTCTGAATCTGTAGATGGTAACTGCACGAACCAAGGATTTGTTGTATAAGTTACATCTTCTGGTACTTTTGTTTCAACGATCAGATATAAACCTAAAGGAAGTTTGTCTTTCTTTGTTACACCTTTTGCATCTGTAAGATCCATGGCTGTTCCACCTTTGCCCATATAATCTTCCAGTTTATCTTTTGTGGCTGTATTATCTTCTAATGCTTTTGCCAGTTTGTCATTGATGATCTGGCTTGTAAAGTAATCTTTGCTACCTTCTGCTTTTGCTGCATCGGAATCTGTTAATCCAATGATTTTCTGTAACGCATCTGGTAATTCATAGATCATCTGAACTTTTCCATTTTCAGACTGCTGTTCTACATCACCGACTCTTAAGTAACTAAATTCTACCCCTTTGATTGCATAATTCTTTAATGCTTCTTCTGCTGCTGCATCCTGTTTTCCAGTAGAAGTAAACTGATCTAAGTTAACTCCACCTTTTTTCGCTGCTGTCATGTCGTATTTGTGAATTGTTAATGATGCTGTTCTTGTTGTATCAATAACATCATTCTGAGCTGCGTAAGCAGGCACTGTAGGAACAGCAATCATTGCTGCGGACATACATGCGTACATCACTTTTTTTAATACTTTTTTCAGATTCATACTTTGTGTTGGTAGCACGTAATGAGCTACCTCCTCCTTTCAAAATAAAAAACAATAGATACCCTTTTCTATCACCTGACAGATCCCGCATTCAACGGGCGATTACAATATCTTTTATTTTGATTTATGAATTCCAATAAATGTATCATAGTCACAAGGGAATCAAGAAATATCAGTTCTTGCTTTTATTGGATTCGTATAAAATATAAGTAAGATATTATGCACTTCTTCATCATGGATTGACAATCTGTAAAATTACAATGACCAAAACAACAATTATGACTATATAATAGATAATCCAATACCATGACTTTCTACCGAGAATTCCCCGGAGTACATAAGATAAACTTAATTTTTGTCCTTTCTTCTTATTACATGTCTCACATGAAGCGGTCAGATTCTTTTCATCATTAATGTCGTTGATCTTTACCAATCGAAGAATAAACTGCAAAATCTTTGATTTCTGAGCTTTTCTAATTGATATGATATGATCAACTGTTACATCTTTCTTTTTTAAGAATCTTCCGCAGTATGCACATATATAATAATCTTTGAAGATTGGACGATTTTTATCAAAAAACTTCTTTCGGTAATCTCCTGAACGAAGATAACTGTTTGGATAACTCTGGTATTTTGTCCGATAAGATTCAAGTAATGTTTTCATTGTTTCAATCTCATTTTCATCATCCAGTTGTATCACATATTTTCCTCTTACATGAGAAAAACCTAAAGAAGTTAAATGCTGTTTGTAAAAGTTTCTTCTATTTAAAAGCTTTCGATTTCCTTTTTGAATCACGTCTTTTTCTAAAACTTCAATGATCAAGTTTACACCCTCTTTTCGATTCCCCCTCTTTTCGATATTTTTTATTTTCATGTTCAATAAAAGAACAAAGTTAAGTCCTTAATTTATAAATTGCTATCGCCGACAGCTTTTACCTTAGTAAATTAATTCGATAAAATTCTTATTTTTACTCACTGTGTAATTTGGCCCTTTGGAATCATCTGATTTCACACAGTTCTAAAACATGTACAACATGGTTATAAATCCTTATTAGCCTTTGGAATCATCTGATTTCACACAGTTCTAAAACTCGAATAAAATATAACCGCTAGGCGGTGTTCCTTTGGAATCATCTGATTTCACACAGTTCTAAAACGTTCCAAACTTGCAAACGACTAATTGCAGCCCTTTGGAATCATCTGATTTTACACAGTTCTAAAACAGCAACTGGGTAGATATTGTAAATATTGTACCTTTGGAATCATCTGATTTTATTTTTCATCATCCTCAACCGATGGTTTTGCTTTTATTCTTTTTCGTAAAACAATAACTGCTGCCAGAATCACAGCAAGTGATACACCACCTGCAGTTGCCATCGCCGGCACACTGTGAATAAATCTGATCCATAGGTTTGTTGTAACATAAATGTTATCCATCGTAATTTCAGATTCATTTCCCGCGGCATCCTTCGCAATTACATGAATGCTTTGAGCTTCATCTTTCTGATCCAGAGGAATGTCAATCTTTTCAGGAACTTTTTCATCGTATTCCTTTATCAGATTATCATTGACATAAACTTTCGCACTCTGTAACAGCAAGTTGTCTTTTACAAGAACTGTTGCGGTTCTTCCATCCTGGGCATAAACCTTACCACCTTCAATGTTTGAGATTAAGATGTTTGGTTTTGTTGTATCAACCCCAAAACTGATTGACGCTTTTTTCTTTGACATATCATTGGAAGATGTATGCTTTGCCGTATCCTTAGAAGATGTAATGATACGATAAGTACCTTCCTCTTTCAGTGCCGAAGCATTGACTGTGTAGGTAACTTTGTACCACTTATCATGTTTCTTCTCAATCGATGCATCTTCATTTTTCAAAGCAATCGGATCATTATCTCTTACAACTTTTAAATTGCAATCTGATAATTGATCTGGATTAATCTCTTCCAAGACAATCTTATCAGCATCTTTTACATAAGTACCGTTAATAGATTTTGTATAAGATGATAAATGATAAACAGAACCATATCGATTAACCGTAAAGTGAATGGATTTTTTTGAAATATTTCCGGCTTTATCTTCTGCCTGAATCACGAATGTATAATAATCATCATTTTCCATTGCATTTGGAATCTGCTGATAAGTTACTTTGTATCCGTTCTCCACTTTCTGTTTTTCATTTACTTTAAACTTACGACCTTTCATTTCTCCGACTAGCTGATCACTGCCTTTGTCAAGGTACTTATCTGTTAATGTATATCCACAAGTAACAGCTCCAGTATTCGCACTGGAATCACTTGGTGTTACCTGATCGATCTTAGGCTTTGTCTTGTCAACGATAAAAGGTTTTGCACTTTGTTTCTCTAAAACATTTCCGGCAAGATCCTGTCCTGCAATAGAAAGATGATATTCTTTATCTTCATTAAATGTAACAGTCATCACATGTTCATTTCCATGACTGCTCCATCCACTTTTCTTTCCATTTGTTGAGACATTCAGTTCTTTAAAATTTTTCTCTGTTACCCGAATGGTTGCAACTCGATCCGCTTTGTAATATTTTTCATTCTTCACAGAATTATTATCAAAGGAGATTTTCGCTACAGGCTTTGTTTTATCGATCACAAAGCTGTCTGTATGAGTACCAACATAAGTTACTGGAAGGTTCTTGTTTCCGGCAAGATCGGTACTTGCTGCTGTTAAGGAATATTCACCGTCCTGATCAAATACTACATTCATTTGATAAATATAATACTGACTGCCATCTTCTCTGCTGTGTAATACTCCATCACTGACAAAATTGGATTTCAATCTTGTTTTTACACCATTTTTTGTCAAGTAAACAAGTGTCTTATTACTGTCAAAGTTCCTTTCTTTGATCGTGATCGTTGCTGTTCGATTCTTTTTGAAGTATTTTCCCTCAGACTGATTATTGTCGTAAGAGATTGTGATCTCCGGCTTGGAAACATCAATGTTGAATTTCTTTCGGACCGTACTCTTATGTCCGGTGTTATCCACCATTGTAAATTTAGCTTCTACACCGTTTTTGTTATTCTGAGAAGCATCAATCCTTACATGATCCTTCTTATATTCATACTTCATATCATCATAGGAAGATTCTTTCGAATTCACTGCCCCGGCTTCATATGATATATTCCCAATTCCGGAATAAGTATCTTCTGCTTGAAGTCCAAGGTAAATATCATGATTATAATATTTCTTTTCCTGTGTCTCCTGTAAGATATGAATTGAACTGGTTGTACTGTGTTTTCCATTATTCTCTAGGATCGTTCCGGCTGATTTGTATTCTTCTGATACATTTCCAGCTTCATCGATCGCTCTCGCATAAATGTTACCCTTGAAATTCGGAGTGATCTCAAATGTTGCTTTGGAACCGTCTTGTGTTTTTTCTTTTGATTGTGTTCCTTCATCTACTGTATGATATTCAATCCTTGCAACTCCACTGGTATCATCATGAGATGTAATTCCAATCTTTGCGATCGTATCAAAGAAATATTTAAATGGTCCAGATTTCTTTGTACTCTGGTATCCTTTTACAAAATCAATTGCAATATTCTCAACTTCCGGAGCTGTCTTATCAATCTTATAAGACTCTTCTCCAACTTTGGAAATTGCACCATTGCTGCTATCTTTTAGATAAAAGGAAACATTCTTTTTCTTTGTATCTTCTGTATAAGCAAGTGTTTTTTTCCATGGTCCATCTTTGGATGTTGAAACCAGATCATAACCACTGGTTTCTCCCTGAATTGGCTCAATCACAAAATTCTTTTTCGTAAACCAACCATTCTTTCCATCCGGCTTTGTTAATTTATAATGTTCATTTTCATGAATATCATTTGCTTCAACGTATAAATCTCCGCTTTCATAAGTTACATCATAATATTCTGGCAGGTTCACACCTGAGATTTTAATGACTCCCTCATGTTTTCCTAAACTCGTAAGTTTTGGAACATCCAATGTCAATGTCGGATCGTTAAAATCACTTTGCTGATCACCTGCAACAAAACCTTTTACTTCATAAGTAAGTTTTGGATTTGCTTCGCCATATTTTCTGGTTTGATCTTTCGCCCGATATACAAGCTTCGCTTTCTCAATCGTTCCTGTTACTTCTGAAATTTCTTTCAATCGGTAATTGGCACTGTCTGTACCCTCAATTGAAAAATCACCATCAAATACGATCTTCTTGTCAGTTCCAACATTTTTTGTATCATATGATGGTGTTGGAACATTTAATTGTACATCATCTCCGGATATTACTCCGAGCAATGTTACTTTGTTTGCATACTCTGCAGTTGTTGTACCATCATAAACTTTACTCTTGATCTTGATCGTACTGGTCGTGATCTCTTTCTGTTCAATCGTTGCTTTCAGTCCGCTGATATCATCAATTTCATAGTTGTCACTTGATAAATTGATAGAAATTGGAGAAACCTGTTGTTCTCCAACATTTTTCTTTTCAAAGGTTGGATTTTTATAACGGAAATAAAACTGATTTTCATCACTATCCAACACGTTTTGAATACTTGGAGAGGACTCGTATTCTGCATTGGTCGTTCCATCATAGACTTTATTCTTGACGGATGCTTTTGCAGTCAGTTTTCTCTTTTTAGTTTTCAAAACGACATCCTGCCCTTTGATCTTGATTGCAGCACTTCTCATTGCTTCATTTGCAGTAAATGTAAGTTGATATCCATCATCTGTTTCTTCCTTATTAAAGGAAAAACCATTAATAGTATCTGGAACCTCATAATCAGGTATCACATCTGTTTCTGAATCTTTCTGCCCATCATCCTGTTTCTGATCATCTTCATTACCAGAATTATCTGTTTGATCTTGATCAGGTATTTTTGTCTTAGAAACAAAAAAAGTAATAGAATCACCATATGTTATATCATATGAATCTTCTATATTATTTTCTTTTACTTCCTGTCGTTTCCCTGATGCAGTTTCAAAATTCGTTGATGTTTGCAAAGACTGTTTCAATGTCTTTGCTCCGATAGAACTTCCAACAGATACATTTTGTGCCATGACGGCAACATTTGCTACCTGCGGACACGGAAGCATACATACAGCACTTAAAACAGCAATTGTACGCTTCACATTTTTCCTCATTTTACAACTCCTCTCTAACTATTATTTCCACTACTGCCACTCGGCAGATCCTACCTTTGTAGGTTGTTTCGATTATTTCTTATTTTTACTCGCTGTGTAATTTGACCCACTGGATTCATATGTTTTTTACACTGTTCCAAAACAACATCAAGATGGGAAAAGAAGTGACACCACCACTGGAATCATCTAATTTTACACTGTTCCAAAACACTGATTTGTGTATAAAATACCTTCAATATCCACTGGAATCATCTAATTTTACACTGTTCCAAAACAGGAAATTTTATAAGGCACATATTTATGTGCCACTGGAATCATCTCTTGTATTTGATATTTAAAGACATTCTCGTTACACAATTTTAAAATCCTACAGTAAATATCATTACTTTTCTGCTGACCATCATTCCATTGCAAGCAATGACTGATATGCCGCTGCTGCCATCTCGACAACTTCTTTTTTCTTTTTTGCTTTAGGTTCTACAAATACTCTTGTCACATTACCATAAGAATCTCGAATTATCTTTACAATAATCCGCGATTTCTTTTTTTCTTTTTTCTTACCATTACTGTCAAGACTCTTTGATGTTTCTGTGTTATTTCGATTATCATAAGCACGTTTATTATTATAAGCACGGATATACCAGACCGTTTCATAATAATTATGCTCATCATTTCCGATATCTGTTTTTTCTAATTCTAAATATTTATATCGTTTAAAAAGCATGTATCTCACACTCTTTCTTTTTTCATTGTTCTTTTCTGCCACACTGCAGATCCTACCTTTGTAGGTTATTTCGATTATTCTCTTATTTTTACGCACTATGTAATTTGACCCATTGGAATCATATGTTTTTACTTTGTTCTAAAACGTCGGTTTTTGAATGGTCAACAACTTTTTACCACTGGTAATCATATCACTTTACATCGTCCTAAAATCCAGTGTTAATTATATCATGATTAAATAGTTCCACTGGAATCATATAGTTTACATATTTACCTATATCTGTTTCTCAAGATCATGAGAATGTATCATTTTTACAAATTTCTTATATACCGAAGAATTCTTATCGAGAGATCCCCAAAGAATTTCTCCATACATACGAATTGCACTCTTTTGATATCTGTAAAATGTCGTTTTAGAAATATCAGAAAATAACCCAGCTTCTTGCAATGCTATGATGATCGCATCGTCTGACATTTTGTAGGGTCTAACGTCAAAATATTTCATTTGTAGCAAATGATACCATACACGTCCCATCTCCGGCATCTGTTTTAGACAATGCAGTGCTGAAATGGCTTCTTGCAAAACCATATCATTAAATTCTATTTCGTCATCTCGCAGTTCCCATTCAAAACTCATATCATTCGCGGCCAAACGTTTCGTTTGCATCGCCTTAGAATATTTCAAGGATAATTCCAATCTTCGATAACTTTGTAAGAATTTCTTTGTATCATGAAACAACTTATCTTTCTTATCCTTTGATTTCTTTTTGTTTGATTCTTTTTTCTGAGTCGTTTGTTGCACGAGAACTGCTTGCTCTTTTTCAGGTGGCATAATTAACAACTCCTATCTTCCATTTTTCTATGTGTTTTTGACGCACATATCCTTTTGATATATATAATTATAAACACGTTACACATTTTTTGCAACTTTTTTCTTATTTTTTAAAAATTTTGTTCCATATTTATGTAATACCCCCACATTTTTAAGATGGCTGTGTATATTTTAAAATAGGGCTGATTTCTCAGCCCCGATTATGTTCATATACATGAAATACATTCTACAAACCATATTGATTCATCATTTCTTCTACAGAAGTATCCCCGTAATCTGGAGTCTGATCATTTACATTTTCTGCACCATTTTCAGCCTCGTTAAAATCAACATTTGTATTTATAGCATCATTTTCAGAATCTGAGATTGTTGGTGTAACTTCTTCTGTTTCATCTGATTTGTCTAAATTGTAATTCATCTGCTGCTGGCCACTAATGCCATTTGCCCAAGAGGAACCTCTCTTGCTCTTCTTATTTTTATGCGGTTTATTAATCGTATTCTTTTTTGCTCCTTTTGATGTAGAACTGCTCATCGTATGTTCTTTGTTATCTCCAGTAGCTGCAGCAAATGCTTTTCGGTCAAATGCTTCTGTACCAGGAATATATCTTAGAACATACAGCTGGTATGGTTCTTCTCTCTTTCTCCATTCCGGCACATGCTCAATTGCTTTCTCATATTCTAACTTCTTTGCTTCTGGATGAAGCTCATAATCAAACTTATTACAACGGAATACATTAAATCCTTTGCAGAAGATCAATTCATCTTTATATTTGAATCGCTGTAATTCATCTGGATTATTCACGTAACGCTTTCCTTCTCCTTCTGATTGACGTACTTCTGGTGTGTAATCCGTGATTCGAAGCGTTTTTAAGGATCTCTGTTCTGTACCAACTTCAATAGTCGAAATACCACTCTTTTCAGAATAATATTTCGCACTGGTTTCGTCATTACATCCTAAGAACAGGCTTGTATCACAGGCTGCAAGAATCTCTTCCCATAATCCATTCGGATATCGGTTCTGCATCTGCGTGATTGCCTGAAAGATAATGGTTGTTGCAATACCACGACTTCGGACTGTTGAAATTTTCTTTCCAAAATCTGGGATTTCTCCAAATGCCAATAGGTAAATCTCTGATAATATCTCGGATTTTTCCCCTGGCCCGCACCGTACATGACAGTTTCCCGTCATACGGCGTTCCACCGATATTATTTATACCGGCTTGAGGCTATCCCTCCGCAGCTTGTTATCACTGTTTCATCGGTACTGTGCCTCTGCTCTCACTACGATAAATATACTTATAGCAGCAGTTTCATTTGCTGCCTTTCGTCATAACCAAGATACTTTTTCACTGTGTAGCCAGTTCTCTTGTCCGCAGCTTTCCGTGTTCCATATAACCTAGCATTGTTTTCCCTTAGGTCGTTTCTTTAACCCTGTGTGCATTTCTTATGAAACGTATGTCCTGTAAACATACAAGGAATTTCAGCACAAACAAATTTTACTCTTCCTCGCACACACATCATTTGATCTGATGCTCCTGCATTTCTACAGGTCATTCCTATAGAGCCGTACATTCGAAACTTTGTCAGACTATCATAAGTCATTCTAACCATAGGAAAACCCCGCCCACACTGTCGTACACAATCTCAACCTCTGGAAATGTTTCCTCGTCTGTACGTTAGGGTATACTTCATATGACTTCTCCGAGCTTATAACCTCAAATGTCTACATCACTTGACGCTATTCGAAGGTTTAGCGTGTTCCCTTCCGGGCGTTACCCCATCATTTGAAACAATTGGTTATATAGTTCGCAATCGGATTTATATTGAATAAATACAATTACGCCGCATTTTTGTCGGTTATTGCTACCGTTTTGTGATGCGGAACACGTCACACTATTTGGGAATTCATCTAACAACATCTGCACTTTGACTGGTAAGATTCCACCTTCTGCTTTATCATCTGCATATTTGACGAGCTTATTATAAGCGACCGCTTGAAATAATGAAGCCATGAAATCATACGCAGAGTTCTGATCCGGTGTAATGATAAAGTAAGCACATTTTTTTGTTCCTGGTAATGTCAGATCGATCTCATCGTGAATTGAAATACTTTGAACACCTTCCTGAGCATATACTAACAGTCTTGTTGCAACGTCTGCTGTAATATTGGAACGGAAGTTTTCAGAAGACTGAGCATAGATCAGATATGGTTTCTTTGCTGGATGTGTTGCATCCAATCCATCAAAGATCGCATCCAATACTTTTGGATTTGTTAACGTGATCAGATTATAGAGTTCTACCATGTTCTGGTTTTCTTCCGGTAATTCTGTTACAACGAACAGCATCAATGCAATCAAAAGATTCAGTGCCGCATTTGCGTTTCCACCAGATCCGGACATACTTGCTGTATTCTTCATGATAATATCAGCAAGTACATTAATAAAAGCATGTCCCTCTTCGTTATTCAGTCCCTGCAAACAGTTGAAGGAATCAGAAGCTTCAAAGTTCTTTAGATTATAGTATTTTACGATATAATCATTCTTTTTCAGATACTTTGCCATACTTTCGGCCATTTCACCTTTAGGGTCCGTGATAAAGATAGACTCTCCACGTCTTACACACTGGAAGATGATGTTACGTACCAGAGTACGTGATTTACCGGTACCAGGGCCTCCGCATACCGCGATGTTTCGGTTAGCATTTCCATGAACATCCTTCACAATGACTTCTTTCGTATCTTCCATGTATCCAAGAATGTTTCCATCGATCTCCGGATCATCCAGCTGATCAATAGGAATCCTCTTTAAAGCTTCTGCTTCATCTTCTGTGTCATTTAATAACTTTGCTGTTCCGTAAGTTCCGTTCTTACTGATCCGATAATCTTCTCCACGCCCTGATTTTTCAAGAAACCAGTGGAACGCAAAATATGCCACTACATTAGACAAGATGAAGATTGCGATTCCCACAAATGAGAAAAATGATCCAATACAATTAAAAAAACTGTAATCTTTTTCTCCAAACAGCTTCGCCGGTTGATAACTCACACTGATCATTCCTGATATATAGACCAGAAACAATTCTCCTATTGTGAGAAGGATTCTTTTTCTCCGTAATTTTTTGTCTTTTACGGTATAAAATCCTTTCACACCGCCAACAAGAGCATCTTTAACATCTCCTGCTGCCAACTTTTTCTTTTCTTCTGATTTTTCCTCCTTTTTCTTTGTACTTTTGATCTCCACTTCTTTTTGATCATTAAATTTCATGTTCTTTGTCCTTCCTTTCTGTTCCTGTGAAGATTCTTTTAGACCTCCTTCTATGGAATCTTCGATTGATTAGTTGCTGTTCCGACCGGAACTTCCGTCTCTGACACGGACTTGTTCTTTAAATTTGGACAAAGAAAAAAGCAGCGATCAAAAATGATCACTGCTAGAAATAATGATTAAGTTTATCTCCTTTTGCAATAAAAAATTATGTTTTATAAACCAAGTTTTTTTTATTTAAATTATATTATAATATTATGTCTTTAATCTGCTTAAGATTAAGTAATCGCTGTTTTAGATGATAACTGTAATTCTTAGACATTTATCTTGTAAAAAAACAAGGAACAACTCATCGGTGGATAAATTGTTCCTTGTTTTTATTTCTATATATATGCTATTTAATGTTACCATCTGTAATAAACACGATATGATTTTTCATTAGCTCTCCATAATATCCACTTAATATCATGTACAATCCTTATTTCTGGTCCATGACCAATAAAATAGACAGAGACTTTAAAAATGTTCTCTGTCTTTCTCTGACTTTAATATAAACTATACAAATTGTCCTGCAACATCCTTATACTTCTCAATTGCCTCCTTGATGGAATCCGCCGGCTTGTTTACCAATACGGAAGTATCCCCTATATCTTCATATCCAAGATAAGAAAAATTCCACGGACCATCCGCAAACCTCACAACATCGAAACACTGCTTCTTTTCATGATTAACAAAGCAATATACATTTGGGTGTGGCACTTCTTCTAATTGAAATCCTTCTGCGTCATAGCCATCTTTTTTGATCAGATCATTGATTTCAATCAGATCATCTACATCAATACAGATTAATTTGCCCCACTTATTTATTAATTCTTCCTCTTCTTCGTCTATGGCAGCTGTCGTTGAATTACTTTCGCTCCACATCGTTAGAAGTTCTTCTACATTTTCCGGAATTTTATATGGATGATCCCCTGGATTGTAAAGATACCCTGTTACAAACATTGCTTCTTCCTTGTCACGATCATATCCGATAATAAATTCCTTACACTGGTTCCTTGTAGCCGGATAGTAGCATAACCCATCTTTTCTCTTTGAACACTCCCCAGTCACCGGATTTTCGCACTTTTCTATCTCGCACAAAGGAATTTCTGTATCTTTGATACATACTGAAATATCACACAGGCTATACAGTTCTACCAGATGCGGTGCATAGCCGCTTCCATCAAGCTTTCGATCATCCTCATACAATGTTGTACAGATTCCTTTCTCTGGACCTTCTTCCATATATTTTTCCAGTCCGCAGAGTCCTCCATAATACGGATAATCCAACAACATCACTGTGACATCCTGCTGCCGTTCCTCTGCTTTCTTTAACATGGAATCATATAGCCTCTCCATAAATACACTGAACAACACTTTATCTTCTGGAAGCTGTCCAGATTCAATAAACAATACAGACTTTTCTTTGACAGGCATTTCCATGTCGTATCGGTTTGTACGGAAATTATCACACAGGCTACCATTCGCTCGTTTTTCATATACCGCCAATGCATTACCAATCTTTTGAATGGCTTCCATCCTGATTCCTTCCTCTGCTTCGCTATACATTGCAAATAACTGCTTCGCTGAACTCGTTTCATCTAATTCTTCAAACATCACGTGCAGAATCTTATCCAACATTGTTCCTGAAACACCTAGTCGAAAGATCGTTGCGATCTCCAACATATTTCTGTCCGATTCTTCCATTTCTGTTAATGATGCAAGCAGGACCGCAGACAACAATGCTTTACAGGCGGTTTCTACTGGATATGTCATGAACTTATATTTCTGGTCATCAATGATGTCATTTGCAATCATTACGATCTGTTCCTCATTCTCTGCTCCTAATCCATCCAAGCAGTTAAAACAGTCAGATTCAGTCATACAGTCCATATTGTAACTGTCTACCCGATACCCATGAATTGTTAGATAAATCCATAATTCTCTTTTATATATCCTGCTTCCGAGATCTACGATCACCATGGAATCTCCTCTTTGTATGTTCTGATAGATCTGACTTCTCATAAAATCAAACAATTGTTCTTTTTCCATGTTCCCGTCTACATAGAGGTTCCCTTTTCCTTTTCGGACACAGATCTCTTCCCCTTTCTCATCACATCCAAGAATGTCTCCAATCTCATGACCTCGTCTTTTCAATTCCTTTTTATTGATATTCTCAATAGGAATTCCTATTTCTTTCTTCTCCCTCTTTTTTCTGATATCTTCAATATCAACGATCTTCGTCATTTTGTTTTCCTTCCTTCTTCTCTAATTTTGATTTTATAGTTTCTTAAATAGGTTTTAAATAATTCCCCTATTGCAACAATATTAAGCATTTCTTACTGCTGCCACAATATCATTAATCTCTATTGGATACATTCCCAATCCCTCATACAGCTTCGCTTGGCTTCGCATACAAAAAACATATCCGGATTTCATCTGTTCTATATCCAAAGATGAAACACGAAAGCCAAACCATGCTCTCATCCCATTATATATAAAACGTCCATTACGGTTTTCTATTCCATATCTTTTCACTATTTCATCTATGATCTTTACACTTAATTCAGGATTATAATAAAATTCCATATCTTCCAGTGTTGTATAGTGATTCTGCGTGTATACTCGATTATCCAATGTAATATTTCTTCTGATCCGGCTCTGTTCTTCTTCCATGATCATTCGATAGACAACTTCGTAGTTTTTTACGATGAATAATCCTCTGACAAATTCACTGTCTCCCTGATACCTTCCCTTAAATATCTTTTCGCAAGCATTTCCTACCCATTTCCTCATATCTGCTTCTGCCTTTGGTTTCCAACGGATCAGATTATCATCCATATAATATATTGCATACGGTGCATTTTTCTTTACTACTAGACATCCTAATGCCCGGCTCTGCTTTAATGCAGGGTTCTTGTGATTCTTTATCTCCATGACAGGATAATATGTTGCCAGACTCTTTTCCTCTCTTCCGTATAGATAGAGGCCATATCTCTTGTCATATTCATGCCTCTCCCATGCATCATCATCCAATCCCAACTCGCTTCGCTTCGCTGCGGATACATATTCTGCCATATTCATCAAAGTATCTTTCTTACTGCCGGCCTCTTCCATCCTCTGCTCCAAAACATATCTTACTTTCTTCTCATTTTTAAAGATATCTTCTTTATCCGTCCAGAATATCGGTATCCTTCCTTGATACATCTCGGCTAATATCCGCCCCTGGTAAATACATCGCTGCACTTTATCTTTATTGTCTTTGTATGATAACGGCATTATGTTTGTGACAACATTTCCTGTCAGATATTCCGAGCAGTCCAAGGTATTCTTGACCTCTCCTGCCAGTACAATATTTTTTCCTTTTTGAGTGAGATGATAATAGCTTTTTCTTCTAAAGACAGCCTTCTGTATATATCCATTCTCCCTTAATATTTTCATGTTCTTATCCTTAACTCTTCTTCCATTATGAGTCTGGTAAAATATCCTGATCCCTTCCAGATCAATCGCCCCTGACATTGCAATGATCTTGAGAAAATACCCCTTTGTCCCGATCATTGACATCGTTCTTTTTCTCCTTGTTCTCTTTTCTGTATCAGTCATTTATCACGCCTTCCTTCCTGCTTATCATCCCCATTTTCCATTTTTCTTGCTGCCGTTTTCGTTTTATTCTCAACCCATGCCTTTCGCCCTCTTTTCCTTATGTTGATTAATGATGTAAAGGCTATGAACCTGTAAGGGCTGTATTTCGATTCTTTGGCGGCATATTAAAAGTCTTGAAACCCGCATTTTTACTGGATTTTTAATTATTTTTTTTGCACTAAAAGGGGGTACTTTTCTGCTTTTCGGTTTTTGTACAAAAAGTACCCTATTTAAGGACAGAAAAGTACCCCCTTTAACGTAAAAAGTACCCCGTTTAAGGACAGAAAAGTACCCCCTTTTACAGCAGAAAAGTACCCTCTTTTTCTTATTATGATCATGCACTTTAATTACAAAAAGTACCCCCTTTTACAGATCCCTTTCAATCCATTCAAGCTTTTCTTTATATTCATCTTCTAGGACAATATACAGGTTCGCATAACTTCTGGTTCCCCAATTTTTTACTGTCTGAACATGCTTTCGTAGATAATCTGAATCATCATATCCATAGCAAAATTCTATAGATAACATATCAATAATATTAGAAAAATCGATCCTGTCAATATCAATTGTTTCACTTACTGGCAGTACATATTGCTCATGAACTACATACTTTTTACCAGCAAATTTACGTGCTTGGGCCGCTATCTCAACATTATATTCAAAGAACCTTTCAATAGCATTATGTACAGCATCCTCGATTGCTTTTAAGTCAGAATCTTTCTTAATTCCTCTGGATGGAAGGGTTGGAATCTGGATCTTGAAAAGACCATTTATATAATGAATTTCAACTGGAACATCAAGTGGTTCAATTATACGTCCATAACGCTTAGCTTCGCCATTTTTGACGATAATACCGTCCCCAATTTGAATAACTCTTCTTAGATCATTTACCATTTGAACAGCCATTGTATAAGCATCTTCCATCTGAATAGAATAAGAAAGATCAGTTTCACTAAGGGAAGTCTGTAGTAATCCTCTTATTTTAGTATTTGTTTCAACACTTTTTGTTAAAGCTCGAACCAAATAATCCCTCTTTTCATCATTCGCTTTTTGAAGAATTAGATTTGCCTGATGTGTCATTTGTTGTGATCTTCCCTCTCTATCCCCATCATCATTCCCCATTTTTTTAAAAATATCAACTTCTTTAACATTTACTTTCATAGCCTTACTCCTTTTATATATTTCTTTATCTATAAATAGCACACAAATATCACAATAAATACTAGAATGTGCATGATATGTAATATCTGTAAGATATAAAACCTACATTTTCTACATTTATAATGTTTTATGTGTGTATTTTACACAAATCACACACTTTACATATATTTTTTGCATTTTCACATCATGCACAATATTAGTAATTTGTGATATTTATAATGTTTTGTATTATTCTTCATTTTCTGCATCAATTGAAGCTTCATTAATCTTTACCTTTTTGTTATTATCAGTTCTTTTCCTGATATCAGATGCTACAGAAACAGTTCCATCTTCTTCTACCATCAAATACGCAACAATATTCGAAAAGCGAATATGAGGAATCTGTTCTTCATTTTCGATAATCACAAACCGATCTGGAAGATACTCTTCTTCATCCGGTTCATTAAACTGAATTGCCGCATAATCTCGATTCTCAAATCCCTGTTTACAATATAGAATCTGTGTTTCCACATCAGAATCTTCAAAGAAGGCACTGATTTTTGCACAGGTATCACCTTTATCCGGATAATGTGTTACTAAGGCAACATCATCATTTGCCTTTATATTCCGTAGAAAAATTAACGCCCAAAATGCTGCAAGCATTTCTTTATCTAATACCTGACTATAAAACGCTGCCTTGATCAGTTCTCTTCCTTGATCTTTAGGATCTGGGACAATTGTAAATACTCCTTTTTTTAGCAACTTCGTTACCGCCCTATATACAACATTTCCATCCCCTTCATCAAACCAGCTGTATAATTGAGACATTAACAACTGTCTGTAACGTCCAATCAGCTCATTGCTGATCGTCTCCTGTATTTTTAATCCACGGCTAGGAGATATTTTAAAATCTCTCTGTTTCATCATAAATATCACATTCCTTTCTTTTATCCTGCAATTCTACGTTGTTGTTCTCTTTCTATTTGCTTGGAATCTCCATAATACCCTCTTAGTTTGCTTGCATCTGTAGTGATTAGGCGATCTTCTTTTTCACTCGCCATAACATTAATCATGACATTATCCTGATTGGATATTAAGATACCTTGTCCTTTTTTCATAGCTAGAATACTGTCAAATTCATCTTCTGTTAAAGAGAATACTCTTCGAATCTCATTTAGATTTTCAGACTGAATTTTCATAATAATCTTAGCACTGGAGTTGGATAAGATACGATTTCCATACATACCATTTTTCAATGCTGTAAAGTCAGTTAAATCCTGTGTAGCACAAACAACACCGCCACCATAACCACGAATAGTTTTATAGAGTTCCAAAACATATTCTGCTACTGTATCATTTGTATTAATTAACTTCCAAACTTCGTCAAGCAGTACGATTTTATCCTGTGTACGATCCTCCTTAACTTTACTCCACACAAAATCCGTTGCAATGAACATAACTATTGGCAGTAAATTTTTAGCTCCGATCGTGGAAACATCAAACACGATATACAGATTGTCCAGATTAACATTGGTACGATTATTAAATCCTTTATAAGTACCATAGACAAACTTTTTCAGCTGTTTTAACAATGGACTCATACATTCATAATCATCCTTCTGACATTCTTCATATACATCACCAAGGATTGGCATTTCTTTATAATTTCCATTTTCATCGAACAAAGAGTCATTATCTTCTGTGATTCCATATTTTCTATACACCTTAGTTAATGCAATATCTAATTCCCCCTCAAGATCATCCTGTTCTGCTGGAGATAGATTGCTTGTAAGCAGGGAAAAGAATGTTTTTAATACAGAAATCTTTGCTAACATAGCTGATTTATTTTCGGTTACACTATCGATCATTGCATCTGCACTCGTATCTCTAACTCTTACATCCATGATATTAATGTGGCTAGAACTTGTTTCTGACAGCTCTATGAATGTACCACCTAATTCAAGACATGCTCTTTTCCATTCAAACCCTTTTAATGGAGCAATAACATAAGTTGGCATTCGTTTCTTTCGATATCTCATGGCTATCAACTGAATCAGATATGTTTTACCGGAACCAGATCCACCCAATACACATACATTTGCATTGTTATATAATGATCTGTTAAACAGATCTAAAAGAATTGTGCTGCCATCTTCCTTATTTAGTCCAATATAAATTCCTTTTGCATCAGATATTTCATTAGAAAAGAACGGAAAACATGCTGATAATCCCATAGTTAAAACATTTCTTTTTGCGTTTGGCTCAATCCATTTAGGATCAAGTGTATTTAATGGAAGCGTATTTAAAAATGCAGTATCTTCGATAAATTCACATCCATATACTTGCATTTCCTTTGACTTCATTTCATCTTTAAATGCTTTGATCTTCAACATTAATGCTTCTTCACTTTTAGCGGATAAAGTAACTAGAATACTCATATAATAAAAATCTTCGCCATCTAACTGCTGTTTAATATAATATGTAGACATTAATCGACCAACACGTTTATCATAGCTGACATCAGTATCTTTTAAATGTTCAATAGAACTCTTATTATTACGCAATGCAAAACCTAACTGTTGTTTTACAATACCTTTATTTTCTCTACGAACGAAGATATCAACATCTATCGTATCATCATAATTGGTCAGATTCGTGATCCAGTCTCCATATACAGATTCTCGATATCCTTCTTCTCCAGACAAATAAAAATATGCCTTATATGTATCATCTAATTTTACATATTTATGTTTTGAAACATTTACAGTCACAGGTGAAAAGAAATCTGCAATTGGAACATTTCTTAATACCTTTGGTTCAGAAATTCCCTGCAGATACCTGGCACTGGTCTGCATCTTATAATCATAACAAGATACAGGACTATTTTTGTGCAACATAGTATACAAGTTATACAGCATGTTCTCTGAATGGTTTTTTGAATATTCATTAATACTAAGCCCACAATTGGACAAATAGTGCTGAGCTGTCATATAGTAACCATTTAAGACATTAATTGCTTTTATGGATTCATCTACTGTATTAGCTACATTTTCGACTTTATAGATGATGTAATAGCGTCTTGTTACAGAATGTGATTTTACCTGTTTTAAATATTCAATTTCATCCTGTTGTAAAACACGACATTTTTCATTATCTTCCATACTGATAATTTCTTCTGAATCTTTAATAATTCCAGAAAGATCAGCATTCACACTAATCGACTTAATCTGCATTGATTTAGGTGCAACTTTAAGATATTTGGCAAAATTTTCTATGATCTTGTTTTTCTCACGATTTGTTTTTAAATCGTAACGCACAGGATTGATTTCTATTATCTTTACAAAGTCATTATTTTTGGTAATGATAACTCCATTTGAGATACTTTTGATTGGAATCATATCTACTGCCGTCGTGAATGGTGTCGGAATTTCATATCCGTCAATAATTTTTTGATCTCTAATATTTTTGCTACTTCCGAGATATCTTGACATCTGAGTCTGTATTGATTTTTTAATATTTCTTCCTAATCGATAAATCGGATAATCTTTCTTTTCAGAACTATCCGGTTGTTGTTTTTCTTTGTTTTTATCATTTTTAGGAAGCTCTATATATAATGAAGCAACTTTTACTGGGTCTTCACCCTGACGAATCATCTGTTCTTTAATCTTTTTCTCATAGGCTTTTCTCTTCTTTTCCATTTTTAAAGCCTTTTTATCAACTTTTTCTTTTTTACCACCTCTTTTTTTCTTGCTGCTTTTACTATTTGCATCATCGAATTTTGTATTAATATTTTTTTGATTTTTAACTCTTTCTTTATCTAATTCCAATTCATATCGTTCCCGATATGCTTCATCAGGAGGACCATATACCTTCCGTTCTTTCATGAAATGGAAGATTCTTAATAGGTAATCTAATAAGGATACTCCATTGATACCAACCATAGAAGCTGCTGTTCCACCGATAAAACCTAATGCCTCTATACCAAGCATAACTTTCGCATCAAGCGAAAACATGCCGCCTATCATTAATGCTGTTAGAAAACAGATTGCTCCGACTGCCAATGATTCAAAAAGGCGTTTCCACTCAATTGTAAATCCTAAAACAGACGCATCAATTTTAAAATTCAGTGGAATTCGATAAATTTTTAGCTTTTCATCTTTTCTACCATACTGATCTCTATTATCTTCTGTCATTTTTTCCTCCCGTTTTATTTTTGAATATCAAGTTCATAAACATTTCCTTCATCGTCACGCATCTCATTATCAACAGGATCATCACTATTCTCATCTGGTACAAATCCTGTCTTATTTTCCGTTGTTGTTACTGTCGATGGTTTCTTATGTTTTTTGGTTTTACACCCGCTAACGCTTACCACTAACAGCATTAATAACAGAACTAAACTAAATACCTTTTTATTTCGTTTCATAAAAACCTCCATTAAAAAAGAGAAGATACAATGTCGTATCTTCTCTTAATGAGTAATTTATTATTTACTTATTGCCCAAAATGGACCATTTGCACCAGCATTGCTTCTGGCTTCATTAAATACTGTATCTACATTCCACCATCCATTTCTAGCTCGTCCTCCACAATCTGCAACTTGTAATTTCTTTCCGTCTTTGGATAGACCATATAAAACAATGTAATGTCCACCTTTGGTGAAGTGACCAGGAGCCATAATAGCTACAATCATCTTTCCTTGTTTCAAAGCTTTCTTTAAATTGCTTTTATTATATCCTAAACCTTGACATTTTAAGTTCCAATGTTTTGCAATGGCTGCGGGTGTTGAATGATCCCATCCGGCACCTTGATGATAATGTCCTTGCTTTGCTGCCCAATCGCAAGTTTGGATTGGTGTTACTTTTTTCCCTGTAATAGTTGAAATACATATAGCCATTGACGTTGGGCCACATCCTGCTGGTTTTATCTTATTAGTTCCATATGGCCCTCTGAATCTATGTTTTCCCCAAGGTGAATCTCCTTGATTATAATAAATAACAGCACCACTGTATCCACCACCAGATAAGGCAGCTTCATAAGCTTTGGTTTGTTTTTTTAGACGTTTCTTATCCTTGATATTATAATAATAATCATTGTCGCCTATTCTTTTATAATATCGTTCGCCACTTGAGTAATTCCAGTTTTTTGATTTGTATCCGGCCGTCCAGAATTCAAGAACATACGGTGGAAGATTTCTTTTTCCGTTGATTGCATCTTTAACTGCACGTTTTACAAACGCAGCAGGATGTCTTTTCTTATATGCTCCACTTGTATATGCTGAATACCATCCGCTTTTTGCTGTACCCATAAGCCCTTTTCCACGATAACTACCGTATTCGGCAAGATTACACATATGGCTTATAACTGCCAATGATCCATCATAATTTTCTGAACACTCTTGAGCAACGATTTTACATAATAGCTCATAATCTGATTTACTGAGCTTGTATGTTTTTCCAGCTCCTGATACCCCTAAATATTCTCCGCCATCTTCATCTAAAACAGATGATAAGTCTATTGTAATTTCTCCATTATTTTTCAAATCAATAATGGAAGCTAACACAGAGCCTTGAGCTTTTCCAAGTTCGATTTCGTCATCTGACAACTTTAAATACCTAGCAAACGCATCATCACCACGATATGTTGCGGTTTTCTTCTTTTTATTAATCTGCAAAAGATCTGCTTTTTTTATTCTCTTTTTAAAATCGGATACCAATTTACTGCTTGAAATAGGTATGATTTTTTTATCTTTCCAAATGGAATAATAAGATATTAATACACAGACATTTGCTTTAAATTCTCTACACTCTATATCTTCACTTAAATCATCTGACAGGGCTTCTTGAAACCCTGTCAGAAATTCATCATATTTTGATTCAAATACTTGAGATGAAGACGAATCTTGTGTTTGATCAATTGAAATTAGATTAATAATAGAAGAAGGAATTGAACTGATAATTATGGTAGGAAGCATAATAATTACCGTTACAGCAATTAAAATTTTCTTAACTAACGCAAAACTTGCTTTTGGATCAGAAATAGTCGCAATTGCCGCACCTGGTAAACCAGCTGTTGCTGCACCCTGTATAATTTTTGCTGCTTGGACAGCTGCTTTCGTATTTCCAACCTTTTCCGTTTTCTCCGCCATAATCAGCCTCCTTTGTTAAAATTCAATGTCACTTTGATCAGTATTTACATCTTTATCATCAGAAGAAGGCTTTGGTTCAGATTTTGATGATTCTAATGGTCCACCAGAAGATGAAGCATTATTATTACCTACAGTGAAATCATCATATGTTTGACTGCTACCTGGATTATAAATACGAGAATTAATATCATCTAGGGATGATTTGCTATGTGCATGATTTGAACCACTACCAAACCCTCCAACTGATTCATTACCTAATACATCATTTGATGCACCTCCAAATACTGTTTCAGAAGATGTATATGTTCCTGATGATGTACTATTGTCAACTGTACCCATTGATCCACTATTGGATGCTTCACTTGATACAATTTCTGACTCATCAAAAGTAATTCCACCCATCATCTTATGGAAGGTTGGGCACTTGCTAGAATCGTAACTCATAGTTTGTCCACCAATATCTACACTGGCATCAAGATTTCCTGATTCTGTTGCTGATCCCTGAGCATCATCATTAAATAATTCAATATTTTCTCCATTCATTGTAGCTGTAATTTTTCCTTTTCCGTCAGATTCTATATCTGACATGATCTGCATACCATCTTTTCCGGCATCAAATACTAAGGAGTTATCAAGTTTATTCTGATCTTCTTTGCTCTTACCATTCTTTAATTTGTCAAGGTATTCTTTACCTTCACCATATGGGTCCATAAATCCATTTTTATCTTTCATTGCAGCTGCCATTTGCTTTTTAGCATTTTTTCCAGACAATGGTTTATGTAGTAATGAATACATTCCTGCCTGTTTGGCATTTTCCACAGCTGGCGAAAATGGTTCCATTGATTTTTTCCCATCAATAGCATTTTGTTTTAATGGTTTAGAGCCACCCATCGCAGCTCCACCAGATCCATTGTTAGGATTTCCATTATTCGGATTTCCATCATTTGGACCAGGGGATGGATTCGTAGGATTTATGCCTGATCCACCAAATCCAAAAAATCCATTTCCTTCTTTCGCTGACTGAACTCCACTTTTTAGTTTTTCTTCCCAAGCTTTTCCAGCCATATTTTTCATAGATTTCAAAGGTGTGCCTGCAATTGATCCTGCTAAGCCACCAACTGCAGCTGCAGCTCCAGTTGCAGCTTTTGTCACTACATTATCTTTAAATGGATTAATAGATTGACCATTTGGAACTATAGACAATCCACCAACACCAGTCATACGTTCGATGTAGATATTAATAGTAACTGCATAATCAATAAATGCTCCAATCATCATACTCCATACAACAATCACAGCGAAAGTTGTAAATTTCTTTTCTACTGGCGATGTCATAATATCAGATATAATCTTTTGAATTCCTGACATACTTGATTGCATTTTTGATAGACTATCAAAATTAATTGCACCAAATCCATCTAAAACAATTCGCAAAAACCAACAGTTTAAAATGATGCTAAGCAGATGTTCTATATAAATTTGTAAAAATCCTTTTGTAACACCTTTTGTTGCACGAGAACTTAAACATGCTAATGGTAACGGTGCTAAGTAGGTCAAGATACCAACTCCAACATATGTTCGAAGCATAATTTTTGTCATTTTATATAATTTAGAATAAATATATGCAACTAAAATAATTGCAGCTATTCGTTCTGGCATATGCGTACCGACAACACTTCCAACCGTATTCTTTACAGAATCTATAGCCTTTCCGACGATGCTTTTACTACTACTTGTCTTTACTAATGCATCATAAAATGAATCAAACATGTCAGATGCTAATCCTTTTTTTAGAATTTTTGTAAGTTTACTTGATTGCAAAACTGTTAAAGAACTTGTAGTAAATGACAGTAAAATATTTAATAACGGTTTGTATGCCAATACTGAAAAGATAGCAGTCGCAAAAGATGCTAACAAACTCAATGGCGATTCTGCTTCATCAATTGATGATGGATTAAGATTTTTTGAAATTTGAAAGATAAAAATATAAAATGCAACCCCTAATGCAATTGCCATGATTCCAATGCTCAATTTTTTTACTAAAGGAAACACACTTTCAAACACACTTAAATTAACACCTAATGCACCCAAAATTGCTGAAAAGTAAATATCAAGTACACTTGTAATCCATCCAATAAATGTTTTAAATATTCCGTTTAAAATCCAATCCAATTATTCTTCGCTGCCAAAATACGGACAGCATTAAAAAACTCTGCCTGACAGCTCCTCCTTTCTTAAATAAATGTCTTTTTTAGAGCTATCGTATTTTCTAACTCTCTCATAAATAAAAAACACGGAAGAGAAAATCCCTTCCGTGCGTATTCAAAATCCTTGGAAGATAAGAATTTTGTTAACTTATTTATATTTTCTAGCTAAATGTAAATGAGAAAAAGCCAGCAGTAGATAACTGTTTACTTATGATCTCGATCACAGATGGAGCAACTGCAACTCCAAATACAGCAAAAATGATTTTCATTGGCCATCCATGCAGTCTACGTTCTAATTCACTTCCAGGTGCACCGATACGTAATGCAAATGCAATAGCAAGTGCAAGACCAGCTCCCCATTTAATAGCTTTCGCAACGAAACTGGTATAGAAGTCTGATGCAATCGTAGATAATGACTTTGCAAGTGAACTAAAGTCACCGGCCGCATTACAAACCATTGGTAAAATGGATGATAAAATCAAGCTTGCAATCATTGCACACATCATTGCATAAACAACTGTTTCTGTATCTACAACCTGACGATTCATTGCAAGAGTTGACCCGGATGCATTCCATTTTGTATTTCTACGCTTTTCTGGATGTTTACTTCTTGTAATCTTTCGCATTGTACTATCCTCCCTCATGAAAAATGAATAGATTATAAAGTTACAAATTTTTATATCACCTACCCTATCTTCCACAGATAAATCATCTTTAGAGTTGGATGCTATAAAAATGAAAACTGATGTTAGAACAAAATTAATCCAAAAAAAATAGAGATATTTCTCTGAATATCTCTATCGTAAATGGACATAATCTGCCCCTATATTCAATTTTCTAATAAAAACCTCTTTCCAAATCAGGAAAAAGATTAGTGAGAACCCTTTTTCTCACTGTTCATATTATAGCATACTAAGTTTAAGATTACACTAACATTTCTATACCAATTTACTACCATTTTGTTACCAATTTTATACCAATTTGATATCATTTAGGAGTATCAACCATTTTTACTAATTTATGTGACATCCTCTCCCACCTATAGAGGTTGGAGCTTCCCTAACCTCGGCAGGTTTGGTTCTCGTTCGATAGCACCAGTGTGCTAAGCATCAGCGAGCTAACCCCGTGTGTCCCACGGTTATATGATTATGTTGAATTACAGTTATGCCATTACCAGTCGCATTCCCTCGTTTCTAATATTGATCGCTGCATTGATATCTCTGTCATGATGGGTTCCACACTGAGGACAATCCCACTGCCTGAGAGCAAGATCTTTCGTTTTCATATTCTTGTAACCACAAGCTGAACAGATCTGGCTGCTCGCAAAAAATCTGTCTACTTTTACAAGCTTTTTCCCCTGTTCCTTAAGTTTGTACTTCAAAAAGGTTGTAAACATTCCCCATCCATTATCTGAAACAGATTTTCCAAATTTCAGTGACTGTGACATTGCTTTCATATCCAGATCTTCCACACATACACAATCATAAGCATTGGCTATCTGCCTTGACTGCTTATGCAGAAAGTCTTTTCGCTGATTGCAAACCTTTTCATGAAGTTTTGCCACCTTCATTCTTTGCTTCCTGCGATTGTTCGAACCTTTCTGCATTTTGGAAAGTCTGCGTTGTTCTCTCGCTAATTTCTTCTCTGCTTTCCTGTAATACCTCGGATATGCAGGCTCGTTGCCATTACTGTCACGATATAATCCGTGCATGGAAAAATCCAACCCCAGAAAAGTTTCTATCTCTTTTTCCTGTACCTGGTCTTCATACTCAAACAGAATACTTGCATAGTATTTCCCACTTGATGTCTGACTGACGGTCACTGATCTCAGTCGGTATTCCTTTGGAACATCTCTGTGCTGTTTTAATCGGACCTGTCCAATCTTCGGCAGCTTCAGATATCCATTGGATATCGTTATGTTACTATTGATGCACACCGTGGAATAGCTGTTTTTATTCCGTTTTTTTGATTTGAATCTTGGAAATCCTGTTTTCGGTTGTTTGAAAAAGTTCTGAAATGCTGTATCAAGGTGCCGAAGCGATTGTTGTAAGGATATGCTGTCGACTTCTCGCAAAAATGCGTATTCTTCCGTTTTCTTCATTTCCGCCATTTCTTTTGCACAGGCAGTGTATGTTACATTGGTCTTGTTCTCCTCATACTGCCTGATCTTTCGATCGAGCCAATGGTTATACACCATTCTGACACAGCCGAAAGTCTTGGCAAGCAGGATCTTTTGTTCATCATTGGGATATATTCTGAATTTATATGCTCTGTTTGCCACGATATCACTCCCTCTTTTTCCCTTAGTTTTCTATGTGTATATTTTAATTACTTCAACGATTTATTATATCTTATCATTTGTTTATTATTTTATTAAATATATTATACTACAATTAAAATACAATATCAAGTGGCAACAGACGCAATTCATCTCCTTAGAGGTCGGAGTCTTCTTGCTGGAAAAAGATAAATTATTCCCCAAAAAGAAAAGCACCCATTTATCACGGATGCTCTTCTCGTACCTAATAAGTGTACAGATTTTAAGTACCTTCATCATATCTGATTTTGGAATATTTTTCAAGCTACAATTTCTTTTCTGGAATCACTTTTCGTGCAACTACTTTTGAAATCTTCATTGTTCCAAGTTTTCTTGAATCCAAAGAATGATCCCGGTTATCTCCCATAACATAAATAGAATCATCCGGAATCACACAATCTTCCTCGCCCATCGTTGATCCTTCATCTTCCAGATATTTTCCATTAATATAAACTTTATGGTTTTTGATCTCTAAATGTTCTCCTGGCAGTGCGATCACTCTTTTAATAAAATCATATTCTTTATCTTTTAATGTCACTTTAATGATCACAACATCTCCACGATGTAACTTGTCATTTTTCTGAAATTTCTTCATGATCAATTTCTGTCCATCTTTTAAAGTAGGATTCATAGATTGCCCATTTACTTTAAACCTTTGATATTGGCTGATATTCTGATACGCTAAAATACCAACATATCCAATGATAAGCAGGACCAACAAATTCCATAATATCTTTTTTAACTTCAATAAAAACACCTTCTTTATGACATGTTAAGATGGCTGCCGCTTTTAGACCCGATTTTCCCCATATGTGACCATAATCGATTTTTTCCAGATTGCGTAGTCCAGTATACGGTATCTCCATCTTGCTTAATCACATCACAATCTAAGATTTTATAGTTCATTACATTTACTTCTTTTAAAGCTGTTACTTTTCCATTGGAATCTACTTCTGCAATCTGATTTTCTGCCCAACCGCATCCTGATCCAGCACTTAGTTTTCCATGCGTGTCGTCAGCTCCAAGATCTCCTGGAATTGTTACGCCATCAAGTGTGAAGGCATTTGGGGCATGAATTCCTTTTTCTCCACCCATAATCCCATACTCACATGCGATATTATAACAGCTACTGATAGATTCTTCCGGATAAAAGATATCGGCTACTGCTCTTGGTGATTCATATTTCTTTTTCACTATTTTCCTCCTTTGTATGGTTGTTCTCAAGTATATTAATGACTTTTCCATCTTTTCCTTTTACAACCGCTTTAGGCTGATGATATTTTCTTTTATTTATAATGTCTGATTTTTTGTTATCCATAATATTCCTCATAAATGTAAAAAAGAGGAGAGATTATTCCCTCCTCTTTCTTCCATCGGCTAACGCCTTACTGTATCTACTGCTCTTTGTCACCTTTCTGTTTCTTACGGATCACAAATGCTGTTCCTCCGGCAACTACGACTACAATGAGTCCGATTACAACTGGAACGATGGATTTCTGACCTGTTTTTACAGATGATGAACTTGATCCACTACCAGGTGTAGATGTATGACTTGTAGTTTTTGGAGTCTTCTTCACTCCTTTAACCTTTACAGTCTGATCTTTATCTGTGATATCCTCATGTGTTCCGATCACTGCTCCAGTTTCAACATCTAACATCTTTTCAAATGCTACAAGTGAATATCCTCCAAGTTTGCTTGCATCAAATGTAAAACTTACCTTTACTTCTCCGTTTGCTTCTTTTGGAGTGAATTTTGCTGTTGCTGTAACCTCTTTACCATTCACTTTGACTGGTTTCTTTGTATCCTTATCATATAAGGTACCGGAAACTTCCAGTTCTTTGTTTGGTGTTACATTTTTATATTTCACAGTATCTACGATAGTGACTTTCTTATCAGCATTAACGGTGTGATCCCCGTCGGCTTTATCTGTTGCTGTAGTATGTAATTCAGGGAAATTTACTGTCTGGTCAGAATCATCAATGTCCTTATGAGATCCGATCAATGTTCCTGTCTTAACATCGTAAGCTTCTTCAAAGGCCACGGCTGTTTTACCAGCAATGCTTGTGGCATCGAATTTAAATTCTACCTGTGCTGTACCAGAAGCTTCTTCCGGAGTAAATTTAGCACTTGCAGTAACTTCTTTGCCATCGATCATAATTGGTTTCTGAGTATTCTTATCATATAAGATACCCTTTAACTCAACTTCTCTACCAACCTCTAAGTTCTCATATTTCACTGTATCGACTAAAACAGTTTCTTTTGCGGCGTTTACTGTCTTGTTTCCGTCTTTATCAGTTAATGTAGTACCGATCTTTGGTACAACGACAGTCTGTTCACCATCGTCAATATCCTTATGATCAGCAACTAAGGTGTTGGTTTCTACATCATAGGCTTCTTCAAACGCTACGAGTGTTTTACCAGCGAGATCATTTCCATTGAATTCAAATGTAACATCAACACTTCCTTCACTTGCTTCTGCTGTGAATGTAGCACTTGCTGTTACCTGTTTTCCATCAATTTCAAGTGGCTGCTTTGTCTCTTTATCGTAAAGAACACCATCAACCTTATACTCACGACCTTTTTCAAGACCTTTGTATTTAACTGTGTCTACCAGTGTGATCTTTTCGTCTGCATTGATTACATGAATCTGGCTGTCTTTACCGATTAAAGTTGTTCCGATTTCAGGAATCTCTACTGTCTGTCCTTCATCTTCAAGATCTGCATGAGTACCGATCTCGTTTTCTCCTTCATATAAGTTTTCAAAGACAACAGTGGTTGTTCCTTTTAATGCACTTGCATCAAATGTGAATTCAAGTTCTACGGTTTCATTTTCTCCGTTTGCTTTGAATGTCTTTTCTGCAGTAATTTCTTTTCCATCGACTAATAATGGATTTCCTGTTTTCTTATCCATTACCTTACCTTTCAGAGTATATTCTCTTCCGGCAACGATGTTTTTCACTTCAACTTTATCAACGATTGTTACATCCTTACCTGCGTAAGACATGTGTGTTCCATTATTCTTATCGCTCGCTGTTGTGCTTACTTTTGGAATAAGAACAGTCTGATCATTATCGTTGATATCTGCATGAACTGCATATTCTTTACCCTTATATTCAAGAGTTTCAAATGCAACAATCTTCTTACCAGCTGTTTTAACTCCGGAGAATTCAAAGATTACATCAACTGTTCCGTCCTCAGCATCTGCTGTAAATTTCACACTTGCTGTTACTTCTTTTCCATCATCATCAAGAACAACCTTTCCTGTTTCTTTATCCATAAGTTTACCGATCATTGTATAAGTTTTTCCTTTGATCAGATTCTTATAAGAAACAGTATCCTTGATCTTCATATCTTCTTTTGCTTCAACGATATTAGATCCTGTTGTTGCATCAGATGCTTTTGTCTTGATTTCAGGGAATTTAATTGTCTGTCCTTCATCATTAATGTCATGATGAACAGCAATCGTTGTTCCGTCTGCTTCACTTGTCAATGTTTCAAATACAACAACATCTTTACCTGCTAATGATAATTCCGCTGCATTAATATTGATTTCAACATCAACTGTTCCGCTTTTTGTGGTATTAGAAAATACTTTGGATGCTGTAACTTCTTTGCCGTCTTTATCAAGGATTGCTGCTTTTGTCGCTTTATCCATTAAGACTGCTGTTAATTTGTATTTACCTCTGTCTAGGTGTTCATAATTAACAGTATCAATGATTGTTACATCATCTGTCGCTGAAGCCACATTTGTTCCTGTTGCTTCATCTTTTGCTTTTGTACCAATACTTGGCTCTGATTCATCAGTTAATGTTCCGGCATTGATTTTTTTACCATCTTTTGTGATCGTAAAGTCTGTACTGATCAGTTTCAGTCCTTTATTACTATCACTACGCAATTCTTCAATTTTGTATTTTCCGTAATAAAAAGCACCTAAACTATCATCGGCTTTTGCAACACTTCCATCTTCGCCCTGTCCAAACCATACTCCGGCATCCAGATCAAAATCAGAAGATTTTAAAACGGTATCCTTTGTATAGCCTTTTAACAATTTGTCATTGGCATTTGTATTTTTAGAGTGTTTGTTATCTGTAGAATCAAACTCTCCATTCTTATCTGTTACGATTACGTGGGTTTCTCCAGTCGCTTCATTTGTTACCTTGAACGCTGCACTGATACTCTTTCCTTCATCAGATTTTTTTCTGACAGAGTAATCACCTCGAACTACCTGGTTCGGGAATTTTAAGTTTGCATCCAAATCTGGCGTATACATTGTTCCGTCTGCACCATGGCATACAACTGTTTTTTCAGTTCCATCTGTCATTTTGTAACCCTGACTGCTTGAAATTTCCTGAACACCATATGTACCATAAGGTAATGTTCTCTCATCAGTCTGAGCTGTATATTTTTTCAGATTAGAATTCCATGAAGTTGTGATCTTTGTCACTTCTTCTCCCGGATTCACTGTCTTATCACCATATTTAATGGCTGTTGCACTTCGGTTGATAATAGAGAACTGAACACCTTCAAGTGTTGTTCCGGTTTCAGAGATCTTATGATCCTTTCCACCGATGGTTTCACTCTTATCAAGTTCTTTATCAACTTTCCATACCTGGATTCCATATTTCTTCGCTGGATCAGAAACTGTAAAGTCTGTAACTACTTTGGATGGCTGTTCACCATCTTTATCACTGACTCTTGTGAAATAAATACGATTACTTAAGACCTGCCCGTTAACAGAAACGGTACTGTCTTTGATTTTATATCCGTCTGGAGCTTTAGTTTCCTCGATTGTCAAAGTTCCCAATGGAACTACATTTCTTCCATTAGAATCCTTATAAAAATCATCGCCTGAAACCTTATATTCATCAGAAAATTGTAAAGAATATCTATTTCCTAACTTTCTAGTTTTTAGCACCCATGTTTTAGTTGCTTTTGATGGTAAATCAGAAGCACTATTATAAAAGTTATTATAGAATTTTACGGTAAACTCTGCACCTGAAAGATTTGCATCTCCCTGTACAGTTTCGCCTGTTTCCTTGTCTACCTTTTTTACTTCAAAGTTGATAGGGTCATCCTTTGGCTGATCTGGAATTGTAACAACTGCAGGGTTATCATCATCGTTCTTTTCCGTAACTTTTACGGGATAAGCCTGACCATTTTTCGCATACCCTGTAGGTGGATTGATTTCTTTAACAAAGTAATCTCCCACATCAATTTCGTCTGTGTCAGTATTACCATTTTTATCGGCAGTTAATGTTGTTACTTTATCAGTACAAGCTTTGTCTTTATAAACTCCGAATGTAGCTCCTTTAAAACTATAACATCCACTTCCATTTGTCATAGATGGATTTGCTGATACTTTTTTTACTTGAACATTACCGGAATTGTTGTATTCAAACTTTAATTTGTAAATACCAAAACCACTCTGTGTATTGGTCTCCTGTGTGTTCAGTCCAATGATAACATACTGGTCTTTCAGGTCTACATGAAGTACAGATAAACGGATCTTAGCATCTTCGCCATCTTTCACTTTACCCATTGGATTTGTGATGTGGGCACACTCACCGGCAAACATATGCTTACTGGAGTAAGTTGCTTTGTCTCCTGTGTATTTCGTTACGAAAGAACCCTTCATATGAAAATCAAGCTTTGCTTTATTTTTATTTAAAGCAGTTGCTTTGTATTTAGAGGATGAGTTTGGTAAACCGATACCAAAAGTCACATCTTCAAAGTTTGTTTTCTGATTAACACCATCCTGATCACCAAAATCAGATCCTTTATCGTAAACATCGAACCATCCACTCTTCTCGCTTCCGGTTGGAAGATACAGATATTTAATGGAATGTCGGATAGCTTCTGCAGTTGCTTTCATATTATAATTAACTTCCATATCACTCAGTTTTGAGAAGTAACGAATGGAAGATTTATAATCGAACACCTGTCCGTCCTGAAGCTTTGCTGGGTCCACACGGTCTAAAATGATCGGATTTCCTGTTTTCTTGTCTGTAACAAACTTTAGTTTATCCGGATTCTTCACGGATGCACTGACATCTGTTGTAAAGAAACGTGCAACAGATTTGACAGCTCCTACTTTTTTCACTTCTACTCTGACAGAAGTTAAAGTTGCAGGAGATACAGCAAGTTCTAACACACCGGTACTCTTATTAAATGTAGCAGTATCATCTTTATCCAGATTCATTTCTGTTTCAGATCCATTTAAGAAAACTTTAAAATCACTCATTTTAAGTTTTTCTGCCATTTTCTTGCTTGTTGTAATTGGAACTTTCACAGTTACATCAAATGCATTTGCTTCAACAGACTGTTTTGTTACTTCTCCACCATTATCAACTGTAGTATCAATAGCAATTGTCTGATTATTGATAGATCCACCATACATTACCTGTCCGGTGATCAATACATTCTTATTTTTTTCAAAGTAACTTTTAGGAATATAAGCTAATCCTGTTTTCTTATCAAATTTAATATCTTTGATTACATTTGGATTTGCATTGTTTGTCCCTTTTACAAATGCTGCATCATAAATACTTCCCATTCCATTGATTTTTGCACTGGAAAGATTCGCAACATAATAATCTGCATCATCACTTGTATTGTACAATTTTACAATAGTTGAATACTGTGCAATAAATGCATCTTTGTATTTTGCCCATAATGTATCAATTGTACAATCCTTTGGGATTTTAGACTGTTCTGCGATCAACTGTTTTAATCGGATAGAATATCCGGTTTCAGTTAAATCATTTTTGATTTCTTTCGTAGACTTATCTGCTTCGGATGTTACTACTTTTTTATTTACATTTTTAGATACATATGATTCCGTATCATCATACTGCAATTTTCGAGCGGCCACCCCGACATTGTTATCCAATGACTGATCCGCCGCAAAGGCATTTGCCATGTTTGTAGCAACAACACCACCTGCAGACATAACGACAGCCATAGATCCAAAAAACAACTGACGGAGTTTTCCCACGATCTTATACTTATCCATAATATTGCTCTCCTTATTTTTATCGTTCTTACAAATACTTTTCAAAATATTTGATTTATGTTATACTTTTTTTGTATATTTTGGCGAACAGTCGATTTGAGCTGTCCACCAAAATATGATCTTATATTTATTAAAAAGAAAGCAGCCGCAATCTGCTTTCTTTTTTATTTACAAGGATTCCTATTTCGATACATAACATATCACCTCTCTCATAAAATTTTATAAGAGCAACTTTATGAATTTGTATATATGTATATTAAATTTTCAATGTGCTTTCATCTTTTATAAAGCAAGAACATATACTCGCTTTCATGGAATATACTAACATAAAATGTTATATTTTTCAATATTTTATATTGTTTTGTTTCATATTTGTGTAACACTCCCATGTTTTACTTTATTTTTTGCATGTTTTGTATATTATATTTATAAATATACTTCGTAACAAAAAAGGCAACAACTTATAAAATAAGCTGTTGCCTTTTCATTATTTAAAGTATTATTTATTTTTTAAACTACCACAATCACATTTATAGCTAATTAATACTTTTTCGTTATACGCCTTCTGATCTACTTTCCATACTTGTTTTGTTGTAGATTCATGATATACTTTATGTGTTTTATATTCTGATCCATAATTATGTCCATCATGTTCCCCATTCCATCCTTGTAGCCCCATATACATACTATATGATGGAGCAAACTTATCTACTTCTAAACCATGAGTCGTAAAAATATTAACATCATAACCGGTTTTAGGATATCCATTTTCTTCTGTATATCCCCATTCTTTTTTGGTTTCTTCATCATAATCTGGATATGTTTTATCTTTTATACTATCAAGGTATCCTTGAGTAAAATCAAAACCATCTTTTAAACAAACATCATGACCACAAGTTTTATCTTCATAATAACCAGGAACTTCAACAATCGCATAATGTCCGACCTCGTCATGGTGCACAGTTTTGTAAACTGCCTTATAATCATGGACATGCTTTTTTGTTTCTGTTACAGTCTTACCTTTTGTGTTAACAACCTTAACAGAGACCGTTGTTCCAATCTTTTTGTTGTTATCTGGTTTTACTTTCCAATATCCAGTAACTGCACTTGCTTTTTTCACATAAGTTTTACTAGCGATTTTTACTTTAACCTTATAAGAAGGTCTGGTGTAACCAGAAATAGATTTACTGTTTGGCGTATATTTATTGATCTTTAATTTCTTTGCAATCACATATACTTTTTTTGTTTTGTAAAGTTTCTTTCCTTTGTAGGATTTTAAAGTGTATTTCTTTCCGGCAGCAACACGAGGAATTTTAACTGTAAATTTTCCTTTTTTGTTAGCTTTTGCTTTGTAAGTTTTCTTACCAATCTTAACTCTTACAATATTTTTCTTTCTAGTTTTACCATTAATTCGTGTTGCGTTTTCGTACACTCTATTAACAGAAAGTTTTTTACTTGCTGCATGTACATCATTTCCTTGAATACCGAAAGCTACACTTGCGGCCATCATCATAGATAAAAGTCCGATTGTTAATCTTCTTCGTCTCATAATACTTCTCCTTTTCTTTGAATAAACTATTTCCTTTTGTAGTAATTAGTTTAAAACAGGTTTAAAATAATTGCAAATCAATTAAAATATCCACAAAATCACTTACAAATGGCTTGTTTACGTGGTTTATCCACATTTTTCGTATATTTTTCCAGAAAATAAATTTAATTTTTTTCAAAAAAAGAGATGCCATTTCTGACACCCCTTATTCCAGCGAATCGCTATACAAAAGGTAATTGTTTCTCAAAGATATGAGTCATATTACATTCTTATCATAACAACTCTTTCCAATATTTGCAAGTCAGTCCACAAACTATTCACAAAATTATTATTTTACAGTATAATATACGTGTAAGTTTTGGTTTTACAAAAAGGAAAAGAGGTTAGTTCTGTATAAGAATTTCTTTCTTTTCTTTTTTTTATCCTCTTTCAATAAGAATACTCTGGCCTCTAAGGTAGAAGAGAATGTAACTATAAATCATATTGCATTATATGTAGAGGTTTTGTTCGATCAATATTTTCTTCTGTGAAATAAAAGCCTAATTTCTCATATATTTCATATAAGTTTTCCACTTCAAGCACTTTTTCTGTTTCATCTTCATCTCGAAAACTTTGAGGTTGAACCAGAACATATGAATAATTTTCATTTAACCTCTTATGTTTACTAAACTGTTTAATAAACTTATTCATTAGTTTTCGCCCAATTCCTTGTTCTCGATACTCTTCCACAACATGAAATCTAAAAATTTCCAAATGGCATTCAGATGGTACTAAATCAAACGGTCTCCATATAATTTCACCTACACATTCAAACTTAAGTTTAAAGAGACTAATTCGATATGCATTAATACCATAATCTACATTTTTATAAATTATCATTGTTCTTCACGCTCCTTCTTTTTAAAGACAATTTTTCTTTTCATATTAAATATGTGATTTTTGAAAATTTTTATGACACTCTAAGACATAATATTGCATATAAATCAAAATTATATTATAATTTATATGCAGACAGGCGACTGTGCTGTATAATCACGGGGTCTGAATTAACGTTTAAGTGGCGTGTTCCGCCATCAGCCGTGATGCCATCGAAAATTATTCGATGGTTTTTTCTTTTTCTGTTTTATAATTATATTTTATATGTTATAATAATAACAGTTTATTAGAATCCAATCAATCGGGATAAGTCTGAGATTTTTTAATTAAATAATGAAAAATGAAAGCATAGATCAAGCAGACAAAATGTCTGTTTTTTTTATGCTTTTTATTTTCATATAAACAATGAATCAGGAGGTATTTATAATGAAAAAAGGAGTAAAGAAACAGATGGCAGCAGCTGCATTAAGCTTGCTAACAGTATCAGGTATTGGACTTAGTGGAGCTAATGTAGTTAAAGCTGCCAGTCCATTAAAAAATAAGGCTACAATTAATATAACTGCCAAAAAAGTACGTAAACCTGTTAGAAAAACAAGTTCTTGTTCTGTAAAAAAAGGAAAAAGTATTTGGGTTGGTCCAAGTTATGGAGGTGTTCATCCATCAACAAAAAATTGGAAAAGTAGTAATTCAAGAATTGCCACTGTAGCAACAAAAGGAGATTCCGAAGGCGGACATAAAGTTACCGCTAAAAAGAAGGGAAAAGTTACGATTAGTTGTATCGTAAGTAAAACAAGCAGACATTGGGTAAAAGGAGATGTCTTCAAATGGACTGTTACTGTAAAATAATTTAATTTATACAAAAAAAGAGCAACCTCAAAAACAAAAAGGTTGCTCTTTTTACATATTTAATATCATTATTGAATAAATGTGCAATTTGCATGATTTTTTACAATTAACACATTATACACAAATTACATTTATATCAAATTTCATGCTCTAATAACCATTTCAACAATTCTGTTTTTTTCCATAAATCATCATCCTTTCTTTTTTTTGCATCCTAATGCGTCTAAACGTAAATTTGGGGATTATTCAGTTCATCCCTCTAAACATTTTACGATTATGATATGTCCACAATTTATCTCTAAATATAAAATGGTAACATTCATCACCTGACGCTATCGTTTGTCCCTGTATTATGTAACCATGATGATTTACAATTTTTCTAAAATCCTGATACTGTAAAGAAAATCTGATAGCATCATCATATAAGATACAAAATTGATCATCTGCCATTGCAAAAATTCCTAATTGATTTGCAATATTTTCTAAAACTGCAGGTGCAAGTAATTCAGGATTCTGCAAATTCTGACAAAATACTTTATTATACAATTCCATTACCACTTTTTCATGATATAATACATATTTCATATCATAATCAGCCAGATTATATTTTTCTTTACAAGAAAATCTTTTTATTTTATCGAATTTTCCATTCGGAGCATACAATATTCTAACTATATATCCCATCTCTTGAAGATTATTAACGATACAATTAACGCTATCATCCATTGAGAAAAGAAAATAACAATTTCTAAGACAAGTTCGAATCTTATTTTTTGGTGCATTTGTTTGTATAATCAATGAATTTTTTCCATTTTTATTTGATTTTGGAAGAAAAATCTGAACAATTCTTAATTTTGTTTCCGCGGCATTATACCGTATTGCTTCTTCGCTCTTTCGTAAATAGTATTCAAACTTTACACCTGTTAATGAATAAAATAATGACTCAAAATCTGCCTTATTCTCTGCAGCTAAGTATAATTTTAAAATATTATCAGGCATTCCTTTGATTGTGAAATTAGACCTTTCCATAATGCCAGTAAAAATTCTATCCGTATTTTGATATACACCATTTGGCTGTTTTGATGATAATTCTACCATTTTCTCAATTTCTTCTGTAAAATTCATATCTTTTTTCTCCTTTTTTCAACAAAAAATTGATACAAAAAATATATCAACTTTTTATATCAATTTTTTGTTTTATTATTTCAAATTTTAAGTGTTTCTATATATAAATTTTGGGATTATTTAGTTCATCTAAAATATCATTAAATACTTCGTCGTCAATTGAATTTCCTGCTTTGAATTCTCTTAATGTTTTTCCAACTGTTAAATCATTAATGTAAATAAGCCTTGAAATATGATCAACAACAAAAGCATATAAATGATCATAACCAGACATAGTAAATTCTACTACAGCAAGCATATCTAAGCTTTTACAAACTTTTTGAATCTTCACATACTCATTTTGTGAAAGTAAAAAAAATTTTTTAGAAATTTAACAGTACATTCACATTTTCCCATGTATTTACCAGAACCGTTCTTCATTATTTCATCAATCTCTTCATACGTATATTTTTTTGTATTAATAGAATCTTTTTTGTAAACATATCCATAATCTCCAATATCATAAGAACTGATTGAAGCATCTCTGCCATATGCTTTGTAGTCAAAATATGATTCCATTTTGTTCTGTCTCATATAAACACCTAGTTTACTATTGTCAAATAAAGCATGTCCTAATTTTTCATCAGGATCTTTGATATTTTGATCTACCCAATTTGAAAAATATCCATAAATAATATCTTCGAGTTGTAGGCAGACATTAGATATTTCTAATGCTGCTGTAATTTCTCGTACTTTGCAATAATCTAAGACCTTTTTACAATCTTCATCTAATAAACAATTTAACAATTTTGCAGTCTGATTTAGATGATATATGTTTTCATGTTCGTCAATTTCAAAGTCTGCATGGTAATCAAAAATTGCAATAGCTGAATTATAATCTGCAATTCCTAAATGCTCTTTTAATATCTTCTGCAGGGATTCCTCGGCAATACCCAAGGTAATCCATCGACCATTGAGAATCCCTTGATTGTATTTTTTTAAATTTTCTACATATACTTCTATAACATTTCTCATTTTTCTTTCTCCTTCAAAAAACAAAAAGACATAAAATAAACAGGTATAACCTTTGTTTACTTTATGTCTTTAATTAATAAACTTTATTCTAATTATTTTATGCAAAATCAAATACATCTTTTTATTTTTCTAAAAAGATAACATTTTTCTCCTGCATTTCCCATTTCTACAATATCGACAACCTAATGATTTCGATCTGCAATTCTTCGCACTCCTGATGTTAATACATCCTGGGATAAATAGTCAGAATCATTTTTCAACATACAAAAACTATTTTCTTTCACATTGAAAATGTTTAAGTTGTTTGCAATTTCATTTAGATTCATATTTTCTTTAATATCATTATCGATACAATCCATAAGATATTGTTTTGCTTCTTCTTCCGTTGCCGTAAGAAATTTTAAGATACTCTGCGGGAATTCTCGGCCATTCAATGACCGAGATGAAAGCAGGATGGCTCTTTGAGCCATCACCCCTTCCCTAAAGTTTTCTTTGCTCCTATGATCCAGTTGCCACAGTGATGCAGAATTCTGAGTTTTGAAAGACTGACCTGTTTGTATTTAGGGGATGTACTGAGATACTGATCATCCGCATCCTTTACATAACAGGATTTTCCGGTAAATCCGGAGATCCAGCCTTTCTTTCCATTCAGTTCTACACGATCAAACAGACAGCCAGTCATTGATACCTTTTTCTTATTCTGTCTTTTGGTAACAGTGACCGCCTTTGTGTTCTTATTATTGCGTGCAGCTGTGCGGTTTGGTTCCTTGCGTCCCTTTCTCGGAGTTTCTTCATGCAAAGAACGCTTCTTTCTTCTCACCTGTTGGATACAGATCACAGACTCTTTATCCTTTACAGCTGTGATCCCGGTCTTTACTAATGCAATGGCAGTCGCATCATTTCCATGACTTTTTGGAAGCTTTAGTTTCTCCCGATCCACTTTCGTGACATTTCCATAAGTAAAGACTGCTTCCGGAAATGCTCTTATCAGACGTTTCCTTAAAATGTTCATGAACGTGGCATCCCTAAGCCCTCTGGAAAATCTCTTCTGTTCCTGCATCCATTGATAAAGGATACCTCCCGGCAGATGATTCTGTGCACTATGACAATCACTGCATACGGTGACCATATACTGCGGATCATCGGTTGCACCATGGCTCCTGTACAAGATGTGATGTACGTGCAGCTTTCCTCCTTTCTTTTTACATATCTGACAAGTATATCTGTCACGGTCAAGGACATAGGCACGGACATTTTCATAGTCATACTGCGGCCCTTTCTGGTACAAATCTCCGTGGATCTCTGGGTTCTTCATTCTTGCTGGATCAAAACGTCCTAATTCAATAGAAAGACGGTATCCTTCCGGAAGAAGATCCTGTAGTTTTTTGATCCATCGGATATGATGATCTGTTTTTGACTGCAGGGATGGCGGTAGCCATCCTTTCGGTCTTTTCGATGTGAACGTGATCTTCTTTTTCTGCCAGTGTCTGCCTTTTCGGTCTGGGACTTCACAGTAAACACGCTTGGTCTTTGGTCTCCACTTTGGATGACGGTATCTGGTCTTCCGATAACGCCTTCCCCTTCTTAATGAAGCTTTTGCCTCCAGAAGTTTTCTTTTGCTCATGGAGTCCCTGAGACCGATCTCTTCCTTATGTAAGACTGTCCCATCCTCACGCACAACGGACACCCCGATATGTTGTGATCCGGTATCAATCCCAAGATAACCTAGCTGTGTGGTACTTCCTGTCTTGTAATTCAGTCTGATCGTAAATGGGACCTTCTGCTCAACAAAAGCTTTTCCTTGTTTCAGCAATAAACGGGCTTTCCTTTCAGATGTAGGCATCAGCCGGCATCCGTTCAGCCCGACCACGAATACACTCATGGCTGTTTTCTCCTTTCAATAAATATGATGGCAGGTACACAAAAGTCCTGCCCTCCCTGACGGGAGTGATCACCCTTCGACAAAGTTCCAGATACTTCTTGCTCCAGGTCAGTGCCTTCTTCTCCGGGGAGACATCCGTTGCCTGAACCCTGTTCCCGGCTTAGGTACCACCGGGTCGGGTATTGATATCTGGGACGTAGCACTAATGGTATCCCTCACAAAACGTGGGTTCCGTTGCACTGAGTCTAGTCAGCCCGCCCTTTCGGGTACCATTGATCAACTTTGCATACTTAGCATGATTGATTATTCAATGGTCGAGAAGCTGACATTAATCTCGTCATTACAAGTATCACTGATTGCAATAATCCATTTCGTTTTTTCATTTTGATTCATGTTTTTCTCCTTTAAATAAAATTTTCTTTCTAATAAAACTAAAATTCACTACCATTTCCTATTACGAATAAAGTTCAACATAATCATTTTCCTCGGAGTATTCAGATCCACATTGAGGACAAACAATATATTCATCATTTGGAACAAATTCTGTACCGCAACAATTACAATATGCATGACGATATACTGTCGCCTGCATTTCTTTTGATTTTTGTAAAAATTTTTCTTCTTTCATAACTCTCCTTCCTTTTTAATAAAAAAAGACATAAAAATAAGCAGATCTATATATTATCTGCTAAATTTATGCCTTTGGGTTTAAGTTTCTATTTTTTGGATTTCTTTAAAATGTTCAGAGCTTTTCCTAAAGCTCCAAAGTCTAATAAAAATTACATATTTAGTATAGCATATAAACATAAAAAAATAAAGAAAAACAAGCAACACATATGTACAATTATACGTGCTGCCTGATAACTAATTAGTAACTAATTTCCATTCTCCACAACTACATTTATACCCAACAATTACCTGCTCATCATAAGCTTTTTTGTCAACTATCCATTTATTCCAAGTTGCCCCTGGAGAACATACGCTAACAGTTACAATCTTCGTTGTAACATTCTTATTTTTACATGATCTGTCCCATCCACCATTATTTAAATAATCTTCATGTGAATTACCCCTCCCATGCGGTACAGTAGTTCCTATGGAAGTGGCTTCTAACAGTCGTGACAGTTACCCATTTCTGACCAAAAGATT
>OLQE01000155.1_pt1 | contig 62441 bp, 59 predicted proteins | sample 1643161 | NCBI WGS metagenome assembly OLQE01 (sample SAMEA3136650, study PRJEB25190) | human gut metagenome
TCAGCTCCTTAACCTGACGGTAGCCGCGGTCGTAACGGCGCATGAAGCCAACCTGTACGAGGTGCTTGCCGCCTGCCATCTCGGCCTCAACGATCTCCTTGCCGTCAGCAGCGGTGTTAGCCAGCGGCTTCTCGGAGAATACCGGCTTGCCGGCCTTGATCGCTGCCAGAACCGGACCCTTGTGGAACTGACCCGGGGTGGTAACTACAACAGCGTTTACGTCCGGATCGTTGATTGCTTCGTTGAAATCGGTGTAAACCTTGGTGCCGGCGCCGGCGATCTCAGCGCCCTTCTTTGCACCTTCTTCAAATACGTCGCATACAGCAACGATGCGTGCATTGCGGATGCGGTTCTGGATACGCTCGATGTGCTCACGGCCGATCATGCCGCAGCCGATCAGTGCAATGTTCAGATTTTCCATGATAAAGCTCATCCTTTCAAAATATGCCGCTGTACGGCAGAGTTCAAGTCTAATGGATTATGTGCGAGTATTTCGGGAGCCGCAGCATTGCTGCGACCCCTGAAAACTCGGAAAGAGAAGAGAGATTGTGTGTGTCTGTTTTACGCGCGCTTTGCGTTCTTGCGCATGTCGAGTACAACCGAACCGACAATGATAACGCCCTTGACAATGTTGGTCATGTTATCGTCTACCTTCAGCATAACCAGACCGTTATTGATAACGCCAAGGATCAGGATACCTGCCAGAACACCGGATACACGGCAGATACCGCCGGTATGAGAGGTGCCGCCTACCGTTGCTGCCGCAATCGCATCCAGCTCGTAGTTCAAACCGGAGTTTGCCGGATCCGCAGAGCCTGCGCGGCCTGCCAGCAGCATACCAGCGATAGCAGCACACAGCGAGCACCAGATGTAAACCAGAATCAGGTTCTTCTCAACATTGATACCAGCTACGCGGGCCGCCTGATCGTTGCCGCCGATAGCATATACGTTCTTACCAAAGCGTGTCTGGGTCAGCAGGAATGCCGAGATTGCGAACATTACGAAAAAAACAACGATGATGATTGGGAATACGCCGCCAATACGGTACGCACCCAGGAAACGGAACTGCTCAGACAGGTTAGAAACCGGACGGTTCGTATACATTTTAGCACCTGCACGGCAAATCAACTGTGCACCGAGAGTAGCGATAAAAGGCGGGATTTTGGTATAAGCAATGATCGCGCCGTAGATTGCGCCAATGCCTGCACCAAGTGCCAGACCAATCAGGATAACCAACGGAGCTGGCAGAGTGCCCACACCCGGCAGAATGGCATTTGCATAGCCTTCTGGCTGCACGAGCGAAGCGGTGATGCACGCAACTAACGCAGCGGATGCGCCGATCGTCAGGTCGATACCTTTAGAAAGGATTGCGAACATAACGCCAAAGGCCATGATACCCTTGACTGCCTCACCGGAGAGCAGTGTCAGCAGGTTATCCACCGAGAAAAAGCTGGGCTGTGCGATACTCATAATGATGACCAACACGATCAATACCAGCCAGATTGAATTCTGGGACAAGAATTTCTTCGTATTAAATGTTTTCTGCATACCATGTACCTTCTTTCTTATTGTTCATCCGCAGCAGGCTGATATGGTATCTCGCTGGTTGCATATTTGAGAATCAGCTCACTCGAGAAGTCTTTGCGATCCAGGATAGCGGTCATAATGCCTTCGTGCATAACTACGATACGGTCGGACATACCCATGACCTCGGGCAGCTCACTCGAAATCATGATAATGGCCTTACCCTCACCGGCAAGCTTTGTGATAAGCGAATGAATCTCTGCCTTTGCACCAACATCAATACCGCGTGTCGGTTCGTCAACAATCAGAATATCCGGATTGGTCAGCAGCCAGCGCCCAACCAGCACCTTCTGCTGATTGCCGCCCGACAGATTCTGAATGGGCGTTTCGATAGACGGCGTTTTGGTGTTGAGTTTTTTAACGTATTCTTCGGTGTCTTCGCGCATTTTCTTATGATTCAGCGGGAATCCGTACTTTTTCAGGTTTGCCAGCACCGTATTATCCTGAATGCTCAGCAAGCCGACAATACCGTTGCCGCGCCGATCCTCTGTGAGCAGGCCAATCTTGTTGGCGATCGCATCCTCAGGAGACTTGATGTGCAGTTCCTGACCGTCTTTATAGATTTTGCCGCCTGTCATATGGCGCATGCCGAAGATTGCTTCCGCCGTCTCGGTGCGGCCCGCACCGACCAGACCCGCCATACCCAGAATTTCACCACGATGCAGTTCAAACGAAACATTTTTAACTGCGCGGCCGGCAGACAAATTTTCCACTTTAAGAATGGTTTCCCCGATCGGACACTCTACCTTGGGAAACATGTTGTTCACTTCGCGTCCAACCATCAACTGAATAACCTTGTCTACATTAAGGTTTTCCGCGCGATCCGTAGCGATGTATTCGCCGTCGCGATAAACCGTGATATCGTCCGAAATCCGGAAGATTTCGTCCATTTTGTGCGAGATATAAATGATAGCAACATTTTTTTCCTTGAGTTCTGCAATAATGCGAAACAAATGCTCGACCTCTGCATCGGTCAGCGAGGACGTAGGCTCGTCCATGATAACAATACGGCTGTCATAGGATACAGCCTTGGCAATCTCAACCATCTGCATCTTTGCAACGGTCAGGTTACCCATCTTCTCATCCGGATCAACGTCCAGATTCAGCTTGTTGAACAGCTCAATGCTGTCCTGCCGCATTTTTTTATGATCGATGATCAGTCCCTTGCGCGGTGCGCGTCCCAGCCACAGGTTTTCGCAAACGCTGCGCTCGGGAACCGGAGACAGCTCCTGATGGATCATGGAAATGCCGGAATTCAGTGCCTCAAGCGTATTTTTGAACTGGATCTCCTTGCCTTCAAATACAATCTTGCCGGATGTAGGCGGATGAATGCCGATTAGACATTTCATCAAGGTAGACTTGCCTGCGCCGTTTTCGCCCATCAGCGTATGAACGGTACCGGGCCGCACCTTGAGCTGTACGCCTTTCAGTGCGCGTACACCGGGGAATTCCTTGACAATATCGGTCATTTCGAGGATATATTCTTGGCTCACTGCTTTTCACCCCATTATCTTGTTTGATTTAGGAAAGGGACATCGTTTCAATGTCCCTTTCCTCCTGACTGTGTGCTTATTCGTAATCTGCTACATTGTCCGGGGTAACAGGTTCGAACGGTACCCAGCAAATATTGCCAGTCTCATCGGTTTCATAATTCGTACCATCGTTAATTGCCTTGCCCTCGATCAGATTAACTGCAGCCTTCACAGCGCCATAGCCCTGACCGTTGGCATCCTGGAATACGGTCATCGCGAGCGTACCATCCTTGATTGCCTGAATACCATCTACCGTTGCATCGATGCCAACGATCGGGATCGAAGTCGGATCCATGCCCTTAGCCTTCAGCGCCTCTACCGCACCAAGTGCCATCGCATCGTTGTTCGCGATGATGCAGTCAAATTCGGTGTTGCCCAGCAGCGGAGAAATCATGTCCATTGCGTTTGCACGGTCATAATCTGCAACCAGCGGAGCCGCCGCCTGCGTTGCCTTGATGCCATTGTCCTCCAATGCCTTCAGTACGGAAGCGGAGCGCTGTTCAGTATGTACCAGACCCAGCGTGCCCTGCAGCATCAGATACTTAATCTCGGTCTTGCCCTTATCCTTGAAGTAATTAGCCAAAAATTCACCCTGATAGTAACCGGAGGTGTTCTCATTGGAAACAACCGCTACGGACTTGCCTGCTTCCAGAACGCTGGTATCGGACGGTGCGCGGTTAACGAAAACAACCTTCATATCACCGGCAGCCTCGATGCACTGCTGTGCCGTTGCGGCATCTACCAGATTGATCAGCACTGCGTCATCGCCTGCATTTTTAGCAGATTCGATAAACTGGAGCATCTTGCCGGTATCGTTCTGTGCGTCCTGCGAAGCGAGCGTAACGCCAAGCTCATCAGCCGCCGACTTTGAGCCAGCTTCCAACGTGCTCAGGAACTCATCACGCAGCGACATAATCAGCGTCATGCTATAGCCATCGCCCGATGCCTTGTCTCCACCCTGTGCGTTGCCATTCGAACCAGAACTGCCGCCGCAGCCTGCCAGCATGGATGCCATCATTGCCGATGCAATCAATCCTGCGAAAAGTCTTTTTTTCATTTGCTTTTACCTCATCTTTCTCAACTTTTTTCTTAGCCGTACACGTTCACATTTTTGAAAATGCGATTTACGCTTGCCTTGATTTAGTTTTACACTCTTTTTCGATGTGCGTCAACCGGCTTTTTGAATTTTCACCAAACAGCACAGACGAATCTTATGAAAACTGGTGATTCTGTCTGCACAAAATTGTGATTTTATAGGCTTTGCACGACAGAGCAGGGGAATCGCTTATGCAAAACTACCCGCCTCAGATGCGGGATCTGACTGTTAGTTCAATCTCATAACAACTCGATATTCGTTTCTGATTTCACGTGTTTTGCTCGTTTTATGGCGTTTACGGCAGATATATTGTACGAAAATATGAACAAAACACGGAAGGTTCGGAAAAGAGTGCATTTTTGCGTGCACGGCGCGAATGAGAAGAATCCGTACACGTGCACAATATTGTGAATACCGCTTTATTCACTTTAGATATAGACTTATTATGGGTATTATGTTATGCTTTAACTATAAAAACGGGAAAGTCCCGTTCTGACAGAGGTGATATCATATGGCAATTACCCTGAATCAAATTGCCGAGATTTGCGGTGTGTCCCGCGGTACAGTCGATCGGGCACTCCATAATAAAGGAAATGTTCGCCCTGCGGTGGCGGAGCGGATCAAGGCGGTAGCCACCGAATATGGCTACACCCCCAACCGTGCCGGTCTGGCACTGTCCCGCGCATCGCATCCGATTCGCATCGGCGTGATCATTATTTCGGTGCAGACTCCGTTCATGCAGATCGTTCTGGATGCCGCCCGGCGCGAAGCCCGCCGTCTGGCTGCGTTCAGCGTGGAGGTCATCTTCCGGCTGTCGCCCTCGCTCGATCCGGTCGAACAGGTCTCGATGATCGAGAATCTGGTCGAGCAGCATCATATCAGTGCGCTGGCGATCACGCCGCTTGACTGTCTGCTGGTCGAAACCAAAATCAACGAGCTGATCGACCAACGCGGAATACCGGTCGTTACGTTTAACACCGATCTGCCCAACAGCCGTCGGCTGTACTATGTCGGGCAGGAAAACATTTCTTCCGGCCGTACGGTGGCCGAGCTGATGCGTCTGGTGACACGGGAGAGCGGCACGGTGGCTACGATCATTACGCCCTGTATGTATCACAGTGCGTACCGCGAACGTCTGAAGGGCTTTAAGGAGGAGCTGCTTACCCCCGACTCGCCGCTTCAGCTGCAGGAGGTCACGCTGCCGAACGATGACAGCAATGTGGTTTACGAGCATACGCTCCGTCTGCTGCAGGAGACTCCCGAGCTGACCGGTATCTACGCGATCACGCCGGGTTATGCGGGCGCATGCAGCGCGCTGGTCGATTCCGGCCGCGCACGGGGGGTGCACCTGATTATGCACGATGAGATCCCCGCCAACCTGTACGAGCTTCGGCGCGGTGTTGCGGATTTTGTCATCGGACAGGATGCGGTGCAGCAGGGCACACTGCCGCTGTCCCTGTTGGCCGATTACATTCAACTCAAACAGCAGCCGTCGAAGGAGTTTTACCATACCGATATTCGGGTGCTGCTGCGGCACAATATCGAAAATTTGCTTTGATCCGGGTCAGGAGGTATTATGTCTGTTCCGCTTCCGGCATTTCGCCGTGTCAGACTAACACAGCAATGTTTGATTCATCCGCAGGATAAGGGCGGCAACTATCTGCCTTGCGCCTCGGAGGATTGGGTGCTGTTTGTTTCGCTTGCTGCGGACGGGGAGAAGATCATTCTGCGGACCGAGCACCGCTGTCTGCCGATCAAACCCGGCGGTGCGCTGCTGCTGCCGCCGAATGTCTGTCACGAGCTGCCGTTCGTACAGGCACCCTGTCTGATGCTGGAATTTTCCGCCGCGGATGACGGACAGGCGATGTTTGAGTTTCCGCAGTTACAGGGAACACCGGCATGGACGTTGCTGCAGCTGCTCTACTCGGAACAGACCACGGCTGCCGCCCGGACACCGCTTTTAGATGCGCTTCTGATGCAGATGGCGCCTATGGCGCATGGCCTCGAGCTGTGTGCGCCGGATGCCGCATTCTCGCTTGCAACCGAGGTATTGCAGCATTTGAACCTGTGCTTTGCCGATGAGCTTTCGCTGACCGAGCTGACCAATCGGTTTCACGTTTCGACCAGCCACATGATCCATATGTTCAAGGCGCAGTTCGGCCTGCCGCCCATTCAGTATATGGTGCGCCGCCGGATCGGGGAAGCGCAGCATCTGCTCCGCACAACGGAGGACAGTGCGGGCGATATTGGCGGTCGGGTCGGCATGATCAACCGCAATTACTTTTACCGGATGTTCAAGCGTCTGGTGGGGGTATCGCCAGTTCGATACCGCGAGGTCATTGGCGAACGCCCGGATATGCTGGCTTGAGGAAACGACTTTATGGAATCGAGAGGCGGTTGGAAAAACGATAGTTTTTCGACAGCCTCAGGCACTGTGATTTAGACACAGTGCCTTTCTTTTTGTCTGGTTGTCGGAAAATAGAAGGGGAAATTATACAGAGTTGCCATGGCGTTCCGATCCGGGTTCCGTGGTCTAAATAATCAAGACGGCGGAAACCTCTGAATCATACGCAAAACAACCGAGCGACTGCATTTTCAGCCGCTCGGTTGTTTTGCCTGCGTCGCTCCGCACGGATACCCTATTGTATATAGCGCCGTGCGGCGTCACGCCTGCCGCCTTTTCTTCTCCCGGATGAGCGTGGACTTGCTGATGCCGGTCAGCTTGACGACCTGCGTATACGAATGGTTTTCGAGGAGTTCCATTGCGTGGTCAAGCTGCTCGGTGTCGAATTTCGGCGGCCGTCCCTCACGGAAATCGGGGTCGGTGGCGCGCGCGACCGCCTTGCCCTCCTGCGTGCGCTGCACGATCATGTCGCGCTCGAACTGCGCGAACGACAGCAGCACGTTGCGCAGCAGCGTGTTGACCGAGTCGTTGGACAGGATGCCGAGGTTGAGCACGTTGATGGTGATGCCCTCGTCGATCATCTCGGTGATCATGCCGGACGCCTGCGACACGGACCGCGCCAGTCGGTCGAGCCGTGTCACGATCAGCACATCGCCGCGCCGCAGCTGCGCCCGCAGCCTGTCCCATTCCGGTCGGTCCATCTTGGTGCCGGTGAACGTGTCCGTGTAGATTTTTTCCGCGCCCGCCGCCGTCAGCGCCGCCTGCTGCGCGTCCAGACTGTTGCCGTCGCGCGCCTGCGTTTTGGTGGATACTCTCGCGTAGCCGAATATCATGCCAATCCCTCCGTTTTCACGGTTTTGACACCGTGCATTATGACTCTAAGTTTTGGTACGTTTATTATACCTTATGACACCGTGTTCTGCAACCGGTGTCAATACTTGAAGGTTTTGGATGCCAAGGCGAAGTTCCACTATGGTCATAACCGCTCCACCACCGAGGGCAAGCAGCTTTACGGCGGCTTCTCTCAGTATATGTATATTGAGCCGGGCGCACGTCTTTACAAGATCCCGGACGATCTGCCCAATGATATGGCCTGCTTTACCGAGGTCATGTGCGTAGCGTACACGCTGGAAAAGGCTCGTGAGTTCAGCAGCTTTGATCTGGAGGGCGTTAACCTCGGTGACACGGTTGTCATACAAGGCTGCGGCGCGGAAATCGTGGCGGAGTGCGTCGACCGTCCCGAGGTATTCCCGGAGGGTCTTAAGTATCTCCGCAAGGCCGGTATGTATCTGGCGCAGGCAGAGGAGGCCGTGAAAGCATGAAGGTCGTTATCGACCCATGGATGGAATAAGTATCCCGCTTCCGTCCCGCCTGTAAAACCGCCGTGCGGCTGAAAAAACGGGGGCACGGGGATTACACCCGTCAAGCCGGATTTGCACCATCAAATCCGTTGCTTGTCAGACTATACCACACCTTTTCTTCTCAATAAACAAAACCCGGAGCACAGACTGAAAAAGCAGTCTGTGCTTCGGGTTTATTTGGCAGCGGCAGGCGTGGCGATCAGTTGATTTTTGCTGCCGTAAGGGAAAAGTGCTTCTGAAGCTCGAACAGGGTCCGGTCTGGTTTCGGTAAGAGCAAGAGTACTAAAAACAGCGATGAGAATTTGGATAATACTAACGAAATAATTGCAAATTTTCGTTTGGCTATTGTGTTTATTTTGCAAATATGCTATATATAAGACAAGCAATTCATACGTATGCAAAGAGGTGAAAACAGTTGAAAACGATTACTTCCGTCGAACTTGCCAAATTAGCTGGTGTGTCGCAATCAACGGTTTCCCGTTGCCTGAATGACAGTCCGCTGGTTTCAGAAGCAACCAAGGCAAGAGTCAAAAAGCTGGCGGAAGAATACTCCTTTCAGTTTAACACTAACGCACGGGGGTTAAAAACCAACCGCACCGGTGTGATCGGATATGTATTCTCAGAGGATTTTACCGGCTTTGCAAACCATTATATTCAAAGTGATATTTACTATCGCATACGTATGCAGCTCGTAAAGGAAGGGCTGGATCTGGTGCCGGTATTTGATGAGGGGAAATACGGTGAGTTTTTTTCCATCGAGAAGAGTATCAGCAATCGACGGTTTGATGCCCTGATCTTTAACCGACCGCAGGTGGGTGAGCGAGTCAAAAGCCTGCTGCATGAAACAAAAATTCCATTTATCTATATTTACGATACGAATGAATCACTGAATGAGTCGTATATGATCGCACCGAGCCATTCACAGATTGGCGGTCTGGTCGGCAAGGCGTTTTGCGAAGCTGGCTATACACGATTTGTGGAAATTATCGGACCGCAGGATCGAATCGACGTTATACATAAACATGAAGCTTTTGCACGTGTTTTGCATCAGCATGGGCATAAGCTGCCAGATACGCACATTCTGCATGCAGATTACAACCTGAAGCAGGCTACGCAGCAGGTTTTGGAGCATATTGAACTGTTCCAGCCGGGTACAGCGTGTTTTGCGCAGAACGATATGATGGCATTAGGCGCGCTGGAAGCACTGCGCGAGCAGGGCATTCAGGTGCCGGATGATGTGGCTCTGGTTGGTTCGGATAATATCCCGATGGGCAGCTGGTTTACGCCGCATTTAACCACTGTGGCAGTAGATTATGACAGGATTATCAATTTAACAGTAGAATGGGTCATGGCAATGGCATCGAACAAACTGCCGGATACCTACCGGTATATACTGGACAGTAAATTGATCATCCGAGATACATTCTGTCCCTCAGCAGGAGAATAATTCTTTTATTCTCCGCAATTGAATACGTATGCAAACGCGGAAAAGCGTTTCAATTATAAAAAGAAAGAAGGAAAAGCAAATGAAAGGAAAAAAATTGATGGCTATGCTGATGGCAGGTTCCATGCTGCTGGCAGGTCTGACGGGCTGCGGCGGTGCCAATGCAAAGGGCGGCGGTGCTGCGGCAAGTGCGGATGATTACCCGAATGGTCCGGTAACAATCATTTGTCCGTGGGGTGTCGGCGGCGGTGCCGATGTCATCTCCCGCAAGATCTCGGAGGTGGCCAAGAATTATTTTGATCAGCCGATCATTGTAGAAAATCACACAGGCGCTTCCGGCACCATCGGCATGATGGATGCCATGGATGCGGATGCGGACGGTTATACTATGGTCGTCGCCAACGGTCCGTTATTTTCGTTGACTCCGAAGTACATCGATGTATCCTATGAGCTTTCTAATTTCACTATGCTGCGCGGTATGCGTCAGGTTGCACTGATGATCCTCACTAATCCGCAGAAATCCGGCATGAAGACGTTTGATGATCTGATCAACTACGGCAAAACGCATAAGATCACGTATGCAACTTCTTCCGGCCCGGGCGGTGACCAGTACGTTGTTTCTTCTGCAATGTTCAAGGCGCTTGGTATCGAGGCGGAGCCGGTCGTTATGGGCAGCGAGGCAGAATCGATCAATGCAGTGGTTTCCGGTCAGGTAGACTGCGGTCTGGGTACGCCTCCGGCATACTACTCGCATCAGGAAGAGGGTACGGTCCAGGCGGTCGCAACTTTCTATCCGGAAGCGGTTCAGACTCCGTACGGTGAAGTAAAGTCCATCAAGGACTGGGATGTTGATGTTGAATTTGCCGGCATGGACTGTCTGGCTGTTCGCTCGGACGTTCCGCAGGAGATTGTAGACAAACTGAATGCAATGCTCGATGACGTATATGCCGATTCCAAGTTCACCGGTTTTATGGACGAGATGGGTTATCCGCTGTGGGATGCCAAGGGTGACGAAGTGACGAAGTTTATCGAGGATCAGATGGACAGCATGGACAAATACGTGGAGATGCTCAAGTAACAGGCTGGTCTGTTTAAGGCAATACCGCACAATGAAAGCGGCGGCTCCTTGCGCAGACTCCGGTCGCGCTGCCGCGGCTCCTTGCGCAGGCTCCGGTCGCGCTGCCGCGGCTCCTTGCGCAGGCTCCGGTCGCACTGCCGCGGTGCTTTGCGAAAATTATGCGGTATTGCCTTTTAAGCTGGTGTGAGAGGTGACAAGATTGAAAGTAAAGCTAAATTCGAATATGATAACAGGCGTTCTGTTTCTGATCGTTTCTGTTGCCCTGCATATTCTGATACCATCGCAGATCCGGACGTATGAAACCAGCGCGGTGACTGCTGCAACAGTTCCGACGCTTTTGATCCGCGGCATGATACTTTGCAGCGTGATCCTGCTGGTGCAGGGTATCCTGTCCAAGGAAAAGACCGAATACACGATTTCAGGAGCCATTTTCACCAAAGAAAATCTGCTGCGGCTGAAACCGATAATCTATATTGCCATGCTGATCGCATACGCGCTGCTGCTTCCGCATATTGGATTTATCATTTCCTCGCTGCTGCTTGCCAATGGCATTCTGCTGTATTTCGGTACGAGAAAATGGTGGTTCTATGCGATTGCCAGTGCAAATGTAATCGTTGCGTACTTTGCATTTCAGGCAATGAGCGTGACTCTGCCATAAGAAGGAGGAAGCGCATATGTTAGATAACTTGATGACCGGTTTGGCGCTGATGGCCTCGGCAGAGAGCTTCATTGCAATTTTCATCGGTCTGCTGGCAGGTATCATTATCGGTGCCATTCCGGGTTTGACTGCGGATATTGCGATCATCCTGTGCCTGCCGATTACATACAGTATGGATCCGATCCCGGCGATGCTTCTGCTGCTTGGCTTGTATTGCGGCGGCACATACGGCGGCTCCATTACTGCAATTTTGATCAATACACCGGGTACGCCCTCGAGCGCAGCGACTGTGCTGGATGGTTATCCGCTGACGCAGCAGGGCAAGCCGCTGAAGGCTCTGACGATGGCGCTGTATGCCTCGTTTTTCGGTGGCCTGTTCAGTGCGCTGGTATTGCTGTTTGCTGCACCGAGCATTGCACATTTCACGCAGATGTTTGGCCCTCCGGAGTATTTCTGCATCGCAGTGTTTGGATTGTCTATTATTGCAAGCATCTCGAACGGCAATATCATCAAGGGTCTGCTCGGCGGCCTGATCGGTATTTTCATTGCACTGCTGGGACAGGATTCGGTCAGCGGTACACTTCGGTTTACCTTTGGTGTCCGTCGACTGGGCGCCGGTATCCCGCTGATCGTTACGCTGGTCGGTCTGTTCGCAATTGCCGAATTGCTCAGCCGCTCGGATTATAATCCGCGTACAGATGCAACGCGTAAGCAGCATTTGAAGCTGGACCATGAGAAGCTGTCATGGGAAGAGCTCAAGCGCTGCCTCAAAACAATGACGATCTCTTCGGTGATTGGTACGATTGTAGGTGCTATCCCGGGTACAGGCGGCGGCATTGCAGCCTTTATCAGCTACGATCAGGCGAAAAAGACCTCCAAATACCGTGATCATTTCGGTCACGGCGAGATCGAAGGCGTTTCCGCAACCGAGTCTGCCAATAATGCAACGACCGGTTCTACATTGATTCCGCTTACAACACTGGGCGTGCCCGGTGACGGCTGTACGGCAATTCTTCTGGGTGCATTTATGCTGCAAGGCATGGTGCCCGGTCCCTCCATGTTCAAGGAGCACGGCGATATTCTGTACGGCATTATGATTGGTCTTGTCATTGTCAATATCCTGATGCTGATTATCGGTCGTGTGTTTACCCCGCTGTATGCCAATATCACACGCATTCCTTATGAGCTGATGAGCGCAATCATCATTGTTTACTGCATTACCGGTGTCTATTCGAGCGAAGCCAGCACATTTCAGGTACTTCTGGCGGTCATCATCGGCGCATTTTCGTTCCTGCTGCGCAAGCTTGGATTCGGTGTTGTACCGATCATCCTCGGCGTAGTTCTTGGTGATCTGGTGGAAACGAATTTCCGCAACTCGATGGTAATGTCCGGCAATTCTCTGTCCATCTTCGTAACACGGCCGTTCAGCCTGTTGTTCCTTGCGCTGGCTGTGCTTTCGATTGGAATGTTCTTCTACAAGGCAGCAAAGGACAGAAAAAAGCAAAAAACAGAGTTAAATTAAAAAGGAGTTTCAGATGAAGTATTATACCGAGCCGAGCCGGGAGATCCCGGTTGCGGCAGAAACGGAAGTCCTTGTTGTAGGTGGCGGCCCCGCAGGTTTCGGCGCCGCCCTGCACGCAGCACGCATGGGACGAAAAACGATGCTGATCGAGCAATACGGCGCGGTCGGCGGTGTAGCAACCACGGGCATTATGAGTCATTGGACCGGCAGACAGGACGGCGGCTGCTTTGAAGAGCTGCGCGAAAAGGCACGCGACTGTGAAGCGGAGCAGGTCATCAATCCGGAAAAACTGCGTATTCTGATGCTGGATATGCTGGTGGAGGCTGGCGTTAATGTACAGCTGTACACAGGCTTCAGTGATGTCATTATGGATGGAAACCGCGTTGCGGGTGTAATCACAGAGAGCAAATCCGGCCGTGAAGCGATCCTGAGCAAAATGGTGATCGATTCGACCGGCGACGGCGATGTGGCCGCACGTGCGGGCGTTCCGTTTGAAAAGGGACGTTCGACGGACGGCGGTATGCAGCCGATGACGATCATGTTCAAGGTTGCCGGCGTAGATATGGATCGCGCCATGTTCTTCTGGGGCTTTGAGGATACGGTCCAGCTGCCGGAAGGCGATCTGCAAACACTCGGTCGTCAGGAATTACCCTCTCCGGCAGGTCATATCCTGCTGTATCCTTCGTCGCTCCCCGGCGTTGTCACAGTCAACATGAGCAATATGACCGATGTGGACGGCACAAATGCAAGAGATCTGAATCGTGCTGAATACGTATGCAGAAAGCAGCTTCCCGAGATTATTGCATTTCTGCGCCGCCATGTGCCGGGATATGAAGGCTGTTATCTGATCGACAGTGCCGATGTGATCGGTGTGCGTGAAACCCGCCGGTTTGAGGCAAATTATCAGCTGAACGAGCAGGATATTGCGCAGGCTCGTACCTTTGAAGACTGGGTAGTTACCAAGTCGAATTTCTTCTTTGATCTGCACAATGTAGAAGGCGCCGGGCTGGATGCCAATGGTGAATACAAGGCGTTCAAGCAGCCGAAGCCGTATACGATCCCACTGCGCTGCTTTGTACCAAAGACGGTGGAGGGTATTCTGCTGAACGGACGCAATATTTCGGGTACGCATAAGGCACACTCCAGCTATCGCGTAATGCCGATTGTAATGAATATGGGGCATGCTATGGGTATTGTTGCCGCGATGTGTGTTGCGCAGAACAAAAAGCCGCTGGAATTAGATATTCACGAAGTGCAGGATGAGCTGCGCAAAACGAATGTAGAACCGTAAACTCAGGAAAGGAGACACAGTTAATATTATGCTGAAACGAATGCCCCGCACGATTGCAGCAGAGCAGTCGCTGAAAAGCGGACTGTTCAAGCTGAGAGATATTGCCGCCTGTGCTTATGGCAATGGAAAGTGGATTCAATACCGGGATGCCGCAGACACCTGTAAGCTTACGATGTCCATGGGAGAGATCGTAAAAAACGCCAGTCCGGAAGATGTTGAAGTGTCCAAGGCGCTTGCAGTGCTGTCGACAGGTACTCTGCCGGAGAACGGCGTAAAATCTATGGTGATTCTGCTGGTATCTCTGTTGGAAAAAGCGGAGAACCTCGGCTGCACGGAAGCGGATGTAAACGCAGTTTATGCGCTTTTGGAATATGCGGCAGAATATCTGCCAGCTATCGCGAAAGAGAATAACGGTGAGCTGCTCGGCAGCGTGCTGCCGTACATGACACTGATTAAGCCATTGAACAAACGGGCGCGTGAACTGGGCAATGAACGTGCAGCAGCAACGATGGAATATGCCCTGACAACGCTGCTCCTGACGTTTACCGAAGCCAACGGTGCAAATGGATACGGTGTATATGAACGCATGAAAGCACTGGCGCCCAACCAGTTTTTCAGCCTGAATCAGGTTGGCATTGAGAGGTCAATTTCCGTGGATAGTCCTTATACTGACATCTGGACGATGGGATTTGATCCCATCGACGGAACGATTAAGGATTGTCGCGACATGGCATATCGCGATAAAGAGGAGGACGTACGAAACGTATTACTCGCGGTGAAGAATGCCCTGCAGGTTATTTGGAATATTGCCGCAAGCCTGTGATACGTGAATACACTGTCTGAGACAGCAGGTATGAAACCGCTCCAGCGATCAGCGTGTATTTACCCAATCTTCATGACCGGATAAACAAATATCCGTCTCCTCCTGTTTGTTTTTCAGATCTCAGTTATTGAAAATCATATCACCCTACTTTACCCCAAAGGAGCTTCCACGCATGGCGATGGAGGCTCCTTTATTTTTCCGGCTCGCCGAACTGACGCCGCCGCTTTCTCTCCCGGATGAGCGCAGACTTGCTGATGCCGGTCAGCTTAACAACCTGCGCGTAGGAATGGTCCTCAAGCAGAGCCATTGCATGGTCAAGCTGCAAGATCGGCAGCGGTATCTTTGCCGCCATCATCATCGCCATGCTCGGCGCAGCTATTGTGCTGCCGCTCTATCGTCTGGATAAGATGTATCCGCCGCTCACAGCAGATTTGCAGGAGCAGGAGAAACACCGCCCTCTTTCGGATTGAATCCATCCGGTTGCCGCAGCGCAAAACCGCTGACAGCCCTGCTTATGATTGGAGAACAACCTAAAACAATGAAACGCCATCCGGCAGCGGATAACAAATCCGAGCCGGATGGCGTTATTTGCTACTTTACAAAATCGATGGAGCCGTCATCGTTATTCTATCCACGGGTCGATAATGACCTTCATGCTTTCGCGGGTCATGCTGGCCTTCACGGCCTCCTCTGCCTGCTTCCACGGGAAGTGATGGCTGAACAGACGCTCCCACGGGAAGGTATCCTTGTGGCGCAGCATCATTTCCATCACGGTTTTGTATTTATTATGCGTGTGATTCGTCATGCCGATGATACGCAGGTTGCGCAAATTGAGATAAACGTCCACGGTATACTCTCACTTTTATCGCCTGTATTGCCGGTAAATTATCTGTATATCCTGTATTTCATAACAGAATTTCAGTGTAAAGTTAAAAAGTCACAAAGTTATAGCTTTGTGACTTTTTAACTTTATTTTTCCCGTAAGTTACGCAAAAAACTGATCGAGTGCCTGCCGTACCAGCTCGGACATATCGCAGTCGCGGTGGAAGGCTGCCGCCTTGAGCTGCTTATGCTGCTCCGGGCGCAGACGCACGGTCACCTGCACGGTAGAGGCTTTCTTCTTTTCCGCAGTCGACGCGGCAGCGGTTTCCTGTGCCGGCTGCGGCTCCTCGTCCTTGCGGCCGATCATATTCTTGAACATTTCCTCTGCACTGAGTCTTGCCATTACTGTTCCCTCTCCTTCTCCACAAACTCCTTGACGAAATTCAGACAGTCATTCACAAAATTCCGGCTGGCCTCGGAAACGCGCTCGCCCTTGGTCTGTGCCTTGCTCTCGATGTAGTCGAACACGTTCTCCTGCACAGCCTGCGCTTCCTTGATGATCACGTTGCTGCGGATGGTCGTGCGGTAAACATCCGCGCCCATGTAGTCCGCGATTTTTTCGGTCAGCTCCTGAATGGTCTTTGTGACGCGGGTGCGCTCGGTGCGCGTGAGCAGCACGCCGTCGATCCTGAGCGCCGGATTGGTGTATTTCTTCACCGACTTGTAAGTATCATACAGCTGGGTGATGCCGGACGCCGCAAAGGTCTCCGCCATGGTCGGGATGAGCAGATAGTCGGCAGCGGTCAGGGCGTTCACGGTCAGCAGACCAAGCGACGGCGGACAGTCGATGAGAATGTAATCGTATGCCTCGGCTACGCCGTTCTGCTCGTCGCGCAGCTTCTCTCTGAGCGTCATCTCTTTGCCGACGTTGTGCAGCTCCTGCTCAATGCCCGCAAGGATGGTATTGGCCGGAATGATATCGCAGCTGGGCGTGTGCTGGATGGCCTCCCGCGCCGAGACCGTGCCCTTCATGACCTCGTACATGGTTGCGCTGTCCTGATTTTCGGCAGCTACCGACATCGACAGGTTGCCCTGCGGGTCGCAGTCGATCGTCAGCACGCTGAAGCCCTGCTTTTTCAGACCGGCCGCCAGAATGCCGGTCGTTGTGGTTTTCGCCACGCCGCCTTTCTGGTTGGCCAGTGCAAATATCGCAGACATGTTCTCCACCTCTTTCAACTTTATAAAGTTATAACTGTTTAACGTTACTCTTATTATATACCTGTGCAGTTATAACGTCAAGACTGTGTAACTTTATAACGTTATCTCTTTCTATAAGTTCAGAGATTCGTTCAGATCGTGTATTTCTCACTCTTTTCTCTCCTTTTCTATCAGGAAGATTGAGTAGTGAAGTTTGAATAAAGAAGTTTTAGTAGGTAAGGATTTTAGTATATCAGCCTGTTTTGCATCTGCTCAAAAAGCATCTTGTCTTTCAGCATACTGCCTGTAAACAGAGTACCCTGTAAAATCAGGGTAATGGTATGGCAGACAAAGAAAAATGACGGCTTTTCTGCCGTCATCGGTGTTTGGGGCTGGAAATATGATTTTCCGGGCACGACCATAAGCCATGAGGTCAATCATGGCTTAAAAGGTTATTCGGTTTCCTGCGAATGGCGTTTTGCTTTTACGCGCTCGAGCCACTCCAGTTCCCAGTCGGCCAGCGGCTGCTCGGGTGTGCCGGTGCTGACTGGCTCGGCCTGCGAAGGCTGCAGCAGCTTCTGATAGTAGGTATACAGGGAAGTCTGTAAGTATGCAACCGGGTTGTCGATGCGGCCGAAGTCGATCGTGACGCTGTTCAGGAAGTGTTCCATGCTTTCCTGAGAAATACGGCGGGAGACCTGCTCGCGATGCTCCTGCGTGACCGCAGCGCCCTTGATGAACAGCTTGTCTGCGTACTTGATGTTGCAGACTGCCGTTACGACCGTTCCGGTCAGCTCGCTGCCAAACTGACGGCGGAGCGCGTCGGCGTTGATCTGCTGCTCGATCTGCCTGCGCAGCCTGCGGCGGACGGCATGCGGCTTATCCTTTTTGTTAACACACACGTTTTTACGGATGCGGGAAACCTGCGTTTTGATCTTCGCAAGGAAGCCGTCGATCGTGGCTACGGTGGAGACAGAGCCGTCGATGTGGTAATTGGTCAGATATGGGGTTTCCAGATCGGGCGTCTCGCAAAGCTCATATTCGTAGGTCCAGTGATTCTCCTGACCGGAAGGGAAACGGTGCTGCTTGAGCAGACCGGAAATCTTGAAGCGCTTCCAGAGCGTCGAGAAATGTTTTACTTTCTCCATGCAGAACGCACGGATTCCCTCGGGACGGAGAACGAAGTCGGGAATCTTCATCAGATGGCTGACGAGGGCGAACAGTCCCTTGCTGGCAAGAGAAATGGTCTTGTCGCGCAGGACCGAGGTGGAAATGTTGGTGTAGTCGCGCTGCGCACCGGAAATGCAGGCAACATCACCGTTCGGGCGGTCGATGGACGGGGAATAGACGAAGTCCACCGGCTCGGACGGGTGCTGCATCAGGTTGTAGACATGGCAGAACGCACCATTTTCCGACTGGGAGAAATAGTGCTGCAAATATCCCTTTTGCTTGAGCTCCTTCCACGCCGCGTTCAGCAGGTAGCCGCTGTCCGAGCAGGCATAGCCGAGACGGCGCTTGCTGAGCGCGAAATCCGGCAGGCCGACAAAAGACTTGATGACGGCAAACAGACCCTTCGCCTCGAGGGAAAGCGTTCTGTCGCGCAGAACTTCGTTGTAGATTGTGGTGTAGCCGGCTGCGGACATTGCTTTCCCTCCTTTCCGATGGTCGATTTTTGCAGAAGAAACAAAAAATCGTCTGATGCTCTCACACCAGACGATTGAAAAACCATGTCTAAATTCGTATCAAAAATCGAAAATTCGTAATGTTGCACAAGTAAAATGTGCCGTGTTAAGCAGAAAAATTGATTTTTGTCGAAAAACGCGCGTCTTATTGACATAACCGCTTGTTGAATGTATAATGATTATACAGTAAGCGGTATGCGCCATTTGGCGCGTTACTGGTCTCAGGTTCGGTGAGATCTTACCGTCCACTGGTGTTGACGCACGAAGTGACGGATACCGTTTATAAAAGAGCTGATGCTTGCCGGCATTGGCTCTTTTTGTTTTTCCTGTAATTAAGAATAGCATGTAAATAAGGAATTGTCAATCTTAATCAGGTGAAGTTGAAAAATACTCGGAAGAGTTGGTTTTTTAGAATGAATCCGGGTTTTCCGGATATACTTGCAATGCCGCCTGATATGCGGTATACTATCGGTAGGCAAAAGGAAATCAGTATATCCATACTGAACAGCGAAAAGCCCCGGAGGTCACGACTCCGGGGCTTTTCTTATCTTTTGGGAGCAGGCAGATCAAACCTGAGGATGGCTACCAGCTTACTTTCTGTCCATCCATTTGCAGATGTAGTAGGCTACTACGCTTGCCGCAACAGAGAGTATAAAGGAAATCAGCCAATCCATGCTGAACACCCCCTTCCTCTACCTGTATGGGGGTGGTAGCCTGTACAGTATACCATGGATGTCGGATTGCAGCAAGGAAAGCTGGATTTTGCACTTCTCAGAATAAAAATGGGATATACGCGCGGCGCTTGATCCATGCCGTGCGAACGGTCTCTTTCTTATCTGCGGCTGCCCGCAGTTGACCGGCATTTCCTCGATCAACCGCTTGGATGGGGCGATACGCAGGATATTTTAAAATGAAAAGTCCTAAGATGTCCGGAGCATTTTATTCCGGATGTCTTAGGATTTTTATTTTATACAGTTATAACGTTGAAAAGTTACAAAGTTATAATGTCATAACGTCATAACGCTATAACGTTAGACTGCGATGTATTTCTATTTTGGTGCATATTTTATACTTGACGATTCTAAATGTATTCTGTATACATTGAATTGAGTAAAGGAGTAGTAGAATGGCTTTACAGGCACTCAAGAAAAGGGAGTCTTTTTCGGATAAAGCCTATCATATGCTGCGCGAAGCGATTCTGACCGGAGAACTCAAGCCGGGCGAACAGCTTACCGAAGAAGCGCTTTCCGCACAGCTTGGCATCAGCCGCACGCAGTCTATCGAGCATTTCCTATTTGCGCTGTTCTTCACTTTTTCGATGGCCCTGTCCCGCGACAAACGAGATGTTTTCTTTGCTTGCCTTCAGGTATTCCTGCAGATCCTTCAGCTTGTGCAGTCCGGTGGCTTTTTCCACCCTCTCCTGTACTGCCTGTAACTGCTTTTCCACTTCCGGCAGCCACATAAAGTCTATTCGATACCGGCACGCTTCTTCCGGCTTCCGGCTGGAATAGATCCCACATTGATATCCGTACACCATTACCTTGAACAGCACTCGTGGATCGACCTTCGATTTCCGTCCTTTCGGCGAATAGGCGCGATACATAAATCTGTTCTGTGCCGCAGAAAATAGGACTGCACCGATTGCGCGGTCAAAGCTGATATGCTACAATGATATTACTAAAAAACGTGCACGGCACAAAATTTAGGAGTGGTTACATGGAGATCCAGCGAGAGGCATATCTGAACCAACTGATCGAGCGCAGGGACAACGGCATGATCAAGATCGTCACCGGCATACGGCGCTGCGGAAAATCCTATCTGCTGTTCACCATATTCAAGCGGTATCTGCTTGAAAGCGGCGTTCCGGAGGATCATATTATCGAGATCGCTTTGGACGGCATTGAGAACGAGGAGCTGCGCGACCCCAAGGTATGCTTCCGCTATATCACGGATGCCATGCGCGGCGACGGGTCGTATTATCTTCTGCTCGATGAAGTGCAGTTCATGCCCCGGTTTGAGGAAGTTCTGAACAGCTTGCTGCGCATGAGCAATATCGACGTCTATGTGACCGGCAGCAACTCCAAGTTTCTTTCCAGCGACATCGTGACCGAATTTCGCGGCCGCGGTGACGAGATACGCATTCATCCGCTGTCGTTTGCAGAGTTCTATTCGGTCTGGGACGGCGACTTTGACGATGCCTGGGACGAATATATGCTCTACGGCGGTCTGCCGCAGATCGTAAATTTTCAGAGCGAGCGACAGAAGGCAGACTATCTGAAAAACATCTTTGCTAACGTCTATCTGAAGGATGTAATCGAGCGCAACCGCATTCAGAACGATGCGGAGATCAACATTCTGGTTGACGTTCTGGCATCTGCAATCGGCGCGCCGACCAACCCGTCTAAAATCGCGAACACCTTTGCAAGCGAGCGCCAGATGAGCTACACCAACAAGACCATTTCACAGCACATTGATTTTCTGGCGGATGCTTTTCTAATCGAGAAGGCGCAGCGCTATGACATCAAAGGGCGCAAGTATATCGGTGCCAATCTCAAATATTACTTCACCGACCTCGGTCTGCGCAACGCCCGGCTGAATTTCCGTCAGCAGGAGCCGACTCACATCATGGAGAACATTGTTTATAACGAGCTGTGCATTCGCGGGTATCATGTCGATGTGGGCATCGTGGAAGCGTTCGGCAGGGACAGCAGCGGCAAGCGCCTGCGCAAGCAGCTCGAAGTCGATTTCGTCGTCAATCAGGCGAGTCAGCGATATTATATCCAGGTTGCCTACGACCTCACCTCGGAGGAGAAGCAGGCGCAGGAATTCAACTCGCTCCGCCATATCCCGGACTCGTTCAAGAAAATCGTCATCGTAAACGGCGTCCGCAAACCGTGGCGCAACGATGAAGGCTTCGTTATCATGGGCATGAAGTATTTTCTCCTAAACGCAGACAGTCTGGAGTTTTAAGGCAATACCGCATAATTGAAAATGAGCGATGCCGCGAAGGCGGACAAGCAAGCCGGACTGTCATGTTTTTATCTGCGGAAGCTTACCAAAATGGTAGAGGCGCCGCTGTATCTATGTGTATTTTACGTTTTTATGTTCCGATCAACCTGTTCGTATCGCTCTGCGGCAACGACCCGGCAACCGTAAAGACCGGCGGCGATACCATCACCATTGACCCGGATGCCAAGACCGAAGACGGCGATTCCAATCAGATTCCGAATCCGCTGACCGTCCATAACTCCCTTGCAGAGCTTGCAAAGGCAGTCGGCTTTGACGTCAAGGCGCCGACCGTGCCCGCAGAGCAGGGAATCAGTGAGACAGAGGTCGCGGCGGTAGTCAGCAGCGCCTTATAAAAGATTTAAGAGTGGAGATTTTCTCCACTCTTTCTCTTTTGCGGGTATACAGAAAAAGAGTGGAAAGTTCTTCACTCTCCACTCTTAAATCTTCACTCTGTGAAATCAGTCAGCCCAGTACTTCGCAACATGTGCCTTGGTAACCTCGGCGGCCTTCTTGATGTTCTCCTCGTTGGACAGCTTGTAGTAGTCCGGACGGAACACCTCCATGGTGCAAACGTCGCCTTCAAAGCCGATCTTCTTGAGGGTATCTGCGTAACGCTTGTGGTCGAGGCAGTCGCCCGGCTCGCCCGGCCACAGACGCTTCTCGTCGTTATTGTAAGCAGCGCCGCACGGCATATTCTCCATGCCGTTCAGGTGCCATACGAAGATCTTCTTGCCGTCAGCCTTCTCGAGAGCAGCCCACTCGGAAGCCATAGCGTGGAAGTGGTACTGATCGAGGGTGATGCCGACCAGCGGATGGTTGACCTCGGTAACGATGTCGTAAGCGTACTCGAAGCGGTTGATGGACATGGTCGGTGCACCGCAGAACTCGATGGACAGCTTGATGCCGTGCGGCTCAACCTTCTTTACCATCTCCTTGAGAACAGCAACAGCATCTTCGCGGATCTCGTCAACGGTAGCCGGAACGGTCAGATCCATGGACGGAACGACAACGATCATCTTGCAGCCCAGCTTGTTGCAGTCTGCGATGATCTGGTCGAGCTTTGCCATAACGGCGTCCTTTTCCTCCTGGGTCTGCTTCATGTTGAAGAAGATCAGGGCGTTGTAGGACAGCATCTTCAGGTGGTGCTTCGGGTCAGCGAACCATGCAGCCAGATCGTCGATGGTGTACTTGCCGGCAGCGATCTCGCGGTCGAGGCACTCGGACTGGATGTCGATGTAGTCAAAGCCGTACTTCTCGCACAGGTCGAGGTCTTCAAGTACGGAGTGGTTTTCGCAGAAACGGTTGCAGCCTTCGTTAAAACCGATTTTCATAGCAGTAACTCCTTTTAGCGTATCAATTTCGCGTTGTAAAACGCGGTATAGTGGTTAAGGTGATATGCAAGGGCAGTAAAGCAGGAAGCTCTGCCACCCTTGCGAGTGAGTAGCAATGAATAGAAAATGCGAGGTGGATTACTTCTTGTAGAAGTCCGGGGTGCCGCCGGTAACAACCTTCTCCGGCACACCGGAGGTCTGGGACTTAACCAGTGCGTCAGCGGTGATGGAAGCAACGTAGCCGTCCCAAGCAGAGGAGCCGCCGGTCTCACCCTTGCGTGCGTGGTCAACCCAGTCCTGAATCTCTACATCGTAAGAATCGATGAAGCGCAGGATCCAGTTGTCCTCGATCTTGGTGGAAACCTCGTTAGCGTAGCGAACGGTCGGGAAGGACGGGCACGGCAGGTTTACAACGCCGTTCTCACATACAACCTCGCAGTTGATGTCGTAGCCGAAGCCGCAGTTTACGTTTACCTCGAGCATATTGATGATGCCGCCCTTGGTCTTCATGATCATGATCTGCGGGTCCTTCAGCGCGTTCTTAACCTTGCTGTTGGTCTTCGGCATGATGCACTGAACCTCGTCCCACTCGTCGTTTACCAGCCACGGCAGAACGTCGATCTCGTGGATTGCGGTATCGGTAACAGCCATTGCGGTGGTGTAGTCATCGGCAACGCCGTCTGCACGGTGGGTGCACTTGATTACCATCGGGGCACCGAACTTGCCGGAATCGATCAGCTCCTTAACCTGACGGTAGCCGCGGTCGTAACGGCGCATGAAGCCAACCTGAACCAGGTGCTTGCCGCCGGCCATCTCGGCCTCAACGATCTCCTTGCCGTCAGCAGCGGTGTTTGCCAGCGGCTTCTCGGAGAATACCGGCTTGCCGGCCTTGATAGCTGCCAGAACCGGACCCTTGTGGAACTGACCCGGGGTGGTAACAACAACAGCGTTTACATCCGGATCGTTGATTGCTTCGTTGAAGTCGGTGTAAACCTTGGTGCCGGCACCGGCGATCTCAGCGCCCTTCTTTGCGCCTTCTTCGAATACGTCGCAGACTGCAACGACCTTTGCGTTGCGAATGCGGTTCTGGATACGCTCGATGTGTTCACGGCCGATCATGCCGCAGCCGATCAGTGCAATGTTCAGGTTTTCCATGATGAATTCCTCCTAAAATGTTGTGTAAAATGGGTGAAAAGGTGGTTTTTGAGAGAGGTCAGCGCAGATTGTTCTGCGTTTACTTTCGTGTTTACTGATGCACGCATCAGTCGGTACTCGGTGTGTGCATTCCTCATTTTTGAGGTCAGGTTGATTATACATCTGCGTTCACGAGAACGCAATAGGGAATTTTAAAATTTTCAAAAATATTTTACTACCCGGCGGCGAGGATCAAATTCACCGCCGGACAGCGAGGGATCTGCACCGAAAACGGTGCGAAAGGGGAAAGAAAAGGTGTGTGTTGTCTTAAAATCAGGCTGCGATGCCGAGGGGAGAGAACAGGATGTAAATGCCGAGTGCCAGAAGCAGGCCGATGATGGATACAATATGGCGGTACTTCCACGGGGTCAGGTCTACTGCGCCTACGTCGCGGATCTCGTACTCCTCAGCCGGATGATACTTGTTCAGATACCACATGATGAGCAGCTCGATCGGGAACAGAACAGCCATTGCGTACAGATAGTGGATCGGGTTGGAAGAGCCGGGATAGCACGGCTTGATGAGCAGGAACGCACCGTAGCATACAACATGGAACACGGTGATTACCTTCGGCATGTACTTCGGGATGCGCTTGAACATAAAGATGCCGAGGATGGTGCACAGTACCGGCAGGGAAACGAACTGGCTCATGGAGTTCAGGAACGTGGTGATGCCGCCAGCGTACATAACGAACGGAGAGATAACAATTGCGATGCAGCCTGCGATGGTGCCGTAGATCTTGCCGACCTTAACACACTTGGTGTCGGAAGCTTTCGGGTTGATGGACGAACGGTACAGGTCCAAGGTGAACATGGTGGATGCGGAGTTCAGTACCGAGTTAAAGGAGGACAGGATCGCGCCGAACATGACAGCGGCGAAGAAGCCCATTACCGGCTTCGGTACGATCTCAGCGATCAGAGCCGGGTAAGCAAAGTCGATAGCGGAGGAACCGGCAGCAGCCAGCTTGTCCTGAATGGACGGCAGGTAGAATGCGATGACGCCCGGGATTACGAGGTACAGAGGGCCAAGGCACTTGAGGAAGCCGCAGAAGATAGCGCCCTTCTGGCCTTCCTTCAGGCTCTTTGCTGCGAGGGAACGCTGTACAAAGGACTGGTTGGTGCACCACCAGTACAGGTTGTTGAAGAACATACCGGTGATGATCAGCGGCCACGGAACTTCCGGTTCCGGTGCATTCCATGCGTTGATGGCGTTCATTTTGGCCGGATCAGCCTCTACCATGTACTTGATGCCGTCCATGATGCCGTGGCCGCCGGTTGCAGCGGACAGAGCTGCGAAGCCGAGGAATGGGATCATCAGACCGCCGATGATAAGGCCGATGCCGTTGATGGTATCAGAAACCGCAACTGCCTTCAGGCCGCCGAAGATGGCGTAGCAGCCGCCGATGATGCCGATGATGAGGCACAGGATGGCAACAGCCATGAACTTGCTGGTGCCGAGGATGCCGGAGATGTCGAAGATCTGCTCGAAAACGACTGCACCGGAGTACAGGATGACCGGCAGGTTGAGGATGGAGTACATAACAACGATTACCAGCGAGAACATTGTCTTGGTGCCCTTGCCGTAGCGCTCCTCCATCAGGGACGGGATGGTCATGGCGCCCATTTTCAGGTACTTCGGCAGGAAGTAGTACGCCAGAACCAGCAGGGTGAACATCGAGCCGACCTCCCATGCGATCGGGCCCATGTTGGTCTTCCAGCTCTGGCCGTTCAGACCGACGAGCTGTTCAGCGGAAAGGTTGGTCAGCAGCAGAGAACCGGCGATGACTACGCCCGGCAGGCCGCGGCCTGCGAGGAAATAACCCTCAGCGGTGTCGAGCTGCTCGTCGCGGGTCTTCCATGCGGAAATGACTGCAACGAGGACTGTGAACAACAGGAACGAGATTCCTGTCCATGCGAGTGATGAGAAGAATGTCATTGATATACCCCCATATCGTTCTCTTGTCGTGTGCATCCGTAACACTCCCAAAGGGATGCACGCGAGCTGTGGTTGGCAAGAAGCCTTTTTCAGCAGGCTTCTGGCGTTCTCGTGAACGCGCATCTTCAAAAATAATTCCCCGATAAAACATAGCATATTTTGAGAAATGCTGTGAATGTTTTGCAAGGGGATTTATTTCGTTGTCCATCGATTATCATGTTATTTGGGATATTTCAAGCCTTAAATGTGAGATTTATTTCGATTTAGTAAACAGTACAAAATTAAGATTGCCTTTTTGTATGAATAGCCACTGAATCATTCATATGTGCGTGCAAAGCGTGCAATATGATAGGCATTTTGCATAAAAACAGAGGGGTCATATTGGGCAATTGCTGTGACGGTCAAGAAAAAGCAAATTCATAGGAAAAAACACGCGAAAAAAACAGTTGCAAGTTGCGTGCATTGTGTTATACTATAAACAGAAAAAAACGAGTGGGCAATACTCACTATATAGTAAGGAGGAAAAAGCATGGCTGTAACCGCACAGCAGATTGCGGAGCTGGCAGGTGTATCCCGCGGTACGGTAGATCGTGCGCTGCACAATCGAGGGCGTGTAAATCCCGAAGTAGCGGCTAAGATTCACAAAATCGCAGCAGAATTAGGGTATAAACCGAATCTAATCGGACAGGCGCTGGTCAAATCCCGCCGGGAGTTCAAGCTGGGTGCGATTCTGCAGTCCACCGAGACGCCGACGATGCAGATCGTGCGTGCAGGCGTGCAGCGCGCCGCAGAGGAGCTTGCCGCCTCGGGCGTGGAACTGATCATGCGCGAAAACCGCGGTCTGGATACCGAAATGGTGCTTGAACACATTGAAGAGCTGGTTTCACAGGGCGTGCAGGGACTGGCTATCGCGCCGAACAACTCGCCGGAGATTCGCCAGTGCATTGATGAACTGTACGAACAGGGCATTCCGGTCATCACACTCAACTCGGATGCACCGGGCAGCAGGCGTCTTGCGTTCATCGGTATGGACAACTACCGCGCCGGACAGACCGCCGCAGGCTTGCTTCGGCTGATGCTGCCCGAGGGCGGCAAGGTGCTTCCGCTGGCGGGACACTTGAATAACACCGCACATAATAACCGTTTAAACGGATTTATGGATACAATTAACGACGAAACAGGAAACGAAATTGAACTGTTAGCGTTTCAGCCGTGTTTCGACCGGGACGACTATGCCCACGAGATTACGCAGCACGCATTGCGTGCAAATCCTGACCTGACTGGCATTTACGTTGCGTCCAACGGACAGGCCGGTGCGTGCGCAGCCGTAGAGGAAGAAGGCCGAAAGGGCAAGGTCAAGGTCGTTGCATTCGACCTCAACCCGATGAATATGGAACTGCTCCGGTCGGACAGCTTGAGTTTCGTGCTCGATCAGAAGGCATTCGAGCAGGGCTACCGGCCGCCGTTCCTGCTGTTTGATTACCTGCAGAACAGAAAAGCACCGGAAAAAGAACTGCTTTATACAGATATTGCAATCAAAACCAAGTTTAACAGCGATAAACCTGTGGGAATGGAATAAGAAAGAACCGCACATTGTGCGGTTCTTTTTAATGGAAAATTGAGAATGGAAAATGAATACGGTGATTTACGCTAAAGTGTGATTTAATGTTGCACAAACAACCGTAAATCCGCTGGATTTCAGTGTTTCTGTGAATCTTTTCGCTATTTCTGTGGATACAGTCTCCGCCTGATTGAGCACAACGATATCCGCTAAGTGTTCTGCAATAATGCCTTGCGCGGCCAGCTCCGGCGTGACAATACCGCTCATGTGTGCACTGGTGCGTGCGCAGAACAGTTCCGGTCGGTGTACGGCTTGTTTGACTGGCTTTCCAAACCCGGATGCGCCCACGACGCACACGGTTTTGCGTGTATTCTCAGGTATGACCGGCTCATGCGAGGCGTGTGCCTTGAGCGGCAGCCGCTTGGAGCCGTCGGCCTCCACAATCACATAGTCAGCGGCGTCCGCGAGCACGGAAAAGGAAAGTGCCGGCGCGGTCAGCTTGCCCTCAGCGGCAGGCGTGCCCATGCAGATCACGCGGTGAAGCGCAAGTGCGCGGCGGACCTGTTCGATGTCATCCGTCACCAACAGGGGAATGCCCGCAAACGGCAAAATGTGCGTGGAAGTCGTCAAAATCACCGTTCCGGATAATTCTTCGGCCAGTATACGCAGTAAAGTTGTTTTTCCGCCGCTGCCGATCACGGCGGTTATGCCTTTTGTCATGTGTAATTGTTCACATATTTTCATAAATCCACCTAATACAGCCATGTTTACCGTAGGGCGGGATGACCTCATCCCGCCGGAGGCTGTCGAAAAACTAACGTTTTCCGGCAGCCTCTCGATCGAAACCACGCTTTCGATCGAATTCCGAAGAAAAACCGCGCCTTGCAGGCACATTTTTTCTTCCCTTGTATAAATTCCGAGATACGTGCTCTCGGAATTTATGAATTTGCTCCGCAAATTCTATTTTATGCGTGCTGCCGCACGAAGCACAAGCGTCGAAATTCTGCTTTTTTGACAGACTGGGGGGGGATGACCTCATCCCGCCATTGTAAATATCTACATGTTGTTATATGCGGCGGGGGTCACCCCGCCCTGCAACCATGCTTTTATAATAGTATTATATCATGTCTGCCACACAGAAAAAATATTGACTTCACTCGACCGATACGCTATAATCATCGGTAGCAATCGTTATAGTTTGCAAAATACAACGAAGATAAACGGAGGAAAACGCCATGTTAGTCGTGATACGCGGTGCGGGAGACATTGCCACGGGGATTGCCCTGCGGCTGTACCGTGCAGGCATTCGTCTGGTGCTGACAGACCTGCCGCAGCCAACGTCGATCCGCCGCACGGTATGCTTTTCGGAAGCGATTCGATTGGGCGAAACAGTCGTTGAGGGCGTGCATGCACGCCGAGCCGATACCGCAGCCGAAGCGGCAGCACTGACCGAACAGGGCATCATTGCTGTGCTGGCCGATCCGGCGGCAGGCTGTGTGCAGGAACTGCACCCTGATGCCCTGGTGGACGCGATTCTGGCGAAGAAAAACCTCGGTACGCACATCACGGATGCGCCGATCGTCATTGCGGTCGGTCCGGGCTTTACGGCCGGCGTGGACTGTCACGCGGCGGTTGAGACCATGCGCGGGCATACACTCGGACGGGTGCTGTATACGGGTTCGCCGCTGCCGAATACGGGCGTTCCCGGTGTGATAGGCGGCCACGCGGCAGAGCGCGTTCTGCGTGCCCCGGCAGACGGCTTGTTCGAGCCGTGCTGTGAGATCGGCGATCTGGTCGAGACGGGAGACACTATCGCATATGTTGCGGGAAACCCCATGAAAACCACCATCACCGGCTGCCTGCGCGGTCTGCTGCAGGCTGGCGTACCCGTACATGAGGGCATGAAATCCGGTGACGTTGATCCGCGCGGCAAGCGTGAAAACTGCGACACCGCATCCGATAAGGCGCTTGCGGTCGGCGGCGGTGTGCTGGAAGCATTGCTTCACTTTTCCAACGTCTTTCATTAAGAAATCATAAAATAGAGGAGAAAGCCCAATGAAAAAGAACTGTTTTGCAAGATTTGCAGCAGCGGCTCTGTCACTGGCAATGCTGGCAGGCTGCGGTGCATCCCAGAGCAGCGACAGCGCAGCTGTGGACACGGGTTCTGCAGATTCCGCAGAGCTGACCGTCTTTGCGGCGGCCTCCATGACCGAGACCCTGAACCAGATTGCGGAGGACTACAAGGCGGTTGACCCGAACGTCACCCTGACGTTCAACTTTGCCTCCTCCGGCGACCTGCTCACCCAGATCAAGGAAGGCGCGGACTGCGACGTATTCATCTCCGCAGCGCCCAAGCAGATGAACGCACTCGACGGCTCTCTCAAGGATGACACCGACAAGAACCCGGACGGTCTGGACGAGCTGCTGGGCGGCACCCGTATCGATCTGCTCGAGAACAAGGTAACGCTGGCTGTACCGGAGGGCAACCCGAAGGACATCAAGAGCTTTGACGATCTTGCGGACAAGCTGAAGAGCGGTGATGTGCTGCTTGCCATCGGCAACAGCGACGTACCGGTCGGTCAGTACACCCAGAAGATCTTCGCGCACTACGGTCTGGATGAGGCTGCGCTGGCTTCCTCCGGCGTGCTGACCTACGGCTCGAACGTTAAGGAAGTTACCACGCAGGTAAGCGAAGGCGCGGTTGACTGCGGCATTATCTACGCAACCGACGCATTCTCGGCAGGTCTCGTCACGGTTGACGAGGCAACTGCTGATATGTGCGGTCAGGTCATCTATCCGGCGGCTGTGCTGAAGAACAGCGCACACGCAGACGAGGCGAAGGCGTTCCTTGACTATCTGACCACCGATGAAGCGGGCAAGGTATTCGAGAGCGTAGGCTTTACCACGTTGGCATAATCTGATACAATAGAAAGGCGAGGGAGCAATCTCTCGCCTTTATTTGCAAAAGGAGACGATTATGGACTGGTATCCATTATATAACTCACTGCGTATCGCGCTCATTTCCACGGTTATCATCTTCTTCGCGGGGATTGCGGCGGCCTATTACGTTGCGCGTCTGCCGCGCGTGCTCAAAGGTGTGCTGGATGTGCTGTTCACGCTGCCGCTCGTGCTGCCGCCTACGGTGGTCGGCTATCTGCTGCTGCGCGTGCTCGGACCGAAAAGAGCCGTCGGCGCATGGGCGCTCACGCATTTTAATCTCAAGCTGACCATGGTCTGGTGGTCAGCGATTTTCGCAACGACCGTTGTTATTTTCCCGCTCATGTACCGCACAGCGCGCGGCGCGTTCGAGAGCTTTGACGAAACCCTCGCAGATGCGGGCCGCACGCTCGGCCGCTCGAACACATGGATCTTCTGGCGGGTGCGGATGCCGTGCTGCAAACAGGGCATCCTTGCGGGCACGGTGCTGGCGTTCGCGCGGGCGCTCGGCGAGTACGGTGCGACCTCGATGGTGGCGGGCTACACGCCCGGCCGCACCGCGACGATCTCCACCACCGTGTATCAGCTCTGGCGCACGAACGACGATGCGCTGGCGTTCAAGTGGGTCGTGGTCAACCTTGCCATCTCGGCGGTGGTGCTGCTGGCGGTCAATCTGCTCGAAAAGCGGGAGAGAGGAGTGCGTAAGGCATGGCACTGATCGTGGATATCGAGAAAACGCTCGGAGATTTTCACCTGAAAGTGAACTTCACCGCTGAGCGGGAAGTGATGGCGCTGCTCGGTGTCTCCGGCTGCGGCAAGAGCATGACGCTGGGATGCATCGCAGGCATCGTGAGGCCGGATAAGGGTCATATTGAACTGAACGGGCGCGTCCTGTTCGACAGCGAAAAGAAAATCGACCTGCCGCCGCAAAAGAGAAAGGTCGGCTACCTGTTTCAGCAGTACGCGCTGTTTCCACACATGACGGTCGAGCAGAACATCCGCGCAGGCGCGCACGCCCGCCCGAAAGCCGAGCGGGAGCAGGCGGTGCGGGAGGTTCTGCACGCGTTCCGCCTGGAGGGACTGGAGAACAACCGTCCGAGTCAGCTTTCCGGTGGTCAGCAGCAGCGGTGCGCGATGGCGCGCATTCTGGTCGGGCAGCCTGAGCTTGTGCTGCTCGATGAGCCGTTTTCCGCGCTCGATGCGTACTTGAAATGGCAGGTGGAACTGGAGCTTTCGGACATCCTGAAAAATCTTTCGTGCGGTACGCTGTTCGTCACGCACAACCGCGATGAGGTGTACCGCCTGTGCGATACGGTGTGCGTGCTGAACAGGGGAAAGTCCGATCCGAAGGAGACAGTCAAGGAACTGTTCCGCGCACCGGCAACCATGGGTGCTGCACTGATTTCCGGCTGCAAGAATGTTTCTGCCGCCGAGGTAAAGCAAGGTGAGACCCTGTTCTGCAAGGACTGGAACGTAACGCTCAAAACCGCGCTGCATGTGCCGGAAAACATCGCTTACGTTGGCGTTCGGGCGCATTACTTTACCACAGAGGGTACGGAGAACGCCATTCCGTGCACGGTCGAGCGCGTAGTCGAAAACCCGTTTTCGACCGTGGTCATGCTGCAGACGACAGGCGCAGGCAGGCTGCGGTGGGAGCTGGATAAGGCGGTCTGGGAGACGCTTTCCGGCACGGAAAAGCTGACGCTGTACGTCCGCCCAGAGGACGTTATGCCGCTGACGGAGTGAGCAAAATGCTGGATAATCAAGGAAGAAATATTCGCTATCTGCGGCTGTCGGTGACCGACCGGTGCAATTTCCGGTGCCGGTACTGTATGCCCGCCGAAGGCGTGTGCAAGCGGGAGCACAGCGAAATGCTGTCGTTCGAGGAGCTGACCGAGATCGTGCGGACGGCAGTTTCGCTCGGTGTCAGTAAGGTGCGGCTGACCGGCGGAGAGCCGCTTGTACGGCGCGGCATCGTGGACTTGTGCCGCAGTCTGCGTGCCATCAATGGTGTGCGGGAGCTCACCATGACGACTAACGGCGCACTCCTGCCGCAGTACGCCGCAGAGCTGAAACAAGCAGGGGTTGACCGGCTGAATATCAGTCTGGATACCTTAAATGAGGATAAATTTGCGTCGCTGACGCGCGGCGGCTCGCTCGCGGATACGCTGGCCGGTCTGGACGCGGCGTGGAACGCCGGATTCCGCGGTACAAAGCTGAATGCCGTGCTGCTCGGCGGCGTAAACGCGGATGAGATTCCGGCACTGGCGCAGCTGGCGCAGGACGGGAAATATGAGGTACGCTTCATTGAACTCATGCCGATCGGTGAGTGCGCGGACTGGCCGCGTGAGCGGTTTCTCTCTGCGGACGCGGTGCTGCACGCCCTGCCGGAGCTGCAGCGTCTGCCGAATGAAGGCGTTGCGGAACGGTATCGAATGCCCGGCTGGAAGGGGAAAATCGGTTTGATTCGCCCGATGAGCCACCGTTTCTGCGCCGACTGCGACCGCATCCGCGTTACCGCAGACGGCAGGCTGAAACCGTGCCTGCACTCGGCGCAGGAGATTCCGCTGCGCGGTCTGCACGGCGAAAACCTTGAACGCGCACTGCGCGAGGGTATGTTCGGGAAACCGGTCAGCCACCATATGCAATCCGGGCAGCCGAGTGAAAGCCGGAGAGGCATGAGCCAGATCGGAGGATGAATGGAAAATTGAGACACCCACCGCAGTGGGCGTCCAGCGAGCAACCGCTCGTAGAGCGGCTCTTAGCGAGTCGGAATGGAGAATGGAAAATGAAGGTTCGGCACATAGTGCCGCTATTAAATAATCGCGCTTTGCGCGATACCTTAATTCTCAATTATCCATTTTCAATTCTCAATTATTGCAACAGATAAGAAAGGATAATATGGCAAAAGTAACAGCAGTTTGTATTAGTGAACATAAAGGAACAAAAAAGCACCCGGTGGAGCGTATCACAGTGAAAGAAAACCACGGCATCATCGGTGACGCGCACGCGGGCAGCTGGCACCGCCAGATCAGCCTTTTGGCGCAGGAGAGCGTGGACGAAATGCGCCGAACCGGTCTGACGCTTCATGCGGGCGACTTTGCGGAGAACATCCTCACCGAAGGGATTGACCTCAAGCATTTACCGGTCGGTACGGTGCTCCGCGTGGGAAAAACGCGTCTGCAGGTGACCCAGATCGGCAAGAAATGCCATAATGACTGTGAAATCCGCCGTCTGACGGGCAAATGCGTCATGCCGACCGACGGCATTTTTACCATTGTGCTGACGGGCGGTACGATCACCGCCGGTGACGAGATCGAGGAGGAAAAGCCATGAAATGTATCAAAACCGAGGACGCGGTCGGCCATGTTCTGTGCCACGACATGACGCAGATCATCCCGGGCGTGAGCAAGGGGCCGCGCTTCTGCAAGGGCCACATCGTCACCGCGGAGGACATTCCGGTGCTGCTTTCGATGGGTAAGGAGCAGCTTTACGTCTGGGAGCTGCAGCCGGGTTTTCTGCACGAGAATGACGCGGCAGAGCGGCTGTGTGCGCTCTGTCAGAATACCAATATGCGTAAAAGCGAGACAAAAGAGGGCAAAATCGAGCTTTCTTCGGACATTGACGGCGTTTTTCTGGTCGATACCGAACGACTGAACGCGGTCAACAGCATTGACGAAATCATGATCGCCACCAGACGCGGCAACGGCATCGTCCATCCGGGTGATAAGCTGTGCGGCACGCGCGTGATTCCACTTATAATCAGGGAGGAGAAGCTGCGGCAGGCTGAGCAGGCAGCGGGCGGCATGCCGATTCTGGAAGTCCGTCCGTTTACGCTGAAAACAGCAGCCGTTGTCACTACCGGCAGCGAGGTCGCAAAGGGCCGTATTCCGGACAGCTTTACGCCGGTTGTAGAACGAAAGCTGGCTGCACTCGGCATCAGAATGACCGAGCACGTTCTGGTCGAGGACGGCATAGAGAACGTTGCGGCGGCCATCGAGCAGATGAAAAACAAGCCGGTCGATATGATCCTGTGCACGGGCGGCATGAGCGTCGATCCGGACGATTCCACGCCGGGTGCGATCAAACAGAGCGGCGCGGATATCGTCACCTACGGCGCGCCGGTGCTCCCGGGCGCCATGTTCCTTCTGGGCTACTACGCGGACGGCCGTCCGGTGATGGGTCTGCCTGGATGCGTCATGTACGCCAAGGCCACCATTTTTGATCTGGTTCTGCCGCGCATCGCGGCGGGCGTGCGGCTGACCAGACGCGATTTTGTTGCGCTCGGAGAAGGCGGTCTGTGTCTCGGCTGTGAGGTCTGCACCTATCCGCACTGCGGCTTCGGAGGTGTGTGATATGTCGTGTTCCGTAGGGGCGAACAGTGTTCGCCCACTGACCGCTAAAGTTATTACAGTAAGCGACCGGTCGTTCCGCGGCGAGCGGGAGGATTTGAGCGGCCCTGCCGTCAAGAATCTGCTCGAGCGGGCAGGCTACGCGGTCGGTGCGGTCGAGGTGCTGCCGGACGAGCAGCCGCGTATCGAGTCCGCGCTCATCCATGCTGCCGACGAGGAGAAGCTCGCACTCATCGTCACCACCGGCGGCACCGGCTTTGCACCGCGCGATGTAACGCCGGAGGCGACCATCAAGGTCTGCGAAAAGCTCGCGCCGGGTATCCCGGAGGCCATGCGGGCAGCGTCCATGCAGATTACGCCGAAGGCGTGTCTGTCGCGCGCGGCAGCGGGCATTCGCGGTACGAGCCTGATCATCAATCTGCCGGGCAGTCCCAAGGGTGCGTGCGAAAATCTGCAGGCCGTGCTCGAACCCATTGAGCATGGGATTTATATCCTGCAGGGCGGGAAAGAGTAATGGAGAATTGAAAATGGAGGATGGAGAATGAAATGTCAGATTTCAGTCTCGGCTCCGAATAGAAAACACCCCGAACCTGAGGTTCGGGGTGTTTTTTGATTGGGTTCAATTTCAAAAGAAAACGGTCAACTACCGTGTTAATTTTCCATTCTCAATTCTCCATTCTCAATTTTAGATTTACTCCAAATAAATCGAAAACTCCTGTTTCTTGGTAACATACCCGACGATCTTCGCCTCCGGCACGCTCTGCTGCAGTTCATCCAGACAGCCTTGCGCGTCCTGCTCCGGCAGGGCAAACAGCAGGCCGCCGCTGGTCTGCGGGTCGTAAAACAAATCCTGCAGGGTTCTCGAAACTTTACCCTTGACACATACGCCGGCCTCCGCATACTGCCGGTTGCGGTACGCGCCTGCCGGAATCAGTCCCATCTCTGCCAGCGGGTACGCTTCTGCATGATAGGGTACGTCATCTGCGCGAAGGTGCACGGAAACGCCGCTGCCCTGTGCCATCTCAAAGCTGTGGCCGAGCAACGAAAAACCGGTGACATCCGTGCAGCTGTGCACCGGATATTTCACCATAACATCACGCGCGGCCTTGTTGAGCGCAGCCATCTGGCGGTAGATGCGGTCAAGCACGGACTTTTCGACCAGATCCGCTTTTGCTGCTGTGGTCAGCACGCCAACGCCGAGCGGCTTGGTCAGAATCAGCACATCCCCCGGCTTTGCGCCGCTGTTGGTGAGCACCTTTTTCGGATGCACGAAGCCCGAAACCGCCAGTCCGTAGATCGGCTCGGCACCCTGAATGGTGTGACCGCCCGTGATGATCGCGCCGGCCTCGTAGGCCTTGTCGTAGCCGCCGCGCAGGATTTCCTGCACCGCATGATCGTCCATGCTCTGCGCCAGACACATGATGTTGAGCGCGAGCTTGGGCTCACCGCCCATGGCGTACACGTCGCTGAGCGCGTTGGCAGCCGCGATCTGTCCGTACAGGAACGGATCGTCCACGATGGGCGGGAAGAAGTCGGTCGTCTGCACGAGCGCGGTGTTCTCGTCGAGCACATACACGCTTGCGTCATCGCTCTTGTCATAGCCGACGATCAGACGCGGGTCGGTATGCGTGCGAAAGCCTTCAAGCAGGTGTACGAGCGTTCCGGCACCGACTTTTGCGCCGCAGCCGGCGCAGCCTGCAAGTTTGGTCAGCTTTACTTCGGTCTCCATCGAAAAATCTCTCCGTTTCCGTGATTTACTCTTCTTATTGTACCAAAATTCGTACAGATTGGCAACTGCCATTCGCCTTGCATAGATTGGATGGGAGGGGATGCCATGGCGACCGTCAGCCTTTGCATGATCGTACGCAATGAGGAGAAGGTGCTCACGCGGTGTCTGGACAGCGTGCGCGGCATTGCGGATGAAATTTGCATCACGGATACCGGCTCGACCGACAAAACGCGGGAAATTGCCCAAAAATACGGCACTGTGCAGGTGTTCCCGTGGTGCGATGATTTTTCTGCCGCACGCAATTTTTCGTTTGCGCAGGCGCGCATGGACTATACGCTGTGGCTGGATGCGGACGATGTGCTTCTGCCGTCCGACCGTCAGAAATTGCTTGCGCTCAAAGCGGAGCTGGACGGCACGGCCGATGTCGTCATGCTGCCGTACCACACCGGTTTTGATGAGCAGGGCAGACCGACTTTTTTCTGTTACCGTGAGCGGCTGCTCAAAACGTCCGCGCACTTCCGATGGCAGGGTGCGGTGCACGAGTGCATCGCGCCGCGCGGGAATATCCGGTACGGAGACGCGGCGGTGACACACCGCAAGCCGCCGTGCGCGTACTCCGACCGCAACCTGAAAATCTACGAAAACCTGCTCGCTAAGGGGGAAAAGCTGGATGCACGCGGTAGCTATTATTACGCGCGCGAGCTGCTGGCGCATAAACGGTACGCACAGGCGGTCGAAGCGTTTGAAGCCTTCCTTGCGATGCCGGACGGCTGGACGGAGAACAAAATAGATGCGTGTCTTGGTCTGTCGCAGGCGCTGACCGCCCTCGGTGAGCGCGAGCAGGCAAAGCGGGCACTGACCCGATCGTTTGCACTGGAGGTGCCGCGCAGTGCCGTGTGCTGTGCGCTTGCAGCCCTCGAATATGCGGATAACCGCGCAAGACAGGCGGTGTTCTGGTACGAAACCGCCATTCGAGCCGCAAGTACATCACCGCACGGTTTTATTGATGTGAACGCCTGTGCTTATGCGCCGGCACTCGGCTTGTGCGCCTGCTGGGACAAATTGGGAGACCCCAAGCAAGCCTGCGCATGGAATGAACGGGCAGCACTCGTGCGCCCGCAGTCGGCGGCAGTGGCGCACAACCGATGGTATTTTGCCGCGCAGGGTCTCACCGCAGAGCCGCCTTCGGCATAGACTGAACTGCCGGAGTTTTCCGGCAAATCGGAAGGAAGGGAAGAACGACATGAACGATCGACAGGACTGCTGCGGCAACTGGGAACGCCCGAGCGAACGCTGGCAGGAGCGCGTGTGCGATGCGGTGATGGGCAACGACCGACCGGGTCCGATGGGACCTCCCGGACCTCCCGGACCTCCGGGTCCGCGCGGACCGCGAGGGGAAAGGGGACCGATGGGGCCAATGGGGCCGAGAGGCATTCCGGGTCCTCCGGGACCGCCGGGCTTCCCGGGACCGATTGGTCCGACCGGTGCTACCGGCCCGACAGGCCCGGCAGGAGAAGCAGGCGCAGTTGGCCCGACCGGCCCGACCGGCCCGGCAGGTGAAGCAGGCGCAGTCGGCCCAACCGGCCCGACCGGCCCCGCAGGTGAAGCGGGCGCAGTTGGCCCAACCGGCCCGACAGGTCCGGCCGGAGAAGCAGGCGCAGTCGGTGCTACCGGCCCGACAGGCCCTGCGGGTGAAGCAGGCGCAGTTGGCCCGACCGGCCCCGCAGGAGAAGCAGGCGCAGTTGGCCCAACCGGCCCGACCGGCCCCGCAGGAGAAGCAGGCGCAGTCGGCCCAACCGGCCCGACCGGTCCCGCGGGTGAAGCAGGCGCAGTTGGCGCCACCGGCCCGACCGGCCCGACAGGCCCGACCGGAGAAGCGGGCGCAGTTGGCCCAACCGGCCCGACCGGCCCCGCCGGAGAAGCAGGCGCAGTCGGCGCCACCGGCCCGACAGGCCCGGCAGGTGAAGCAGGCGCAGTTGGCCCGACTGGCCCGACCGGTCCCGCCGGTGCAAGTCCGGAAGCAGCGGCATCGGTAGCAGACGCAACCGGTGCGGACGACATCGTTGCACGGTTCAACGAGCTGCTCAACAGTCTGCGCGAGGCGGGACTGCTCAGGCTGCCGTAACCGCACAGAAAGGGAGTGGAAACACTCCCTTTTTTCTTTGCGCCGGCATTCGACTTTATGCGCGGCTTATGCTATACTGATAGCAGAAATACAACAGCAGGAAAGCAGGAAGTATCATGACAATTCTGAATTGTGAATGCGGAAACGAGATTTTCATCATGGACGAGACCGAAGCAACGGCTTGGCAGTGCGAGCAGTGCGGTCAGTGGTATGATTTCTTCGGTGTAAAGGTGCCCGACCCGGCATCTGTGCAGCCGAAAAAGTCGCCTCATCTTGTCAACTGGAGTGCAGGCGAGGATTTGTAAGGCAATACCGCATAATTGAACAAGAGCGATTTGCGAGCAAATTTTGCGTGCTGACAAGGCGCCGAAGCCAAAGCCAGGACACAAAATTTCCGCAAAGCGCCGCGGCAGCGCGACCGGAGCCTGCGCAAGGAACCGCGGCAGCGCGGACGGAACTCGCGCAAGGAACCGCTGCTTTAATTGTGCGGTGTTGCCGTAAGTCTGTCGTCAGAAAAGGACAGAAAAAGTGCGGGCGGAAGCTGTAAAAAGTAACAGAACTGTAACCTCGCTTTGTGTCGAAAGGTGGTATACTTATATCTTAGAAGCATATTATAAAAAGGATAGGAAGGATGACAAAAATGGCATATGAATCGGCGCGGCAGGCGCCGCGCAGCCCGCATAGAAGAAGGCGCAGACGCAGACGGCGCAACAGTCACTACGGTGTACTGTTTGCCCTGATCATTCTGATCATTGCGGTCATTTTCTTCGGTGTGCGGGCGATCCGTTCGATTGTCGGAAACGTAGTCAGCAGCAACAACGTGCTGGTGTATCAGGTGGGCAACACGAATGCATATAAGAACGGCAAGGCGGTACAGGTTGACGCTGCGCCCTACCGTGACAGTCAGGGCAACGGCATGGCGTCCATCAGCTCACTGTGCGATAACCTCGGATTGGAACTGAACTGGGACGAGAACGCTAAATCCGGCACGATCACGCTCAAAAAGACCGTGCTGACAATTAAGCTCAGTGATACAAACCTGCAGGTCGGTGACGCGACCGAAACCTTCGCCTCCGCACCGGTGGAGAAGAACGGCGTGGTTTATGCGCCGGTCAAGGATATCTGTCAGGCGCTTTCGTGGCAGACCGGCGAGGTTGCCGCCGAAAACGGCGATCTGATCATCATCAGTCAGGCAAAAAAAGCGCTGACCGACAAGAAGATCGGTGAAATTACGGATAAGGCGCTCGAGGTGCTCGGCCCGGCCGAGGGACAGGTAATGAGCGGCAGTGTCGTCATGCGAACCGGCTCGGACCAGCTGCTCTATGAAGGCAGCACCAAGCACATGGTGGAAGAAGGCAAAAAGCTGGGTGCAGGCGTGCTCGATCAGGACGGCACGGCGTATATCCCGCTCAAGGCCGCGATGACCGCGCTCGGCGGCAAGGCGGAGGACGATGGCAAGGGCGCATGGAATGTCACCTGCGGTGAATCCACCGCGACCGTGGATGCGGACGACGGCAAGACCAAGGTGGACGGCAAGCGTGCCTCCGGCAATGGCTTCTCCACCTACACGGATCAGGACAAGAACCGTTTTTACGTTTCTCCGCAGGTGCTTGCGGCGATCCTTGGCAAGACGTATACCGATCTCGGTGACGGCGTATTCTCGTTCACCGGCGTAACGCTTGACGGCTTTGACAGCCAGAAGGCATACCTCAAGAACATGAAGGATAAGCTGGGCGATGCCGTGGACGGCGATATTCCGGAGGCCGATGTTTATATCGCGCTGACGTTTGACGACGGTCCGACCGGCAAAAAGGACGGCTATCCGAACGGCCTGACCAACTATCTGCTGGACGGCCTCAAGCAGCGCGGCGCAGTTGCTACGTTTTTGATGGTCGGCGAGCGTGTCTCCGAGGTATCGGATGTGCTGCCGCGCATGGTAAACGAAGGCCATGAGCTGGGCAACCACACCATGAATCATCCGATGTGCCACCTGACCGGCCTCGGCACGGATGACATCCGCAGCCAGATTGACGATGCGACCAATGCGATCAAGGATATTGCGGGGCAGGCACCGCAGGTGCTGCGTCCGGTAGGCGGCGGCGTCAACTCGGATGTCAAGGCGGTAGCCGCAGAGCTTGGCTATCCGATCATCAACTGGAGCGTGGACACCGAGGACTGGAAGTACCGCGATGCCGATCATGTGAAGAAGGTCATCGTGGAGCAGGCGCAGGACGGCGATGTTGTCCTGATGCACGACCTGTATGAGACCTCGGTTCGGGGTGCGCTGGCAGCGATCGACGAGCTGCAGAGCCGCACGGATAAGACCTACGCGTTTGTAACGGTCTCTCAGCTTGCCGCAATTCACGGCATCACGCTGGAGCCGGGCGTTGTGTATAACGCACTGAGCGACGAAGTCGCGCAGCAGATCGCGGACGGCAGCTATTCGCCGACGGAGTTTACCTAAACAAAGAAATCCCGAACCAAACGGTTCGGGATTTTTTGTTTAGGAATGGAGAATTGATAATGTAGGATTGAGAATTATGGTTCGGCGCATAGCGCCGTTATTTAATCATCGCGCGTAGCGCGGTACCACGTCGCAGCGCGGACGGAACTCGCGCAAGGATAGCGACATTCTCCATTTTCCATTCTCCATTCTCAATTATCCGTATTCTCTGCCATACGATATCCCACGCCGACCTCGGTAAACAGGTACTCCGGTTCGGCAGGATTTTTTTCGATCTTGCGGCGGATATTTGCCATATTGACGCGCAGGATCTGGTTGTCACCGCCGGCTCGCGGTCCCCAAAGCTCCTTGATGATGTAATCGTAGGTAAGCACCTTGCCGGCAAACTTGCCGAGCAGCGCAACGATACGGAACTCGCTGAGCGTGAGATGGACATTCTCGCCGCGGACGAGCACCTGATGCTTGTTATAGTCGATGGTCATTTCACCGACCGTGTAGGTGCCCTCGCGGGCGATTTCGCTGTTCGCGGAGGTGGTTCTCGTGTGGCGGATGGCGGTGCGCACGCGTGCGAGCAGCTCGGCGGTGCCGAACGGCTTGGTCAGGTAGTCGTCCGCGCCGAGATCAAGTGCCTGCACCTTGTCGTGCTCATGCGAGCGGGCGGAAACCACCACCACCGGCAGGTTCGACCACGAGCGCAGCTCGCGCAGGACGTCAATGCCGTCCATGTCCGGCAGACCGAGATCGAGGATGACCAGATCCGGACAGTGCGAGGAGATCATGGTCTTCGCCTCGCTGCCCGAGCGGGCCAGCAGCGTTTCGTAGTCGTTGGAGTTCAAAATAGTGGAGATAAAGTGCGCAATGCTCTTTTCGTCCTCCACGATGAGTATTTTTTCTCGAATGTTCATTGCAGTTCCGGCTCCTTTTCTATCATCGGCAGGCAGAAGATGAATTCCGCACCGCCGTCCCTATTTTGTGCGTGCATTGTGCCGCCGTGTGCGCGGACAATGGCGTTGCATACAGAAAGTCCCAGCCCCATATTGCGCTTGCCGTCTCCGGTGGGCGTGTCGCTGTGGCGCAGCGTTCCGCTGAACAGCACGGGCAGCAGCTTGGGCGGGATGCCGCCGCCGTTGTCCTGCACGGCAAAGACGGCGTTTTCGCCCTCCTGATGCACAGAGAGCGCAATATGGGTGGTGTTTTTGCCGTGCCGAACGGCGTTTTCAAGCAGATTGGTCATGACCTGCTCAATGAGGATCGCATCCATCGGCACGATGAGCAGCTCATCCGGCACAGCCACCGATATCTTGACGTCGGGATAGTGCTTGCGGAATTTGCGGGCGACCTCGCCGAGCACCTCCTCGGCGGCCTCAGGCTGCTTGGTGATCCGGGTGTCCTCGCCCATGCGGGTGATGGACAGCAGGTTTTCCACCACGCGGACCAGCCACTGCGCGTCATCGCGCACGTCCTCGAGCAGCTGATGCTGCTGTTCGAGAGACAGGTCGGGCGTTTCCAGAATGGCCGAGGTTGAACCGATGATGGAGGTCAGCGGCGTGCGGATGTCGTGCGAGACCGAGCGGAGCAGGTTGGCACGCATTTTCTCGCGCTCGCTCTCCATGCGGAACTGCTCCTGCTGCTTGATCTTGGTGGTCATCGTGCAGGTGACGAGCGATACGCACAGCATGACGAAAAACGTCAGCGGATAGCCGGTCATCGTGAAGTTGAATTCCCAGTAGGGAAAGGTGAAGATGTAGTTGATGCCGATAACGCTCAGGAATGCGGCAAGCGTGCCGAACAGGTATCCGTTTGTGAAGCGCGAGGTGAGCAGCACTGCGAGAACAAATACCGGAGAGGCGAAGCCGTCGCTGATGTCCGAGCGGCGCAGCAAGGTGCAGAGTACCAGTGCACAGATAAATATCGCCGCGAAAATAAGGAAATCCCGCAGCGTAAACGAGAATAAACGCGGTTTCCCGTCCTGTTGTTTCATGTCGAATCCTCCAAGTGCATAAATGTACAAGTTAATTATAGCAGATAATCCGTTAATGTGCTGCTAAAACTTACCGAGTAGATAATTATGCAGCAAAGATATTATCCATTCGGTAAGTTATCATGCAAGGCGGGGCCCCGCCCCGCAATGAAACGACAAAATCCCGCCGAATGTTGTACAGAACAAATATTCGGGTGACAACAACCTCTATCCGTGTTATAATAATCCATTATAGGGTAATATAGAATCAGAATCACTGCAATAATGGAGGAAACAGCTTGCTTTGGAGAGCTTTGATGAGCGGCGATATCCGCTCCGCATTTATCACACTGGCGCTTTCGCTGCCCGCGATCGTGCTGTGCCTGTCCATCCACGAGACTGCGCACGGCGGTGCTGCCTATCTGCTCGGCGACCGTACCGCGCGTGATTCCGGCCGCGTAACGCTGTCGCCGATGGCGCATATCGACCCGATCGGTTTCCTGTGCCTGCTGCTGTTCGGCTTCGGCTGGGCGCGTCCGGTGCCGGTCAATATCGCCAATTTCAGGAACAGACGCTGGGGCATGGCGCTGACTGCGCTTGCCGGTCCGGTATCCAACTTTATCACCGCCTTTATCGCGTACTGCCTGTATTTTGTGGTGCGCATGAACATGACGAATACGTTCCTGTGGTCGCTGTCGCAGTTCCTGCTCATCGTTGCGAGCATGTCGGTCGGTCTGGGTGTGTTTAATCTCGTTCCGGTGCACCCGCTGGACGGCTCGCGCGTCGTTGACGCATTTATGCCGTTTTCGTGGTCACTCAAGCTGCAGAAGTACCAGAATATCATCTTTTTCGTGTTTATCGCGGCGCTCTGGTTCGGCTGGCTGGACGGCATTATGGACTGGGTCGGCAACGGCGTTCTCATGCTGGCGGTAAACTTCGTCAGCCTGTTTCTGTAAGCTATGGATTTTCATTTAGACAACTTTGACGGGCCGCTTGACCTGCTGCTGCACCTGATTTCCAAAAACAAGGTGAGCATTTACGATATCCCCATCGCGGAAATCCTTGAGCAGTACATGGCGGTTCTGCACGAGGCCGAGCACATGGATCTGGACGTTGCCGGTGACTTCATCGCAATGGCGGCGCAGCTGGTGTACATCAAGTCCAGGATGCTGCTGCCGAAGCACGAGGAGAACGAGGACGGGGAGGACCCGCGAGCGGGTTTGGTCGAGATGCTGCTCGAGTACCAGAGACTCAAGAGCGCGACTGCGTTTTTTGCGGAAAAGAACGAAACCGGTCGTGATATCTACGTCAAACCGCCCGAACGGCAGGATGATGCGCCGGTGGAGTATCACCACACGGTAAACGATCTCATCCGCGCGGCAAACAAAATGCTGCGCCGCACCAAGCGGAGACTGCCGCCGCCGGTGACCTCGTTTCAGGGCATTGTCGGGCGGGAGCCTGCACCGGTAGAGGGACGCGTCACCGCAATCCTCAAGCGCTTTCTGTACCGGATGCGCGTGCCGTTTATGCGGCTGTTCGACGATGCGAGAAACCGTTCGGAGATTGTGGCTACCTTTCTGGCTGTGCTGGAATTATCCAAGACCCGCCGAATCCGTTTGGAAGGGGACGGCGAGGAGATGGAGCTGATGCTGACAAATGACAACACAAAATAACGGCAGCATGACGGCGCTCGAGGCCGGACTGGAGGCTGTGCTGTTCGCGGCAGGCGATGCGGTTACCATTGAACGGCTGTCCGCGGCGCTCGAGGTCGCACCGGCGGAGCTGCTGGACGCGGCGGCTGCACTTGAGAACCGCTACGACTTCGAGAACCGCGGCATCATGCTGCTGCGTATCGAGGACAAGCTGCAGCTGGCGTCCCGGCCAATGTACGGGCCGTATGTGCGCCGTGTGACCGAATCGCGCAGACCGCCTGCGCTGTCGCTTGCGGCGCTTGAGGTGCTGACCATCATCGCATACCGCCAGCCGGTAACGCGCGCGTTCATCGACCAGCTGAGAGGTGTCGATTCATCGAACACGGTGAGCAGTCTGGCGGAAAAGGGGCTCATCGAGGAGGCCGGACGGCTGGACGTGCCCGGAAAGCCCATGCTGTTCCGCACGACCGACCAGTTCCTGCGCAGCTTTTCACTGGCAAGCATCGAGGACCTTCCGGCGCTGCCCGCGCTTGAAGAAAACGAGCAGATGGAGCTGAACATGGATGGCACGCTGCACGAGACACCGCCCGGCGAGCAGCTGCGCTTCTTGAACGGCGAGCCTGTGCCGCCGGAAACGGAGTGACCGCCTATGAGAACGGTTTTACTCTGGATTTTAGGCATTCTGCTTGGAATTGTACTGCTGGCATTGGTGATTGTGCTGGTGCTGCTGAACATTCGGGCAGGCATTGAAGCCGTCGGCGTGACCGGCGAGGTGAGCGTGGAGGCACGGTATGGGCCGGTTCGCATTCCGCTGTACCCGAGACCGCGCCACCTGAAAAAGAAAAAAGAGGAAACGGAAGCGGAGCAGAAGAAATCCGAGGAAAGTGAGAAGAAAAAGAGCGGCAAGTCCGGTCTCTCGCTGCCGAAGGACGGACTGGATGTCGGTGAGATCGCAGGCACGGTGCGCGATTTCCTCAGCGACCTGACCGACCGCCTGCGCATCAGCAGACTGCGGGCGCGCGTAGTTATCGGCACAGACGATGCGGCGCAGACCGGCATTCTGCTCGGGCAGACTGCGGCGCTCTGCGGAATCATTGTTCCGTTCCTAGAGAATACTTTCGATATGCAGGATTACCATGTCAGCGCGGACGCGGACTTCAACGCTGACCATACCGAGTGGGCATTTACCGTAAACTGCTCGATACGGCCGATATCGCTCGTCAGAGTGCTGCTGCGGCATGGCAAGCCAATGTATAAGCTGTACAAGAAATATTTCAAATAATCAGTTAAAACGTATAAAGGAAGGCGAAAATTATGAGTGAACATCATCCTATCAGCGATTTGATGACCGAAACCATGTCCAAAATCAAGGAAATGGTGGATGTTAATACCATTATCGGCAGCCCGATCGTGGCGGCGGACGGCACGACCGTTATCCCGGTCTCCAAGGTGTCGTTCGGCTTCGGCGCAGGCGGCAGCGAGTTCGCATCCAAGCACGCGGCAAGCGGGTCTCCGCTCGCGTTCGGCGGCGGCAGCGGCGCCGGTGTGACGGTTTCGCCGGTGTGCTTCCTTGTCATCGGCAAGGACGGCAGTGCCAACATCCTCGGCATCAACGCACAGGCGTCCGACACGGTCGATCGTCTGGTCGAGATGATCCCGGGTGCGATCAACAAGGTGTCCAATTTCGTCAGCGGCTTCAAGGGCAAGACCGAGGACGCAGCCGAAGTGGCGGAAACCCTGTCCGGCGACGAATAAAACCGCGTTTTCCCGCAAAACCTACTCGCGTGAATGCTGAGTAGGTTTTGTTATGCGGGGAGTGGTGCAATGTGAAAAAGCTGTTTTGCGTGCTCGCGCTTTTGCTCGTGCTGCCGAGGGCGGGCGCGGTGAGCGCACGGGCGGCCGTCGTGATCGATGCAGACACAGGTGAAACGCTGTTCGAGCAGAACGCGGACAGCCGCCTGCCGATGGCGTCCACCACCAAGATCATGACCGCGCTCGTCGCGCTCGGCGAGGGTGACCTTGACCGCGTGTATACCGTAAAGCCGGAGTACGCGGCGGTCGAGGGCTCGTCTATGTACTTGCAGGCGGGCGAAAGGCTCTCTCTGCAGGATACGCTGTACGGGCTGATGCTCGCGTCCGGCAACGACGCGGCGGTCGCCATCGCGGGAGAATGCGGCGGCATGACCGCCTTTGTGGGCAAAATGAACGCCAAAGCGACGGAACTCGGTCTGACGGACACGCATTTCGACAATCCGAACGGCCTGCCGTCCGACACGCACTACACCACCGCGCATGAGCTGGCCAAGATCACCGCGGCGGCCCTCAAGGACCCGGTGTTCCGGCAGATCGTCTCGACAAAAAGCTGCACGGTCAGCGGGCATGCGCTGAGCAATCACAACCGTCTGCTGAGCATGTACGACGGTGTGATCGGCGTGAAAACCGGCTTTACGCGGGCGGCAGGGCGGTGTCTGGTCTCGGCGGCGGATCGCAACGGGCGCACCATCATCGCGGTGACGCTCAATGACCCGAACGACTGGAACGACCACATGGAGATGCTTGACGCCGGCTTCGCACAGTACAGCGAGGTCACGCTGCATAAGGCAGGAGACACGATTGCAAACGCACGCGTGTTCGGCGGCGATACTGCGTCCGTGCCGCTCGCGGCGAAGAATACCGTGACGGCGTATCTGCTGCCCGGCGAGAAAGAGAAGCTGCAGCGCGTGCGCTACGGCGAAAAAATCTGCTATGCACCGGTCGTGAAGACGGCACAGGCGGGTTCGGTCGAATATCGGCTCGGGGATTGCGTCTTAGGACGCGATACGCTGGTTTACGGCGGGGAATCGCTGCTTCCGGCGGAAGAAAAATCCTTCGTAGAACGCATTATGGAACGGTTTAGAAATTGAGAATTGAAAATGGAGAATGACGCTATCCTTGCGCGAGTTCCATCCGCGCTGCGTCGGAATCGCCGCAGAGCGGCGTAATTATATTCCGCCTGTAAGGCAACACATTCATTTTCTATTCTCAATTCTCCATTTTCCATTAAAACAATAGAACAACACGAAAGAGGTAACATAAATGGAAGAAAGACTGCAGAAATTACTGGCTCAGGCAGGCCTGTGCTCCCGCCGTGAGGCGGAGCGCTGGATTGATGACGGCCGCGTAACGGTAAACGGCAAAAAGGCTTCGGTCGGTGACAAGGCCGATCCGCGCCGTGACAAAATTTTCGTGGACGGCAAGCCCATCGGCGGTGCCGAGGAAAAGGTATACTTAATGCTGTACAAGCCGCGCGGCTATGTCACGACGATGAGGGACGAGCGCGGCCGCAAGACGGTTGCCGATCTGGTACGCGGCTGCGGTGCGCGTGTCGTGCCGGTCGGCCGTCTGGACTACAACTCCGAGGGTCTGCTGCTGCTGACCAACGACGGCGATCTGCTCAACGCGCTGACCCATCCGCGCCACGAGGTGGAAAAGCACTATGAGGTGCGCGTGCGCGGCAATCTTGACAACATTTCCAAGCTGGCAGAGCCGATGGAGATTGACGGCTACAGCATCCGTCCGGCAACGGTTGTTACCATTGACCGTGACGAAATCAGCGCGAAGCTGCGCCTGACCATCCACGAGGGCCGCAACCGCCAGATTCGCAAAATGTGCGAGAAGTGCGGTCTGGAGGTTCGCCGCCTCAAGCGTGTGGCAATGGGCACGATGCCGCTCGATCCGCACCTCAAGAGCGGCGCATGGCGCGAGCTGACGAATGACGAGATTGCGTATCTGCAGGACATCGCTGCCGATGTGCAGGAGAACCTTTGATCTTCTAAGGAAATCCCTGCCTTTTTGCAATTTGCACCCATATGCTCTTGCATTTTTTTGCAGGTTCACTTACAATAGTATCGTGCAAATGCAGGAATGTATGCAGAGAATGCAATGCAGGAGAGAGTATAATGAATGACCTGATCACAAAAATTCAAAGCGAGCTGCCCGGCTTTTCCAAGGGTCAGAAGCAGATCGCGCGTTTTATCTTAGAGCACTACGACAAGGCCGCGTTCATGACCGCGAGCCGTCTGGGTGTGACTGTCGGCGTGAGTGAAAGCACGGTCGTGCGCTTTGCGACCGAGCTTGGCTATGACGGCTATCCGCACCTGCAGCGTGCCCTGCAGGAGATGATCCGCAACAAGCTGACCTCGGTGCAGCGCATGGAGGTTGCGGGCGACCGCATGGGCGGCCGCGATGTGCTGCAGACCGTGCTGCACGCGGATACGGACATGATCCGTGTAACGCTCGACGAGATCGACCGCGATGCCTTTCAGGGCGCGGTGGACGCGCTCATGGGCGCCAAGCGGATCTATATCCTCGGTGTGCGCTCCTCGAGCGCTTTAGCCAGCTTTTTAGGCTTTTACTTCAACCTTTTGTTTGAAAATGTGACGCTTGTACATACGAACAGCGTCAGCGAGATTTTCGAGCAGGTGCTCCGTGTCGGACCGGGTGATGTGCTGTTCGGCATCAGCTTCCCGCGCTACTCCAAGCGCACGCTGAGTGCGATGAAGTACGCGCGCGACCGCGGTGCCCGCGTTATCGCACTGACCGACTCGCAGCTGTCGCCGCTGGCGCGTGTGGCCGATCATGTGCTGCTCGCACGCAGCGATATGGCGAGCTTTGTCGATTCGCTCGTGGCGCCTTTGTCGGTCATCAACGCACTGATCGTGGCTGTCGGCATGAGCCGCCGCGATGAGATTGAGCAGACATTTAACAAGCTGGAGCGCATCTGGGAAGAATACGACGTATATGAAAAACCGGAGGACGATATAAATTGAACATTATCGTAATCGGCGGCGGCGCAGCCGGTCTGATGGCGGCAGGCACTGCCGCGGAACAGGGCGCGCAGGTGACGCTGCTGGAAACCAACGAAAAAGTTGGCCGCAAACTGTTTATCACGGGCAAGGGCCGCTGCAACGTGTGCAATAACTGCGATGTGCAGGAGGTTCTGCGCAACGTGCCGGTCAATCCGCGCTTTCTGTATTCCGCGCTCGGCGGATTCGGTCCGGCGGACGTGATGGACTTTTTCGAGAACCATGGCGTTGCCCTCAAGACTGAGCGCGGCAACCGCGTGTTCCCGCAGTCGGACAAGGCAGCCGACATCATTGACGCGCTGTTCCTGTGGGTGAAAAAGGCGGGTGTGACCATCGTACATACGACCGCAGACGAGCTGCTCATCGAGGACGGTGTGCTCACAGGCGTTCGTGCCGGTCACAAGACGTACAAGGCGGATCGCGTTATCGTGGCGACCGGCGGCGCATCCTATCCGCAGACCGGCTCGACCGGTGACGGCTATCGCTTCGCCAGGCAGGCGGGACACACGGTTGTGCCCGCAAATCCGTCGCTCGTGCCGTTGGTCGAGGACGGCGACACCTGTCAAAAGCTAATGGGTCTCAGCCTGCGCAACGTGCAGCTGACCGTGTATGAAAACGAGAAGAAACTCTACTCGGACTTCGGTGAAATGCTGTTCACGCACTTCGGTCTGTCCGGTCCGCTGGTGCTGTCCGCGAGTGCGCATATGCGCCATTTCGGCAGCAAAAAGTACCGTGTGGAGATTGATCTCAAGCCTGCGCTGGACGAAAAGACGCTCGACAAGCGTCTGCTCGCGGACTTTGACAAGCACAAGAACAGCGATTTCATCAACGCGCTCGGTGAGCTGCTCCCGAAGAAGCTGATTCCGGTGGTGATTGAAAAGAGCGGCATCGACCCGCGCGAGAAGGTCAATTCCATCACCAAGGCACAGAGAGCGGCGCTGCTGCGCGTACTCAAGGCGTTTCCGGTCGAGATTTCCGGCAAGCGTCCGATCGCCGAGGCGATTATCACTACGGGCGGTGTGTCCGTCCGCGAGGTCAGCCCGAAAACCATGGAGTCCAAAAAGCTGCCGCACCTGTATTTCGCAGGTGAGGTGCTCGATGTGGACGCCTACACGGGCGGCTTCAATCTGCAGATTGCGTGGTCCACGGGCCGTCTGGCGGGTCTGTCGGCTGCGGAGGAGGAATCATGATGAAGTACATTTCGGTTGCCATTGACGGCCCGTCCGGGGCCGGAAAATCCACCGTGGCGCGTGCTGCCGCGGCAAAACTCGGCTATGTATATGTGGATACGGGTGCGATGTACCGTTCCATCGGTCTGGCGGTGTGCCGCAGGGGCATTGCCGGAGAGGATACGACAGGCATTATCGCAACCCTGCCGGAGATTGCCATTCAGCTGACCTATCAGGACGGCGCACAGCACGTTCTCCTGAACGGCGAGGATGTCTCCGAAGCCATCCGCACACCGGAGATTTCGTACTACGCGTCCAAGGTATCCGCGGTGCCGGAAGTACGCCGGTTTCTGCTGGAAACCCAGCGCAATATGGCGAAAAACGGCAATATCCTGATGGACGGCCGCGACATCGGCACGGTCATCCTGCCGGATGCACCGGTCAAGATTTTCCTGACTGCGTCTGCGCAGTCCCGCGCGGAGCGCCGCTATAAAGAGCTGATTGAGAAGGGTCAGCAGGTGACGATGGATGGCATCCTGCATGATATCAACGAGCGCGACAGGCAGGACATGACGCGAGCCGTTGCGCCGCTCAAACAGGCGGACGATGCGGTTCTGCTGGATACGAGCAGCCTGACGCTCGAGGAGAGCATAGCGGCCGTTCTGCGTATTATTCGTGAAAAAACGGAGGAAAAGGCATGAAATTCAAGTACCACCGCTGGTTCCAGGCTCTGGTTGTGCCGCTGGTAGCGCTGGCGTTCCATATTTTCTTTGGCTACCGCGTGATCGGACGCGAAAACATCCCGGAGGGCGGCTGCGTTGTCTGTCCGAACCATGTGCAGCTGTCCGACCCGCCGTTTGCGGCGGTCGCACTCGGCGGCAAGACACCGATACGGCTGATGGCGAAAAAAGAGCTGTTCCGGAAGAAGATATTCGCGTGGCTGATCGCGGCGCTCGGCGCCTTTCCAATTGACCGCGAGGGCGCGGATATCACCGCCATCAAGACCGCGCTCGGCTCGGTTCGTGCCGGTCAGAAGCTCATCATCTTCCCGCAGGGCACACGCCACGCCGCCGAGGGCGAAACCAAGAAAGGTGCGGCCATGCTGGCGGTCAAGACCCGGGCGCCGATCCTGCCGATGTATATCACCGAGGGCAAGCGTTTCCGCTGCAGAGCCACGGTCGTGATCGGCAAGCCGTTCACGCCGGATCCGAAGCAGAAGGACTACGGTCTGATCGCGGATGATATCCTGCGCCGCATCTACGCGCTGAAGGAGCAGGTATGAGCGTAACGGTAGCCAAAACCGCCGGATTCTGCTTCGGCGTACGCCGTGCCGTGGACCTCGCCGAGCAGCAGGCGAAAAAAAACGGAAAAATTTATGCCTATGGTGAAATCATTCACAACATGCACGAAATCGAGCGGCTGGAGAAACTCGGTGTGTACACCGCGTATGCGCTTGAGGACATTCCGGACGGTGCCGGCGTGCTCATTCGGGCGCACGGTGTACCGCGGAATGTATACACGCTGCTTCAAGCAAAAAAGTGCGAAATCTTTGATGCAACCTGCCCTTTTGTGCGGAAAATACACAAAATTGCGGATAAAGAGAGCGCGGACGGACGGCTGATCGTCATTCTCGGCAGCGCCGGACATCCGGAGGTTGTAGGCATTCAGGGCTGGTGCGGCGAGTCGGTCGTGCTCGAGGGCGAGGAGCAGGCGAGAGCCTTCTCGAAACGGCCTGAAATGGAAAACAAACCCATTTCTCTGGTCGCACAGACCACTGTTAACCGGTCAATTTGGAATATTTCCGTAGGACTTATAAAAAAAAGGTGTACAAACCTCAAAATTTTTGATACAATATGTAAAGCGACGGATGAGCGCCAGTCGGAGGCTCGTCTGCTTGCCGGTGTATCGGATCAAATGATCGTGATCGGAGATAAGAAAAGCTCCAACACCAAACGGCTGTATGAGATCAGCCGGTCGCTGTGCTCGGATGTGCGCTACATCGAAGACGCGGCAGAGCTTACTACGCAGGAGCTCGGGCAGCACCAGCACATCGGGATCACGGCGGGAGCATCCACACCGGCATGGATAATTAAGGAGGTCAGTAACATGATGAGCGAAGAAACCAAGATTGAAACTGGTGAGGACTTTGCAGCAATGCTGGAGGAGTCCTTCAAGACTTTAAATAATGGAGAAAAGGTAACCGGCACCGTTGTAGGTATTTCCAATAACGACGTACAGGTAGATCTGGGCGTTAAGCACACTGCGTATATCCCGCTGGGTGAGCTGTCTGACGACCCGAACTATGACGTAGCTGCCAACATCCACGTTGGCGACGAGATCGAGGCTGTTGTTGTTCGCGTAAACGACGGCGAGGGCACCATCACTCTGTCTAAGAAGCGCGTTGATCAGCTGAAGGGCTGGGAGACCGTTGAGAAGGCTTACGAGGAGCACACCGTTGTTGAGGGTGTTATCGTTGAGGAGAACCGCGGCGGTGTTGTTGCAACTGCACACGGCGTTCGCGTATTCATCCCGGCATCCCAGACCGGCGTACCGAAGGATCAGCCGATGAGCCAGCTGGTTAAGACCAAGCAGTCCTTCTATATCACCGAGATCAACCGTCAGCGCAAGCGCGTTGTTGGTTCTATCCGTGAGATCCAGAGGGAGGCTCGCAAGGCTGCTGCTGAGCAGATCTGGAACACCATCGAGATCGGCAACGAGTACGACGGCACCGTTAAGTCCCTGACTTCCTACGGCGCATTCGTAGACATCGGCGGCGTGGACGGCATGGTTCACATCTCCGAGCTGTCCTGGGGCCGCATCAAGCACCCGTCCGAGGTCGTTTCTGTTGGCGACAAGGTAAAGGTATTCGTTATCGGTCTGGATAAGGAAAACAAGAAGATCTCCCTCGGCTACAAGCGCGAGGAGGACAATCCGTGGAACGTATTCAAGTCCAAGTACGACATCGGCTCTGTTGCTGAGGTTAAGATCCTCAAGTTCATGCCGTTCGGCGCATTCGCTGAGATCGTACCGGGCGTTGACGGCCTGATCCACATTTCTCAGATCGCTGATCACCGCATCGCAAAGCCGGAGGACGAGCTGGAGGTTGGCCAGGTTGTCGAGGCTAAGATCATCGACATCAACGACGAGAAGAAGAAGGTTTCTCTGTCCATCCGCGCTCTGCTCGAGGATGAAGAGGACTAATCCCTCTCCGGTTTCATAACAAGCGCAAAGAAGCACCTGTTTCAGGTGCTTCTTTTTTGCTTTGAGCAGCGCTTTGCAAGGCAGGAGTGAAATTTATTGATTTCCCCATATCGTAGGGCAGGCTGACCACAGCCCACCGCACATAAGCGAGTGCACTCGGCTGCAACGGCGGGGTGAGGGCAGAAGGTGAATTGCGGCAAAGCCGCAAGAGAAGCCACCCTGGGGTGCCCCACCCTGCATGAAACGTAAACCACCATTCACTCCTATCTCCTCCCTCGACTGCATATACTGTCTGGGGTGGTATTATGCGGCGCAGACGGAAAAACGGCAGGAGACTGGCGCTTGCCATGCTGATACTGCTATTAGCGGTTTGTCTTGGTCTGCTGACCATACGCTTTCAGCGCATTTTCATGGAGTACGCCGTCAACGTCTGCGAGGACAGCGCCATCAAGGAGATCAACACGCTGATGGAGGACGAGGTTTTCTCCCATCCGGACGAATTTGCCGACCTTGTGGTGCTTGAGCGCGACAGCGACAACCGCATCACGGCCTTGCGTACGGATATTATCGCAGTCGGAAAGGTGAAGGCGCGTATCGTCAACGGTCTGTTTGACCGGCTGGATTATCTGGAGGAAACGCAGACCGAGGTGCCGCTCGGCACGGTATTCGCGCCCAGTTTGTTTACCGGAATGGGTCCGAGGGTGAAGGTCGGTCTTGCGGGGCTTGCTCAGATGGAGGCGCGGTTCGTCAGCGCGTTTACCTCGGCGGGCATCAACCAGACGCGCCACCGGATTCTCATCGAGGTGCACGCCGGCTTCCGCATTCTCACGCCGTTCGGCGGGGAAGACAGGGAAATCGTCTCGACGTACCCGGTCACGGACACGGTTATCGTCGGCACGGTGCCCGAACGGTACGCCTATATCGGTGGCTCCGGCTCTGATCTGCTCGGCGAAATCCGCGATTACGAGGAAAATTCGGATATTTCTCACGAAACCGGAAAATAATACTTCAAAAATATCGGATTATTTGGTATACTTAATCTGTGTGAGTGTTTGCTCACACCAAAGGAGTTTTATTATGGACGTGCGTGAGCAGATTACCGCTCTGCGGGAGCAGCTGCGGTATCACAACGAAAAATACTATAACGAGGACGCGCCCGAAATCACCGACTATGAGTACGACATGCTGCAGCGTCAGCTTCGCGCGCTCGAGGCCGAGCATCCGGAGATGGCGGACGCGAACTCTCCGACCCAGCGGGTCGGCGGCACGGCGAGCAGCCGGTTTGCCAAGGTGACGCACGCCTACCCACTCGAAAGCCTGCAGGATGTTTTCTCGTTTGACGAACTCGGCGAGTTCTATTCCCGTGTGGAGAATGCCGTCGGACAGGCGGAGTACGTTGTCGAGTACAAGATCGACGGCCTTTCGGTCGCGCTCGAATATGTGGACGGCGTGTTCGTCCGCGGTGCGACACGCGGTGACGGTCAGGTGGGCGAGGACGTAACCAAGAACCTCAAAACCATCAAGGACATCCCGAAAAAGCTGGAGAATGCACCGCCGCATCTCATTGTGCGCGGTGAGGTCTACATGAAAAAGTCCGTGTTCGACGCACTCAACGCCGAGTTGGAGCTGCACGAAAAGCCGCTGCTTGCCAATCCACGCAACGCGGCTGCCGGCTCTCTGCGGCAGAAGGACAGCAGGATAACGCGCGAGCGCAGGCTGTCCATCTTCTGCTTCAACATTCAGAACAGCGACGAGCTGCCGATGGAAAGCCATGTGCAGGCGCTTGATTACCTCAAGGGCCTCGGCTTCCCGACAAGCCCGCGCTATCCGGTCTACACCGACCCGCAGGACGTGCAGCGCGAGATTGAGAACATGGGCGAGACCCGCGGTGAGCTGGATTTCGACATTGACGGTGCTGTTGTCAAGGTCAACTCCTTCGCGCAGCGTGAAACGCTCGGCTCGACCGCGAAATTCCCTCGGTGGGCGGCGGCGTACAAGTACCCGCCCGAGGTCAAGCAGACGCTTCTCAAGGATATCGTCATCACGGTGGGACGCACCGGCGTGCTGACACCGAATGCCGTGCTCGAGCCGGTACGGCTTGCGGGCACCTCGGTGTCCCGTGCAACGCTGCACAACCGCGATTTTATCCGTCAGCTCGATGCCCGCGTGGGCGACATTGTTTCCGTCCGAAAAGCCGGAGAAATCATTCCGGAGATCATCGGCGTGGAAAAGGACCGGCGCCCGCTGGATTCCGTGCCGTATGAGTTCCCGAAGTTCTGTCCGGTGTGCGGTGCGCCGGTGTACGACGATGAGGACGAGGCGGCTATCCGCTGCACGAGTGCCTCGTGTCCGGCGCAGCTTTTGCGAAACCTGATGCACTTTGCGTCGCGTGACGCGATGGACATCGACGGCTGCGGCGAGGGCAACCTGCAGAAGCTGATCGACGCCGGACTGGTCAAGTCGGCGGCTGACCTGTACGACCTGACGGTGGAGCAGCTGCTGCCGCTCGGCAAAAAGGTGGACGTCTGGGCGAACAATCTTGTCCGCTCGATTGAAGCGAGCAAGACCCGCGACCTGTCGCGGCTGCTGTTCGCGTTCGGCATTCGGCATGTCGGCCAGAAGGCGGGCCGCATCCTGAGCGACCACTTCGGCTCGCTTGATGCGCTGTTGACTGCACCGGTCGAGGAGATGACCGAGATCCGCGACATCGGACAGACCACGGCGGAGAGCATCGCCGCCTGGCGTGAGCTGCCGCAGTCGCATACGCTCATTGAAAAGCTGCGCGCACACGGCGTCAACTTCATCGGTGAAAAGACCGCAAAGAGCGACCTGCTCGCCGGAAAGACCATTGTGGCAACCGGCAGCCTGACGCTCTATACCCGCAAGGAGATCAACGATCTGATCGAGTCTCTCGGCGGCAAAGCGGCCGGTTCGGTCTCGAAAAAGACCAGCTATGTCGTCGCAGGCGAGAATGCCGGCAGTAAGCTGCAGAAGGCGGCAGAGCTGGGAATCCCGGTCTTGACCGAAGAAGAATTCCGCACGATGATAACCAATGCAGAGTAGGCATAATTGAAAATGGATAATTGAAAATGGAAAATGAATGTACGGCGCATAGCGCCGATATTAAATAATCGCGCAAGGCGCGATACCTTAATTCTCCATTATCCATTCTCAATTTTCAATTACAAAGCGATTTCAGAATAAATATAAATGGAGGAGAATTGATATGGCAATTTCCAGAAAAGAAATTGAGCACATCGCGTCCCTGGCACGTCTGGATTCGACCGGCGGCATTTTCGACCGTCTGGCCGATGACATGCAGGGTATCGTCGCAATGGTGGACAAGCTGGCTGAGCTTGATCTGGGCGATATCACCGATGTTATCAACACCGAGCGCAAGAATGCGTTCCACGAGGACGAAGTGATCCAGGAATTCACGCCGGATGAGCTGATCGAGCCGAATGCACCGGACTTCCAGTGCGGCGGCGTAGCAGTTCCGCGTGTTGTCGAGTAAGGAGGGGACAGAATCATGGCACTTTACGAAAAAACTGCGTCCGAGCTGTCCGAGCTGCTCGGCAAAAAGAAAATTTCCGCAGTAGAGCTGGCAAAGGACGTTTTTGCCCGCACCAAGGCGGTAGAGGATAAGGTTCAGGGCTACGTTACCGTAGCCGAGGAGTCCGCGCTGGCACAGGCAGAAGCGGTTGACAAGAAGCGCGCGAGCGGCGATACGCTGTCCGCGCTGGCCGGTATCCCGATCGCTATTAAGGACAACATCTGCACCAAGGGCACGCTGACCACCTGTGCGTCCAAGATGCTGGGCAATTTCAAGCCGCCGTACAACGCAACCGTTATGGAGAAGCTGATTGCTTCCGATGCGGTCATCACCGGCAAGGCCAACATGGACGAGTTCGCAATGGGCTCCTCCTGCGAGAATTCGGCTATGCACCCGACCCACAACCCGCATGGTCTCGACCGCGTACCGGGCGGCTCCTCCGGCGGCTCCGCTGCTGTTGTTGCAGCAGGCGAGGCTCCGCTGGCGCTCGGCTCGGATACCGGCGGCTCTATCCGTCAGCCGGCGTCCTTCTGCGGCGTTGTCGGTCTCAAGCCGACCTACGGTGCGGTTTCCCGTTACGGCCTGATCGCATTCGCATCTTCTCTCGACCAGATCGGCCCGTTCGGCCGCTCCATCGAGGATGCAGCTATGCTGCTCGATGCGGTTACCGGCCACGATCCGCTGCACGATTCCACCTCTGTCAAGACCCCGTTTGAGGGTTCGCTGCGCGCAAACCTGAACGCAGACGTCAAGGGTCTCAAGATCGGTCTGCCGAAGGAGTATTTCGGCGAGGGCATCTCGGATGCCGTTCGCAAGAACGTTATGGCGGCTGCAGAGGCGTACAAGGCACTCGGCGCAGAGGTATTCGAGATCTCTCTGCCGCTCGTTGAGTATGCACTGCCGATCTACTACATCCTCTCTTCTGCAGAGGCTTCCTCCAACCTTGCCCGTTTCGATGGCGTAAAGTACGGCTACCGTACCCCGAATGCAGGCGATGACATCATCGAGCTGTACACCAAGAGCCGTTCCGAGGGCTTCGGCGCCGAGGTACAGCGCCGCATCATGCTGGGCACCTACGTTCTGTCCTCCGGCTACTACGATGCGTACTACAAGAAGGCACGCGCCGCACAGCGCAAGATCCGTGAGGAGTTTGCAAACGCATTTGAGAAGTGCGACGTCATCCTGACGCCGGTTGCGCCGACCACGGCTTACGAGATCGGCTCCAAGACCACCAATCCGCTCGAGATGTACGCAGGCGATATCTGCACGGTTTCCGTCAATATCGCCGGTCTGCCGGGTCTGGTTCAGCCGTGCGGTTTTGATGAGAACCACATGCCGGTCGGCATGCAGCTCATCGGTCCGCGCTTCGGCGAGCAGACGCTGCTGAATGCCGGTCTGGCTTTTGAGCAGGCGTCCGGTCTCAAGAACATCATCGCTGCACTGTAAGGGAGGAAGACAAACATGAAATACGAAGCTGTCATCGGTCTGGAAGTGCATGCGGAGCTGTCCACCAAGAGCAAGATCTACTGCTCGTGCTCCACTGGCTTCGGCGCACCGATCAACACCCACACCTGCCCGGTCTGCACCGGTATGCCGGGCGCACTGCCGGTACTCAACAAGCAGGTTGTACACTACGCCGCCAAGATGGGCAAGGCTACCGGCTGCACCATCAATCAGCTGTGCAAGGCTGACCGTAAGAACTATTTTTACCCCGATCTGCCGAAGGCGTATCAGATTTCCCAGTTTGATGTGCCGATCTGCGAGAACGGCGAGGTATTCTTCTATGTGGACGGCGTGAAGCACTCCTGCCGTCTCGAGCGCATCCACTTCGAGGAGGATGCGGGCAAGCTGCTGCATGACGAGATCGACGGCACGATCGTTGACTTCAACCGCTGCGGCGTACCGCTGATCGAGATGGTAACCCGTCCCGACCTGCATTCCTCTGCCGAGGCAAAGGAATTTCTTGAAATGATCAAGACTACGCTGTCCTACCTCGACATCTGTGACTGCAAGATGGAGGAAGGCTCCATCCGCTGTGACGTTAACGTTTCCATCCGTCCGGAAGGCTCCACCGAGCTGGGCACCCGCGTTGAGATGAAGAACATCAACACCTTCTCCGGTGCGGTCCGTGCGATCGATTACGAGATTGCGCGCCAGATCGAGGTTGTAGAGAACGGCGGCGAAATCCAGCAGGAGACCCGCCGCTGGGACGACGTTAAGCTGAAGAACACGGTAATGCGTACCAAGGAAGATGCGCAGGACTACCGTTACTTCCCGGACCCGGACCTGATCGCCGTAGAGATCTCCGACGAGTGGCTGCACCAGATCGAGAGCGAGGTTCCGGAGCTGCCGATCACTCGTTACGAGCGTTACCTCAACGAGTACGGCATGACTGCCATGGAGGCGCGTCTGCTGTCTGACAGCTTTGAGAAGGCCGAGCTGCTCGACGCTGCCGCAAAGCAGGTTAAGCCCAAGGCTGCCGCAAACTGGATCCTGTCCGATATCTCCAAGTACCTGAACGACAAGGGCGTAAGCCTCCGCGAGACCAAGATGACCGCAGACAAGCTGGTTGCTCTGGTCAAGCTGATCGAGGCGGGCACCATCTCCGGCAACGCCGGCAAGAAGGTTCTGCCGAGCATGTTCGAGACCGACGAGACCGTTGAGGCCATCGTTGACCGCATGGGTCTCAAGCAGGTATCCGACGAGGGCGCTATCCTTGCCATCGTACAGGACGTTATCGCCAAGAACGAAAAGGCTGTTGCCGACTTCAAGGCAGGCAAGAATGTTACCGGCTTCCTCGTAGGCCAGTGCATGAAGGCTTCCAAGGGTCAGGGCAACCCGCAGATCATCAACAAGCTGATCGCATCCGAGCTGGCAAAGCTGTAATTCAGCTTAAAACCGAATTGATACAAGAGGATACAGAACGGTACTGTTCTGTATCCTTTTTGTGTTTTTTGGGGTGAGAAATTTGTCGGAGAGAGCGGCTGCATTGGAAAATATTATAAATCGACAGATAGAGAAGCTATTATGTATAAATGGATATGTAGGTATCGACTGGATGAAGAATACAGAAAAGAGTAAAAATGGAATTTGACAGGTGAAGGAATGCACATAACGGATTGGCTGGAAATGCTGGGTGAGCACTTTCCGCTGGTGGTGATCGGCTGTGCTGAGGCACTGCTGGCGGTTGTGCTCCTGTGTGCTGCGCTGCGGAACCGCAGGCAGTGCGCGGATAAAAACGGAGCGCACTCCGGCGGGCAGAAAGACGTTTCCGTCTGGAAGAAATACTGTGCGTGGGACGGAGCGCAGCCGTTCGAGACCGTCCTTCGGACAAAGAACGGCGAGTGGGTGCAGACACAGGGTCTTAACTCGTTAACACAGCCGGCGGCATATTACCGGCTGACCGGCGATGCACCGGAGGCCAACACGGTCGAGATATCGGTGCAGAACGCTTCGCGCGACGCGGTGTACGCACCGGCTTCGATGGAAAAGGTAACGGACGGTGACGTGCACGAACGCAGAGACGCACTGCTCAAGGGGCGCGGTCTGTTCGGTACCCGCAATTATATGGTGACCGAGGTTTCGGGTACGCGGCCGTCGGAGCTCATGGTCGCGGAGAGCTGGGTCAGCAGCCCGCAGACCGAGGAGCAGACAGCCTATGCGGAAGCAGAGTCGGTCTATCGCAGCTTTGTGTATGATGCATATACCGCAGCGGACGAGAAACTGCTGCCTGTGCTCAACCGTCTGTTCTGGCAGGATTATGATGATGAAAATGACGGTGTTTACAGTGCGCTCAGCCGCATCCGCGAGGTGCTGAAAGCGCAGGTGCGCTACAGCGAGACTGCCGAAGCCGCACCGGATAATGCGGACCCAATTGCATATTTCCTGACAAACTCGCGGAAGGGCAATGCAGTGCTTTATGCCTCGGCGACCGTGCAGGCGCTGCGGGCGCACGGCATTCCCGCACGTTATGCGGGCGCAGAATGTCGATCGAGGAGCGTGTGCGGCAGTCGCAGAAGCTGATATTCAAGCTGATTTCCCTCTGGGAATTGACGCGGCGCTCGGCTGGGAGACATCGGCGACCGATAAGGCGCTTGCGGACACGCTGCCGTCGGTTAAGCCCGGAGAGTACGAGCGTGTGAACGGTCTGCTTGAGAAAACCATATACGGCGGCATCGTGCTTGAGCCGTTCGAGGAGCGTGCGCTCGATCTGTTCGTGCAGCGGCTTTGGGGAAGAAATGTGAAGAAAAGCTGGAAAATGCGCCTTAAACTGCGGTATGCGTACTTGCTGGCGGCGAAATAAAAAGAAATCCCGAGGCGATAGGCTTCGGGATCTTACTATTGCTGCAGCAGACGGAAGGCGCAGAGCAGCAGTTCCTCGCGCGTATGCAGCTGTGCGCTGTGCGGAAGAATGCGCTGCCGGATTTCCGGAGAAAGTGCACAAAAACAGGCGTTAGCCGTTTGATCAATGGATAGCAGTGCTGTAAGATTGCAGAAATACTTCATGGAAATTCACCTCGGGACTCAGTATGGACAAGGGGAGAGCAAGCTATACGCAAAAACTTTTGGGAAAAATGAAAAAAAGTGTTGACAAAGCGTATCGGGAGAGGTATACTAAATAAGCTGTTGATGAGCAGTTAAGAACAACGAAAAGTTGTGAAAACTCTTTGAAAACAGCAGATTGTACCTTGTAAATTAAACAACGATGTGCTTAAACTTTTGTTCGATATGAACAAGGTTGTAGTGCGAACCTGAAATTTCGAGAGTTTTTTACTCTTGGTAAATCGCTGGAAGTCACAACTCCAGTTAAAATAAAGTGACACGTCAGACTCTAAAGTCGATTTTAAGAACTTCGGTTCTTTTAATACAATTTTTAGAGAGTTTGATCCTGGCTCAGGATGAACGCTGGCGGCGTGCCTAACACATGCAAG